>ENA-OPDZ01000346-OPDZ01000346.1-human-gut-metagenome-genome-assembly--contig:-NODE-346-length-14117-cov-1.947163_pt1 | contig 14117 bp, 9 predicted proteins | sample MGYA00241628_ERZ501519 | MGnify/ENA primary metagenome ERZ501519 (study PRJEB25962, sample SAMEA2042384) | human gut metagenome | biome: human gut; feature: human-associated habitat; material: faeces...
CGGCGCGCTTCTCCATCCTACCTGCGCCGCGCACCTCGCCCGTGAGGGATATTTCGCCAAGGCATACGGTGTTCTTTGGCATGGGCGCGTCAATAAGCGCGCTTGCTATGCACATGGCAACGGCCAGGTCGCAGCAGCGCTCCTCAAGCCGCATTCCGCCCACTACGTTTATGTATACGTCCTTGTCCGCAAGGGATAAATAAGCCTTTTTTTCAAGCACCGCCAGCAGCAGTATAAGCCTGTTCAGCTCAAGCCCCGCGCTCATGCGCCGCGGGTTTGAAAAGGGGGTGTTGGATATGAGCGACTGCACCTCCACAAGCATTGGCCGCGTGCCCTCCAGCGCGCAGGTGACCGCGCAGCCGGGCGCATCGGTTCCGGTGAGGAACATTCCAGATGGGTCGGGTATTTCCTCCATGCCGCGCTCGCCCATTTCGAATACGCCTATTTCGTTCGTGGAGCCGTAGCGGTTCTTAACGCTCCTTAAAAGGCGGAATGCGTCGTGCCTGTCCCCTTCAAAGGAAAGCACCGTGTCAACCATGTGCTCAAGCCCCCTTGGCCCCGCGATCGCGCCCTCCTTCGTAACGTGACCTACTATAAAAACGGCCGTGCCCGTGGTCTTTGCAACGCGGGTCAAAAAGGACGTGGCCTCGCGCACCTGGCTAACGCTGCCGGGGGCGGAGGCTATATCGGGGCAATACATTGTCTGTATGGAGTCTATTATCAAAAAAGCGGGCTTAATGCGCTCTATCTCGGCCTCTATTACGGTTATGTCCGTTTCCGCAAGCAGGAGCATGTCCCCGCTTGCGCCCAGCCTTTGTGCGCGCAGCTTGAGCTGAGCGGCGGATTCTTCGCCCGTAACATATAATACGCTGCCCTGATTGGTGAGCGAGCCTGCCATCTGCATAAGCAGCGTGGATTTGCCTATGCCCGGGTCCCCGCCCAGCAGCACCGCGCTGCCGCCCACTATGCCGCCGCCGAGCACCCTGTCAAGCTCCCCTATTCCGCTTGGTATGCGCCGCGCCGCGTCCGCCTGAACCTCCCGCAGGGGGAGCGCACGCTGTGACGATGTGCCCTTTTTTATCTGCTGCACTGGGGCGGATTCAACGAACGTGTTCCAGCTTTCGCAGTTTGGGCAGCGGCCGAGCCATTTGCTGCTTTCGTAGCCGCATTCGCCGCAGACGAACACGGTTTTTGCTCCTTTAGCCATTATCTGTCGGGTACCTCCGAATATTTCAATATGTCCCTTTCGCGGCTGGTAACGTCCATCCATATCACCTTGCCGTCGCTCACGCCCATGAACTGCGCCTTTTCGTATTCGCCGGAAAGCTTATAGGTCTTTTTATTATCGAACCTGTAAAGGTAAATCGTTTCGTCCTTTGAATAGGCTATGAACTTATTGCCCATGCCGAACTGCATAACCCCCTCCGCAACCGGCGCCGGTTCGCTTGCGCCCTGCGCCATGCAGTACAGCTTTGCCTGCGGGGAATGATGCGCATCGAGCCAGGCGGTGTATTGCCCGTTTGATATGGGGTCGTGCGCATAGGTTTCGGTATGTATGCTCTGTATCGATGTTGAGCCGAGGCGCACGGAGTATATAACGCTCACGTCCTCCTCGTCCGTTGAGCCAGTGCGCTCCGCATCCGCCCACACGAGTACCCCGTCCATAAGCGAAGGCAGGCTTTGGCCGTATGATGTGTTGCTGAACATATGCAGCGTGGTCGTTTCCATTGTTGTAAGGTCGCAAAGGAACAGCTTGTCCATGCGCGTACCCGTGCGCTCCGTCCAGGCGACGTAGTTTTGATAGAGCATAGGCTCGCATTGGCCCGTGTACACGGTTTTTATGGTTACCGGCTTCAGGCTGGAAGATGACCTGTCCACGGCGCAAAGCTTGCCGCCGCCGTCGTAATTGGCGTCCAGGTAAACTATCCAGTCGTCATTGAACTTTGGGAACATGAAATGCGTGTTCTCAAGCGGAATGTTAAGCTTTTCCGCGCTGCGTCCCTCGGGGTCCCATAATAAAAGGTCGCACATAATGGCCTTGCCGTCCATCAGCTTGCCTCCGGTAAGCATAAGCTTGCCGCCGTAAAAATACGGATCGCCGAACCATTTGTAGTCCCGAATTTCATCGAACACAACCTCCGTTTCCGCCCCCTCCGCATCAAAAAGGTCCATTGGATTGGGCGTGGGAGTTGGGCGCGGGGTGGGGCTTGGGGTAGGCGTGGGCGCGAAGGGCGCGCGGTAATCTATCCCAACAAGCGGCAGAAGCCGCGGTAAGCCCACGAATACTATTGCGGCAATTATGCCTACTATGCCTATTATCGTTGCGCTCAGGGCCAGAATAGGGCCCCATATTGTGGATTTAAGGCTGCGCCTGCGGCGGATGGTATGCCGCCTTCTGTGATGTCGCTTCATATATTTTGTCACCATCGTGCTGATTTTAGTCTTATTATAGTATAACACAGCATCCCTTTCCCCTCAATGCGGCAAAATGTAAACATTGGTTGTTAATGCGGCAAATAATGGTTATAATAGCTGTACCACTAATGAATAAAGGCAGGTTTGAACAATGAACAAATTGCTTTCGCTTATAGTTCCGGTATTTAATGAAGAAGAGGTGCTGCCGGTGTCCTATGCGCGCATGAGCGCGGCAATGCAGGCGCTGACAGGGTACGATTATGAAATAATATATGTTAACGACGGCAGCCGCGACGGCACCATGAAGCAGCTCCGCGCCATAGCCAAGGAGCATAAGGAGGTGCGGGTGATAAGCTTTTCCCGCAATTTCGGGCATCAGCTTGCCGTTACGGCAGGCATGGACAATGCCCGCGGAGACGCGCTGATAATAATAGATGCGGACCTTCAGGACCCGCCGGAGGTAATAGCCGAGCTTGTGAAGGCATGGGAAAACGGCGCGGACATAGCATACGGCAAGCGGCTCAAAAGGGAAGGGGAGACGGTTTTCAAAAAGCTTACGGCCTTCTGTTATTACCGTTTGCTTAACGCCATGAGTGCGTATCCCATTCCGCTGGATACGGGGGACTTCCGCCTGCTGGATAAAAAGGTTGCCGATGTGTTCCTTAAAATGCGGGAGCATAACCGCTTCCTTCGCGGCATGAGCGGCTGGATGGGCTTTGACGCCGTCCCAATTGAATTTGTCCGCAACGAACGCTTTGCGGGAAAAACCAAGTACACGCTCAAAAAAATGATTCGCCTTGCAATGGACGGAATCATTGGTTTCAGTGATCGTCCGCTGACGCTTTGCGGCGGTTTCGGCGTGTTCACAAGCATCATTGCGGGTCTCGGTCTTATCGCGCTCATCGTGCTTGCCTGCTGCGGAGTCAAATTCCCCGCATGGCTGTGGGCGGTTGACGGCGTTGTTCTGCTTCAGGGACTCACTTTCCTCTTCCTCTGCATCCAGGGCGCATACATGAACCGCATGTACGATGAGCTTAAGCAGCGTCCGCTCTATATTGTTGCGGAGGAGCTGAACTTCTGACACCTTCCGCCGGCAGGCGGTTCGGCTTGTCGGCGCGTTAATTTTTTCTATTTTTTCGGAAAAAATATCCCGAATTATATAGTTGTTTTTTCCCCGTAATGGGGTATAATAAGGTCAAGGCCGGCTTCTTTTTCGCCGCCGGCTTCCGATTCAAACATTTATAATCTTTTGAGGAGGCTTTTCACTCATGGCAACCAAAATCGGCATCAACGGCTTCGGCCGCATCGGCAGGCTCGTTTTCCGCGCAGCAGCAGCGGATCCCGACGTTACTGTAATGGGCATCAACGATCCCTTCATCGACCTTGAATACATGGCTTATCTGCTCAGGTATGACACCGTTCACGGCAGGTTTGACGGAGAAATCAAGGTTGAAAACGGCAAGCTCGTTGTCAACGGCGAAGCTATCAGCGTTTATAACTGCATGGATCCCAAGGAGATTCCCTGGGGTGAATGCGGCGCAGAATACGTTGTTGAATCCACCGGTAAGTTCACCACCACCGAACTCGCAAGCCAGCATTTCGTAGGCGGCGCAAAGAAGGTCGTCATCTCCGCACCCGCAAAGGATGCAACTCCCATGTTCGTTATGGGTGTAAACAACAAGGAATACAAGTCCGATATGAACGTTGTTTCCAATGCAAGCTGCACAACCAACTGCCTTGCACCTCTTGCAAAGGTTATCAACGATAATTTCGGCATCAAAGAGGGTCTTATGACCACCGTTCATTCCATCACCGCAACCCAGCTTACCGTTGACGGTTCTTCCCGCAAGGATTGGCGCGGCGGCCGTGCGGCAGCACACAACATCATCCCCAGCAGCACCGGTGCAGCAAAGGCAGTCGGCAAGGTCATCCCCGCTCTTAACGGCAAGCTGACCGGCATGAGCATGCGCGTTCCCACCATTGACGTTTCTGTTGTTGACCTCACCTGCGTGCTCGAAAAGCCCGCAACTTACGATGAAATCAAGGCAGTTATGAAAGCAGCAAGCGAAAGCCCCGAATTCGCCGGCATCATCGGATACACCGAGGACGCTGTTGTCTCTTCCGATTTCTATCACGATAAGAGAACTTCCATCTTCGATGCAACCGCCGGCATCATGCTCAACGATCATTTCGTAAAGCTCGTTGCTTGGTATGACAATGAATGGGGTTATTCCAACAAGCTTGTTGACCTCATCAAGCATATGTCCTCCGTTGATCATCCCTGCTGTTGCTGCTGCGGCAAATAATTCCGCGGTATAAACAGAAATCAACGCACACAATTAAACCAAAATAACGAACAGGAGCATTGCCGTATGACGATGCTCCTGTTTTCACGTTCGCCGCCCTGCTCCAATGCACGGAGCAGCCGGAATGCAGCGGCAGACCTTGCTATTGATTCAAACCGATTCTGCACACTTTCGTTGCAATATCGTTGACGAAAGCTTCGTCATGTTCAACAAACAGCATGGTCGGCTTATATTCAAGTATCAGCGTTTCTATCTGAAGTCTTGATATAACGTCAATGTAGTTCAGCGGCTCATCCCAGATATAGAGGTTGGCTCTTTGGCAAAGGCTGCGGGCGAGCAGGACTTTTTTCTTTTGCCCCATGGAAAATTCCGACATATCTTTTGTGAACTGCGTACGCTTGAAATCAAGCTTTCTCAGAATCGTTTTGAACAGGGTGATATCAATTTCGCTTTCTGCGGCGAAGTCGTCTGCGCTGCCGGAAAGAAAAGACATATCCTGCGGCACATACGACACGGTCAGTCTGCTGCCGATTTCAAGTGTGCCCGTATGTGCAATTGGTTGGCCGATTAAAAGCTTCAGCAAACTGGATTTGCCGCAGCCGTTTCGCCCGACAAGCGCGATTCTGTCCCCGCGGTTGAGCGTAAGACTGATTCCGTTTGCAACGCATCTGTCACCGTAAAAAATGGAAAGGTCTTTTGATAAAAGCAGATTCTGCCTGAAATACGGCTCGGGATGCAGCTTCAGCCGCTCGTCATATTCAACATCGTGCATTAGTGCCTCTCGTTTTTCAATTTCGCGTTCAAGTCTGCTCTCCTGTGCCTTTGCATGACGCATCATCTTTGCGGCTTTTGCGCCGATTGCGCCGCGATCACACGGACCGCCCCCGATTTTTGTTGCTTCAACTTTGTCCGACCATGAAGCAATTCTGTCCGCTGCATTGCGCAGGTTGGCAATTTCGGCGGTCAAGCGGGAGTTTTCACCGCGTTCATAATCGTCACGCCGAGTTTTTTCACGCTGCCATGATGAATAATTGCCGTGAATGACTTCTATCGTGCTGCGATTAATTGACAGCACATGGTCAATGCATTCGTCAAGGAATGCCCTGTCGTGCGACACAAGAATGAACCCTCGTTTGCTCTTGAGATATTTCGCAACGAGTCGTCTCCCGTCAAGATCAAGATGATTCGTCGGTTCATCAATGAGCAGGAAATTATTTTCCTTGAGAAAGAGTGCGGCAAGCAGCAGTTTGGTTTTTTCTCCGTTGGAAAGCGTTGCAAACGGACGGGGGAGCACACTTTCATCAACACCGAGAAGTCCGAGTTCCCGCTCGGCGCGCCAAAAGTCGTATTCCGCAATGCCGGAAACAGTCAGAAGAATTTCGGCAGCGGTCAGACTTTCATTTGTTACGGCAAACGGAAAATAGTCAAAATGAACGCTTGCCGTGATGCTTCCTTCGTATGCATAATCGCCCGTTAACAGCCGCAGAAAAGTCGTTTTTCCGCGCCCGTTTCGTCCGATGAAACCAAGTCTCCAATCGGTATCAATCGTGAAATTTACGTTTTCAAAAATGTTGTCGGAACTGCCTTCATAGCAGAAGGTTAAATTGCGTACTGAAATTATGGACATATGAACCTCCTTGTTGTTCAAGCCTGCGGGTTATAAATGCGTTGAAAGCCGAAGTCTGCGGGCGGTTCGGAGGGTTTCGTTAAGGTGCACATAAAACACATTTTATGAAAACAAAAAACGGAACGTGAAACATCATTCACATCCGCTTCTGAGCAGAACTATAAAGCTCATACAGGGAAACACAAAGTCTGCATTGCATTTATCCTGTTAAATATGCGGAAGTCCACCGGGATGTTATCAACCGAATCGCAGCGCAAACTCTTTTGCACACTTTTAAGCGCAACAAAAAAAGTTTTGCTTTGCATAAAAACTCAGTCGATCACGGTCACTCCGGTATACCCCTTTGTTTAAATTTCGGCGGATGAACCACCGATTAAAATGATTATAGCACCGAGCCCATCGTATTGTCAACAACGAATTTTGATGTCGGCTGCTTTGTGCAAATAATGATGATGTAAATAAAACCGCATAACGGAATTGAAAGCATCCGAATGCTGTCTGCATGTTCGGATGCTTTCGGTTTTTTTGTCAGATTGTTAAATCAGTTGTTCTTTTTCTTGGAACGGAGAAAATAGGGCCAATCGAGTCCGCTGTTTTTGTCGCGGTCATCGCGGGGAGTGCTTTTGCGGGAAGACTCAGCGGGCCTTGCCGGGCGAGGTTCATCGCCGTAGCTGCTGCCGTAGCCTCTGTTGTCTTCATATGCAGGAGCGTTGCCGTATCCCGGGCGACTCTCATAATCGGGTCTGCCGTACTCTGCACTGTTCGAGCCTGAACCGCCGCGAATGCCGCTGCTGTAGTCAGCGGGGTTTCGATGGGGCTCCTGCCTGTCGCTGTAGCTGCGATCAACGTAGTCGCGCCTGCCGGGTTCGTCACGCATGGGTGCAGTACCGTATTCACGTTGTGCGTTCGGAGTATTTAAGCGGTCGTCACGGATATCATATTGTTCACGGTCGGGAGCGGCGGGACGTGTATCAACACGAATGCCTTTGCCGTCGCGGGAGTCGGGGTCGGGACGAACGCCGGAATTTACAGCATTTTGACGCGTCCTTGAGGGGTCGTTATCCAGTTCTGCGGGCCACTCAAAGCCTGTTGCAATAACGGTAACACGAACATCGTCTCCCATTGCGTCATCAATGCCCATTGCGAAAATGATGCGTGCTTCTTCATCCACAGCCGAGGTTATGAGGTTGGTTGCATTGTCAACCTCCATCATGCCGAGAGTGGGTCCGCCCACAACGTTGATGAGAACGCCCTTTGCACCGTCAATGGTTGTTTCAAGCAGCGGACTTTTGATTGCCTGCTGGGTAGCTTCCGTGCAGCGATCTTCGCCGCTTGCGGTGCCGATACCCATGTGGGCCATGCCCTTTGCGGAAAGGACGGTGCGAACATCCGCAAAGTCGCTGTTGATCATTGTGTGGCAGGTGATAAGGTCGCTGATTCCCTGAACGCCCTGACGGAGCACATCGTCCGCAACGCGGAGCGCATCGTTAATGGGCGTGTTGCCGACAATGGAAAGCAGTTTTTGGTTGGGAATGATAATGAGCGTGTCAACAACATCGCGCAAATCGCGTATGCCCTGAAGTGCATTCCTCATGCGTGAGCGGCCTTCAAAACTGAAAGGCTTTGTAACAACACCAACGGTCAGTATGCCCTGCTCTTTGGCGGCTTTTGCAACTATGGGTGCTGCCCCGGTGCCGGTGCCGCCGCCCATACCTGCGGTGATGAAAACAAGATCTGCGCCGCGAATTGCGTCGTTGATCTCATCAATGCTCTCTTCTGCTGCAGCCCTGCCGACGGCAGGTTCCGCACCTGCGCCGAGACCTTGGGTTGCCTTTTCACCTATCTGAACCTTGATGTCTGCCTTGGAGGTGAATAGAGCCTGTCTGTCGGTGTTGATGGATACAAATTCAACACCGCGAAGACCAAATTCAACCATACGGTTCACTGCGTTCCCGCCTGCGCCGCCGACGCCGACGACTTTAAGCTGGGCAATATTGCCCTGTTCGTTATCGAGTTCAAGATCAAGTGCCATTATTGATAAAACCTCCTTTGTCTTCGGTTGATTTAAACTTTGAGAATGCATCGAACGGTTTGCTCTTTTCAAAAACCAATCGGTGCATACTGTGGCAATCTTTGCATAATTGCTATGCATTTTGTCGGTAAGCGAAAAAATCTCTGATGTTGCCGACTATATTATCCACCAGTCGTCTGTTGCCGACAGCAAGTGAACCGCTGCCGTAAAGCATGAAATGCGCAAGCGCAAATGCCGGTGCGTAGTTAACGGTGTTCATAAGGCTTGTCCGCGGCATGGAAACATATACGCGCCTTCCGAGAAGTCGGGAAAGCCTTTCCGTGCCGCCGCGCATAAGCGCAATTCCGCCGCCGATGAGATAGACGGGGAAGCGCACCCGAGCGTTTTGTTCAATGCCGCTGATGATGCTTTGAATTTCATCCGCAAGCTGAACGATGCGGGCTTCGATAACGGATTGAATTGCGCCGCAGCTGAGCGTTGCAAGTCCCTCTCCGGGAATCATAACGCGTTCAACGGAGTTGCTGTAATCAAGCCCGAATACATACCTGCGTTTGATGCTTTCCGCCGTGCCGAACGGAAGGCGCAGCCCGTATGCAATATCACGCGTGAAGTGTTCGCCGCCGATTCCGATGCTTTCGGAGCAAAGCAGAGCGTTGTCATATATGAGTGAAACATCACAATGCTGACCGCCGCAATCGATCAGTATCGCACCGTTTTCGCGGTCCGGTTCGGGAATTGTGAACAATGCCCCTGTCAATTGGGATGAAACAAACGGATCGGCGGCAATGCCTGCTGAGCGAAGCGCATCCGAAACGACTGCGGCGAAAGCCGAGTCAACGAAGGTATGCGCCGCATCCGCCGAAATTTCCTTTGCGGACTTGCCGACGGGCGAATGCTCCGCCGCCATGCCGTCAAGTTCAAAGTTGAACAGCGAGCTGTGCATCAGCGTAAAGCCTTCCGGCGGAGTGAAATCCGCCGCCTGCTCAAGCAGAAGATCGATGTCCGGTTCCGTGACGCGGTGCGATCTGGATTCAACAGGCTGTCGGCAGGAGTTGAGCAGGGTCTTTGTGAATGGTGCGGGAACTCCGACACAGGCACTGCGAAGGCGGATTCCCTGAGAGCTGCGGAGTGCAGAGGCAATGCTTTCAAGTGTATCGCTCAGTGCGGCCGCGTTCGGAAGTTCACCGAATCGATACCCGGGGTAGGTACGTTCTTCGGCATTTTGAACAATGATTGCGCCGTCAGCCGCAGGGCAGACAACCATGGCAAGAACCTTGCTGCTGCCGATGTCGATTATAACACTCTGTTTCATTCAAGCTCTCCAAATGCAGAATCCGCTGCCCAAAAAACAGTTTTCGGCGGGGTATGTCACATTTTCACAACGAAAACGGCATGTGTGCGGACTGTGCATATATGTATGCTCATTATAGCATATATGCAATATTATGCGCAACACCCGGGCAGCGACTTTGCGTAAAAAAGATAGAATAACCTAATTTGTTTTATAAAATCTAACGCAATGTTTCATCAAGGCTCGTCCGTTGAATTCGGCGGAGCAGTCACCTGCTGCGGTGCATCCGTTTCAGGCGGGACCGATGCGGCCGAACTGCGCGGAGTGAAGTCAACAACGGTTGAATCCTTAAATATGTTGACCGTCCCCCCACTCGGATAGACGGGGAGAAGGCGTGCGTAAGCCTTTGCTGCGGTTTTAATATTTCCTTCCGCATACCGCCAGTCATCCAGAACAAAAGTGTAGCCGTGCTGAAGCTCAAGCTTTATCGAGGCTGCATTGGACACATCAATTGCAATAACGCTTTCTGCAAAATCACATTCTTTTACTGCCGCAAGCAGCTTCATTGCCGTGACGGTGCGGAGACAATGGTTCTTTTCGGTTATCACGGTATTATGCACAAAGCCGATATTAGCCATGCCGCGGAGCAGGATAAGCTCACCGCTGCTTTCCGCGCCGATTGCAAGCACAAGCCCTTCGGCGTCAACAAGCGTATATGTTCCGTTTGCTGCGGGTATGGCCGCCGCAGCATTGTGATCGGCAACATTGATACTGATTTTATTCGGAAAAACCCTGCGCACGCCGGTGCAGATCAAATTCGGAATGCTTGATACGTTTTTTGATATTTCATCCGTGTTGTAGGAAAGAATATGCCTGCCCGTCTGCAAACCTGCAAGGCCGATTATCTGTTCGGCACTGTATTGCCCGCTTCCGGAAACAATGAACGAGTCAACGCAGGTAAAGCGGTAGGCTGTATAGCCGCAAGACCCAAGCAGTGCGATAAGAAGAAGAATTCCGAGCGAACTGAAAATGTCACGCCTGTTTTGTCTCCGCCGCTTTTCCTCGTGGCTGATGCCGCGTGCGGGTGCCGCTGCGCGGGTATCCAGCCCGTCGGATTCAACACCGTGCGGAACCTTGCGTGCACGTGTTCCGGCCGCACCGCGGGCACCGTGTGCGGAATTGCCTGAAGCGTCCGCAGAACGGTTGCGGGAATGCCTGCTGCCGTACTCAGGTTCGTTATTGCTGCCGCTGTTTCTGTTTTTTTTGTTTTCCATATGATTCTCCGCGTGATTTTCGGGGTTCCGTATAGCGTGAAATATTGAGCAGTACGCCGATGCCGGCAAGGAATATAACAAGCGAGGTACCGCCGGAGCTGATGAAGGGGAGCGTTTGCCCTGTTGCGGGTATTGAATTTGTAACAACGGCAACGTTGACCGCAACCTGCACGGCAAGTATGGAAGAGAACCCCGCCGCAACAAGTGAAGCGAACCTGTCGCGAACGGAGAGCGCAATTCGAATGCCGCGGTAGATAATAAAGCAGTAGGCCGCAATTAACAGTGCAACAGTCACAAAGCCGAGTTCCTCGGCAATGATGGAAAGAATGAAGTCACTTTCACGATAAGGCAAAAACAGGAGCTTTTGACGGCTTGCATCAAGCCCCTGACCGAACCACCCGCCGTTGCCGAATGCATAAAGCGATTGAACGATCTGATAGCCGGCATCGCTTTTGTTGCCCCAAGGATCAAGCCATGCCGTTATACGGCTTTCGCGATATGATGCTGCAAACAAAAGCACACCAATTGCAGCACCGCCGATAAGTGCCGCAATGCCGAGCTGACTAAGGCTTGCTCCTCCGATAAAAAGCATGATTGCAAACACAATGCAAAGAATTATGAGCATGGAAACGTTCGGCTGAAAATAAATCAACACGGCGGGAACGACAAGCAGTGCCGCCATCGGCAAAAGCCCACGAACGAACGACGGCATATCCTCATGATGATCCGTCATGTATTTTGCCATGCAAATAACAATTATGAACTTTGCAAGTTCGGAAGGCTGAAATTGCAGCGGACCGATTTTGAGCCAACGCTGTCCGCCCTGCAGGTTTTTGCCGAAAAGAAGAACGGCAATAAGGAGCAGGATTATAAGCAGATATGCCATCCATGCAAAGCGTCTGTAGAATTTGTAATCCACGAACGAAAGCCCGAACATAACGGGAATGCCGATTGCAAGGAAGAGCAGCTGCTTTTTTACGTAGTAATACCCGTCGCCCTGAAAGGACTGGGCATAATAATAGCTTGCGGAAAACAGCATAACAACGCCGAATGCGCAGATTGCCGCAACTGTAAGAAAAAGCAAGTAGTCCATGCCGTGTCTGCGCGGGCGCATTGTCGGCATGGGTGCAGCGGCGGGAGAACTGCCGCCGCGCCTTTCGGCGGAATGAATATGTGTTGCGTTGCTTTCCATCTCAACCTCTCTTATCGATTATTCCGAAACGGGATGGACCGTTTCGGGCAGAATGCGGCATTTTTCGGCGGAAACTCAAGCCCGATGGGCGGGAATCAAAACCGCCTCAGAGTGAGTTTACTATTTCCTTAAATATGTCACCGCGCTGTTCAAAATTGTCGAACATGCCCCAGCTTGCGCAGGCGGGGGAGAGCAGCACTGCATCGCCGGGTTCGGCAAGGGATGCTGCTTTCAGTATCAGTGCGCGGAAATCATCCGAACAGGGGTAGATGTTTTTAAACCCTTCCTCTTTGGCCGCACGCATGATAGCTTCGGTGTTTGAACCGTTTACAACAACAGCCTTAACTCTTCCGTTGAAGGCGCGGAAGACGGGACGATAATCACTTTGCTTATCATAATTACCGACGCCGAGCATAAGCACTGTCGGCTTTGTCATTGCTTCAACGGCTTTAACGGTGGATTCGGGGTTTGTGCCTTTTGAATCGTTGTAAAAAGTGATTCCGTTCAGGCAGCGTGTGTATTCAATTCTATGCTCAACACCTTTGAATGATTTCAAAACATTGCAGACGACATCCGGCTTTACTCCCATGGACATAGCAAGGCAAACCGCACAGAGCGCGTTTTCAAGGTTATGTGCACCGATGATGCCGAGTTCGTTTGCGGGAATAAGCTGCGTTTCAACTCCGTTCATGCGGAAGATGATGATGCCGCTGCGGACAAAGGCGCCGTCCCGAACCTCATGCAGCCTTGAAAAGTAAAGCTTTTTTGCTTTTGTTTCCGCGGCCGAAACAATTGGATCATCCGCATTCAGAACGGCAAAATCCTGTTCGGTCTGGTTTTCAAAAACGCGCATTTTGGCCGCGATGTACGCTTCCATCGAGCCGAACCGATTGATATGATCCTCGGTGATGTTCAAAAGCCCGGCTGCATCGGCATGAAAGTCACGGATGCTTTCGAGCTGGAGAGCGGCGGTTTCCGCAACAACGGTGTCGCCCGGGCGCGTTTCGGATGCATGTTCGGTAATTGGAATGCCGATGTTGCCGAGAACAAACGTTTGGCCTTCGCCGTTTGCTTTGAATATTTCGCCGGTAAGCGCAGTGGTTGTGGTTTTTCCGTTCGTGCCGCCGATGCACACAAAATGCGTTCCTCTGCTGCAATAACGATAACCGAGTTCAATTTCGCCGATAACTTCAATGCCGCGGCTCTGTGCCTTGCGGACAAATGGAGCGAAAATCGGAATAACGGGGGAAATAATCATCAGGTCCACTCCGTCCAAAAGTGTTTCGGGAGCTTCGCCGAGTTTGTCGGTGTATTCAATGCCGGAAAGGGCTTCCTCAAGCCCGGGAATGACGGGTTTCATATCGTTAATGATAACGTTATACCCGTTTCTGTAAAGCAGTTTTGCGCTCGAAATGCCGCTTTTTGCCATTCCGACGATCAGTGCGGTTTTTTTCATATCGAATCGCGTCCTTTCGTTGTTTATAGGTTTTATTCGGTGATAAGCTGCCTGCGGAACAAATTCGTATCTGCGGCAGTGCAGTCTTTTAGATGCTGCCGTTCGGAGCAGCGGGGTTTTGAGAAGTGTGCCGATGCTCCTTCTTAAAAACCCGGTATCATTATCGGTCGTGCCAAGTGCCAACAAAAATCACGACTCTCGGCGCCGAACGGCGGCTATGTGTTCAAAACGGTTCACCCGAACCGCAGGAACCAATGGTGGGCATTTTGAAATGCAGAGTTATGCTGCATGATATAACAAACTCGGATTTGTTTGCTCTATCAAAGGAACAGTGCGAGTGCGGCAACGCAGGCGAGTGCGGTCACTATCATGTATCCCGAAACGACTTTTGTTTCGGGATAGCCCAAAAGCTCAAAATGGTGATGAAGAGGTGCCATTTTGAATATGCGCTTGCCGTGGCGCAGTTTGAACGAGCCGACCTGCAGCACAACGCTCACGGCGGAGGCAACAATGCATACGCCCAT
>ENA-OPDZ01000364-OPDZ01000364.1-human-gut-metagenome-genome-assembly--contig:-NODE-364-length-13657-cov-9.774445_pt1 | contig 13657 bp, 14 predicted proteins | sample MGYA00241628_ERZ501519 | MGnify/ENA primary metagenome ERZ501519 (study PRJEB25962, sample SAMEA2042384) | human gut metagenome | biome: human gut; feature: human-associated habitat; material: faeces...
CTTCCGATCATCAACATCGTCGGAGTGTTCAATAACGAAATGAAAGCCGTGGCGACGGACGCGACTCTGCAATAGGCGGAAGCTTAAAACGCTTTACAAAAGGGAAAAATTCTGCTATAATCGGAAAATCGGACAAAAAACGCAAAATGACTCGCGCGGCCGGAAGAAACCGCGGCGCGGCAAAGGAGCGACAGAATATTTATGTACAAAAAGGTTGATACGGGACTCAATTTCACCGAAAGGGAGAAAAAGGTCCTCGAATACTGGAAGGAAGAGAAGGTTTTCGAAAAAACAAACGAAGATACGAAGGGCAAGCCCGTCTTTACGTTTTACGACGGACCGCCGACCGCAAACGGAAAACCGCATATCGGCCATATCCTTACGAGAGTAATGAAGGATATCATTCCGCGCTATAAGATAATGAAAGGATATTCCGTTTTAAGAAAAGCGGGCTGGGATACTCACGGACTGCCCGTGGAACTGGAGGTCGAAAAGCTTCTCGGAATCAACGGAAAGGATCAGATAGAGAAATACGGTATCGAGCCGTTTATAAACAAGTGCAAGGAATCGGTCTGGAAATACAAGGGCGAATGGGAGAAGATGTCCGACAGAGTAGGATACTGGGTGGATATGGAGCATCCCTATATAACCTACGACAACGACTATATCGAGTCGGTATGGTGGAGCCTTAAAGAGATCGATAAGCAGGGACTTATTTATAAAGGACACAAGATAGTTCCCTATTGTCCGAGGTGCGGAACGGCTCTTTCGAGCCACGAGGTCGCTCAGGGTTATAAGGACGTCAAGGAAAAGTCCGCTTTCGTGAAATTCCGTATTCCGTCGAGGGAAAACACGTTCTTCCTTGCCTGGACGACGACGCCCTGGACGCTTCCTTCGAACGTCGCTCTCGCTATGAACGCAAACGAAGATTATACCGAAATCAGGTGCGGAGAAGAGAATTATATTCTTGCGGACGCATTGATTCCTTCGCTCTTCGAGGAAGGAACGTACGAGCGCATTTCCTCGAAAAAGGGAAAGGAATACGAATATACCAAATACGAGCCGCTTTATCCTTATCATAAGGGGAAGGAAAAGGCTTATTTCGTGACCTGCGCGGAATACGTTACGCTTACCGACGGTACGGGTATCGTTCATATAGCTCCGGCTTTCGGCGCGGACGACGCCGCCGTCGGAAGAGAATACGGACTTCCCTTCCTTCAGATGGTAAACGAAAAGGGCTGCTTCGTCGAAGGTACGGGCGAACTCGAAGGAAAGTTCTGTAAAGACGGGGACAAGATTATTCTCCGCGACCTTAAAGAAAGAGGACTCCTCTTCAAGGAACAGATGTACGAGCATAGCTATCCCTTCTGCTGGAGATGCGATACGCCCTTGCTTTATTACGCGCGTAAATCCTGGTTCATTAAGGTTACCGAGGCGAGGGAGAGAGTCGCGAGAAACAACGCCTCCGTAAACTGGATGCCCGATACCATAAAGACCGGAAGAATGGGCAACTTCATCGACAATCTTATCGACTGGGGGTTCTCGAGAGAAAGATACTGGGGTACTCCAGTACCTGTCTGGGTTTGCGACAAGTGCGGAAAAACTCACGTCGTCGGAAGCAGAAAGGAGCTTCACGAGCTTTCGGGCTGCGACGAGAATATCGAGCTTCATCGTCCGTATATAGACGAAGTAACCTTCGGCTGCGAATGCGGAGGAACGATGAGAAGAACGCCCGAGGTTATGGACTGCTGGTACGACAGCGGCTCCATGCCCTTCGCTCAGCATCACTATCCCTTCGAAAACAAAGACCTCTTCGAGGCCAATTTCCCTGCGGATTTCATCAGCGAGGCTGTTGACCAGACAAGAGGCTGGTTTTATGTGCTTCTCGTGATTTCTACGCTGCTTTTCGATAAGGCTCCGTTCAGGAACTGTATAGTTTTAGGCCACGTCAACGACAAGAACGGAATCAAGATGAGTAAGCATAAGGGCAACGTCGTCGATCCCTGGAGCGTACTCGACGTTCAGGGGGCGGACGCCGTCCGTTGGTACTTCTATACCGCGGGCGCGCCGTGGATTCCCACGAGATTCCACGCGGACGCCGTTTCCGAGGCGCAGAAATTCCTCAGTACGCTCTGGAACACCTACGCTTTCTTCGTGCTTTACGCCGATATAGACAAATTCGATCCGACGGCTTATTCTCTCGGGGACGCAAAGCTTACCGTTATGGACGAGTGGATTCTCAGTAAGCTCAACACTCTCATAAAAACCGTGGACGAAGGCCTCGAAAAGTACGATATCACCAACACGAGCAGAGCCATCGAGCAGTTTACCGACGAGCTTTCCAACTGGTACGTCCGCCGCTGCCGCGAAAGATACTGGGGAAGCGATATGACCGACGATAAAATCGCCGCTTACTGTACGCTTTACGAAGTTCTGACCAAGCTCTGTCTCGTTGCGGCTCCCTACGTTCCCTTCATAACCGAAGAAATCTACGGGAACCTTGTCCGCACCTTCCGTAAAGACGCTCCCGTATCCGTTCATCTGTGCAGATTCCCCGAATGCGACGAAAGCCGTATCGACGCGAAGCTCGAAGCCGATATGGATAACGTCATCGACGTCGTGGTTCTGGGCCGCTCCGCGAGAAACGCCGGTAATATGAAAAACAGACAGCCCCTTTCGGCTATGTTCGTTCTGACCGACAAATTCCGCGAGCTTCCCGAAAGCTACGTTTCGGTCGTGAAGGAGGAGCTTAACGTAAAGGACTGCCGCTTCGTAAAAGACGGCTCGGCTTTCCTTTCCTACGAGCTTAAACCGCAGATGAGAACGGTCGGACCCAAATACGGACCGCTCCTCGGAAAAATCAAAACCTTCCTCTCCGAATGCGACGCGGCTGCCGTCGTCGATACCGTAAGAGCCGGAAAACCCTACGTTTTCGAACTCGACGGACGCGAAGTAGAGCTTTCCGAAGAGGATCTGCTTATCTCCGTGAAGGATAAGGAAGGCTTCGTCGCCGCGAGCGACAAGGGAGTTACGGTCGTTCTCGACGTAACGCTGACCGACGAGCTTATCGGCGAAGGCTTTATGAGAGAGGTCGTCTCCAAAATCCAGACGGGAAGAAAGGAAAGCGGTTTCAACGTTACCGACCACATCCGCGTGGAATATAAGGCGGACGGAAAGCTCCTTGAAGTCCTCGATAAATACGCGGAAGGCATCAAAGCCGACACGCTTACCGACGAAATGAGCTTCAACGAAAGTCTTTCTTCCGAAAATTCCAAGGAATGGAGCGTTAACGGCGAAACCGGATTCTTCCGCCTGACCGTAATCGGATAAATTATCGGCTATAAATCCCGATGTAATCCCGATTTTCAATCTTAATATTCGGATATGAACGGACTCTTCGTTTAGGGGAGTCCGTTTTTTCGTTCTTTCGTCCGAGGAAGGCTCGTATCCAAAGGCTCGTAGTAGGTCAAACTCGTATCCGAAGGTTCGTTTCGGAAAACTCGTAGTCTAAGGTTTGTTTCGGGCGATTTTCGCGTTATTTCGTTCGCATAGGTCTGTTTCTCGTCCGGGAGTTCGTTTTATCGGAAATTTTTTGGTTTTGCCCGTGAAAAACGCTTGATTTTTTTTCGCGTCTATGGTAAAATTCGTTAGTGACTTCGGGCGTTCCTCTGGCATATACGCTTACCGAGAACGGCCGGCGGTTTGTTTTGTCGATTTTTTCGGCTTTTAAACGGTTTTTCTTCGTTCTTTCCGTGAAAGGGAAGACGGAATCACCGTTTTTTTCCGTGACCGACGACCGCCGCCGACGGGTATTGCCGCGTAAAACACAGAATGCGAACGAACGCCGCGTTATCAGGAGGAAAGTCAATTATGGATATCATTAAAGCTATCGAACAGGAAAGTCTGAGGAAAGACGTTCCGCAGTTCAAAGTCGGCGACACCGTAAGAGTTTACTTCAAGGTTATCGAAGGAAACAAAGAAAGAATCCAGGCTTACGAGGGTATCGTTATCGCGCGTAAGCACGGCGGACTCAGAGAAACCTTCACCGTAAGAAGAATCTGCCAGGGTATCGGCGTGGAAAGAGCCTTCCCCGTACACAGCCCCAAGATCGAAAAGGTCGAGGTCGTCCGCAGCGGTAAGGTTTCGCGCGCTAAACTCTATTATCTCAGAGAGCGCACCGGTAAGGCAGCCAAGATCAAGGAGAGCATTTAACTCCCGCGGGCCTCGAAGGCTTGAGCATAAGCGAACGGATAGCATTGCGGCGGTTCAAAAAATAAATAATTTTTTATTTTTTCTTGAAACGCTTGACAGAGAAGCTTCGTATGAGTTATCATATAAGTTGTTTCCGCTCAGCTTAAAAGACAATATTTTGATTCAGGAGAAAGAGAAATGAAGGTACGTCCGTCTGTTAAGCCTATGTGCGACAAGTGCAAGGTTATAAAGAGAAACGGCAGAGTTATGGTCATCTGCTCCAAGACACCCTCCCATAAACAGAGACAGGGCTGAACTCCGTGTTTCGTTGAGGGCAAGAACAAATCGGAATATATCTTTTGCGTCGTGCGTTTCAGCGGTTGGTTCGTATGAACGGGGCGCAGCGGCAGAATGATATTCCAGTCGCAATAGCGGGAGGCGAGTCGTTTTCCGCGGTTATGACGTTCAACGCGCCGGTATCGGGCTCTATTCCACTGCCGAAAGGCAAGTCCGCGCTGCCGGGGGCGCGTATTTATAAAATATATTTTGAATGGCGGAAAGGAGCTTTCCGTCGGATTTCGGCGCGTAAATCGCCGACCACATAATTTTCGGAGGAAACTATGGCACGTATTTCAGGTGTGGATTTACCCAGAGAAAAACGAATTGAAATAGGCCTGACTTATATTTACGGAATCGGTCTCAAGACCTCGCAGAATATACTGGCCAATACAGGCGTTAATCCCGACGTCAGAGTCAAGGATCTGACCGAGACGGATATAAGCAAGCTTCGTGAGTATATCGACCACAACATCACCGTTGAAGGCGATCTCAGAAGAGAAGTAAGCATGAACATCAAGAGCATGATAGAAATCGGTTCCTACCGCGGCGTCAGACACAGAAAAGGCCTGCCGGTAAGAGGACAGTCTTCCAAAACCAACGCCCGCACGAGAAAGGGTCCGAAGCGTACGGTATCCAAGGGCAAAAAGGCTGCCAAGTAATTAGGAGGACAGAAACGTGGCTCAGAAAAAAGTTATAAGAAAAAAGAAGGAGATGCGTCGCGTCGATAAAGGACAGGCGCACATTCACGCATCTTTCAACAATACTATCGTTACGATTACGGATGCCAACGGAAACGCTTTGAGCTGGTCTTCCGCGGGAAGTTTAGGCTTCAGAGGTTCCAGAAAGAGTACGGCGTTCGCAGCTCAGCAGGCAGCGGAAGTTGCGGCTAAGGGAGCGAAGGAATACGGTCTTCGTTCGGTTGAAGTCTTCGTAAAAGGTCCGGGACAGGGACGCGAATCGGCGATAAGAGCATTACAGACCGCCGAAATCGAAGTTACGATGATCAAGGACGTTTCGCCCATACCTCACAACGGCTGCCGTCCGCCCAAACGCAGAAGAATCTAGGAGGATAGTATAATATGGCAAGATATACAGAAGCCGATTGTCGTCTCTGCAGACGCGAAGGCTGTAAATTATTTTTGAAAGGCGACAGATGCTTCTCCGGCAAATGCGCTTTCACGAGAAGACCCGCCGCTCCCGGTCAGCACGGTGCGGCAAGGAAGAAGACCAGCGAATATTACACTCAGCTTCGCGAAAAGCAGAAGACCAAGAGGATCTACGGTCTTTGCGAAAAGCAGTTCCACGGCTACTACGTAGAAGCGGAAAGGATGAAGGGCGTTACGGGCGCGAATATGCTCGTTCTTCTCGAAATGAGACTGGATAACGTCGTTTATCGTATGGGTATCGGCGCGAGCCGCAGTCAGTCCCGTCAGCTCGTTACGCACGGACACATCACCGTTAACGGCAAGAGAGTCGACATTCCTTCCTATATAGTGAAGGCGGGCGACGAAATCGCGGTTAAGGAAAACAAGAAGGACAACAAATTCTTCACCGAAATCAAAGAAATGAAGAAGTCCGGAAATCTCCCCAAGTGGCTTGATTTCAATCCCGAAACCCTTGCCGGCAAGGTTCTCGCTAAGCCCGAACGCGCCGACATCGATCTTAATATCGAGGAGCGTATGATCGTTGAATTGTACTCCAAGTAATAAAGGAACTTTCGGATTGCTTAAAAGCGCAAGTTCAATTTATCAATAAGGAGGAGTAAAGTCCAATGATGGAAATCGAAAAGCCGAGAATGACCGTAGAGGAACAGGGCGACAACAATTACAGCGAATGTAAAGTAGTGGTCGAACCGTTGGAACGCGGTTTCGGCGTCACGCTCGGAAACGCGCTGAGGAGAGTTCTTCTTTCCTCGCTTCCCGGGGTTGCCTGCGTGGGCATCAACATCGAAGGAGTCAAAAACGAATTTTCAACGATAGAAGGCGTAAGAGAGGACGTTACGGAGATAATCCTTAATATCAAGCGGCTTGCGCTCAAGACGTCGGTCAGCGACAGAGACGCGTCTTTCCGTAGAACGGTCATCATCGATAAGGAAGGGCCGTGCGTGGTAAGGGCGAAGGACATCATAGCCGACGCCGATATCGAGATTCTGAAGCCCGATTCGTATATCTGCGAGATAGATAACGGCGGACATCTCAGGATTGAACTGATAATAGGATGCGGCAGAGGATACGTATCTGCCGAAAAGAATAAAGAAATCAACAAAGAACTGAAGCTGAACTACCCGATCGGCTTTATCCCCGTCGATTCCATTTACACTCCGGTGGAAAATGCGAATTATCTTATCGAAAGCGCGAGAGTAGGACAGAGCATCGATTACGATAAGCTTACGCTCACGGTCAAGACCAACGGCGCGTTCTCGGGAAGGGATATTCTTAGCCTTGCGGCAAAGATTCTCAACGAACACATCAATATGTTCGTAGAGCTTTCTGATATGGGCGGACTGCAGATTCTTACCGGAAGGGAAGAAGATTCGCAGACGAGAGTTCTCGAAAAGCCCATAGAAGATATGGATCTTTCCGTCCGTTCTTTCAATTGTCTGAAGCGCGCGGGAATCGCGACTATACAGGATCTGACGCGCAAGACCGAGGAAGATATGCTCAAGGTACGTAATCTGGGTAGGAAATCGTTAGACGAAGTTATCGAAAAACTGCGTGAATACGGCTTATCGCTCAGCAAAAATGACGAGTAATCGCAGGAGGACATAGATCATGCAACGTAAATTAGGAAAAGCAACCGATCAGAGAATGGCGTTGCTTAAAAATCAGGTTTCCGCTTTCTTATGGTACGGCAGGCTCGAAACGACCTTTGCCCGCGCAAAAGAAGTACAGAAACTTGCCGAGCAGTATATAACCATGGCAGTCAGGACCTATACCGACGTAGTCAAGGTTGAAAAGGAAAGAATCGTGGACGGCAAGACGGTCAAGGTCGAAGTCGTCAACGACGGAAAAGATAAACTTGCCGTAAGAAGAACGCTTATGGCCGAACTGAACGACCTTCAGGAAGTTCCCGAATTCAAGGAAAAGAAGAGAGATTTCGAACGCAGAACGGCAGGTATCAATCACCCGCTCATCGAAAAGATCTTCAACGAATACGCGCCCAAGTACGCTCAGAAGGCTGCCGACGGAGCCAAGGGCGGATATACCGCTATATACAAGCTCGGTCCCCGTAAGGGCGACGCTGCCGAAATGGCTGTAATCCAGCTTCTGTAAGGCGTTTTCGACGAATCGAAGCATAAGAACCTTTTTCTCAACGTGAAGAGGTTCTTTTTTTACGCAAATTTCCGAAAGACAGCCGCGGAGAGGGCTTAGGCGCGGCGGAATTCCGTTGCTTTATTTCGTGAAATATGCTACAATTGAGGCGTCGGAAAGGAAGCCGACGGAATATCGGAAAAATTAAGCCGAGGAGGCATAAATAAAAATGGAAAAATTCCTGTCCAAAAACGTAGAAGCCATACCGCAGAGCGGTATCAGACGCTTTTTCGACCTCATTCAGGGCAATAACGATTGTCTTTCGCTCGTCGTGGGCGAACCGGATTTCAAGACGCCCGACCACATCAGAGAAGCCGCAGTCGAGGCTATCAGAGAGGGTAAAACGAGATACACCTCCAACTGGGGGCTTCCCGAATTGCGGAGGAACGTATCGCGTTATCTCGAAGAAAGATTCGGAGTCGCCTACGATTACGAAAACGAGATAATGATGACCATCGGCGCGAGCGAAGCCATCGACCTCGCTTTACGCGCTCTCGTGGAGCCGGGGGACGAAGTTCTTATTCCCGATCCCGCGTACGTGGCTTATTCTCCCTGCACGCTGCTCAATTACGGCGTTCCCAAGGCGGTCAGAACCTTCGAGAGCGACGGTTTCAAGCTTACCGCGGAGAATCTCGAGAAAGAGATTACGGATAAGACCAAGGTCGTTATTCTGCCTTATCCGTCCAATCCCACGGGCGCGATTATGACCGAAGAGGAGCTTAAACCCGTAGCCGACGTTATTATCAGGCACGATCTTATCTGCGTGAGCGACGAGATTTACGGCGAACTTACCTACGGAAGAAGGCATTTCTCTATGGCTGCGATTCCGGGAATGAAGGAAAGAACGGTACTTATTTCGGGATTTTCAAAGTCCTTCGCTATGACCGGCTGGAGAGTGGGTTTTGCCTGCGCGGACAACGCTCTTCTCAAGCAGATGATAAAAATTCGTCAGTTCACGACCGTCTGTCCCGCGACTATGGCTCAGTACGCCTGCATAGACGCGCTGGAAACGGGCTTTAAGAACGGTTTTGCGGACATAGAGTATATGCGCGAAAAATACGACGAAAGACGCAGACTTATGCACGAGGGACTCAATTCCATAGGCTTGCACGCCTTCGAACCTCAGGGCGCGTTTTATATCTTTCCGAACGTTTCGGTAACGGGATTCGACGGAATGGAATTCGCGCTTAAAATCCTCGAGGAGGAGAAGGTGGCTATGGTTCCGGGAAGCGCGTTCGGAGATTTCGGCAAGAACAACGTCCGTATCAGCTACGCTTATTCGATAGACAGCCTTAAAGAAGGTCTTGCCCGCATCGGAAGATTCGTGGACGCGCACAGAAAGTAAGATTGCATTTAGGCGGGCTTTTAAGCGGAAAATTGTCTTAAAACGGGCGTAAAAAGCGCTCGAAGCGAGAAATTCCGTCCGGCGGAGAAAACGACGGACGCGGATTTCCGTAAGACCGATAGACCCGACGGAAACGAAAAACGCGTCGGAAAATCGGGAGTCCGTTCCGCGTCCGGGAATAAAACCTCGGGGCGGAGCGGACTTGCGGCGAAAACCGAAAGAGGGGATATTTTTTTGAAAAAAGCGCGTAAAACGCTTGTCAAAACGGAGTTTTTCGGGTATGATTACAACGGTAATGCGACGGCTGCGGAAAGAACGCGGCGGAGTTCGGCGCGGAGAAGGATTTTTCGCGAGGGACTGCAAAAGCTAAATTAAAGTTGCGTTTTTCGCCCTAAAAGGACAAAAAAACAGTTGACAGTCGGGCTGAAATGTTGTATTATTAACAGGCTTTCACGAGAGGTTGGAAGACAAGAGCGGACGCCGGGGTGTGGCGCAGTTGGTAGCGCGCGTGGTTTGGGACCATGAGGCCGCAAGTTCGAGTCTTGTCACCCCGACCAGAAAGGAAAGGGCCTTTAGCTCAGTTGGTTAGAGCGGTCGGCTCATAACCGATTGGTCCGGGGTTCAAGTCCCTGAAGGCCCACCAGTTAATTTAATTAACAAACCGCTTAAATAGTGGCCTGGTAGTTCAGATGGTTAGAACGCTAGCCTGTCACGCTAGAGGTCGAGGGTTCGAGCCCCTTCCAGGTCGCCATTTTTTTGCTTCGGTAGCTCAGTTGGTAGAGCAGGGGATTGAAAATCCCCGTGTCGGTGGTTCAAGTCCGCCCCGAAGCACCAGCGAAAGCTGCTGATGACGCAGGCTGCTAGTGTAGCTCAACTAGGCAGAGCAGCTGATTTGTAATCAGCAGGTTGCCGGTTCGATTCCGGCCACTAGCTCCATTTTAATATTGGGAAGATTCCCGAGCGGCCAAAGGGAGCAGACTGTAAATCTGCCGTCACCGACTTCGGTGGTTCGAATCCACCTCTTCCCACCAAAATCACTATATGTTGTATCAGGCAGAGATGTCCACCACAATATATAGTGTTTTTTATTCCCTTTTATATGTAATATCCGTCAAAACGGGGATTTTCTTGGGGACGATTTTTTGGTTCGCAGTATGTAAATTATCCTTTAGTTAAAGGCTTTTTGTTCCTGTTTTTTTCGTTTTCCGACTTTTAATTTTCAAAAAAAACGGGGATTTCCCGGGGATTAGGGATATTATAATCGTACCTGACGCGCTTACCGACGTCTTTCAGATATCTGTCGTCGAAATGAGTATAAACCGAATAGGTTACGTTCCTTGCGTCGGGTGCGTGTCCCGCCCAGACTTTTACGACGTTCTCCGGAACGTTACACATCTGGCAGCGCGTTATAAAGGTGTGCCGCAGATCTTTCAGCGTATATTTGGGAGCAAGATACGGTCTGGCTTTATTGTACAGCAGCTGAGTCCTCGTGTTTTCCAGTTTTATTTTCATCAGTTCGTCCATATAAGGCGCGAGCATAGGCGTTATCGGAATCTTTTTGTATTCCTTCTGTCGGTTTTTGCGTTTTTTGTTTTCACATATTATGAAGCCGTCTTCAAACCTTGCCGTTTCGAGTTCACACGGTCTCATTCCGGAATACAGCAGCAGTAAAAGCTGAAATCTGAAGTCGGACCGTTTCAGGTTTTCTACGAAAGTTTTCTCGTCTTCGAGCGTAAGGGCATGACCGTTTGTCCGATAATGCTTTTTTACCTTTATCCCGTCCATAGGATTTTCCGAAATAAACCTGTTGGATTTTGCGTAATCGAAGATCTGATGCAGGAGTCCATTTACGTCCTCCAACGTTCTGAATTTACCTTCCGTTTTTAGATTGGAGTAAATTTCCTGAATATCCCGATTACTTACGTCGCTTGGTTTTTTGTCGCCGATAACGGGATAGATATGTTTATTAAGTTTTTGGTAATGCCTTGTGAGCGTTGACGAAACGACATCCGGTGTTTTTACTAATTTCATATAGTCTTCGGCAAGTTCGCGGAACGTTTTAGGAGCGGATCCGGTTGTCTGCTTACTATTGGTTATGAGATATTCGTTTGCTCTTCTGATAGCTTCTGTCTTGGTTTTTCCGGAAAAGCTTTTTTCGTTTCCGTTTTTTCTGCAACGAGCCTCGAAGCTTCCGTTAGGTTTTTGTCTGAGTTTAATATTTTGGGTATAATTCAATAAATTGTTTTCCTCCTTGGCGGTTGAATTATTGTTATAAAACAAATTGTCGGCGATAATCCGACCTTTAAGAACGAGAGAAATCGTCAACAATTTATTCAACAAATCTATTATGTTTTCTATTTCTTCAAGCATAAGTTCCTTTTAGGTGGATTCTGCCTGTAAAAGGGAATATGCTTTGTTTCCTGCCGGAAACGCTTATTAAATTTTAATGCCGTTTAATTGCTGATTTAATATTTCCTTGATGATTCCTATGACAATAAGTTGGTTTTCGACGGAGAGAAGCAGGAAGTTTTTTCCGAGCATTTCTACTTTTTCTTTAATTTCCATATCCTGAGCGACAACGGAGAATTGTTTATTGTCGGTTGCAAAGTCGTTTTTGACCTGTATGACTCCCGTCCCGTAATCTTCGCGACCAAGAAGATAATCAGTTGATACTTGAAAAAAATCGGCAAGTTTAACGATATCGTCAACATTAGGAGAGTTATCTCCTTTTTCCCAACGACTTATATTTTGTTGTTTAATGGATGTTTTCTTTGAGAGTTCAGTTTGAGTGAGTCCTTTCTCTTCTCTTAATTCTTTCAGCCTTATATCGAAGATAGTCATTTTTTTGTCCTCACAAATATTCTACACTTTTTTGTGTATTTTGGTTGACTTACATAAAATTGTGTTATATAATTTTATTATACACAAATATGTGTAACAAAACAGCCCGGTCGGCAAAGACCAAAGGAGAACGGAAATGAAGGAAAGAACAGAAACAAACGTAACGAACGAAGAAAAGGTAATGAATGCAGTGGAAGGAATGAACGTAGTAAACGAAGAAGAGGAAACTCAGGAAAACGAAGAAATCGAATTAATGAATTCGGATTTCAAGGAAGCCCTTAGTCTTTCTCTTCCGGTACATCGGAAGGTATTCAAGACCAAGGACAAAAAAGAGCTTATGGGATATTACGTAATAGGCAGCGTCAGAAAGAGAGATATCGTGGGAAGTATTATTCCTGCGGACTTCGGAGGCTTCGATCTTCTGGATATAATCAGTTCGGACGAAGACAATCCGCCTATGCTCATAAGGCTCAAGTATTCTATGCCCAATACTCAGACGGGCGAAGTAGTATCCGGCTATACCTATGAAATGGTTTCGTTTGACCCTATGGTCAACGAATACATCAGATGCAAGGTTAAACCGCAAAGACAGTCGGATAAATCGGTAATAGAGATGTTATTCTCTATCGCATTCAGAAAACAGGAGGAAAAATAATGTTCGGAAAACTTTCCAGGGACAAAACGAAGTGGGTCATCGTATCCATAATACTCGTTGTGCTTCTTATAGGAGGCGTAATGCTTTATAAGCGTATAGACGACGGCGTAACAACCAAAAGACTCAGCAGTCTGGATTATGCGGTCGGAAGTATCGACGCAGCAACGGGTAAATACTCATCGGATAAAACCGCTATTTACACCAAGGAGTTTCTCAGTGCCAAGGACATTAAGATCGAGCTTAAAGAGAACTCAAACGTAAGTTACAAGATTTTTTATTATAAGGAAGATAAGACGTTCATCTCCGCATCCGGCGCGCTTACCGCAGATTATGCGGCAACGTCCAATCCGGAAAATACCAAGTACGTCAAGATAGTCATCTATAATCCCGACGAGAGCGAAATATCTACTCTCGGCATAATGAAATATGCAGGTGAACTTAAAGTCACCGTTGAGAAATAGGAGGTTGTTATGGCAAGCAATATAAGAGTCAGAGCCAAGACGCCAAGAAGCAAATCCATCAAATATGCGATGGAATATAACGCGGGTATCCGATCGGACGGAACGAGACTTTCCGAACGTGATAAAGGGTATCGTCTCGGTTACGTGTCCGCCGTCAACGCAATGAAAAAGAGCGGACGCAGAAAATCCAAGAGGTGACGAATGAACAACGCATTAAGCAGAAAGAAAGTTATAATTGCGTGTACAGTACTGGCAGCAGTACTGTGCACCTTTTGCATATTTATTGCCGGTTCGGAATCCTCGGTAACGGGAATAGAGCTTACCTTTGCCGAAACCTCGTCTGAGTTCGCAACAGTGGAGTACACTTGCGACTGGTGCAAGGGGACAGGGCATTTTTCATTTGAATCTAAGTGTTCCGCTTGCAGTGGAGAAGGTAAAATTGGTGATGTTATAACTTGTGTAGGTTGTAACGGAAATGGAACTATCACACATTCTTGCGACTCTTGTGGGGGTA
>ENA-OPDZ01000365-OPDZ01000365.1-human-gut-metagenome-genome-assembly--contig:-NODE-365-length-13657-cov-9.164976_pt1 | contig 13657 bp, 6 predicted proteins | sample MGYA00241628_ERZ501519 | MGnify/ENA primary metagenome ERZ501519 (study PRJEB25962, sample SAMEA2042384) | human gut metagenome | biome: human gut; feature: human-associated habitat; material: faeces...
TGCTTTACCTCCTTAATAAACAGACGTCCGGCTTCATCTGAGGTCGGGCGTCTGTATTCTTGAGTTTAATTATGAAAACGGTGATAATATAGTGATTTTTGTGAACTTTACCGACAATATGCCAAAGCTTGAGCAAATAAAGACCGACTGCACTTCGGAAAAAAATCGAAAACGCAGATTCGTCCCGAGCATTATTTATAAAGAGCGTAAATCGTTATGATTTCCGATTACAAAACGATTTTTCTCGTAACGAATTATTCCTTCTTTCTGCATTTTTGACAGTTCGTTGCAAAGCGCGCTGCGTTCCACGTTGAGATAATCCGCAAGCTGCTGGCGATTGTACGGAATATCGAAGGAAAAACTGCCGGTTTTTTTAACGTATTCCGAAAAAAGCGAAAGCAGCCTCCGGCGAATGGATTTCGGCATAGTGTGCAGCATTCTTGTCGAAAGACGGAGGTTTTTTTCGGCGCAAAGCGTAAGCAGATTTTGAATCAGCCTGGAATGAGCGGTGCAGGCGCGCGAACACGGACGAGAAACGCAGCGCATACTAATCATAAGAACCGTCGAATCCTCGGCGGACCGGACGTTGACCATCATAGGCTCGCCCGGGATGCAGGCGTACGCTTCGGCAAAAGTTCCTCCGACGTCTATGCGGTTTATCACGCTGTTGTTTCCCCACACGTCACTCAGTTCTATTATCACCGCGCCCGAAAGAACGATGCCTATATATTCCGTCGGATTGCCTTCTTTCAGAACATACTCTCCCTTTTTGAATGCGACTTCTCTCGTTTCAAAGCAACCAAGAAGGGACTCGATATCCGTTTCTTCTATTCCGCGGAAAAGTTGCGTGTTGGATAATTTCATAAAAAAACTCCGTTTTTGTTGTTGTAACAACAGATTTTTATTTCCTATTATAGTATAATTTATGCGTAAAGTCAAGAATCGGAGGTAAAGAATATGATAAGACGCATTATAGAAATTGATAAAGAAAAGTGCAACGGTTGCGGCGCGTGTGCGGACGCTTGCCACGAAGGAGCGATAGGAATGGTTGACGGCAAGGCTCGGTTATTGCGCGACGACTATTGCGACGGACTGGGAGATTGTCTGCCCGCGTGTCCTACGGGAGCGATATCGTTTGTGGAAAGAGAAGCGGCGGATTACGACGAAGCGGCAGTTTCGGAAAATAAAAAAACAAAAGAAGAAAAACACATACACTCTCACGGCGGATGCCCCGGGAGCAGAATGAGGCAGATGTCGCCTCGTCCGGTCGGAGAACGCGCCTCAAAAAGAAGCGTTTCACAGCTCGGACAGTGGCCGTGTCAGATAAAACTCGTTCCCGTAAACGCCCCGTATTTTGACGGAGCAAAGCTGTTGGTTGCGGCGGACTGTAGCGCTTATGCCTACGCCGCTATGCATGACGAGTTTATGGCGGGAAGAATCACGCTTATAGGATGTCCGAAGCTCGACGGCGTGGATTACAGCGAAAAACTGACGGAAATATTGACGGCAAACGACATAAAGAGCGTGACGGTCGTCCGTATGGAGGTTCCTTGTTGCGGCGGGCTCGAACAGGCGGCGAAAAACGCACTTATAAGAAGCGGAAAATTCATTCCGTGGCAGGTGGTAACCGTATCGATAGACGGTCGGATTCTGAACGACTGAAAAGTCGATTTGTTGCAAGGTTATTACGGATATACAGAAAACAGATTTTAGCTTAGCGTTCTCAAAGAGGAAATTTCTCAAATTCGGAAAGCTCCCTTTTGCCGTAAAATGAGGCTACGACCGAAGAACACTATATCGAACGGGTATCTCTCTTCAGCTCAAACTCGGCAATCAGCGTAAAAAGCTCTGCGTCTGCGATAAACCCGAGGTATGCTTTTCCGTTTGTCCGAGCAATGAAGTCCAAGTCGTTTACGCCTCGGGCGCCGCCCAATAACAGCATTTCATATTTGCGAGAATGTCTTTTATGACCTGTATCTGCCAAGCCTGCTTTTCTTCGACGGAAATATTGCGGCTATCGTGGAAATAAATCATTGAACCTTTGTCTATTTGTCCGTCCTCGGAGTATATTTCCGTGATGTAATCCTTGTTTCTCCTGTTATCGTTCAGCTCCAGAAAAATTCCGCTCGGTTTATAGCCGTCGAGATACCGCAAAAGCTCTTTTTTCCAAGCCGATAATGCCATACTCGTCTTGTCGGTGTTGTTTGCGTTATAGTCGTAATCGAGCGGCGCCAGGCTGTCGGGATTGGCGAAAGGATTATCCTGCATAACTCTCAGTTCGTCGCCTTCTTGTTTTTTACCCACGCCCGAACGCAGTTCGTTTCTTACTGCGTCTTCGGTACGGTCTATGGAAATGAAAACGTCAATCTTTTCGCCGTCAACACATACGGCGCGGCGAACAAGAACTCCGCCATAATTCCAGGCGGTATCAAAACAATGCCTCAACCCTATAAATTCACCGTATTCGTTACAAGCTGCCAAAACAAACAGACAGACGATAATCATCACGCAAAGCAGTAAATGTTTTTTCAGAATAAAAGCCTACTTAAAGAAAGTGTCAGATATTTTCTTACTGTTATCACATACACGATAACACAAAAACACAATATAGTCAAGCAAATTAACGCATTACAGTCAATAAATTTTATATTATTCGGTTTTTGTTTAATAATGGCAAAAATAACACGGAATCGATGAAAACCGTGTTATCGGTAAAGCCGCTAAGAAACGATTTTTCTTATTTTTTATTTACAAAAATATCCGCTTATGATTAAAAATATAATTTTATACAGATTTAATTTTGAAATAAATACTAAATAACGCTTGACAATAATTACGTTATAATTATGTTATAATTTGGAAAAGTTTTTTCCTGTCCACGCAATGAACGGCGATTTTTGTTGTCTATACAGGTGAAAGGCCTTTACGCAGATTGTTTATTGAATTTGCAAAACGGTCAGCTCCTTCCGACATCTGTCATCTTCTGTTGCAGCGTATAACTTATCTCAGTCAATTCCCTGTTATGGTATAATCATCACTATTTTCCCCTAAGGATAGCACTGCGTCGTATGCGGGAGAATATCCGGATTTTCCGGCAAATCACGCTTGAATAGAGTCGTTTGCAGGCAGGGATTTTTAAAGGAAATCGACAAAGAATAAACAAGTACGGAGGTATTGAACAATGAAAGTAAAGATACTGCTTATGTGTATTGCTACGCTGTTGCTTTTGATCATACTGAGCGGCTGTTGGAGTTTGTGGAGCCGTGTGATCATAACTGTGGACCCCGCCAACGGAAACGCGCCAAAAACATACCGCGTCTATTCTCCGGACTTCTGGAAGGGATTCGGTCTGCCCGATCCGGAAGCTCCTGTCGGTAAAAGCTTTGTCCGTTGGGAAGTTGACGGAAAACCATACGATTTCGGGCGGTTGACAGGGGATATCACTCTGACTGCGGTATATGAGCCTCTTGAACTGAAAGTCTTATTTGACTATGGCTATGACGGGAAATTCTTTATCGATACCGTTAAATACGCCGAAAACGTATCTCCGCCCGTAAGTGAAGTCAGAGAAGGCTATAACTTTATCGGTTGGAAGCACGGCAATGTCGTTTATGACTTCGATTCTCCCGTAACGGAGGATATTACTCTTGTTGCCGAATGGAAAACCATAACCTTTAACGTTGTATTCAGAGTTGGTGGGGAAGAGATTGCCGTAAGCACGGTAAACTATGGCGACGTTGTAGAACAGCCCGAGATAGAACACAAAATATACTATGTGTTGGAGGGTTGGTATGACGGAGAGACTCCGTATAATTTTTCCACGCCGGTTAAAAGTGATCTGACTCTTGATGCAAAGCTTACTTACAGCCTTGAAAAGCACATCGAATATGCTCTCTCAATAGTCAGGGAACATTATAACGCTCTTATCGGTAAAGGTTATTATTATACCTACACATACGAAGCATATCAAAAGCTTAACGGAATAGTGACTCAGGCTGAGTCTATGATTGCAGACAATGCCGAGTGTGAAGGGTCGGTTATTGCAAATTTAGAGTCGGTTATAGACAGATTGGATTCAGTGAAGGATATTCTTACTGAGCTTAAAGATGAGTTTGACAGACTTACCGAGAGGGAGTATTTTGAGGAAGATCTTGCGCTTCTCTGGCGGCTATACGATTCGGCAGTTCTTGAGATTACCGATTACGAAGGAGGAATTCCCTATCCCGAGAAAATAGCAGCGGATACCGTGAAGGTAATGAGAGCCGTTCTCACGATGGAGGAGGATAAAACTCAGTCCATAGCCGATGCCGAAAAGAGGCTGCTTGAGCTGGATGCATATTTCAACGCGCTCAGTGAATCGGATTATACGGCTGAAGATTGGCTGAAACTGACTGCCATATATTACGCCGGCAGGGCTGCTATCAGAGAAGCTTCCGGAACCGGCACAAGAGCCGTGGCAAAAGCTTATGCTCAGGTGATGGGAGAGTTAAGCGCTATAGAGCCGGTTGAAACACACACCGTAACGTTTATGCTTGACGAGGAAACCAAATATCTTGAAGTCAAGGTCAAAGACGGCGAGACCGTTACCAAGCCCGACAATCCTACCCGCGATGGCTACGAGTTTATCGGCTGGTATACCACGCCCGCTGCGAACGGCAGTGCGTTTGATTTTAATACGGCGATAACTAAAGACTGGACGCTATATGCAGGATGGAAGGAAGCAGCAAAGACACACACCGTAACGTTTATGCTTGACGAGGAAACGAAATATCTTGAAGTCAAGGTCAAAGACGGCGAGACTGTTACCAAGCCCGACGATCCTGTTCTCGATAATAAAGTATTCAGGTATTGGTCGACAGATAAGAACGGCAGTGCGTTTGATTTTAATACGGCGATAACACGGCCGCTGACGTTATATGCGGTGTTTTCCGAGCCGTCGGCGGGCTTTACCGTGAAATTTATGGTTGATGGCGAGCTTTATCTTGAGACAATAGTACCTGAAGGAGAGCGTGTTCCTATTCCGGAGCGCCCGACTCCGAAGAACGGATATTTTGTTTGTTGGATGACACGAGGACAGTACTTGTTCAACGTACCCGTTACTGCGGATCTGACCATTACTGCAGAAATCAGCGATAATCCGGTAACAATCTTCACTTATTCATTCTATTTGAATGAAAAGCTATATGCAACGAGGCTTGTTTCGGAGGGGTATTGCTGCGAATGGGTGACTCCGCCCGAGATTGACGGCTGGTATTTCGGCGGCTGGAAGGACGAAAATGACTTATTTGACATCTATACGACAAGAGCGTCTTCGGATAAGACTCTTAACGCCGTGCTGACTACTGAGTTTGTTATTGACGAAGAGGGCAGACTGATTTCATATAACGGGACAGCCGTGAACATAGTCATTCCCGAAGGAGTAAAGTACATACTTGGAGAGAGGCAGATGATAAGTCTGTTCCAGAACAAGAATATTGTATCAGTAGTCCTTCCGTCGACGCTTGAAGTTATAGGTGCTTACGCATTCATCAACTGCAGTAAGCTGGAAAGGATTGATTTTTCAAAGTGTAAATCGCTCTCCGTAATCGGAACGAGAGCATTTCAGAATTGCAGCAGTCTGACCGAGCTTATATTCCCCGACACCATAACCGCTTTCGGTGGGGCGTATCCGACGCTTGACGGAAATACGGCAAACAGTGACGGCGGAGTGTTCTTTGCGTGTAGTAAACTAAAACTTATTGACCTTGGCAGAAACGCTGCTTTCACCCGTGTAGGCGATAATACGTTCAGGAACTGTACTTCGCTTGAGAAGGTGGTGATACCGGCTGCAGTGACGGCTTTCGGCAATTATACATTCGGCAATACGCCGGCAATAAAGGAGATATGGCTCTATGCAGTCAATCCTCCGACCATAATCGTAGGATATAGCGCTTCCCTTCCGGCGGGCGAGGCGTATAAGATTTATATACCAAAAGGAGCATTAGATAACTACCTTGAAGATCCGTACTGGCTTGCTTTGGATCAGCAGCTTATTGAGATGCCAGAAGAAGGTACGGATTCACTTAAGCTTCTGCAATCGATGCCGGTTAAAAAAGAAGAACTTCAAGAATACGAGACAGTCGGTAAACAAGTGCGTTTGAAGTATAAGATGATTTGATTGTTCAGATGTTCTTACAGTAAGTCGGCGTATTTATGCCGTTTCGGTGGAGCGAGGAGACACTTTAGTATTCCGCGCGTTTATGCAGGGCAGGCGATGCGCTTCGGATTGTTTTGAACCGACGCGCTCTCTTGCGGCAACTAACGGCTTTCGACCACATAACAATATAAGGAGGTTCGTCATAATGAAAAAGACAGTTATTCTGATAGTTATTACGGCAGCTCTCACTCTGCTTGTTACAGGCAGTTGTTGTTTGCCGTCGGTTAATAATACGCAAAAGCGCATAATCTCTTACACGCGGACGGAACTGAACGAAACGTTCGGCGGCTCATCGGCCCCGCTGAACGGCGAAACTGTTGTAAATATGCTGAATAAGCAGGAGTATTCCCCGGACGACCGAGTAGATATAATTATCGAGGCGAAGCTACCATCTCTTTCGGAAATATATCTTAAAAAGTCTCCTGTTGGTTTAGATTATCCTCAATGGTTACTGTCCGAGGATGCCGAAAAGAGCGAAAGTTTCATTTACGGAGAGCAGGCGCTTATTTTAAGGGAACTTGAAGCTCGTGGAATAGCTTTTACCGCAAGGGATTTCTATATTTCTCTCTGCAATGCGATAGTCCTTTCGGTTCGTTATGGAGATATCGGCAGAATATCGAAGCTTGACGGTATAAAGAGCGTTTATGCACAGGAAACATACTCTGTTCCCGAGGTCAGCAGGATATCGGATGAATATGAGGCAGGTGATATGTCAAAGGGGTATGCGATTCTTTCGGATCTCATAAACGACGGAGGTATACTCCGGAACGATACCGAATATCAGGGAGACGGGGTAACGGTCGCAATAATAGATACGGGGCTGGATTACGACCATTCGGCATTTCTCACGGAACCGGAAACCCGGCATTTCACCCGTGATAATCTTGCACCTTTGGCAGACAAGTTTTACGCCAATAATAATGGAGCGCTCCATTCCGCGGACAGCTTCTACATAAACGGAAAAGTGCCATTTTCATACGACTATGCCGACATGGATTTTGACGTTAAGCCGTCGGAGTCTGCAGTAAGTCTCGGGCTGTCGCACGGCACTCACGTTGCGGGAATAGTTGCCGGGTATGACAGTGAGATACGCGGAGTCGCGCCCAATGCTCAGCTTCTGATAATGAAGGTTTTCAGCGATTTAGGAGCGGGAGCAACTGTTTCAAACATACTTGCGGCACTTTCCGACTGCGCACTTCTCGGTGCGGACGTCGTTAATCTCAGTCTCGGAAGCGTCAACGGCTTTGCGGCAGAGCTTGCACCCGGTCGCAAGATGATAAACGAGGCGTATGAAAGGCTTTCCGCGCTCGGAACATCGATATGCGCTGCGGGCGGGAACCAGTACAACTCCGCGACAGGTTCGATAGGCGGAGTTTTAAGGGCGTCAAATCCCGATTACGGAACGTTGGGCGCGCCGGGAACATATGCCGACACCTATACCGTTGCGAGCGTTGACTCACAGTGTCTGCCGTATATTTTGGTCAACGGCGTAAAGGTCGTAATCACCGATTCTGTGGATAATGACGGAAATCAGTACGATTTCGTGGAAGGCATACTCGGTAAATCGGACTCGGCATCTTTTGGTTTTGTTGTCCTTGACGGGAATGGTACTGCCGATGATTACGAGGGCGTGGATGTGCAAGGAAAAATAGCGGTAGTTAACCGCGGAGTTATATCATTTGAAGAGAAGCAGCGTATAGCTTATGAGAAAGGGGCGGTTGCCTGTATCGTGCGCAATGACGCTGCGGGATCGCTGAGGATGCGGATTGCCGATTTGAAAATACCTACTTGTTCGGTGAGTCTTAGTGACGCAGGAGCTTTTTCCGATGCCATAGAGCATATCATTGTAATAGGGCGCGGGCAGATCTTTGGACCTTTTATGTCTGAGTTTTCATCATGGGGACCAACGCCCAGTCTTACCTTTAAGCCTCAGATTACCGCTCCCGGCGGAAATATTCGTTCGGCAGTTGTTCAGGTCTCCGGACAGAAGTATGACGTTTACAGCGGTACAAGTATGGCATCTCCCAATTTTGCGGGAGCGATGGCCGTCATACGCCAGTATCTAAGAACTAACTATCCGGAGCTTTCCGTGAGAGATACGGACAGAACGGCTATATCTCTTGCGATGAGCACGGCTCGCCGGATTCTTAATACGGATGATTCGGTAAACTCTGTCCGCAAGCAGGGCTCCGGTATAGTGGATATAGCGGTTGCCGTTTCATCGGGCGTTCGCATTTCCGTGCCGTCCTCCAAGCGCCCTGAAATTGAGCTGGGCGACGATAAAAACAAGGACGGCGTCTATACTCTTAGGTTCGATGTTGTCAACTTCAGCGACAGAGAGTTTGCCTATACGGTAAGTACGGAGGTTCTCTGTGATAGAATCGATACCGACGGAGTTGCTCTTTCAGGGTATACTTACCGTTTTGAGGCAAGCGACAGTTATGCTTTATCGGTACTTGGCGGCGGAGTATATGATAATGGGATTTTGCGGGTTGGAGCCGGCATTACGGCGTCCTTGCGCATTACTATACGTCTTACTCAAGCAGACAGGGATTATCTTGACAACGGATTCCCTTATGGAGAGTACGTGGAAGGCTTTGTCAGGTTGTCTGACGTCGAAACGGACGAACAGAAACTTTCCGTACCTTTTATTGGCTTTTATGGTGACTGGTCGGCAGTTCCGATGTTTGATTACAGCATATATGACGAAGAAGAGGCTGCCTTTTACGCGACCTCGCCCATAGTCTATACTCAGAATCAGTACTATATCGTTCCCGGAAGGTATCCTTATGAGCTGCCCGAAGGGGAAATTGCCGAGGTGAACCCCGATAAGCTGGCTATATCTCTCAATTCGAGTGCAACAAGTATGCTTTATACCGTATATATCGGTGCACTTAGGAATCAGGCTTTGCTGGAGTATACGTTGTCCGACTATTACGGCGGAGATATATACTACTACGCCTATGCCATAGGTTCAAGGAAGGCAGGGTTGGTAAACAATACCTATACGCCGCTCTATCATATCCTCGGCATTTCTCCATACAGCCTTGGAGTTTATAACAACCAGATACTCGAGTTGAAGATAAGCGCGACTCCGGACTATGTGCAGACCTCCGAAAATGCCAAGGATGAATACAGGTTTAAGATTTATATCGATTCGGAAGCACCGACGATATTCGGAGCGGAATTCACTGAGGAAAACGGCAGGTATTATGCCAATTTCGATATTTATGACAATCACTATCTTATGAATCTCCAGTTTTATACGCCATCTGCAACTGAAGATGGAATATTGTATACCATACTGGACAGATATGCTTATCCCGTTAATGACTTCGTGCGGGCGTCTGACAACAAAATCCGTGTCGATATCACCGATTACGTCGGAAAGCTTAACGACGGAAAGCTTGTCGTTGCGGCACAGGACTATGCTTTCAACCGAATGACCGTAGAATACGTTCTTGATTTCGGCGGTTCTCTGTCCGATGACAACAATGAAATACAAAACCGGTTTGTTTATGTCGAAAGCGGTATGTACGCCGTCCTTCCCGATGATAACGGCAGCGGCAGCTCCTTTATATGCGGCGAACCGGAAATCAAACCGTTTACGTCGGTCGCAGTTCCTTACAGTGAAGATCTTAAAGAGTACTCTTCTCCGGAGGATTTCTATGTGACCGAAGACGGAGTACTTATGGAGTATACCGGTTATGCAAGATATGTCGTAATTCCCGACGGAGTAAGAGCCATAGCCGATGGTGTATTGTCCGAAGGAGTCGGGCAGAGCGTATTTGGCGGTCGGACGGAAATAGAAACCGTCGACATTCCGGAGAGCTGCACCTATTTGGGTGTCGCTACGTTTGCAGGGTGTACATCGCTTATTTCGGTAAACATTCCGTCGCAGTGTACCTATATCGGCGAAGCTGCGTTCTATGGGGCGGTTGCGCTGAACAACTCCGTAATTATACCGGCTTCCGTGACACATATCGGCAGAGGTGCATTCTATAAGTGTCAATCTCTTACAACTGTGGTAATCAATACATCAATGAACTGGATCAGTACACATATGTTCTCCTTCTGTACATCTCTGAACAGACTGGAGATACCGGAGGGAGTCAGGACGATACCGCAGTATACGTTCTATGCTGCCGGTTGTCGAGAGCTTATTATGCCCGCGTCGCTTGTCAATATCCATAGCCGTGCATTCTCCCAGTTCGAAGGAAGCGAGCTGCTTGATTTATCCGTGACAGTTTTAGAGAATATATACGGCTATGCTTTTGCCAATATGCCTAACGTACGCAAAGTCAGTTTGCCTTCTACAGTTAAAACTCTCGGTGAAGCCGCGTTTTTCAACTGTCATGACCTTGAAGATATCAATCTTGAGGATACGGCAATCATTGAAATGGGCAGGAGTGTCCTTTCCTATACCGATATTGCTGAAGTTAGGCTGCCGGCGTCACTTACAACGCTGCCGACTGAGGCGTTCAGTCACTGTAGTCGTCTGGAAAAAGTGACTTTCAACTCATCGTTAAGAGTTATCGATACAAGGGCTTTCTGGGGTTGCGCGATAGAAGAGGTGGACCTTGGTAAAACAAGGGTTCAGTCCATAGGCGTCGAGGCATTCGTGGAATGTATAAAGATAACTCACGTAATACTTCCCATTTACACAACGCTGAATATCCGGAGCAAGGCGTTTGACGTTCCAAATCTCGAGAGCGTGACTATATTCAGCAGAACGCCGCCGGAGCTTGGAGAGAGTGCTTTTGGTCAGGTCGATAACGGACGTTTTCTCGGACCGCAGAGATTCTCAATATATGTTGCGGAGACCTGCAAAGATAAATACAGAAAGGCGTGGCAGGCATATGCAGACTTTATTGACGATCTCACCGGCTTCGTGTACGAAAAGGATTCCACCGTACTTAAAGCGTATACGGGAAGTGCATCAAAACTTCATATCCCTTCTTATTTCACAGAGGTAAGTGACTATGCGTTCAAGGACAATGACACAGTCCGAAGTCTTGTCGTGCATCATGGCGTTACTCGTATAGGAGAAAGAGCCTTTGAAGGCTCGAAGCTTGGCAGCGTAGACCTGCCCGCCACGCTGAAAAACGTAGGAAGTCGTGCTTTTGCAAACTGTACGTCTCTTACAACGGTCAATTCAAGGGCTGTCGATCCACCGGCGACGCAATCGGACTGCTTTGAAAATCATGTAAAGAGTCTTACCCTGTATGTTGCGGATTATGCTGTCGAAGGATACAAGTCTGCCGAGGGCTGGAAGGACATCCATATTGATATTCTGGGGGGATTTGTGGTGGTTGACGGCAAATTGGTGCGCTATGACGGTAACAGCCGAGACATAATTGTTCCTGACGATGTCCTTATTATAGGAGCGAACGCCTTTCGCGGCAGCGATATAAGCTCAATTGTTATAGGCGGCGAGACAGCCGTTATAGAGGAGTACGCATTTGCGTATTGCAAGGAGCTTGAACAAGTTGACTTCAGGAGCGATAAAGCAAAAACCATTCAGAAGCATGCCTTTGAAGGCTGTGAGAGTCTGGAAACGGTGAAGCTCTCCGACACGATAACCTTTATAGGAGAATATGCTTTTGCAAGATCGGGCGTCAAGGAAATCAACTGGCCGCTTTCGTGCAACACGATATCGGTTGACTGCTTCTATCTGGCGAAGAGATTAGAACATTTTGTTATACCGGAGAGTGTAAATTATATTGGTCAATACGCTTTCTCTAAAGCAGGTGTCAAAAGGATTGATATGTACTGCAATCTTGGCTTGTTGTCCGGTTCGTTCATAGGGCTTTCTGAGCTTGAAGAACTGAATATATATGGAAACATAAGTGCCATCGGGACTACAAACGCTGCTTTCGGCAGCTATATGGGAACGGTGGATTTCTGTGGGACAAAGCTCAGGGAAATTGTATTCCACGGCAAAGTCGGCTATCTGCAGGGAGTCTCCTTCAGCGATAACGGGTTACTTGAGAGAGTTGTGTTCAAACAGGATGTTGTCGCTATCGGCGGTTCTGCGTTTAACCTCAATCCAAACCTCAGAGAGGTGTTGTTCGAGGGTAATATCGGCATAATAAACGAAAATGCCTTTATGAATTGTCCTGAACTTTCCTGCTTCAGAGCTGCGGAAAACAATCCTTACGTGGTCAATGATGAATACGGGCTGCTTTTCGACAAGGAAATGACTCATCTTTATCAAGTGCCTTTTGGCTGGGATTATGACGGTGTGTACATTATGCCCGAAACCGTGATTCGTATGGATAACTTCGGCTTCGGTTTCAACGATTCGCATGTTGTAGACATAACGGTCGACGGAATAAACACTACCGCTACCTCAGTCGTCGGGGTCTTTTTCCTTGACTATTACCGTCCCGATCTCAAAGGCGTTGTGCTTTCCTCACACATCACCAACATCCCTGAGTACTGTTTCAAGGGCTTTATCTCTCTTGAGGACGTGTCATTCCATTCCGATCGGACGGCTATAACGGGTATAGATTTGAGGGCGTTCTACGAGTGCTTCTCATTGCGCACAATATATCTTGGCGAGGTTCTTGAGTACATTGATGAGGAGGCGTTTGCCTTCAGCGGTTTAAGGACTATATGGCTTCCCGATTCTTTGACGTACATAGGAATGAACGCATTTGCAGGTTGTCCGGAACTGTATGAGGTCAGATTGCCTGACACTATCGAGAACTTCTCACTAAAAACTACGTTCCCCAACTGTCCCAAGCTTTCAAACTTCATTGTTTCTGACAATAATCCTTATTTTACCACGATAGACGGTGTGCTTTTCAGCAAGGATTTATCAAAGCTGCTCATTTATCCCAGGGATAAGAGAGACGCGCGGTACGTTGTCCCGGAAGGTGTGAAAATCATATCCGATTATGCCTTTAGCGGGAACGTATATCTGAATGAGGTAGTGCTTCCAACTACACTCGAGGTGATAGGTGTAGGAGCCTTTGTCGGAACGCAGAACCTTTCGACGTATGTATTCAGGTCAAAGAGGGCTCCGCAGCTTTACAGCGAATACAGTGCCGTTCGCAAGTGGAATTACGCCAATTTCCGCGACAGGGCAGATAAAGTAACCGGACTTAAACTTTATTTCCGTTATGATTCTGAAGGCTATGACACATATCTGTGGCGAATGCTGTTTGAGGAGCTTAACCGCATGCCTGATATGGAACCGTAATATGGATTTCTCCTAATCACAAATTCAGTCAAAACAAAGGCGGATCCGATTAGGGATTCGCCTTAAAGTATAGACGTCGATCTAAGAAATCTCCGTCAGCGTATTTTATTGTATCTTGTGCTAATCACTCTCGCCAAGAGATTTATTTTCTTTTTTTAACCGTTCTCTATCCGAGAATCCTTCCACATTCCCCGCAAAAACAGACGCCCGACCTCAGATGAAGCCGGACGTCTGTTTATTAAGGAGGTAAAGCA
>ENA-OPDZ01000377-OPDZ01000377.1-human-gut-metagenome-genome-assembly--contig:-NODE-377-length-13384-cov-2.780179_pt1 | contig 13384 bp, 11 predicted proteins | sample MGYA00241628_ERZ501519 | MGnify/ENA primary metagenome ERZ501519 (study PRJEB25962, sample SAMEA2042384) | human gut metagenome | biome: human gut; feature: human-associated habitat; material: faeces...
ATCAAGGCTGCGCTTCGATGCTCTTCCGCCACAAGCTTTGCGCACAAGCCTTTGAATGCTTGACTTCGTTCTTTCGTCTGTGGACTGCAAGGACGAAGTCAAGCTCTTGATGCGCTGAGCAATGATTGGGAATATCAGCTATGCAATGCATGGGAGTACCACAGTATCACAAAGCAAGTGGCTACAGTAGCATCAAGGCTGCGCTTCGATGCTCTTCCGCCACATACCTTGCGCACAAGCCTTAGAATGCTTCACTTCACTCTTTCGCCAGAGGACTGCAAGGGCGAAGTCAAGCTCTTGATGTGCTTTGCAATGATTGGGAATATCCGCTACGCAATGCATGGGAGTATAAGCTATGCAATGCATGGGAGTACCAACAGTTTCGCAAGGCAAGTGGCTACAGTAGCATCATGGCTGCGCTTCGATGCTCTTCCGCCACATGCTTTGCGCACAAGCACTTGAATGCTTCACTTCGCTCTTTTGTCCGTGGACTGCAAGGACGAAATCAAGCTTTTGAAGCGCTACGTATTGATTGGAAATATCAGATATATAATAATATGAGTATGAAATACAATAACTCCGAAATGTCGGGGAAATATCGTACCTTTGTGCCCAATATGGAGACAAAGATTGAGACTACGAATACTGGCGGCAAGGTGCTTGCCTATGATGGTGACGAACTTGTTGGCCGACTGGATTTCTCCTTCAAGGGAAATGTATTGAGCATTGACTACACGTATGCCTACAAGGAGAGGATGGGTGTGGGGAGTCTGCTTGTCAGTGCTGTCAACAACTATGCTGTCAGCAAGGGACTTAGGGTAAAACCTGTCTGCTCATTCGCTTCCGTCTGGTATGAGAGGCATCCGCAGTTTGGGGATATACTCAATAGTGCAATTTGACTTTCAAAACGGAAAGTATCTTTCACCTAGACTTTGTATAACGAAAAAAGGGATTGTCGCTTAGGCAATCCCTATCAGTTCCTTTTATAGTGCAGTCTGAAAATCGCAATTAACCAGTGCACTGGTTTAACCGACTGCAGATTTAGTGATTTGTTCTTAGTCTTCCAAATTCTTTAAGCATTATTATTAAATTTCGTTCATTCTAAACCCACTATTGTTGAAAATTACATTCCTAACAGTTGAATATGAAACCCTATCGAACGCATTGATAAGCTCGGCCTGCATTTCTTTAACTCTATTTTCTGATATTCTACCCAATAAGTATTTGAACACTTTGTATGCGCCAAACAGCATAGTTCTCCTGTTGCCTAAATTCCCATATGATTTGGTAGAGCAAATGTAGCTTATAATAGAGAGCTTATGTACTTTTCGGTTATCTTAATAATTGAGGCCTTCCAAACATCCATGACAAGCCCAGCCTATCCATGATCTTGGCCAACAACAGAGAGCCGGCAAGGCCAATAATGACGATCACTATGGCATGCACAAAACCGCTACCATCGAAACGGAAAATGGGTAGAAGGAACTTTCCTGCCATCGTAAAGATAGGATGGAACATATAGATTGGTAAGGTGTTTCGTCCAATATACAAAATCGTCTCAAGCGGTTTGCCATGACAAAATCTTTTGAGGGACGAGGCGAAAGAGAGGAAACAGAAAGTCATGACAAGGACCAGCAGATTACTCCAGTTCCATTTTGGGTCGATAAAAAGAATCAATAAAAGAGGTACAACGGACAGGCATGAGGGAAAAAATACCTTGTTGTAGTTGGCCTTTGACATTCGTAAGACCACCCCAACAAAATAATAGAACGCTTGTTCCCAATTCAAGATTGGTGTGAAACACGAAACAAACAATAAGACAATGCCAAAGGTTAAGAGCTTTACATATATGGACTCTTGCGGCAGACAACGGAAGGTGACATAGCAAAGAAAACCACAGATCAGCATCACGCGGAAAAACCAATAAGGACCGATGGAATGAATGCAAAGGACATAGAATGCCGTGTGCCAGTCCAACTGCTGAATGCCGTCCCTTACAGGCAGATAGAGTGACAACACCATATATCCTGTGACCAAGATGACGTAAGGCAACAGAATCCTTAGCAGATAGGTGGTGAACTTGCGAAAGGTTTTGTCCACATTCAGAAGATAACCCGTGACAAGGAGGAACGTAGGCATAAGGAAGGACAAGATACCACTCTTGACATCCGGGTGGATATTGCCGAAGTTGACAATATGCACCAAAATGACAAGAGAGATAAGTATCGCCCGTTGGAAGTCAATTTCGTCGATATGACGTTGTTGCATGATATTCAGATTATCTTTTTCAAATTAGCATTGATGATTGGGATGAACTCATGTGTGAAGATTTCTGCACCATGGCTGTTGAGATGCACCTCGTCTTTGAACAGTTCTGGGTGCAGATAGTATTTTTTCTCCCACGAATAGTCATAAAAAAGGATATGCTTGGTTTTGCAGTAGTGGTCTAACCACTGCGAGACACCATTCCGTGTGGTCAGCCGTAATGTGGGCGCATAGGTGATGACAAGCCTCACCTTGTGGCTTCGGCACAGTCTGACTATGTTGTTCAGCCTTGACAGTCTGACGGCATCTGCCGTGAAAGGCTTCGTGGAGATGACGTATGGTGTCTGGTATTCACCATCCAAAGGCTGAAAGCCACATTGCTCAGGACACTGCTTTGACAGGCACAACTGCAGCACTTCGTTATATACCCGGTTGTTGCGGTAAAGACCGGAATGCAGCTTCAAACGCTCCATAGGACTGTATGCACTGTCCATAGCCTCGGTCAGAGGTTCACACATGCCATATAGACATCTAAGATTTTTAAACTGGTCGTCCTTGGGGGCTTCCATCATGTCCGAGCTGATATCGAGGATGATCAGTTTGGGCGTGCAACGCTTGAGATAGGACGACACACACAGGTCGAAGTAGTCCATCTTTACACCTGACCGTCCACCATTAAAACAAGTGAGTCCCGTTTCCTTCTGGATAACACGTGGGTCAAAGCTATGATGCGCCCTTGAAGCGCCCAAAATGAGGATGTCCGCCTTTTGGTGGAACAGTGTCTGGATGGTATTGGAGAGGTTGTACTGCGTTTGGGGCGCATGTTCGATAATTAGCTTTGTACTGGCTCCCACCAAGAAGTCGGCACACGCTAGTGTGACGAGGAACAACGCGATGAATCGTATCTTTTTCTTCATGAGTGACACGGAATCTAAAATTGGAAATAAATGAACTGTGGTCCGTTAAACTCTCCTTCCAACAGGATGACGGCAAGCAACAGAGCCATACTCACTGCCTGGACATACCATTTAGGCGAATGGAAGAAATGGATGTTGAACTTCTCCTCGTCTTTCCAATCCTTAAACAGCATGAGCAGCAGTGGCGGGAAATACATGATGAACGTTACGCGCTGGGCAACATAGGGATAGAGGAAGCCTGAAGAATACTGCGACAAATAGCCGAGGAAATCAGTGATAGTGTTACTGCGGAAAATGATGTTGCCGAAGGTCACGAAGAGGAACATCTTCGCCATGCGTGCGTAGCGGTAGGCCGTATTCTTCTTTAAGCCATGCGCCTTCTCGAAGAGCTTGCGCCGCTTGGCTATCAAGTTGTTGAAAATGAGGCAGCAACCATGATAGAAGCCGAAGAGTATAAACGTCCAATTGGCTCCGTGCCATGCACCGATGGCAAGAAGATTAATCATCACGGCCAAGTTGAGTCCCCACATGCCGAGGTTGCGGAACTTGAGGTTCAACGGTGTGAAGACATAGTCTGTCAACCAACTGGTCAGCGTCATGTGCCACCGCTTCCAGTACTCCGTGATGTTGACGGCGAAGAACGGCACGCGGAAGTTTTCCAAACTCTTGATGCCCAATATCCTGCCCACGCCGATGGCCATGTCTGAATAGCCGGAGAAGTCGGCGTACAGCTGGAAGGAGTAGAGCACGGCAGCAATGGTCAGCGAGGTAGCGTTGTGGTGGGCATAGTTGTTGAACACGGCATCGGTGTAGCCGCAAATCACGTCGGCCACGCACATCTTCTTGAACATACCCCATAGCACGCGCTTGCTGCCTTCGGCGATGTCGGCCCAATTCATTTGATGAGCCGTAGCCAACTGCTTCAGGAAGGCCTTCGGACGGTCAATAGGGCCGGAGAGAATGGTGGGGAAGAAGGCCACGTAGGTAGCAAAACGGATGAAGTCGCGCTCCGCGTCCATCTTTCTGCGGTGAATCTCGACTAGGTAGCTGATGAGCTTGAACGTGAAGAAGCTGATGCCTACGGGCAGGATAATCTTGAACGTGTGATGGCTGACATGGAATCCCATTGCCGTGAACAAGTCCTCAAACGAACTGATAAAGAAGTTCAGATACTTGAAATAGAGCAAAAGCAGAATGCCCAACCAGACACCAAGGTTAGTCAATAGAGATGCCTTCCGTGGATTGTCTTCCCGCGCGCGCTGAATGCCTACACCTAAATAATATGTGACGATGGTACTCACCAAAAGAATTGGTACGGCCTTCCAGTTAGCGTAGGCGTAAAAGAAGTAGGAGGCTATCAGAAGAAGTACGTTCTGCCAGTTCGCGTGCTTACGACATACACTGAAGTAAAGGACGAAAACTGGCAGAAAGAAGAGCAGAAACGCAAGTGAATTGATGGTCATCGCTTATTCCTTGAGTCGTTTCTCTATAGAGTCAATCAGTTCGCCAACATTGTTCCAGCTGAGGATTTCGTTTGACGTGAACTTGATGCCAAAGGCCTTTTCAATGGCAACGATGAGCTGTACGTGGCTCAGCGAGTCCCATTCCTCCACGTCGTCGGCTGTCGTCTCATCGGTCAACACAATGTCGTCGTTGTCCAACTCGTCACAAAAGATTTCATTCACTTTCTTGAAGATATCACTTCTTTCCATTGTTGTTTATTTATTTTTTGTTTACTAATTCAACAAATCCCATGTCCGCATTGAAAAAATAACATATCTTGCGGTTGCCCAAAGCCGGGGCTTCCACGGGCTTGAAGAGGGGTGTCCAGTCCTCCTCAGTCAGCTCTTGGTACAGTCTGTCCACATCGTCGCAGGCATAGCACAGATGATAAGGACCGCAGCCATGCTTCTTGAGCATGCGCAGCATCGTGGCGTTGTCGGCGTAGGGCTGAACGAGTTCAATGGCCGTTTCACCTTCCTTGCGCAGAAAGCAAATCTTGGTCTTTTGCCTGTCATCGTCAACCGTATCTCCCTGATGATAGCTCAACAGCTCAAACTGTCGGGCCGTGCGGTCGATGTCGTCTGTCAGATAGCCGATGTGTTCCAATTGAAAATCCACGGTGCTCATGCTTTTACGATATAACATTCCTTGGGCTGATAGTCATCGACGTTCAGTTCGTATCTCTTGGCGCCGTCGGCCTTTTCGTCGGTCTTGGTGAAGCCCAACTGGTCGTAGTGTTCCCTTACCATCTGATTTTTCAGTGTGGGCAAATACTCCCCGATAATCTTCTTGTAGCCACGTCTGCGGGCTTCTTCCACCATCGTGTTGAGCGTGAAGTTCTCCATGCCACGTTTCAACACACGGCAACTCATCAGCCACGTGTCGATGAAAAGGGTCTTGCTGTCTGTGGCTTTCATGATGACCACGGCAATCAGTCCGTTGTCACCGAACTTGTCCTTCAGCGTAAAGCTCAAATCGACCACATCGTCATCATCTGCTAAGGCCTTCACATCAGCCTCCGTATAGCGCACCGTGCGCAGGTTGAACTGGTTGCTGCGTTGTGAGAGCTGTGCCACGCGCGGTGTGTTGAATGGCGTAAAGCCGCTGACCGTAGATACCATCCCCAACGACCGAAGAAAATCGGCCTCGCTGCCGAAGGTCTTCTTCAGCGAGACACGCTTGGCTTCCACCTGGTATTGCTTGGTGCGGTCCTTGTCCTCACTGCTGTAGTTGGCAGTCTCAAAGAGGTTGAGCGAATAGAGATACTCCAAATACTCAGCGGGGTCCTCGGGCAGCTCGGGCACTGTGATGCCCGGTATGTTCTCCCTCACCATGTTGCGCTCAAAGGGATTGTCATCGAGGAAGACCATGGAGTCGAACGAGATGTTGAGGATGCTCTGAATGGTTCTGATATTATCGACCTTCGTCTCCCAGTTGGCTTGGAACACGGCAATGTCGTCCAATGTCAGCACCATGTCCGGGTGCTTTTGGAATGGTTCCTTGGCCTTGTCCTCGTCGTTCTTCGATGCAATGCAGATGATGATGCCGCGCTGGCGCAATTTCTTCACCCACATCTGAAACTCAGTGAAAGCCTTGCCGATGCCCAGGCCGTGGCCTAACTGTATGCCTTCCAGTCCGTCGTCGCCTATCACGCCGCCCCAAAGAGTATTGTCCAAATCGAGGATAAGACATTTCTTGAACTGCCCTTTGCAAGCACAGATGATGTCCATCACCCTGCCCGCCACATAGGGAACAGCATCTACGCTGAGCACCATCTCCGTACTGACATAGATGTTGGCGTCAAACATGAAGTCGCGGCCGAACTTGTTTTGCAGTCCGGCGATGTCGCAGATGAACAAGTTGGGATGGTGCTGAGCCAACTCCATCAACCCGAAGTTGAGCTTGCGCACTTGGAAAGAGAACGACGACTCCACCTTGTTTGCGTAGGAGCCGAACACCGCATCATCGATTTCCGGATAGTTCATGCATATAAACTTCTTGCCTTGCAGTTGCGGCAATTCCGCCACTGATTCAACAAAGCGCAGTCGCTCGTCGGCAACCGTAGTCTGCTCTTGCGTGGAGAGCAGGCTGTGCTTCTCGCAAAGCTTGTGGGTGGACTGGAAGAGGACAATGAACTCAACGTCATGCTTGTAAAGCTCACTGTCAGGATCCATGAACTGTTGATACACCTGATTGTATTCAGCCTCGAATAGGTCTATATTGTATCCCTTTGCCACGCCAAAACCACGAATTGCCGTCGCCAGAAACTGCGTTGCCGTATCGCCGATAAGAGCAACGCGAAGAATAGGGCTTTTGGGGGATGGATGTTTGGTCAACCGCTTGAGGTCTTTTAATGATAATCGATCCATAAAATAATAGGCACTAACTAAATGATTACAAAGTAATTTTAGGTATATCTATCTGCTGGATGAGGTCCGTTTTTTTTGAAAACGTTACAGTACCTTCATAAATCAACCTACCCGTGTCTGTTTTCTGTAAACCATCAGTAACATAGATTTTTATGGGGTATTTATTTCCTTCGATATTACCTAAATTAAAACTAACATCATAATCACAATAGCAGTCTGCCATGGTCTTCTCTGTCTTATAAACGCAAATCACGATAGTACCATTCTGCAATGCACCGGCAACATAGATTTTATTGAGGTCGCAATTTCCAGCAATATTTTCAAAAGTGCACTTTGATGACTGGTTCGTTAATGTTCCAATAATGAGAGACGTTTTCTCCTCTGAATCAACTGCACTGCGTGTTGTCTTTGCGTAACTATTCCCTTTGCATGCGGACTTGGATACTTCGGAAACTGATATGCTTGAAATAGTTCTCTCCTCTGTAGTACACGAGAAGAGAACTATAAGCAATGAGAATATACAGATATAAAATCTCATCATTACTCTCTTATTAATCTATGATTATCAACAATTATTCCGTTTACAGACAACGATACTATGTGAATGCCTGATGACAGCGAACTAGCGTCATACACAATGTTTTTGCAGCCTTTTGGTATACGTTTGAAGTATTCTTTAATTCCGGATAAATTGCTAATTAACACACACACATTGGAAGTATTTGAAGGAACTTCTATATCTATGCTCACATTTCCGGTAGCAGGATTTGGAGTTACATTTAGGATTTTACCATTCCCTGTTGATTTGATTGCGTAGTTGTTACCATTCAAGCTATTTTGCAATTGGGCAATTACAGCAGACTGCTTTTCTACCGTTGCTTCTAGTTCTTGTACAGCTTGAACTAGCATGGGGATAAGCGAAGTATAATTAATCATTTTGTGTCCTTCCTCGTCAGTATGTACAGCTTCAGGCAAAACACTCTCAACTTCTTGCGCTAAGAAACCATACTGGGTATTGCTATCAGATTCTGGTCCATAAGCAACGTTAGATGAAGGAGAATTTTGTGCGACGGCTGCTCTACTCTTCATCAAACTTTTGTCGAGTGCTGACTCTTTCCAATTATATGATACAGGGTGTAAAGACAATAGCTTGTCCATGCCTGTTGTCAATGTTTGAATATTTGTTTTGGCACGTGCATCAGAATAGTTATATACATTAGCGACTTGAATACTGTTAAAGGTTCTAGTTGCTGAATTGTAGAACACAATTTGATCGCCCGTGCCTGCGATTCGTGGATTTTCCGGCGAGATATCCAATTGGAAGAAGTTGCTACCCTTACACGTCCAATACATGCCTAGGTACTTGTCAATTGTCATGCCGAGATATGCATGTTTGGGAGCACCTTGGATGCTCAACCCATTAGCTGAATAGCTAATCTGTGCGTGTACATTCAGACTAAAAGTGAATGAAGCGATAACTGCGATAATGACAGTTATTAGCGATTTAATAGTTGTTCTCATAATTACGAGGTTATTTAACGGTTGACTTTATTGTTGTTGACTCATTAATGGTAGTGTTTGGCTCAATAATTATCTCTTTTGCATTAAGATTGATTGTACCATTAGAGAATACTACTGGTCCCGTCTGCTTCGATGATGTAACACTAGAACCAATTTTGATAAGGTCTGCATCATATGTTCTTGAACCACTTACAGTTTCATTTTGGATATATATAGTAGACGTGCCTATGCCTTCTTGTACAAAGGGAATCTTATTATGTCCCGATACGCATACCGTAATGCTTTGTGGAGTTGTAGTAGAAAAAGATGCGGTATTTCCTATATAACTAAGCACTTTGCCCGTAGTTTTGTCGTAAAACGAAATGTTTGCACTGACATTAGACAAACTAACGGTTACCTTGTTTGTTCCTCTGACAATTTGAACATTTGTAAACTCCGTAGGCTTACTAGTATATATTTGCATACTTGGATCACCGAAATAATGGAACAATTCCTTTGTGTATTGGGTGTAAGAGTTATTGGAGCCATATATCTCAGCGAGACGTGCAAACCCCTGATCCAAGACTTGCCCCATTGCAAAAGTTGGAGTTGGAGTTGTGCCTGTGGAATTTTGACCAGGTAGGACTATTCTTAATCCTGGATTCGGCCAAATCGCATCAAACAAACCTCCTGCAAAAACATCATTGGGCCCAGAGTAGCTAACTTCTGTTGCTCCCAAAATACCAACGCAGCCACCATTTTGCTTGCGAAGAAAAGTTTCTGCAAAACATGTTTTACCATTGTATTGACCTGTTAAGCAGTTTAGGCTAAATACAACAGGAAGCTTGTTTCCGTTTGTTAGTTTCAAAATGTCATTACTTTGGTATGTAGGGTCTCCCCATCCACCAACATCTCCATGGTCGCGATGAAGCACATAGAATGCTCCCTGGTTAATAGCGTTGTTTATATCATTAACACTCCCATTCCATGCAAATAATGGCTTTTTCAATTCTGCAGGTATATCCTCTCCGCGTGAATAATATTTACTCCATTTTTTGGGGGTTACGTTAGTATACGCTGCGTATATACGAGTAATATTATAACCTAAATTGGTAAGATAGTTCCTAACATCCTCGGAGGTTTGGGCAAATCTTCTATCTGCATACCCATCCATATCCAAATCCTGAAAATATGCACAATTTACACCTGTATTATAGAACGCTGCATCAGACACGGGATTTTTCTCGTACTGGATAATTTTGTCAACTACTGTATTCGCTTCTGATATATTCGTGACAGATATTCTTCCTCTGTGGATATCTGGGGTGTTATCGTTGGCACCATCCATACATCCATACCACAAGTCTGACACATGTGATATGCCCATAGTCTTTGAAGTGTATGAAGGAACATCTTCATAGTCTCCAAATAAAAGTAGATAGTAAAGATTCCCACTGTTGTAGAGGTTGGAAATAATGCCTTTTACCTCCTCTGTGCTCCAACTATCTTTCTCTTGAACAGTTACATCGTATCCTAGGGTTCTTTTCCATTCAGCAAGTCTATTTACTGCGGCAGCATACTTGGGTATGGTTACAATTAGATAGCCTTTCGTGTTGTTCTGGCCTAATGTGTTGTATGCTTCAAGTCTAGCCGAAGGAGAACTTGAAATGGTAGTATTTTTTAAGAACGAGTCGTCAGCCGAAATGCTGGCAGGAGTGGCAACAACATCATCAAGACTACTGCGTGTACTTGCATCTACGAACTTGACCTTATATGCAATTTTAGTATATGCTCTGACAACCTTTCGTGTTACGTCATATTGAATAGGAAGCACCTCAACATTGAGGATTTTCTGACCGCGATAGACCTGCTCGTCTATTTTGCGAACAACATCTTTCGGGTAAATACCTAAAGAAACGTCTATCGGTTTAACGTTGTTTTTTGTATAGGTCTCATTGCCACTATCTGTCAGTGGCGGGCGAGCGGGTGCCAACTCGTAGTTGTACTCCTTATACTCGGCAGACACGACCTCGACCGATGCCGTCTTTCCTGAAGGGATCTGAATTTGATCCGTCCTCTGCAAGACCGATGGTTTTGAAGTCTCGTCTTCGGATCCAAATCCATCCATTTTCCACAAGTATGTTCCCTCATACAAATCATCCTTTTGGATGTTTGCTACTGAAAAGAAATACGTTACCTCCACACCATCTTGCAAAACTTTTAGGTTCCTCGTTGGTGCGCTCAACAACACCTTGTCTTCAGTTAAACCGCTGGACAAGTGTATGCTCTGTTGCCCATAAGCAAATAAAAATAGGCAACTGCATAAGAACATTAGTAATAATCTTTTTGCCATAGCATGATATTTTTTATTCAACGAGACATATTTTTTTGTTTAATGATGCAAAACTTGTTTGCTTCCAAGCAAATTCAGAATTTATCTTCAAGAATTTAAGCTATCTTGCCAAGAATGAATGATGCTACCTCAGGAGTTATTGGCGTGTCATGCTCAATTATTACACAAGAGACGTCCTCAGGCTAACGAGCTTCCAAAGCTGTGCTTGCGTAAGAACTTTCTTCTTTCGCTCCTCACGTATGATCATCCCAAGACTTTTGTTCTCCATCCCTACTATTTTAGTTCGCTACAAAATTAAGTAAAATTTTCCAAATATGGAAGTTATAAATAAAAAAATACACTTAAAAAGGGTTAATAATAAAACTTACAATCTTATTGTCTTATAATAAATAGATAGAACAACAGCCTTAGTAGTCGCTAAACACAGCCTTTACCGTCATGCACACTTTTGTACCATTTACCCCGTAACTATTTGAAAATCAAGCAACATTTTATTTCCACATGAACAAGCACTATGGGAAAGAAAAACGAAACACAACTTAACAGTTCGGGCGGTAGCGTTGTCTACGTAAGTTCTCGGCAGGAGTTCTATCGTCCGCGGCAGGTGGCTGAACTGCTCGGCATCAGTTTGAGGACTTATTATACGATGGTCAGTCGGGGAAAGCTGCACCCGGTCAAACTCTCGGAGCGTGTGACGGTCGTCGCACGGAAGGAGATTCTTAGCATGATAGAGGCTGCGCTTGGGGAGACGCTCTCACAGTCGATCTTCTCAAAAGACAAAGGGCATGACTGTAAGGGAAAGGGCAGCAAGGGAAGGCGAATGAGGGTGCCAAGACTCGCAGAGTGTCCAAACGGACTGCCAAAGACCGTGCCCCCGTCGGTGTCACCCACGACACACATTATACGATGGCGGAGATTTGTGCGAAGTTCGACTACAGCTATGGCCGTCTCTATACGCTTAGAATGCGGTATCAGATTCCGTCCCTCCACGCTTTCGGCACCACGTGCTATCCGAAGGAGGCTGTCGACAATGCCATCAGTGAGGAACGTGAGCGTTTGGGCAGGACACTCGGCGAGCATTGGTACACCTGCGGAGAACTCATGCGCATCTACGGACTCGGCAAGACACAGGTCAGGCGGTTCGCCAACACCCACAACGTTCGGACGAAGAAGGCCAACGGCAACCGGCTCTATTACTTGAAGGAGGACTGGGAGGCGGAGCGCAGAAAGGCTGAGGACAAGAGCTCGTCAACCAAAGAGAAGCGCAAGGGCGCGTCATGAACCATAGAAGCGGAGCGTTGCTATTGGCCAAATCCGAGTCCGATTGTTTCGAAAAAACGGCAAATAAGCGGGTAAAACAAGCAAAATCGGCCTTTTCTGAGGTCAAATACACGTAAGGAGTTGTAGCCAGACGCAACCTGTCGTAACTTTGCATAAGATTTAGCTGCACTCGGCAATTTGAAAGCACGCTTTCATTGCGCTCGTTTGCAAAATCTTTGCATAAGATTTAGCAATCTATTTGTCTAACCGCATGGAGACGGCGGCAAGATACAAGTATCATTTGGACCATTAAATTGAAATATAAAAAAAGAAAAATAACTATGACAAATCTTTGTACCAAAGTAACAGTGCGCCAGCGGAAGCTGGCAAAGGGCAAGGTCTCACTCTATCTTGACTATTACCCTGCCATCCGCCACCCCCGGACGGGTCGGATGACACGGCGCGAGTATCTGGGCATATACATCTATGCCAACCCTTCGGAGCGGTTCCAGCAGGAGTATAACCGCTCGATGATGAAGAAGGCGGAACTTATCAAGTGTCGCCGCACGGAATCGGTAATCAACGAGCAGTTCGGTTTTCTCGACCGGGCAAAGGGTCGAGAGAGCTTCCTCGACTATTTCGAGAAGCAGATGCAGGAGAATGAGTACGGCCACAACTGGCAGACGGTTTTCGGTCACTTCAAGGACTATTGTGGCGGCAGCTGCTGCTTCGACGACCTCACCGTGGACTACTGTCAGAAGTTTCTCGCTTACCTCATGTCGGAGAAGTGTGCCCGCAACGGCAAACTGATGATGGCATCGTCGGCCAACAACTGTCTGTGCAAGCTCAAGGCAGTGCTCCGCATCGCCTTCGATGACGGTAAGCTCAAGGAAAATGTCGCCACGAAGTTGGAGAAGGCTGAGAACGACAGTACGCCAAGGGAGTTTCTGACCCTCGACGAGGTGAAACATCTCTCGGCTACTCCCTGCAAGAGCGAGGTGCTAAGACGCGCAGCATTGTTCTCAGTGCTCACGGGACTACGTGTCAGCGACATCATCCGACTGAAATGGGACAACATCGAGCCGTCAGCTGATGGCGGTTGGATGCTCCACTTCCGCACGAAGAAAACGCATAAGGAGAGTTTCCTGCCTGTTAGCGACGAGGCAGTAGAGCTGTGCGGAGAGCGGAAGGACGGTCAGGTGTTCAAGGACTTCACC
>ENA-OPDZ01000383-OPDZ01000383.1-human-gut-metagenome-genome-assembly--contig:-NODE-383-length-13292-cov-2.100098_pt1 | contig 13292 bp, 10 predicted proteins | sample MGYA00241628_ERZ501519 | MGnify/ENA primary metagenome ERZ501519 (study PRJEB25962, sample SAMEA2042384) | human gut metagenome | biome: human gut; feature: human-associated habitat; material: faeces...
GGGGATGGGTTGGCTGTTCTGCGGCTGCTGCATGAGGACGGCGTTGACGTCAGCGCCGCACTGCTTGCGGAAGAAGAAACATATGGTGGGGATGCGCGGATAAACCTGAACCGCGCCAAGACTGCGGGCTGCCGGTTTACCGACATTACGACCGGCCTTTCGGAAAAACCGGGGCTCGTGGTGGACGCTTTGTTTGGGACGGGGCTGTCCAGACCGCTCAGCGGTGATGTGGAAACGAGCGTGCAGGCGGTCAATGCCTGCGGTGCGTATATTCTTTCCGTCGATATTCCATCCGGTGTGGACGGTGCGACAGGCGAGGTGCAGGGCGCAGCGGTCAGAGCGGACGAAACGGTAACGTTTCAAAACTATAAGCCCGGTCTGCTGCTGTTTCCGGGAAGAGAATACGCAGGAAACGTCTGCCTGCATCCGCTTTCGGAGCATGTTCCCGGTGTGGAAACGACCCTATATTTGCAGGAGAAGGAGGACATTGCCGCATTGCTGCCGCCGCGGCCGCTCGACAGTCACAAGGGACGAAACGGGCGAGCGCTGCTTCTCGTCGGCAGCGAACAATACACGGGAGCCGCGCTGCTTGCGTCCGCGGCGGCGCTTCGCACAGGCGCGGGACTTCTGACGGCGGCGGTGCCGCGTCTCGTTAAGCCTGCGTTTTCCTGCCTGCCGGAGGCGATGTGCTCGCCGGTCGGAAGCACCGGGACGTGGGATCGCGAGAGCTGTGCGGCAGCCAAGCTGCTTCTGAAAGACCGCCAGGCCATCGGCGTGGGCAGCGGCATGGGGGAGATCGAGGATCCGAGCCTGCTTGCGGCGGTGATGGAAACGAAAACCCCGCTTGTGCTTGACGCGGACGCACTGAATGCACTTTCGGCGCACAGAGAGCTGTTTGGAAGCCTGCATGAAAGCGTGATCCTGACGCCGCATCCGGGGGAAATGGCGCGGCTGACGGGAGAGAGCGTCCGCGCTATCCAGAACGCGCCCATGGAGTACGCATGGAACGCTGCACGCAGGTGGCACTGCGTTGTTTTGCTCAAAGGCGCGACAAGCTGTATCTCGGACGGACGGCGTATCGTGCTGAACACGAGCGGAAATCCGGGCCTTGCGAAAGGTGGGAGCGGCGATACGCTCACGGGCATTTTGACCGCGCTCCTTGCGCAGGGACTGCCGCCCATGGATGCCGCATGCGCTGCGGCGTATCTGCTTGGCGCATCGGCGGATACCGCGCTGAAACTGTTGGAAACAAGAATGCTCCTTGCAAGCGATGTGACCAATGCGATTCAGGAGACGCTCGGACAGCTGTTCCGAGACGGAAAACGGGAGAATTGAAAAAACGCTTTGCCATAGAGAAAAGCAGCCGGTTTTGCCCGACTGCTTTTTCGTTGCAGTTTGGTTTTATCGCAGGTAGATTCTCGGAACACGGTCGCTGATGCTCAAAAGGATCTCATAGCTGATCGTATCCGCCCAGTCTGCGATCTCATCGGCAGTAATGGCGTCGTTCCCCTGTGCGCCAAGCAGAACCACTTCGTCGCCGATCTGTACGTTTTCTATATCGGTCACATCGCACATGACCTGATCCATGCAGACCGTCCCAAGCAGCGGCGCGCGCTTTCCGTGGATGAGCACCTCCGCGCGGCCGGTGAGGCTGCGTTTATATCCATCACCGTAGCCGACCGGAAGCGTAGCGACCAGCGTCGGCTTTTCGGCAATAAACCTGCGCCCATAACTGACGCTTTCACCGGCTTCGATCTGTTTAATGTGAACGATGTTTGTTTTCCAGCTGAGCGCGGGCCGCAGGTCAAACGTCTCCACCGGGTGACCGATCGGGTGGTAGCCATACATGGCGATGCCACCGCGTACCATACCGAACTGCAGCTCGGGCAGCGCCAAAGCGGCGCCGCTGTTGGCCGCGTGGAGAAGCGGGGCGTATCCGGCCTCGTGCGCAATGTTCGCATATTCCAGGAACCGTTTGCCCTGCTCAAGCGTAAAACTGTGATCCGCAAGCTCCGAAACGGCAAAATGCGTGAACATACCGTCAAAGACGAGATTCGGGCAATCCGGCAAAAGACGCAGCGCTTCGCGGAAGTCCTCGGTGCGTTTGAACCCGATGCGGTTCATACCGGTGTCGATCTTGAAGTGGAACCGGCAGAGCTTTCCGAGACGCGCCGCCGTGTTTTGCAGCTCTTGCAGCGTATGTGTCGAAAAGACCGTCGGGATCAGATCGTTTTCAACGATGCACGAAAGATGCGTATCCATGGAAGCGCCGAGGATCAGGATCGGAATCGTGACGCCTGCGGCGCGAAGACGTGCGCCCTCCTCGGCGATGGCAACGCCAAGGTAATCCGCGCCGTGCTTTTGTACAAAGCGGGCGACCTCTTCGATGCCGTGACCGTATGCGTTGGCCTTGACGACAGCGAGGTATTTCGTTCCGGGCTTTTGCAGCGCCTTGATCACGGAAATATTGTGAGCAATGTTATTCAGTTGGATCTCTGTGTTGGTTGCGCGCAGCATGACGCCACCTCCTTTTTCAATTGCGTGGCCGTGCCGGGGATGACGGCGTTATGCCCGGCGATAAACGACGCTGCCGTTGATGATGGTGAATTCGCAGACCGCGCGGTAATCAAACGGATGCCCGCTGTATACGGCGATGTCCGCGTCAAAACCGGGCGCGATCTGTCCGATGCGATCGGAAAGCCATACGGCTGCTGCGGCGTTTTTCGTGATACTGGCAAGCGCCGTTTCTTCATCGAGCCCCTCGCGTACCATAAGGCCCGCGCAGACGGGCAGGTACTGGATCGGAATGACCGGATGATCCGTCATGAGGGCGAAGGGGATGCCCGCGTCGTGCAGGAGCTTCGGCGCATGATAGGTCTTGTTGCGCAGCTCGATTTTGGAACGCTCGGAGAGGAGGGGGCCAAGAATCACGGGAATGCCCTGCGCAGCCGCCTGCTCCGTCAGAACGTCCGCGATGAGATGCCCCTCTGTGCAGTGGTCGAGCGAAATGCGAATGTGGAATTCCCGTGCGAGCCGCAGTGCGGTCAGAATGTCGTCCGCGCGGTGCGCATGGATCTTCATGGGCAGGTCGCCGGAGAGTACGGGCAGCAGCGCCTCAAGGCCGAGGTTTTTGGCAGGCGGCTTTGTGCCGTTCGCTTCGGCGTCCTCGATCGACTTTGCATACTCCTGCGCATCCGTAAGAGCCTTGCGGAAAAGGGAGGCGATGGCCATGCGGGTATAGGGCGCGGCCTTTTTGTCGCCGTATACGCGCTTTGGGTTTTCGCCGAGCGCACCTTTCATGGCGACGGGAGCCTTGATCAAACGGTCCTCGATGGTCCGGCCATACGTCTTGAGCGCGGCGAACTGGCCACCGATGACGTTCGCGGAACCCGGACCGGTCACGACCGTGGTGATACCGGCGGCGACCGCCTCATCAAAGCAGGGATCGTACGGATTCAGACCGTCGATCGCACGCAGTTCCGGCGTGATAGGATTCGAGACTTCGTTTCCGTCCGCGCCCTCACGTCCCATGCCGTCTTCCCACATGCCGATGTGGCAGTGCGCGTCAATGATACCGGGGATCACATGGCACCCGGAAACATCGATTACTTCGGCCTCGGGGGCTTCCAGCCGCGCCGCGGCGGCGTGGATCTTTCCGTCCCGGATGAGTACGTCGCCAACGAAGGGATCACCGTTCATGGTATGAACGATACCGTTTTTTAAAAGCAGCATCAAAAATCGCCTACCTTATCTTTCGTATATCTTATTATTATCGCCAAGTTTTCCCTTCTTGGCAAGCAAGAATTTTATAAAACTGCGGAAGCCGGGTGACAGACCGGAATAACGGGGGGCGCAGACAGCGGAGCTGCCCGCCCTTGGACGGCGCAGCGCTCGAAATCACCGGTCAAAATGCAGCCGAGCAGACAGAAGCGCAGACATCAAGTCGGAATGACCACCGCGGAGAAAGAGCGATTCGGGAACAAAAAACACTCGCACATTCGGATGCGGCGCAGAGCGGACGGCTCCGTATCGCCGGATCGCAAGACGTGCGAGTGCTTTTCAGTGAGATTACTCCGCCTAGGCGGCGGTGCGCTTACTCTTCACGCAGTTTACGGCGCAGCCCCGTATTGATGGCAAGGCCGGCCGATGCGATGAAGATCAGCGTTGCCCACAGCAGGGGCTTCGACGTATCGCCTGTGGGCGGGATCGGCTCATCCATGGGCTTATCGTAGACGATAACATCGGCGTTGCGCTTGATGAGACCGCCGAATACGAACGCCTGATCTGCTCCGTTGATAGTCAGCGTCGCATCTGCGGGAACCGAGATCACGCCGTTTTCGACGGAGAGCTTTGTGCCGTCATCCTTGGGCAAAACCTGTATTTTAGAGTCGGTGTTGCCGCTCAGATCCAGGTCTTTGTGATTGTCCGTTTTGTTCAGCAGCATCGCTAAGACGGTGTTCGGCTTGGTTCCGGCAACAACGGGGGAAGCCGCGCTGCCCTTCACAATGAGCTTGCCGTCCGTTGCCGCGGTGTTCGCGACCTTATCGCATACCTCGCCGATCAGGCCGCCCGCTTTTTCGGAGGCGAGCACAAAGCCTTCGGACCTGCAGCTGTCCAGCGTAATCTGGTCCGGAGGATAACCGATCGTGCCCTCGGGGAATCTGCCGTCATAGGCCGGGGTGGTATCGACAACTTGTCCGAAGAAACCGCCCGCGACAGTACCCGTAACGTCGCCGGTCGCCTTGCAGCCGGTATAGTCGCCGCGATCCGCTTTGCCCGCAAAGCCGCCTGCCACACCATTGCTGTTCGTGACGTTGCCCTTTGCCGTGCAGTTATCAAAGGAAGCATACATGCTTCTGTTGTTGGAGTTCATCGCCGCGCCGATAAATCCGCCGGCGGGAGCGCCGCCGCTCGTGATCGTGACATCGGCCGTACATCCCGTGACCTCATGCCCTTTTTGACCGAGATTGCAGTTCCAACCCAAATTGCTGAAAAAACCACCCACTGCACACTCTGTGTTCGTGATACCGCTTGCGTCGACTTTTCCCTGCGTGTGGCAGTTCGTTGTAACGGTATGCGCGCCCGGCCAGCAGACAAACCCGCCGAAGTCCACGAGGCCCCTTGCTGTAACGTCGATCCCCTTGATCGTGCAGTCGGATAACGTCGGCTTTAACCAGCCGGTCTGCGTTTGACCGATGCAGCCGCCAACGCCGCACCCGTCGCCGCTGCCGGTCACATCGACCTTGAAGCCGTCAACGTTGCAGCCGACAAGCGCCGTAGCGTTGTTCTTCTGTAGAATACAAGTGATACCTGCGATGAATTGTGCGCCGCTTGCGGCATTTACATTCAGATTCTCAACCTTGCAGCCGGAGAGGTCGCCGCCGCTGATGAAAGCACACAGACCGCCGACCCAAGCGGTGGGAGCCGTTGTCGTTGCGCGCACGTTTTTGACGGTCACGTTCCGTACCGTCGCCTGCATGCTGTTGGCGAGGATACCGCAGCGCCCGTTTCCGACGGTGGCGGACACATCCGAGAGCGTGAGATCGTGGACGCGAACGCCTTCGCCCGAGGCAAGGATGTTGAAAAAGCCCGCTCGTGCGTGCGTATCGTCAACAAGCAGCTTGAAATTGGAAACGGTCATGCCGTTGCCGTCAAACTCACCTGCAAAGGAAGCGATCGGCGTCCAGTCCATGCCGCCAAGGTCAATGCCGGCTGCAAGCTTTATCGCCTTGCCGGCAAAGTCGGTCTTGGCGATGCCCTCTGCGGTGCCGTTTGCAATGTTTGCAAAGCCGACGAGATCGGCAGCGCAGGAAAGCGTATAGACGGTTTTCGTTTCCGAATACCAGCCATAGTCGGCGGACACATCTGCGAGCGCCGAAGCAGGAATCAAAACGAAAGCGAGCAGTAGGACAATCAGAACGAAACAAATCCTCTTCATAATGTTACCCCAAATTGATGATTTATCCAGACAAGTGGACGATAGGTGGTTGAAAACAGAGCTTCTGCTGCCTGACCAAAAGCCGACGTTCAAAGAACGCAGACTTTAATCCTTTTTTTATTTTACTATCATCCGAAAACATAAGGAGATATAGTTGTGACGATATTCGCAACGTTTGTGTACAAGACAATCGCTCCGTGCAGAATCAAGGCGCAGGGCGACGGAGACACGCAGAATTGTAGGACTGTGCTCGGCCACAGTATGACAAAGCCGTTTTGCGTATAATAGAAAACGACGGCTTGCTCAGCTTGCTGCGGGGGGCGCAATACCGGCGGCATCGCAAAGCGGAAAAGCATGAGGCAATCCTTCCTCAGATGCCGCTTACAAATCGCTGCCTTTGATTTACGTCCCTTCAGAGCCAACACGGAATCAATCGGTTTGGCTTCCTAATAATATCAATCTGCTCGTTACGCGATCGATTCTTTCCGTTTCCGATATTATGGAACGAACATGGAAAACGGCGCAGTAACGCAAGCGTAAAGCCGCGGCTCATCCCGCGGGCAGCAAGAGAATGCGCATTTGATAGGCCTTTTCCTTCTGCGGGTCGAACGGCCAGTGCAGCCGTGTTTCAGACAAGACAGGGATCCCGCGCCGCGCGACGTCCGCGATGGCCTGCGCCGCGCCCTCAACGCCGCCCTCAACGCCGACACGCTGCTCTTCGAGACCGAGGAACAGACCGTGCCCCGCAAGAGCGAGCAGCTGTGCCGTGCATTCGGAAGCGATCGCGCCGTTCAGCTCGCTGATCCTGCGGAGAACGGGGACGGGATCAAAGTCGAGATAGCGTCGGTATACTCTGAGCATCTGCGGAAAAATGGCGAGCAGCTGGGAATGTACCCCGCAGCAGACCACATAGTCCGCGGGAATGCCAAGCTTGTCCAGTTCGGCAGGCCGCCTGTGCGACATTGCCTGTTTCATGCGCGCGAGAAACAGATCCGCAAAGGCATCCGGCCGTGCTCCGCCGACACGCAGACTTGTTTTGAGCGCCTCTAGGAGCGTGTCCGCGGTTTCGCGATAAATATCTGGCGTGACGCCGAGAAGGTCGGCTTGCACCAATCGAATCTTCGCCGAGTCGGCGTCTTGACGTTTTAGTCCTTCCCGCATGGCGTCTGTATTGAGATCCAGAAGGGTCAGTTGCGAAAAGTGCGCCGCAAGCCGCCGCAGATCGAGATCGTTGCATTCCCCCGCGCCGACCAGGACCGCGGTCGCGCCCGGCGGCGCTTGCCTGGTGATATACGCTGTGAGCGATGCACGGTAGTCGCGCCAATTCTCATATGCGTTTGGAATGCGCTGCAAGGAAAGCAGCGCGTCATAAAGGTTTTCCATTCTGTTGACTCAAAGAACGCATGGCGCGTCTCGCGCGCCGAGCGGCGCAGCGAAATGCCCGAGGCGTATATCCAATCGAAAGAGATGCTTGCCTCAGATCGCGGCGCCGAGATCAAACGCCGCTTTCAAGGCGGGATGCCCGGCAATGTCGCCCGGGTCATTCACGCCGCCCGCAAACACAGTGCCGGCAAGCCTGCATTTGTCAAAGCAGCAGATCCAGCCCTGCAGCCCTTGGATCGCGCGCGCATCGGCGTCCGGCGCATCATCCGCAGCGGTTGAGAGAAAATAAATATCACGGAAGCTGTAATCCCCGGCATAGATCGGGTTGCAGCGATCCAAAAGCGTTTTCAGCTGCCCGCTCATTTCATAGTAATAGATCGGCGTGGCAAAGACAACGACATCGGCATTTTTCACCTTGTCCGCGATGGCGTTTGCATCGTCGCCAATGACGCAACGGCCGAGCGACTGACAGGCAAGACACCCCCTGCAGAACGCGATTGTGTGACTGGAGAGCGATACAAGCTCCGTTGAATGCCCGGCCGATTCCGCGCCGCGTCGAAAAGCGTCCGCCAGTGCGGCGGAATTGCTCTGCCTGCGAAAACTCGCGCTGATGATCAAAACGTTTTTTTTCAAAACTGAATCCCCCTGCTGCATTCTCTTATCAGGCATTATACCGCATCGACCCGCGGAGCAGTCAAGCAGTATCGCAAACCGATTCTGTGCGGCTGTTCGCCGCGCTGCGCTGGCGGACGGTGCCGCCCGCCGCGGCCGCTGATTTCCGTAAAAGAGTGCTTTTGACGCAATTTGACACATCTGTGTCGAAAGGCTACATAAACGTTCGAGCGATACGCGCCGTCGGCACTTGAATTCCTGACGCGAGAACGTGCAGAATGAAATAGAACAAATTCTTTTCTGCAGGTGATCATGAAGCTCGCTGTATATGAGCCAACAGAATACAGCCGATATCTGGAGGGGCTGCTGCGTCAGATCAGGGACGTCGCAGGCTCGACGATCACATTTTATGAAGATCTGCAATTCATGGTGGAGGATATCGAAAGCGGCGGAGACAGCTTTGACATTCTCATCGTTGTCTGCGGCGAGCGGCCCAGCGAAGGCATCAACGCGGCGTATCAGATCAAATTCCACCTAGCCGACTGTCAGATTATTTTTATCCAGCAAAGCGATCTGCTCATACCTGAGGTATACCGGGTCGAACACGTTTGCGCGCTTTCAAAGAAACATGTGCCGCTGCTGCTGATCGATGCGGTGCAGAAGGCGGTCAAGAATCTTTTGGAAAAAGACAGGCGCGTGATCTATGTGAACGTAGACCATGAAAAACGCTATATCCCGCTCCGAAACGTTTTCTATCTTGAACGCGTACAGCGGAAAACGAAGATCTGCTATGAAACGAACATGGGGAAAAAGGCAGAGATCGAAACCTCGTTTTCCGTACAGCAGATCCTGAGCCCCTTTCAAAAGAACCCGTTCGTGCGCTGCCATAAGAGTATATTTGTCAACATGCAGAAGATCGAGGGCTTTCATTCCGCATATCTGCTGCTGACGAGCCAGGAACGGATTCCGATAGGCAGAACATATCAGACGCAGGTAAGAGCCGCGTTTTTGAAATTCGCGGACAGCAATCTCGTCGAGTATTGAGCGTATTTCTGTCGATTCAACAGAAATTCATGTCGATTCGACACATTTTTATCACAATGATTTCACTTCCGTTATGATGGTCTTGTTGAAATACAGATGTCTTTGCTGTTTATGCAGCGGAAAGGAGTTCATATGCTGTGCCCGAATTGCGGGAGAAACGTAAACAGGGGCGACAGGGTCTGCGGCCATTGCGGGACGCGCCTGCCCTACGAAAAGATGAGCGATCTGGAAGCGGCGCCTCCGCTTTCGTTTCTGAAAGGGGAGCAGCGCGGCAGCGGAACGGAAGCGCTGCAAAACGCGGTGAACAGCCAGACGCAGAGGATCCGCGAACTTGCGTCAGAGGTCGCGTTTCTTCGAGCGCGGGAAGCGAAATCGCGCGGAAAGACAAAGCGTGCGTTCTGCATGTCGATCGTATCGCTGGTGCTTTGCCTGCTGTTTGTAGTCATGCTCGCTGCCGACCTGAATTATGTTGAAGGGAAGGCGAACATGGCGTTTAGTAAGGCGTCGAATTTGAGCGAACAGATAACGAATGAAGTGACTGAACGCGGAAAGATCGAAAGTAGGCTGACAGAGCTCGAAAGCGAGCTGAAAGAGCTGAAAGAAAAGTCGGAACAGGTGCAGCTGCGCTTCGAGGAGAATTTGCCCGAGGACGCAGCGGGAACCGTGGGGATGCCGTCGCCGCTTTGGTGCAAGATCGGCGCTCAGGCCACGCTTCCGACGGATAAGCCGACGCTCGACGGCTATGTCTTTTTGGGATGGAACACAAAGCCGGACGGCAGCGGGGAAGAATACAGCCCCGGACAAAGCATTACGCTGACAGAAGCCCTTACGCTCTATGCGCATTGGCAGTCCAAGCCGACGCCGGAGCCGATGCCAAAGCCGATGCCAAAGCCGACGCAGGTGCCGACACAGGAGCCGGAGCCGACGCAGGTGCCGACACAGGAGCCGACGACGACGCCGCCGACGATGCCGCCGACGACGCCGTGACAGGACGAGGAATGATGCGGGCAAATTGCCCAGGATACAAGCAAACAGATCGTGAGATTGGGAGGGAGAGGATTCATGTGGAACTGTCCGAATTGTGAAACGGAAAACGCTGAGGAAACAAAGACCTGCCTGGTTTGCGGCGCGCAGCGGCCTGCACCCGGCTGGACGGGCGGCATAAACGCCGACAAAACCTGCGGAGCGGCGCGCAGCGTACAGGAACCGACGGGAGAGACGGGATGGCGCTGCACCTGCGGCACACGCAATGAAGATGACGCGCGCTTCTGCAAAAACTGCGGAGCGGCGCGCAGCGTACAGGAGCCGCCGAGGGAGATGGGCTGGCGCTGCGTTTGCGGTATGCAAAACGGAAACGACGCACGCTTCTGCAAAAACTGCGGAAAGCCGAAAGGCAGTGCGGCAGGGACTGTGACCACGGCGCCAAAGACGGGGGTTCAGGCCGAGTACAAAGCGCTGGAAACGAGAGCAAATATGATGCGCGGTCTTGCGATTACCTGCATTGCGGCGATGCTGTTCGTCCTGTTTTTGTTGCCCTACGCCGGTGCGGACTATACGAAACAGTATACGGTCTATAACAACATGGCGGGCGTCAACGGCAGCATTGAACAGATCTGCTCTATCGTGCTGCTCTGCTTCGCGCTTTTGCCGATTCCGTACCTGCTGATGAAGCAGACCGTAACCAAGCGCAATCTGCCGGTCACACTTTCTTTGGTGAGCGCGGGGGCAATCGCGATCTACAGCGCCGTCATCTGGTTTGGCAGCACGCTTCCAACGGCTGTGCCGTTTATGATCATCCTGTCGGCGGCGGCCGAGGTGCTTTGCACTGTCAAATACATTGAAGCGCTGAAGGCGATGGACAATCTCATGTTCCGGCCACAGGCATTGTGAAGTACAAAAACAAATATTTGATAAGAGTGAGGGAGGAATAACAGTGATAATTGCAGGTGCAGTTTTATCAGTTTTCGGAATCATCCTAACGATTTGGGGGTTCTATTTGAACAACAGTCTGGGAGCACAGTTTAAAGCGTATCTTCTCACCGGAAATGAAAACCCCGGCACAGTCTTGATCGTTATTGGCATAATTGCTCTGGTCAGCGGCATTGTCCTTCTCATTGTCGGGAAGACGAAGAAGTCTCCTTCGGAACTAATAAAAGGAGCTACTACCCTGAACTGGCGCGGTAGGACATGTCCTTATTGCGGGAGAAAGCTGGATCGTTCCGCTGTGTTTTGTCCTTTCTGCGGAAAGAGCACGGCTGTTAAAGCGAATGTATGTCCAGCCTGCGGAAGCGCCCTTCCGGCAGGGAGCGCCTTTTGCCCCAAATGTGGAAATCGAGCTGACGGATCGACGCGGGGATCCGTGACGTCCGGCGACGGTTGGAGAACGCCAACCGGTTTTGACCGTTGATCCACCTGATCGCAGTTGTTTAAAGAGTTAGAAAGAAAGTAGGTAAGTAATGGAAACATCGAGTCATTGGACGGCCAAAAAAATAATCGCCTTTATTCTGCTGATTTTAAGCGCTCTTTTGATTATTTTCCCTTGGATGAATGCCTATGTGAGTATCTTGGGGCAGAGGCTTACTATTCCCAGAGCGTTGGATTACTCCAGCCCATCCGGTTATTCGGAATTCAAGACGGAGATATATGAAGGCCTTTCTGAACTTAGTCGGGACATGGCCAGTGAAGAGGGTATATATATGAGCGCGGATCAGGCAATGAGTGTGGTTGAGCTCATTCTTAATGGCAGAATATCTCCGATCGATGCCGCACGTATTTGCTCCGCCGCCGCCAGCGTTCTTGCCAAGATGAAGGCTTGTATTGTCAAAGAGTATCAGGATTATTACGGTACGGATAAGATTGCTGCGGACGTCATCCTAGATGTTGCAGATAAAGTCGCGGTTGCCGCGGTCATTATGTGGGTGCTCATTATAGGCGGTGCGATTGCATTAGCATTCGCTTTGTATTTGTTGATAAAAGATAAAAAATATAGTGCTATTCCATATTTTTGCTTTTCCGCCCTGCTGTTGATTGTTTTTGTCGTGGCGACGTCTAAAGCCAACGACGGAATCAGGCGTTACGTAGGCAGCATGTCGGACGTAGCATACTTACTCACTGGGATTGGCATCGGCAACGGGTTATCTGAGGATTTCAGCTTTTTCCACCTTGGCATTTCCGGAATACTCAGTTTTGTTTTTGCGACAGGCGCGCTTGTGCTTTCCCTGTTGCAAAAGACGGGAGAACGCAGGGCAGAAACTGTCGAGTCGGCAGGCTGGTATTGCAGCACATGCGGCAGATACAATGAAGGGGCGTTCTGCACAAACTGCGGCAGGGATCGGTACGGAAGAGCAGAGGAAGCGGAGACGACGGTATATACCCGCAACACCACAGGGTACACGAGATTTGTGGACACAGACACAACGTCCCCTTACAAAACGGGCGGCGGCTTGAAAAAGAAAGCGCACAGCGACGAAAGCGGGAGTTCTACGACAAGCAGGGAGCCGGATTCGCTCTTTAGGAAAAACGACTCGCTTTAACAGGAGGAATGTCCATGGGTCGATGCTGGCGGAAAGCGCTTGCAGCACTCATATGTGCCGCGCTGCTGCTCATGCCGGGACTGACAGACGCAAAGACGGACGGCGCGTGGAAGTGCAGAGACGGTGTGATCGCCTTCAATGACCACTATTGCGACGGTGCATCGGGAAGCGGATTTTTCATCGGCATACCCGGAGAACTCGTGCAGTACATCGTGACGGACAGGGCGAGCGTGGATCGGTTGTTTGAAACCATGCCGGAGCGGGGCGACGACTATTTCGGCTTTGCCTACTTTGAGTTCCGCGAGACGCCGGAGGAGATGGGCGGCGATGCCGCTGTCTGTGAGATGGAGTTCGTCTGCGATGTTCCGGAAACGGATTTTGCGATCTGTCGCCTGATGGAGCCGATCTCCGATGCGATCCCGCTCGTTTTGAAGCCTGCGAGCGCCCTGCGCACGGGTGAGAGCGTCACCATGTTTTCTCTTCCACGGTACAACGGCATGTCGGAGGAGTGGCGCGAAACCCTGGAACCGCTGGAGGGAAGCGTCCTTTCCTGCACGCCGGATCCGGATGTGTATGTGACGCGAATCGAAACGGATCTGGAACCGCCTGCGTATTTCGAACCGGCGAACGTGCTGATGACGACGGAGGACGGCTGCGCAGCCGGCATGTACATCGACGGATACGTCGGTCTGGATCGCGTGATAAACTACCTGCAATACGCAGAGATCCCCTTCGCCCTGTGGACGGAGAACGGCGTCGCAGCCGTGTACGGCGAGGAGATC
>ENA-OPDZ01000408-OPDZ01000408.1-human-gut-metagenome-genome-assembly--contig:-NODE-408-length-12773-cov-2.148608_pt1 | contig 12773 bp, 10 predicted proteins | sample MGYA00241628_ERZ501519 | MGnify/ENA primary metagenome ERZ501519 (study PRJEB25962, sample SAMEA2042384) | human gut metagenome | biome: human gut; feature: human-associated habitat; material: faeces...
GTCGGAGCGGGTATTTGTTCCGACACTGTTTTTGCAGCGGCGGCAGCGGGCTGCGGTTCCGAGGGTGCGGCAGCGGGCTGTGTGGCGGCAGCGGGCTGCGAGGTTTCGGAAACAACGGGGGGAGTTCCTGCATCCTTTGCAGCTTTGGCAGCTTGCTTCGCTTTTGCGGCGGCAATGGGATCAGGCATTTGACTGAGTTGACTGTAAGCACCGAAAATCGGCTGGTTTCTGGCGACAATGCCGCCGTTCATAATAATCTCAACAAGTTCTGCTTTTCGATATTTAGTAATAGATTTAACGCCCTGAGCTTTTGCAATTTCGCGCAAGCTTTCCAAGCTTTTTTTGAGCAGCTGCTCTCTGGTCATAGTATTACCTCACACAAAGTTTAGTCTTTTTATATCAATTGTATGCCATATTCCAATAGCTCTGACGAACGTGAAAAACGGAGCTAAGAATTCAATCTGTTTTCAATTCAGCATACCAATATCTCGCATTCATATCATACTCCCGAAATGCATTTTCGTCAAGAGCAATTTTTCCGTTCCGAGCGGGTTATCTTGCCGTTTGATACAAGTTTTTGCTTTTTTCCCCACAAAAAAACTCAAAAAGCGAAAATATATTTTTAAACATGCAACGGCAAAGAAAAACCAACGCCGTCACAGTGCGGACAGACTGATAAAATTGCAGCATAAATGCTCTTTATAACACCTATGCGCGCATCGTAAATGATATAACCGGAATTGAAAACTGACATAAAACATCGATTATTTGCTATAAAACTACACGTTTACTTAATATCGAAAAGACTTCGGCCGAGTCATCGGTGTCAGCATAATGCCGTGCAGGCATGCATACAGTGTAAAGGACACAGGGGGGAGACCGGTTACGGATTTCCCGAGAAAACAATGAACAGTTCAGTGTATTCCGAAAAGGAAAGCTTGAGTTGTCGGTGTTGTTCCGAAGCATGTCGGCAGATAAGCCGCAGTTTCGGCAGTAAAAAACATATAGAAGAGAGAGGAGAAACAAAATGAATGACAGACCGTGTATCGAAGGGAGCACGCTCAGGCTGCGCACGCATTCCGTGCATATTGAGAACAGGGAGCTTGCAAGCATCACAGGAGTTAAGGATGTCGGCAGTTTCAACGAAAGCATGGTTGTGCTTATGACGGAGGGTGGAGGACTTACAGTGGAGGGAACCGAACTCCATATTACGAAGCTGAACCTTGATGAAGGACAGGTTATCATAGAAGGACAAATTATTGCCTTTGAATATGATGATGTTCCCGTTCAGCGCGGCTCGTTTTTTTCAAGAATGTTCAGATAAACCCGCGACAGCCGCGGGCAGTTTATGTCGAAACGGCTGAAAGCGAAAGGAGGTAAAACGTGCAGGATGCAGAACACCCTGAACCAGATACCTGTTTTTTTGTGCTGTCTTTGGTGCGGATTGGCAGCAGGCATCATTTATGATTTATTCAGATTGGTAAGGATAAGGGGAAATCGATTTGCGACAGCGGCGGCGGATACGCTTTTCGGTGCAATTGCAATCGGCATTACGGCGGGCGCACTGCTTTATTGCGACCACGGCAAGATAAGATTTTTCACGCTGTTTGCGATTGCCGCAGGTGCGCTTCTGTGGCAGATCCTTCCCGGAAAGCTGCTCAGGATAATGATTATGAAGCTTAAACGCAGCATTGGGCACTGAACACAAAAAGCCGCACAATTGATTAAACACATACATAAAAAAGCGGGTGCATCGTTTTGGTGCATCCGCTTCTTTTGCCCGGGAACATTCCGAACAATTTGCTCATTGCGAAAAAGGCTTAAATTTTCGGCATTTTTTCGCGGGTATACAGTTTAACGGAATTTTCCGAACTCTGCTGCTCCATATAGTGCGAGAGGAAGCACTCTTTAACGCACGGTAATGGCCGCGCGGAGTGCGGTGAGTGCATCTTCAACGGTGATAAGTCCGTCGCCGTCCATGTCCGCAGCTGCGGTCTGTGCGGGAGTGAGCTCAAGCAGCTGCATGGCATTGCGCATTATCATGAGAGCATCGGATATTGTAACGGTTCCGTCTCCGTCAACATCGCCCAAAACGCCGACAGCCGGAAGAATGCACACCTCGTCAACATAAACGCAGTCATCGCCCTGATCGCGTGATCCGTCCTTTTGATATGTCCATTCAAAGATGTATTCGCCGTCCGCGGGTACCGTATAGATGAAGTTTGCCCAATCGTTGTCGGTGCCGCCCGTCGTTGCTTCAACATTTCCGTTGGCAATGAATGCCGCATAGTCCCAAGTGCCGCCCTCGCTGCTTGCCAGCCAGTCAAAACTGAGCCTGTCGCCTGCATGAAGTGTTCCGGCATTGAGCCTGATGCCTGTTGAAGTTCCCGCCATGCCGTTGATAGTTGATTTTGCAGCCGTTCTCCCCGCAAAAGTTTCGCTGTCAACCGCCCATGGATGAGCGGTATCGTTCGAGAAAACGAGTGAACAGCCCGAAACGTTAAGTGCATCGCTGATTGGCGCATCAATAACGGCGGAATCAACGACCGTAAGGGAACAGCTGTCGGTAAAGCCGCCTTCGGTCGTTGCTGCAATGATATCGGCGGTGCCGGGTGCAACGGCGGTAACAATGCCGTTCGAATTGACGGTTGCAACCGATTCATTGCTGCTGCTCCAGGAAACGCTTGCATCGGCAACATTTGAGGGGTAAACCTCTGCATTCAGCGCAAGCTGTCCGCCGGTGTACATCTCGGCAGTTTCGGGGGTAACGTTGACACCTTCCACCGGTGAAGTGCTTTGGCTTTCAACAACAAGGTTATCGACCCAACTCATATTGGAGCCGTCAACGGGGGAGTTATCCTTGTGAAGATTCCATGTGATGACATATTGCCCCGTTACGGGAATGACATATTCGTACGTGAGCCAGCCGGTTGAACCTGTGAGGTTTGCAACGTAGTCGTTATTGAACCAAAGAATCCAACCGTGGAACATATAACGTGTGTCCGTCTTCCAATCAAAACGCACAACGCTGCCTGCGGTAAGAGTGCCGAGGTCAACTTGAAGCAATGCTTCACCCTGAACGGTCATCGTTGAAGCAGCGCAGAGCCTGCCGTCGCGAATCTCTGTTTCAAAGGGGTAATTTGCTGCATTGTTATAAGTATAGTTCGAACCCGTTCCGTTGACTGCATCATCAAGGGTCAGTCCTTCCGTGCTCGAAACAACGTTCACCGTGCAGGTTTTTATCTTGCTGCCGTCGATGCTTTGGGCGGTTACAAGTGCCGTTCCGGTTGCAACTGCGGTCATTTTGCCGCAATTGTCAACGCGGACGATGTTGGGGTTTGACGTTGCCCATGTGACTCCGCGCTCTGCATTTGCGGGTTCCATATATGCGGAAAGCTGAGCGGTCTGTCCGGGTACCATGTATGAAGTGTCAAGGCTGAGGTGCATATCCGTGAGCGGGAACTCAGGCGCATCGTAGAAATCGGGAACGGAGTACAGGCAGGTGACCTGCATCTTGCTGCCGTAAATGTTGCCGATAACGGTTGCAGTTCCGTCGATGGTATTCAGCTCACAGAGATTGCCCATGGTTGTATAATAGGTAAAAAGGTGGGGAGTGGTTGCACAGCTTGCCCAATAGAGAGTGTCGGTATTGTGATCCCATGCCATGGATTGAAGTCCGTCCGCAATGACGCCCGTAAAGCCGCATACTTCGCCCATGCCCTCGGTTTTTTCGATTGCATAAAGATTGCAGTCGTCACCGATACCGTAAAGCTGTCCGTCGGTGGAGCAGGCGAGAGCAAGCATTGCATCGGGGCCGACGAAACCGACCTCGGTAAGCGAACCGTCCGAAAGATTTACCGTGCAGAGAATATCGCCGCTGACAGCATACATTGTGTTGGTTGAATAGTCGTATGCCATATCGGCGGCAACGGCTTCGGACGTGCCGAGAATGGTTTCTTCAAAAGTGAACGCGTTCACTTTGCAGAAGTGGTAATTGCTTTCCTCCGCATAGCGATAGCCGTAAACGTAGCCGTTGTAAAATTCACCGGCAACGTAACCGCTTTCCGTAAAGTCGGATATGAAGCTTGCGCCTTCCGGATTGCCGGACGCCATTGAGACCCAGCCGTAAGGCCCGCCCATGAATTTTGAGTCGTGATAAAAATAGCTGAATCCGCGAAGTGTATCAGCCGGATGCGAGGCGGATTTGGAATCGCCGTATCCGTCGGATGAGTCGGCGGAAGCATGTGTCGCCGGGGCCGACAGTACGGGCAAAAGCCCGAATACCATAAGCACGGCGATGAGAAGCGAGATAAGTTTTTTCATTCTGAAACTGTCCTCCGTATATTTCTTTCTGCCCGACAGAGCATCGGACACATGTCGATTTTAGCATTGCGTATATTGAATGTCAACAGATATATTAATCATTTATATTGCATTTCCGCAAAACATGATTCGGAACGGGAGACAGAACAAAAAGGATGGCCCGAAACGACGAAAAGCGTCAAAACAAGTCAAAAAATGTATATTGTTGCGGAACTGTTGACAATGGGGCGGAAAAGTGTTTTAATATGCCTTGAGTTTAGCAATGCTTAACTCAAGGTTTAGCTTTCATGTTCGGCGCAGAGGGTGCGGAACTAAACACGGAGTTTAGTGATTCAAAACACCCGAAAAGCGCGGACTGCTGCTCGGAAAGGAGAGCGATACGGTGATCGACATCGGCGATAAAATCAAGCGAACTCGGCTGAAACTCGGACTGACGCAGGAGGAACTTGCGGCAAGAACCGAGCTTTCAAAAGGCTTTATTTCGCAGCTTGAACGCAATCTGACCTCGCCGTCCATTGCAACTCTTATCGACATCCTTGAAGCTTTGGGCACCGATATTGCCGATTTTTTCACAACCGGGGATGCGGATGAAAAAGTTGTCTTCACCCCGGACGACATGTTCGAAAGCGAAGATTCCGACCTTGGCTCAAAGGTCTGCTGGCTTGTTCCGAACGCTCAGAAAAATGATTTGGAACCCATTCTTGTGACGCTCGGCGAAGGAGGCAGAACTTTTGAAGATGAACCCCACGAGGGTGAGGAGTTCGGATATGTGCTTTCCGGCAGTGTAATTCTTGTTATCGGCAGCAGAAAGCTTAAACTCCACAAAGGGGACAGCTTCTGCTTTAAACCGACGGAGAATCACTATATTGCCAATCTCTCAAAGCGCGAAGCACGCGTGTTGTGGGTCGTGACCCCGCCGTCCTTCTGATAAAGATGCAGGATGACTTAAGGCTTATGTCCGTAACTGCTTTTGCGGCAATGACATGATCCTCTTGAATACAGTTGGGCTGTGTCCGCCGAATACGCGGCAGCTCAGGTAAAAAACGAAAGATTCCCGCGTATGCCGACGGCACGGTGTGCGCAGACCGAAGGAACGTGCCGAAATCGGAGAAAGGGTGCTTTCGCAGCTGCGGAAGCGGGGTATAAATATGGAAAACAAACGCCTGATAGAGCTTGTCAATGTTTCAAAGGATTATGACGGTGATGTTGCGCTTAACAACATTAATCTTTACATCCGCGACGGTGAGTTTTTAACCCTTCTCGGCCCTTCCGGCTGCGGCAAAACGACCTTGCTCCGCCTTATTGCGGGTTTCATTATGCCGTCATCGGGCAAAATAATGATGGACGGAAAGGATTTGACAAATGTTCCGCCGTATAAACGCAGAGTCAACACCGTATTCCAGAAATATGCGCTGTTTTCTCATCTTAACGTATTTGAAAACGTTGCTTTCGGCCTGAAAATACGCAAGCTGCCGAAGGATGAAATCAAACGCCGCGTCACGGAAATGCTTGAACTTGTTAACCTTGCGGGATATGAAAAACGTTATATTGACCAGCTTTCCGGCGGACAGCAGCAGCGCGTTGCCATTGCGCGTGCGCTTGTGAACGAACCGGAGGTGCTTCTGCTGGATGAGCCCCTCGGCGCACTCGATCTCAAACTCCGCAAGGAGATGCAGATAGAGCTTAAGCGTATGCAGAAAAAGCTTGGCATAACGTTTATCTTTGTTACTCACGACCAGGAGGAAGCCCTCACCATGAGTGACACCATTGCCGTTATGAATCACGGCATCATTCAGCAGATCGGCTGCCCGACAGATGTTTATAACGAGCCCAAAAACCGCTTTGTCGCAAGGTTCATCGGTGAGAGCAATATTTTTGAAGCAACCATGCGGCGTGATTACCTTGTGAACATTCACGGAATTGATTACGAATGCGTGGATGCGGGGTTCGGCACGGAACAACCCGTTGATGTTGTTATCCGTCCCGAGGATGTTGATTTTGTGCCGATAGGCAAAACTCCGCTGCACGGCGTTGTGACGAGTGTTCTTTTCATGGGCGTTCACTATGAATTCACCGTGGATTGCGACGGGCGCATATTCAAAGTTCATTCAACGGATTTCGTGCCCGTCGGCGAAACCGTCGGAATCGAAGTTCTTCCGGATGCTATTCACATTATGAACCCGGAGCGCAGACAACCGACGGAAGCTGCGGCGGAAGAACCTCAGCAGAACTTATGAACGGAATTATGCAGCAAATAAAAAGGAGGCAAAAAGCAAATCGATGAAAAGAACCCGTCTTGCTTACCCGTATATTTTCGTATGGATGCCGCTGTTCATAGTTGCTCCGATGCTTTTTGTTGCATACTATGCGTTCTTCGACAACGGCACATTCACAACCGAATACGTCAAACAGGTTTTTTCAAGCACGACCTATCTTCCCGCGCTGTGGAACTCCATCTGGATCGCATTGGCAACAACCGCCGTGTGCCTTCTTGCGGGATATCCGGTTGCGTATATTCTTTCGAACATGAAAAAACGTACGGCGGCATTGCTTTCGATACTGTTCATAATGCCGATGTGGATGAACATGCTGCTCAGAACTCTTGCGTGGAAGATAATTCTTTATGATGACGGAATCGTTGCAACGGTGCTCTCTTGGTTCGGCGCGACGGACGTTCAGCTCATCTACACGCCCGGCGCGGTTCTGATTGCAACAATATATGACTTTTTGCCCTTTATGATTCTGCCGATTTATACAACGCTCATAAAAATCGACAGATCCCATATCGAAGCGGCGCATGATCTCGGCGCGAACGGACTGAACACATTCCTCCGAGTTGTGCTCCCGCAGTCCGTTCCGGGAATCATTTCCGGAATAACCATGGTGTTTGTTCCCGCAATGTCAACTTTTGCTGTTTCAACAATGCTCGGCGGCAAAAAAATCGTGTTGTTCGGTCAGCTGATCGAGGAAAAATTCCTCATTAACAAATCGTTCGGTGTCGGTTCAACATTGTCGCTCGTGCTGATTATTCTTGTTATAATTTCAATGGTCATAATGCGCAGAGCGGACAGAGACGAAGGCAGGGAAGGAGGAACCCTCTGGTGAAAAAGTTCGGCAAATTCTTAAAGGGAGCGTACCTCGGCATTGTCGTGCTGTTTATGTATCTTCCCATTGCGGTAATGCTCGTTATGTCGTTCACCGATTCGCGTTCGGCTGCAATATGGAACGGATTCTCGTTCGGTGCATACACTGCGCTTTTCTCCGACGGCGATGTTATGGATGCATTGCTGACAACGCTGCTCGTTGCAGTGATTTCAAGCATTCTTGCAACCGTTATCGGCACGGCAACAGCAATTGGTCTGCATTCCATGAAAAAGCGTCCCCGTGCCGTTGTTGAGTCGATAACTCAGCTCCCGATGGTCAATCCGGACCTTGTGACCGGTATTTCAATGATGCTTCTGTTTGCATTTATTGGCATAAAACAAAACGTGGGCATAACTCGAATGGTGATTGCACATATAACGTTTAATATACCGTACGTAATCTTTTCTGTTCTGCCGAAACTGCGTCAAAGCAGCGACTCGCTGTATGAAGCGGCGATGGATTTGGGATGCAGCCCGGTAAAAGCTCTTGCAAAGGTCGTTATTCCCGATATCATGCCCGGAATCGTTTCCGGTCTTCTGCTTGCGTTCACGCTCAGCATAGATGATTTTGCAATAAGCCTTTTCACCGGCGGAACGAGCACGAACCTTGCAATGCTGATTTATTCAAAAACGGCAAAGGGAGGCGTTCACACAAAATTCTGCGCGCTTTCGGCATTGATGTTCGTTGTTGTCGGCACGCTGCTTCTCATTGTAAATCTGCGCAGCATTCGACAGGAGAAGGAAGCCGAACAGCAGCGGCGGAAAGTTGCACAGAAAAACTGAATCCCGGTGCCGCACAGCCCGTCTTTTGCGGACAACGGCAGCAGCCGGTTAAATCTATTGGTTATTTTGCTGAAAAGCATAAAACATAAAAACGGAGGAAAAATAATGAAAAAACTTGTTTCACTGCTTCTTGCGGCAGCAATGCTCGCGCTGGTCGTTCCGGTTTTTACCGGCTGCAGCTCGGACAAAACTCTCAACCTTCTCAACTGGGGCGACTATCTTGAGCCTTCTCTGAAGGATGAGTTCAAACGCCGCACCGGGATAACAATAAAAGAAAAAGTCGTCACCAGCAACGAGGAAATGATGATTCAGCTTCAGGCCGATGATTGTCCGTATGACCTTTGCATTCCGTCTGATTATGCAATTGAGCGCATGATCGGTGAAGGCCGCCTTGCAAAGATTGATTGCAGCAGCCTTAAAAACTACGAGAACATCGGTGAGGCATACCGCAACCTTGCATATGACCCGACGAATGAGTATTCGGTTCCGTACACATGGGGAGTTCTCGGCATTCTGTATAACAAAACGATGGTTGATGAAGCGGATCTCGGGCACTGGAATGTTCTTTGGAATGAAAAGTATTCTCAGGAAATATACATGTATGACAGCGTTCGCGATGCAATGGCGGCAGCACTTATTTACTGCGGCTACGATATCAACACCGACAATGCGGACGAAATAAAGCAGGCTGCCGATGCTCTTATTGAGCAGAAACCCCTTGTTAAGGCGTATCTCACGGATGATGTTAAGGACAGCATGATTCAGGGCAGCGGCGCACTTGCGCTTGTTTATTCCGGTGATGCCGTATGGTGCATGCAGGAAAACGAGGATCTCGGATTTTTCGTGCCGGAAGAAGGCAGCAACATCTATTTCGACAGCATTGTTATAACCGCAACAAGCAGCAAAAAGGAAATGGCGGAACAGTTCATCGATTTCCTGCTTGAACCCGAAGTTGCGGCGAAGAACATCGAATTCATCGGATACTCTTCCGCAAACACAAAGGTTCTCGACATTCTCGGGGATGAGTGGGCAAACAACACTGCATACAATGTTCCCGAAGAGGCCGTTAAGAAGAGCGTTATTTATCGCGATCTCAGCGACAAGATCGATATCTATAACGCACAATGGGATAGAATTTTCAAATAAGGCCAATCCTTAATATTATGAGCTTATACGCCGCAGCCGGAACCGACAGCAATGCCGCAGCCGTGTCTGCGGCGGTTTGCACAGCGAACGAGGATGAAAATATATAATCATTTATCTTGCAAAAAAGGAAGAATTATGATAGAATTCTTGGATAATTACAGTATACGAGGTGCAATATGATAAGGTTGTACGAATTGCATAAATGCCCCGAAAAGTATGTGGGCGATATTGAGGTTTCCGGCTGGATAAAAACCGCACGCGAGAGCAAGAACGTCGGCTTCATCGAGCTTGGCGACGGTTCGGCTTTCCGCAGCGTTCAGGTTGTTTATGAGCACGGCGAAATTCCCGAGTCCGTTTCAAAGTTTTTTGCAACCGGCACTGCAATAACGGTAAAGGGTGTGCTTGAGCTCACTCCGGAGGCAAAACAGTCGTTTGAAATCAAGGCCAACGAGGTTATCATCGAGGGCGAATGCCCCAACGATTATCCGCTTCAGAAAAAGCGTCACTCAATGGAGTATTTGCGCACGATTCTGCACCTGCGCCCCCGCACGAACACTTTCCAGGCTGTTTTCCGTGTTCGCAGCGTTGTTGCACAGGCAATCCATCGCTTTTTCGATGAACGCGGGTTCGTTTACGTACACACCCCGATTTTCACCGGCAGCGACTGCGAGGGTGCCGGCGAGATGTTCCGCGTTACCACGCTCGACATGGCCGACCCGCCCCGCAATGAGGACGGCTCGGTCGATTATACCAAGGATTTCTTCCGCCGTCCCACCCACCTGACGGTTTCGGGCCAGCTTGAGGGCGAGAGCTTTGCCATGGCCTTCGGCAAGATCTACACCTTCGGCCCCACCTTCCGCGCCGAGAATTCCTACACGCCGCGCCATGCCGCCGAATTCTGGATGATCGAGCCGGAGATGGCCTTCACCGACCTTGCGGGCTATATGGATACCGCCGAGGCCATGATCAAATACGTCGTGGCGCACCTGCTCAGGGCCTGCCCCAAAGAGCTGGCGTTCTTCAATGACTACTTCGACAAAACACTCATCGACCGTCTCAATCACCTTGTCGGTTCCGAGTTCGGCCGCATAACCTATACCGAGGCTGTCCGCCTGCTCGAACCGATGAACGACAGCTTTGAGTACAAGGTCTCGTGGGGCGCCGATCTCCAGACCGAGCATGAGCGCGCCCTCACCGAAAAAATCTTCAAGAAGCCGGTTTTCGTCACCGACTACCCGAAAGAGATCAAGTCATTCTATATGCGCCTGAATGACGACGGAAAGACGGTGGCGGCGGCCGATATGCTGGTGCCGGGCGTTGGCGAGATGATCGGCGGCAGCCAGCGCGAGGAGCGCACGGATAAGCTCAAGCAGCGCATTGAGGAGCTTGGGCTTGATATGTCCCAGTACGATTGGTACATGGATCTTAGGCGCTTTGGCGGCGTGCAGCACGCGGGCTACGGCCTTGGGTTCGAGCGCATTGTAATGTACGTTACCGGCATTGCCAACATAAGGGACGTGCTTCCCTTCCCGCGCACGGCGTCCAGCATGGATATATAATAATACTGCACACAAAAAGGGGCGGCAGCTGCCGCTCCTTTTTCATAGCCTTCAATAATGCCGCCCTTCGCAAAAGCCCGTATCGGCCGTCGGCGGTTTTTGCCGTTAGCAACGGCTCACCCCCTCCGCCTTTAATATATGTTCCCTAATCTCCGCCTCGTGCTCTTGGCAATAGGCATAGCTGTTTAGCATAAAATCCTCAATATTCCGACTTCTGTACATGGCGTCCAGCGTATCGAGAATAGGCTCCCCGCCTACCGTCATATCGAAGAAATACGGATAGACGCAGCCGCCGTTTTCCCTTGGGAAATACGGGTTTATGGAGCTGAGCCGTTCATCCCTCATTATTGACTCAACCACCATTTCGCTCAGTATCCATTTGAGAGAAGGACGTTCATATTCATCGTAATCATCTCCAAACAGTCTGTTCCATACATAGAACCAAACAAAGTGTATGATTTCATGTATTCCGCTGCCGATAGCGCCCTTTTCGCTGTTCAGATAGAATGTGTCGTAACGGCGTTCTTTAAGAAAACGCGGCTCAATTGGGTTCATGCTCAAATTGCAGCGCAGTTCATTAAACAAGCTCGCGCAATCCACGCCGAAGGCATCCGATAAGGCTGCCGTAATCTGCGGTTTGCAGGCGTTCCAATGGCGGGCATATAATACCGCCTTCTCATTTATCGTATCCTCCGCTTTAGCATAAACGGCTCTCATCGTGCGCTCGATATAGTTTTTTCTTTCTGCAAACGGCAAGCTTGCAGCGTATACCCTATCAAGCTGCGGATAGAAATGGTACAGCGGTTCATGCCAAAACTCCGCTTCCCCCTCCGTCTGGAAAAGCATAATGCTCCGAATCATATAATCTACACCGGGATTTACAAACGTAATATCCATAAGTCGCTCACCTCCGTCCGCGCTTAGCGTATATGCTCATAATAGCGCATAAACACGGGCTTTTTCAATAGGCTTTATGAAAAATATCGCATTGACTTATAATCTTCCCGTAAAAGCAGACGGCACCCAACCCAAGTTAGGTGTCGCCCGTGCTGTTGTCCGGCCCTGTTCGGCCGATGCCGATTTTGCAATTTGAATTACCGCGCTATCGGCACGCGGCGCTTTTGCCGCTCCTTTTTTCAGACCAATTTACCTGGACTTATAGCTGCCGCAAAGGCTTTCGTCGCAGGGTTCGCCGGTATGGCAGCCGCACTGGGGCTCTATCTCTATGCGGCTCAGTTCGCAGTCACAGCCGCTCATGTTGTGCTTGCAGCTGGTAACGCGGCAACCTATGGTCTGCTTTCCGTTCTTATCGGATGTCATAATCAAAATCCTCCCTTTTGTTGGTCGCTATTATTGTTGCCAGAAAAGGAGGATAGATTTACGCCAAATTATGGTTTTTTCAATTACGCAAGGAATGCGTATTTTTCATCGCCGTGCTTTTTGAACCAGGCGTCAAAGGCCATGCTTACCGCCGCGAACATTGCCGCCCACAGCGCCATGTACACAGCGGCAGATACGTATTCGGCCGCAAGCAGCGCGTACAGCAGCGCAGGTATTGCCAATATTGCCATTGAGCCGAACATGGCAAGCATTACGGACATTCCGCTTTTCACCGCGGCGGTCTCGTTTATCCAATCGAACCTATGGAACTTCAGGTTCAGTGCAACGCCGAAATACGCCGTGAATACCGTGAATGCAACAGCAAGCAGAGCGGCGGCTATGCAGTCAAACGCGTTTGCTTCTAAAATTATGCCCATTGCAGCCGTACAGAGCACCGCTGCGGGCGCGGTTATCATTATGTGCATGGCGGCCTTAGCGC
>ENA-OPDZ01000427-OPDZ01000427.1-human-gut-metagenome-genome-assembly--contig:-NODE-427-length-12328-cov-3.535810_pt1 | contig 12328 bp, 6 predicted proteins | sample MGYA00241628_ERZ501519 | MGnify/ENA primary metagenome ERZ501519 (study PRJEB25962, sample SAMEA2042384) | human gut metagenome | biome: human gut; feature: human-associated habitat; material: faeces...
ACAGAGCAGGACAATGTGGGCGTGGAAAGCGCCCACAAGTCCGAGGAGGCGGTGGAGACCGGCGCTTATCTGGTGCGGGAGGGCTATCGCAGCCACAAGCTGAAGCCGTACCGCAAAGCAGCACAGGCAGAGCGTCAACTGGAAAAGGCAAATGTAAATGTTCTGTACCAGAAATCTTTGCAGGAAAATCCCCAGTTTGCCAGCAATCCGCTTTCCCGCTGGCAGCAAAAGCAGGCCATCAAAAGGCAGTATGCCGCCGCCAAACACGCCGGTCAGACTGCCGGAAATACCGCCCAGGCTGCGTCCAAAACCGGAAAAGTCGCAAGGACGGTAAAAGAAAAGGCACAGCAGGCAGGGGCATTCGTCATGCGCCACAAGAAGGGTTTCCTGATGGCAGGGGTTTTGTTCCTCATTACCTGTATGCTGATGAATACCATGTCCTCCTGCTCCATGATGGCGCAGAGCATCGGTTCCGTTCTCTCCGGCACCACCTATCCGTCGGATGACCCGGAAATGCTGGCAGTGGAGGCAGATTATGCAGCCAGAGAAGTCCAGTTGCAGGAGGAAATCGACAACATTGAAAGCAGCCACCCAGGGTATGACGAGTATCGCTATGACCTTGGTATGATCGGCCATGACCCTCATGAGCTGGCAGCATTTCTGTCTGCCGTCTTGCAAGGTTACACCCAGCAGAGCGCTCAGGCAGAGCTGGCGCGTGTGTTTGCAGCACAGTATCAGCTGACGCTTACTGAGGAAGTGGAGATTCGCTACCGCACGGAGACCTCCACCGACCCGGAGACCGGCGAGACCACCTCAGAAGAAGTCCCCTATGAGTATTACATTTTGAATGTGAAACTCACCAGCAAGCCCATTTCCGCTGTGGCGTCGGAGTTACTGACCCCGGAGCAGATGGAAATGTATCAGGTTTACCGGCAGACCATGGGCAATAAGCCGCTGTTGTTTGGCGGTGGTTCCCCTGACATGAGCAATTCCGAGGACTTGACCGGTGTGCAGTTCGTAAATGGAACCCGTCCCGGAAATCCGCAGCTGGTGGAGCTGGCCAAGCGTCAGGTCGGCAATGTGGGCGGCTATCCTTATTGGAGCTGGTATGGCTTTGACAGCCGCGTGGAGTGGTGCGCCTGCTTTGTATCCTGGTGTTATAACCAGGCTGGAAAAAGTGAACCGCGCTTTGCAGGCTGTGAGTGGCAGGGCGTTCCGTGGTTCCAGTCTCATGGACAATGGGGTGCAAGAGGCTATAACAATCTGGCTCCCGGAGATGCAATTTTCTTTGATTGGGATTTGGATGGGACAGCAGACCATGTGGGTATCGTGATCGGTACGGATGGCAGCCGTGTTTATACCGTGGAGGGAAATTCCGGCGATGCCTGCAAGATCAAAAGTTATGACCTGAATTATCAAAGTATTAAGGGCTACGGCCTGATGAACTGGTAACAGACTTTGTGGAAAGGAGTGAACGGTTATGGCAAAAAACAAAATTGAACGTATCGACCAGGAAATTGAGAAAACCCGTGAGAAGATTGCGGAATATCAGGAAAAGCTCAAGACCTTGGAAGCACAGAAAACGGAGGCAGAGAATCCGGAAATCGTTCAGATGGTTCGTGCGTTACGCATGACTCCAGCACAGCTGAACGCTATGCTTTCCGGTGGAATGAACCACGGCAGAGATACAGCACTGTCGGAATCAAATAATCAGGAGGCTACCGCTTATGAAGAATAAAAGAATTTGCAAAACACTTTCCGCCCTTTGCCTGACAATGGTTGTGGCATTTGGCTTTACGATCCCTGCTTTCGCACAGGGGTCAGAACAGGCTCCGGCGGCACCGGCAGAGGATTCTACCAATGACAGCAATGTGATTGTGGAAGAAACAGAACCGGCACCGGCACTTACACCGGAGGGGAATGCGGCATTGGTGGATGATTTTGGAGGCAATAAGCAGCTCATTACCGTTACCACCAAGGCTGGCAACTATTTTTACATTTTGATCGACAGGGCTAATGAGGATAAAAAGACTGCTGTTCACTTTCTGAACCAGGTGGAAGAAGCAGATTTGATGGCATTGATGGAAGATGAAAATGTCAAAGAGGAGCCGGCTGCTGTGTGTAGCTGCACGACAAAATGTGAAGCAGGGGCAGTCAATACGGCCTGCCCGGTCTGCGCAACTGATAAGAGTAAATGTACGGGCAAAGCACCGGAACCTCCGGCAGAAACATCGGAGCCGGAAAAAGAGAAGCCTGCCGGATTGAACCCGGCTGCGCTGGTCCTTTTGCTGGCTCTGCTTGGTGGCGGTGGCGTGTTTGCCTACTTGAAGCTCGTTAAGAATAAGCCTAAGACCAAGGGCAATGACAGTCTGGACGATTATGATTATGGAGAGGAAGATTCTGAGGAATGGGAAACCGAGGGTGAGGAGTCGGACGAGCCGGACGCTGACGGGGGCAGCACAGAAGAAGATGACGAGGACAGCGTGAAATGACCCGATTCACAGACAGTCCCTATGAACGCATGATGACACGCAGGCCGGAGGGCGGGAAGGAAACTTCCCGTCCTCCTTCTTTACCCCACAGCCACCCCTGCTATGGTTGCGGGAATTATGGAAGACCCTGCGTAGGTATCTGTCACCGGGAAATGTCCCGATGGCTCAAAGAGAGGAGGAACCATCATGGCTCAACATAAATTGGTAATTGCCGAAAAACCATCAGTTGCCCAGAGTTTGGCGGCGGTGATCGGCGCAACCGTCCGTAAGGACGGGTATCTGGAGGGCAACGGCTGGCGTGTCAGCTGGTGCGTGGGCCACCTGGCCGGTCTTGCGGATGCAGACAGCTATGACCCAAAGTATGCCAAGTGGCGATATGATGATCTGCCTATCCTGCCGGAACATTGGCAGATGGTGGTGGGAAAAGATAAGAAAAAGCAGTTTGATATTCTCAAAAAGCTGATGAATGCCCCGGATGTGACGGAAGTGGTAAATGCCTGTGATGCCGGACGCGAGGGCGAGATGATCTTCCGTAGCGTCTATGAGCTGGCAGGTTGCAAGAAGCCGATGAAAAGGCTCTGGATTTCTTCGATGGAAGACTCCGCCATAAGGGAAGGCTTTGCAAACCTGCGCCCCGGTGCGGACTATGACGGACTTCGAGATGCTGCCCTCTGCCGTGCCAAGGCCGACTGGCTGGTGGGGATCAATGCGACAAGGCTTTTTTCCGTGCTGTATCACCGTACCCTCAACATCGGGCGCGTGATGTCCCCAACACTGGCGCTCATTGTCCAGCGAGAAGCTGAGATCGACACCTTTAAGCCGATTCCCTTTTATACCGTGGCGCTGGAGCTGCCCGGTCTTACCGTATCCGGGGAGCGCATGGCGGATAAGGCTGCTGCTGAGCAGCTGAAAGAAGCCTGTCAGGGTGCAAATGTCACAATCAAAAAGGTGGAGTGCAAGGAAAAGTCCGAAAAGCCGCCTGCCCTCTATGACCTGACTACTCTGCAAAGAGATGCCAACCGCCTGCTTGGATTTACAGCCCAGCAGACCCTGGACTATCTGCAAAGTCTGTATGAAAAGAAGCTCTGCACCTATCCCCGTACTGACAGCCGCTATCTGACCGGTGATATGGCAGACAGCCTGCCGGTGCTGGTGAATCTGGTTGCCAGTGCTATGCCGTTTCGCAAAGGGATCGCCATTACCTGTGATCCGCATACGGTCATCAACGATAAGAAAGTAACCGACCATCACGCAGTAATCCCTACCAGAAATCTCAAGGATGCAGACCTTTCTGCCCTTCCTGCGGGAGAAAAAGCGGTGCTGGAGCTGGTGGCCCTGCGTCTGATGTGCGCCGTAGCCCAGCCCCATATCTATTCGGAAACTGTTGTGATTGCAGCGTGTGCCGGTGGGGAGTTTACCACAAAAGGAAAAACGGTGAAGCATCCCGGATGGAAAGCACTGGAGGACGCTTACCGTGCCAAAATGAAGGATGCAGAGCCGAAAAAAGAGGGCGCAGAGAAAGCCCTGCCGGAGCTGACCGAAGGACAGACCCTTTCGGTTGCTGCGGCAATCGTCAAAGAAGGCAAAAGCAGTCCGCCTCAGCACTTTACGGAGGACACCCTATTGTCCGCAATGGAGACTGCCGGGAAAGATGATATGCCAGAGGATGCTGAGAGAAAAGGTCTGGGGACACCGGCCACCCGTGCCGGTATTTTGGAAAAGCTGGTATCTGCCGGTTTTCTGGAACGAAAAAAGAGCAGGAAAACGGTGCAGCTTCTCCCTTCCCACGATGCAGTTTCCCTTATCACAGTCTTGCCGGAACAGCTGCAATCGCCGCTTCTGACTGCCGAGTGGGAGTACCGCCTGGGAGAGATCGAGCGCGGGCAGCTTGCCCCAGAGGAGTTTCTGGCCGGGATCAGCACCATGCTGAAAGATCTGGTGGGGACTTATCAGGTCATCAAGGGAACTGAGTACCTGTTCACGCCGCCCCGTGAGGTGGTGGGCAAATGCCCTCGCTGCGGCGGTGAAGTTGCAGAACTGCAAAAAGGCTTCTTCTGTCAGAATGATTCTTGCAAATTTGCAATCTGGAAAAACAACAAATGGTGGGCTGCCAAGAAAAAACAGCCGACCAAAGCTGTGGTGTCTGCGCTGCTGAACGATGGCCGTGTCCGTGTGACGGGGTTATATTCGGAGAAAACCGGCAAGACCTACGATGCCACTGTGGTTTTGGAGGACGATGGACAGTATGCCAACTTCAAGCTGGAATTTGACCAGCGGAAAGGAGGCAGCCGATGAAGCTCTCTTTAGTGGAACGGGAAACCATTCTCCTCTATAACCAGGCAGAACCAATGGCTGAGGTCTACACCCACGATCCCCATCTGATGGAGAAGCTGGAACTGCTGGCAAAAAAGCACCCCGACCAGATCATCCGAAAGGACGCCCATAACTTTACCGTCCCCAAGCGGTGTGTATCAGTCCGGGAGCCATACAGCGCCGAGCGTCGCAAAGCTGCCAGTGAGCGTGCGAAAGCCGCCGGATACCAGCCCCCTGTGAAAAAGTCCGGCAGTTAAAGGCACATGGCAGAGAATGTATTTGAAGCGGTCAAGCAGTCGGTCAGCACCAGAGAAGCGGCAGCGTTTTATGGGATCGAGGTCAAACGAAATGGTATGGCCTGCTGTCCCTTTCACGATGATAAGAACCCCAGCATGAAGGTAGACCAGCGGTTCCACTGCCTTGGTTGCGGTGAAGATGGGGATGTGATCGACTTTACCGCAAAGCTCTTTAACCTCTCCCCAAAAGAAGCGGCGGAGAAACTGGCACAGGACTTTGGCCTGATCTATGACAGTCAGGCCCCTCCCCGCAGGAGATATGTCCGGCAAAAAAACGAGGCACAGAAGTTTCGGGAGGATCGACAGCGCTGTTACCGCGTACTGTCCGATTACTACTATCTGCTGAAAAAATGGGAAGCCGACCGTTCTCCCAGGACACCGGAGGAAGAACCGCACCCCCGCTTTGTGGAAGCAATCCAGAAGAAAGCCTATGTAGAGTACCTGCTGGACCTTTTTCTTTATGAAAGTGAAGAAGAACAAAAGGCATGGATTGCAGAACACACAGCAGAAATCACACACTTGGAAAGGAGATTGAAAATCATGGCTGAGAACAAACCCACCAACCGAGAACGGCTAAGGGAAATCACAGATGGCATCGAGCAGGGCATCAAAGAACTGTTTGAGAGTGAAAAGTATATGCGCTATCTGTCCGTCATGTCCCGCTTCCACCGCTATTCGGTAAACAACACCATGCTCATCTATATGCAGAAGCCGGACGCCACATTGGTAGCCGGATACAATAAGTGGAAAGACCAGTTTGAGCGTCATGTAAAAAAGGGCGAGCATGGCATTACCATCATTGCCCCAACACCGTATAAGAAGAAAATCGAGGAGCAGAAGCTGGACCCAGATACCAAGGCTCCGATTCTGGATAAAGACGGAAAGATCGTCACAGAGGAAAAAGAAATCGAGATTCCCATGTTTCGCCCTGTCAAGGTCTTTGATGTGAGTCAGACCGACGGGAAACCTTTGCCGGAGCTTGCATCATCCCTTTCCGGCAATGTGCCAAATTATGAGGCATTCATGGAGGCCCTGCGCCGCAGCGCACCGGTGCCGATTACTTTTGAAGCAATGGCCGCTGATACGGACGGCTATTTTTCTGCTGATCATCAGAAAATTGCCATTCGTCAGGGCATGAGCGAGGTGCAGACGGTTTCGGCCACGGTTCACGAGATTGCTCACAGCAAGCTCCACAATCAGAAAAAGATCCAGATTGCCAATGACGAGCAATATCAGGAGATCGAGCTGTTTGATAAACTTGGTCTGTTCTCCAACGGACGGATTGCTCGCGATAATCTGCCAGAGGGCGTTTATTGCTATGACCTGCGCGGTTCTGACTACGATCCTGGAGATCCGGTCTGTGTGGAAGAACGAGTGGTTGTAAACCATGCAGGCTCCGTTCTGCTGACAGAGCCGTTGGAACTGACGGAAGATGGACGCTTGATGCTGACCGAGGAAAAAGGGCTGAATTTTACCGGTGGCTTTTCTACCCTCTCCCAGTTTTTGCAGAAACAGAGGAAAGATCGTCACACGGAAGAAGTGGAGGCTGAAAGCATCTCCTATGCGGTCTGCAAGTATTTTGGCATCGAGACTGGAGAAAACAGCTTTGGCTATATTGCCAGTTGGAGTCAAGGCAAGGAGCTGAAAGAACTGAGAGCCAGTTTGGAGACCATCAACAAAACCTCCGGCACTTTGATCTCCGACATTGAGCGCCACTATAAGGAAATCTGCAAAGAGCGCGGAATCGACCCTCATGCAAAGGCAGAGCCGGAAACCGCCCCGATAGAGCAGCCAACCAGCAATCTGACTTACTATGTAGCAGAGTGCATGGAATTTCCAAACCTCGGAGAATACCACGATAACTTGTCTTTGGAGGAAGCAATCCGCATTTATCAGGAGATTCCGGCAGAACGAATGAACGGGATCAAGGGCATTGGTTTTGAGCTGAAAGACGGAAGCGACTATGAAGGACCTTTTCCGATTTTGACCGGCCAGACCATTGACCTGGACACCATCCAGGCAATCGACTATTACCGTGATAATCCTCTGGTGCAAAAAGCGGTAAAGGAACTGGCTGCGGCAATGCCGGAAATGGAAGTGCTGGGGGCGGACGCCAATCAGCAGGAGGCTTTGTTTCTGATCGACAATGCCACCTATCTTCATATCCAGTCCTGTGACAGCGGCTGGGACTATACCCTTTACGATGCCGCATCCATGAAAGAGCTGGATGGTGGTCAGCTGGATATGCCGGAGATTTCCCGCATGAAGGCAGTTCTCCAGATTTGTGATGACAACGATTTGGGCAGAGACTCGGTAAAATACGCACCGTTGTCCATGATTGAGACCTTGCAGGAAGCTGCCTACCAGCAGATGCAGGCAGAGGTCAGTCAGATGGCTGCTTCTTCCCAGCTGCCGGAAGCACAGGAGCAGGCACTGGATGAATACCCCATGCCGGATGAGCAGGTCTCCACACCAGATATGCAGGAATACGGCTACTCCTATGATGGGATGTTCCCTGTTACCAGAGAACGGGCGCTGGAACTGGATGCCGCCGGTTTGACCGTTTATGTGCTGCATGAGGACAATACGGAGAGCATGGTGTTTGACCCGCAGGAAATCATGGATCATGGCGGTCTTTTTGGCGTGGACCGTGAGGAATGGGAGAAAAGCCCTCAGTTCCACGAAAAGGTCATGGAGCGCCAGGAACATCAGCAGGAACGGGAACAAGCATTTCTCGCTCAGAACAGAGATTGCTTTGCCATCTATCAGGTAAGTCGTGACGATCCGCAGAATGTGCGCTTTATGAATCTGGATTGGTTAAAGTCCCATGACATTTCCATAGACCGCAGCAATTATGACCTCATTTACACAGCTCCGCTGAGGGAGTCTGGCACGGTACCGGAGCAGCTGGAAAAACTATATGAGCAGTTTAATCTGCAAAAGCCGGCGGATTTTCACAGTCCTTCTATGAGTGTCAGTGACATCGTTGCGATCAAGCAGGACGGTAAGGTATCCTGTCATTACTGTGACAGTGTTGGTTTTACCCAGATCCCCGGATTCCTGCCGGAAAATCCGCTGAAAAATGCGGAGATGGCCGTGGAGGACGATTACGGCATGATCGACGGTATCATCAACAATGGCGCAAAAGAGCCTACGGTGGCAGAGCTGGAACAGCAGGCCCGCAACGGTCAGCCCATTTCCCTCATGGATTTGGCTGCCGCTGCCCATCGGGAGGAACGGGAAAAGAAAAAGTCCGTCATGGAGCAGCTGAAAAGCCAGCCCAAGGCAGAACACAAAAAGATAGCGCCAAAAAAGAGTGCGGAAAGGGAGATTTGATATGGGAAACTTTACTTTTGAGGAAATGAACCTGATGTGCATTTACAATACCGGCAGCCGCACCGGACTGATCGACAGCCTGCGTGAGATGCGCGGCGAGCTGGCCCCGGAGGAAACCGAGCTGCGGGAGTTGACAGACAGCGCACTGGGCAAGCTCCAGGCCATGAGTGATGCCGAGTTTGCCGAGCTGGAGTTGTATCCGGATTTTGACCAGTAAACACTATAATCGCAGGGATGGGGTGGCAATATGCCACCCCACCTTTTTACCCCAAAACTGAAAGGAGGACAGAACACTATGCCAACCAAAGCTGAACTATATGCACAGATGGCGGAGAAGGTAACAACGCAGCTCACGGGGAGCTGGCAGGAATGGGCAGGGTTTCTCACCACTGCTTCCCGCCTTTACAAGTACCCGTTCCATGAGCAGTTGATGATCTACGCCCAGCGTCCGGACGCCACCGCCTGTGCAGAGTACGATTTGTGGAATGAAAAGATGGGCCGGTATGTAAGGCGCGGCTCCAAGGGAATCGCTCTGGTGGACGATTCCGGGGACAGACCCCGCCTGCGCTATGTTTTTGATATTTCCGACACCGGAACCCGTGAACATTCCCGCACTCCCTGGCTGTGGCAGCTGGAGGAGAGCCATTTGGATTCGGTGCAGGCCATGCTTGAGCGCACCTATGATGTTTCCGGTGATGACCTTGCCGGACAGCTCACCGAGGTAGCCGGAAAACTGGCTGAGGAATACTGGACGGAGCATCAGCAGGACTTCTTCTATATCGTTGACGGTTCCTTTTTGGAGGAATATGATGAGTTTAACATCGGAGTACAGTTCAAGGCAGCAGCCACCGTCAGTATCACTTACGCTTTGATGTCCCGCTGTGGACTGGAGCCGGAACGCTACTTCGACCACGAAGATTTCATGGCGATCTTTGATTTCAATACTCCGGCAACCATCGGAGCGCTGGGAACAGCGGTCAGCCAGATCAACCAGCAGGTGCTGCGGCAGATCGGCGTTACCGTCCGAAATGCAGAGCGCGAAGCCAACCAAGAAAGGAGCAAACAAGATGAACAATCCCATGACCTATATCCAGAACGGAGACTATCTGATTCCCGACCTGAAGCTGAGCCAGCAGCCGGAGAAACCCCTGGGCAAGTACGGCAGGATGAGGAAAACCTACCTGAAGGAACACCGTCCCATCCTCTACAACCAGATGTTGCTGAGCGAGAAGCTGTACCCGCACCTTCTGGAGATCGACGAGACCGCCCAGAGCAGACTGGAGCAGATGATGCCCCAGCTGGCGAAGGAAGCGGGAGCCACCGAGGAACTGAAAGCCAGCGATCCCATGAAGTGGGTGGGGCTGATGAACACCTGCAAAGCCCAGGCCGAGGAAATCCTGATGGCGGAGCTTATCAACAGCTGACTCTAAACCTGTTCCTCTCCGAAGCGGAACAGATCCAATCCATAGATGAAGCAGAGAATGTAGCGCATACATCCTCTGCTTTTTCTTTTGCCCAAAATGACATCGACCATGTGCTGCGTTTGGGCGGCAATACAGACCGTCAAAGGGAGCGTGTGGTTGCAGCCTTTGAAAAGCAGAAAACCACCGCTGAGATTGCCGAGATACTGAAAACGCTGTACCACGGCGGCAATGGCCTTGGCAGTGTGAGCGCATGGTATGCCGAGGATGGTATCCATCTTTCCCACGGGAAGTCTGTCCGTTATGACAGGTCTGCCCAGGTCATTTCCTGGGAGAGCGCCGCAGAGCGTATCGGGGAGCTTTTGGAAAGTGGTCAGTTTGCCTCCAATGTGGAGCTTGCAGAAGCGGCAGGCTATGAACGCTCCCTCCTCTCGGAAAAGCTCTGGCATCTGTATCACGATCTCAGTGAGGACGCCAGAAAAGCCGGATATTTGTCCTGCCTGTCAGAGATCAAAGGCAATGGTTTCCCGGAGGAGACCCGCCGCCTGACGGAGCAGCTGAGTGACCCGGCTTTCCGCCAGACACTCAAGGAAGAATACGCCGCCTTCTGGACTGCCTATCAGCAGGACCGTGACCTGTTGCGTTTTCGCTATCATAGACCGAGGGAGATCTGGGAGAACCTGAAGGACCTTGACCTGCCCCGCAGGACCTTTTCTTCAGAGCTTTCCCAAGTGCCAACCGTCCAGCACTTTATTACCGAGGATGAGATCGACGCCGCCATGACCGGCGGAAGCAGTTTCGCCGGAGGAAAAGGCCGTATCTATGCGTTCTTCATGGCAAACCATACGGATAAGGAGAAAGTGAGATTCCTCAAAGACGAGTATGGCATTGGCGGACGCTCTCATGCCTTGTCCGGTGCAACACACAGCGGCGAAGATCACGATGGGAAAGGACTGCACTATAAAAAGCAGGACTGCCCGGATGTTCACTTGAACTGGGAAAAGGTTGCCAAGCGCATTACCTCACTTGTCCAGAAAGGCCGCTATCTTACCGAACAGGAACAGGCGCAGTATGACAAAATCCAGTCTGAACAGGAACAGGCCGAAGAAGATGCCATTCAAGCCCAGCAGCCGGAGATGGAGGAAGAAACGCCAAAGCCTACCCTTCGGGAGCAGTTTGAGCAGTATAAGACTGTGGTGACTGCCGCCATTTCCGAGGATGCCGCATACCGCAATGCCTGCGGGCATTCTGACCGTGAAAATGCTGTCATCGAGGGTAATGCCGCTGTGCGCCGTGCAGTCCTTGGTTCTAAGGATATGGAGCTGATCCGACTCTATTCGGATGTGCCGGAGTTCCGTCAGCGTTTACACCGGGAAGTGATCGACGAGACCTATCCAAAGCTCCATGAGCTTCTGCGCCCTCTTTCTCAGGAAGATATTGATACTGCCCTTTGTGCATGGAACGGCAATATCGAGAGTAAACACGCTGTTGTCCGCTATATGAAAGACCATGCAAGAGAAAAAGATACCGCCGCATGGCTGGCTCAGGAATACGGCGGCAGTAACAGCAACAGCCTGTTCGTTGTCCGTGCCGGCAGCCCGGAGGAAACGCAGCTGCCCTGGCCGAAGGTACAGCGCAGGCTTGCCCAGCTCATTCAGGAGGACCGGTTCTATACCGAAGAAGAAGAGGACCGTTTTGACGACATCGACCCCATCGCCATCCGGGAAGCTCTGGAGGAAAGAGGGATCGTCAACGGCCAGGTGGCATACCCGGAAAAACTGGACAATGACCCATTTATCCAACAGGTGGTGTCGGATGTAGAGCAGATCGCAGCTGCCGAGACAGAGCAGCCTTCCGAAGTTTCCATTTCCGATGAGGAATATGATGCAGTTCGCAGTCCAATTCCGCAAAAGACTTCTTACGACCCCGCCGCCCCGGTTTATGCCGTGGGCGATACCGTGTATATCGAGGATGCCGCCTATCAGATCACCGAGCTGCGGGATGATACCGTGCAGCTTCTGCCCACCGGCATGGTATATCCCATCTACCGGGCAGAGCGCAAAGAACAGTTCGAGCAGCTGCTTCGGGCAGACCGCCGCAATGCTTACTATACCGAGTTTCTTCCCATTGACCCGGACAAGGCAGATCAGGACCTGCGGGATGTATTGGCCCATGGACTGATGGATGAAGCAGATAAAAAACAGGTTTCCACGCTGCTGCAATCCGGCAGGAGCAATAGTGAGATCGCCTACTGGCTGAGCAGAGCCTATTCCGGTGAGATCGAGACCCTGAATCTGGAGACCGGCGATATTGCCGATTACCGTACCACGGCACAGGGCATGGAGCTGGAAGTCCTGGACGCAGAGGAAAAGCGTCTGGCTGTGCTGTATTTCCGCTGGGATGAAGTTGCACCTTTGCTGCGTGGGATGTATGCCCGTCAGCTGGATGGCTTTGGACAGGAACAGCCCGA
>ENA-OPDZ01000442-OPDZ01000442.1-human-gut-metagenome-genome-assembly--contig:-NODE-442-length-12085-cov-2.298421_pt1 | contig 12085 bp, 10 predicted proteins | sample MGYA00241628_ERZ501519 | MGnify/ENA primary metagenome ERZ501519 (study PRJEB25962, sample SAMEA2042384) | human gut metagenome | biome: human gut; feature: human-associated habitat; material: faeces...
CTGGTCAGTGGAGTGCCATACCTTGGGACCGAAGAAGGCACCGCAATCCTCGCAGACCAGTTTGGCAGAAAGGACGCTTTTGCCGCTGTAGGCTTTGCCCAGGGTCTTCCGTCTGGCAAACTCCGCCTGCACCTGCTCCCATTCGTCCGGCTCAATGATGGCGGGATGACTGCCCGTCACATAATACTGCGGCACTTCACCTTCGTTGGGCTTCATTTTCTTTTCCAGAAAATCCACAGTGAATTTCTTCTGAAGCAGTGCATCACCCTTGTATTTCTCGTTCTGGAGGATACTGGTGATCGTGGTCTTGCTCCATGTCTGCTTGCCACCTGGTGATGGGATGCCCAATTCCTCCAGGTACTTGCAGATGCCTGCCTGGGTTTTGCCCTCAAGGAAAAGACCGTAAATCAGCTTTACGACCCTTGCTTCGCTTTCGACAACCGCAGGCCGTCCGTCCTCACCCTTTTCATAGCCGAGGAAGCGTTTGTACGGCAGATGCACTTTGCCATCGGAGAAGCTCTTGCGCTGTCCCCAGGTGATGTTTTCGGAAATGCTGCGGCTTTCTTCCTGCGCCAGTGAGGACATGATGGTGATGAGCAATTCGCCCTTGCCGTCAAAGGTGTAGATGCCCTCTTTTTCAAAGTAGCACTCCACGCCGTTCTCTTTCAGCTTTCGGATGGTGACCAGACTGTCAACCGTATTTCTCGCAAATCGGCTGACCGACTTGGTAACGATGAGGTCAATTTTGCCGTCCAGGGCATCGGTGATCATTTCTTTGAAACCCTCACGGCGCTTGGTGTTAGTGCCGGAAATACCCTCGTCCGTATAGACTTTTACGAACTCCCATTCCGGCTTTGACTGTATGAACTTGGTGTAATAATCAACCTGCGCCTCATAACTGGTGAACTGCTCATCGCTGTCGGTGGAAACACGGGCGTATCCGGCGACACGTCTTTTCCGTGCAGCCACCGAAGGCAGATGCGTCAGTGGGTTTATGGTTGCGGGTATCATTGTAACTTTAGGCATTCTGGTTCCTCCTTTCCAGGGCTTTCTGACGGGCGGTTGCTTTCATCTCGTCCGTCCAACTTTGGCTGCGTGAGCGGTCTTGCCACTTTCGTGTGACTTCCGAGCCGTTATAGAAGCGGAAAATCAATACATTTTCATTGCAGACCAGGATGCTCTTTATCAGCCTGCGGAGTAATTCCTCTGGAAAATCCACCTGCCCAAGCACTTCTGCGGTCACTGCCTGCAGGGTTTCTTCGGGGATCTGCTTGGAAGCACAGGCGGCTTTGCCCATTGAATTGAAGGTGCCGCAAACCCAGACGGGTCCCGTTTTCGTGACCTTGCGCCGATAGTTCTTTCCGCAGCCGTCACAGACCAGAAGGCTTGTGAACGGGTATGTTTTCTTGGGTGTTGGCTTCTTGATGAACCGAGCCGCCCGTCGTGCTTTTTCTGCCTGCACCGCCTGGAAGGTCTCCATGTCGATAATGGCATCGTGGGCATCCTCTGCGTGGTACTTCGGAAGTTCGCCGTTGTTGATGACGGTCTTTTTGGTAATGTGGTTCTCACGGAAGGTTTTCTGTAAAATCAGATTTCCCGTATAGGTGTAATTGCTGAGTATCTTGGAAATCACTGATCGACCCCATTGCTTTCCGAAGCGTGACGGGATGCCATCCTCATTCAGCCGTTTGGCAATGGTAAGGTAGCCATCGCCGGAAAGGTACTCATCATAAATGCGGCGGACAAGGTCTGCTTCCTCTGGGATGATCTCGTACCGACCGTTTTTTAGCCGATATCCGAGCATGGCCCCGTTCCAGGGCATCCCTTCCTCGAAGTTCCTCTTGATGCGCCATTTCTGGTTCTCACTGGCGGAGCGGCTTTCTTCCTGTGCGTAGGACGCCAGAATGGTCATCATCAGTTCGCCGTCACCGCTCATGGTGTGGATATTCTGCTCCTCAAAGAAAATGTCCACCTCCCAGGCTTTGAAGTTACGGACGGTCTGTAGCAGTGTGACCGTGTTTCGTGCAAAGCGGGAGATGGACTTTGTAATCACCATATCGATTTTTCCGGCACGGCAGTCAGCGATCAGTCTCTGAAAATCTGCTCTGGATTCCTTGGTGCCGGTCTTGGCTTCATCAGCGTACACGCCAACATAGAGCCAGTCATCGTGATTCTGGATGAGATCGCTGTAATAGCTGACCTGTGCAGACAGCGAGTGGAGCATGGCATCCTTGCCGCTCGACACACGGGCATAGGCTGCGACTCGCTTTTTCTGTTCCAGTTTCGGTGGTTTTGGTACAATGGTTATTGCTCTTGGCATTTTGTCACCTCCTCGTAGTGTGACATATTACCTCTGAAACCACTATATATCAAGTCAATCCCGCGATATAAACTACACGAAGATATTCCAAATTCCTCGCACTGCATTGTATCAATTATGGCGTAATCTTCCGGGGTTATAATCCCCAACGATAGCATCCGTTTTGCCTGGAGCATGGATGCCAGGTAGTCTTCCAGTCTGGCACGATAGGCATCAGTCACAGAGGCCACACTCCTCTCCGAAGCGGTCGGCAATGTAGCAGCCGTGGCAACAATATTTACGCTCTTTATTACCATACGCAGTGAATGGCTTTCCGCAGTGGGCGCAGGTGTACGCATAAACCGCTTTCCGATCCACGCAGTCTGGGTGGCTGTTCCACCAGGCAGTCCGGCAAGTGTCCGAGCAGAACTTTCTCGGCTTCTGCTTGGGTATGATTTTTATCAGCTTTCCGCACTGTTTGCAGGTAACCGTATTCTTTGCCGTGTCGCCCAGACCGTTTCGGCGGCAGAATGAGCGCACTGTATTATCTGAAATACCGAGCATTTCACCGATTTTTACATAGCTGATGCCCTGTAAACGCAAGGTTTTGATTTGTTCTTTCTGCAAATCCGTCATAGTGGGTTCCTCCAATCCGAGGGGCTTCCTCACTACCCACTGGAGGTGAACATGACGTTTGAACAGAAAAACGGCATAAAAATAAGCCCACCGAAGAGAAATTATCTCCTCGATGGGCTTCGTGGTTAGTTGGGGATCTTCAGCTTCCAACCGCTGTAGATGACATTGGACTTCAGACCGTTGAGAGTCTTGATTTCAGGGTATCTGCTGCCTTTGCCAAGATACAGGGCGGCAATGTCCCAGAGGGTATCTCCCTTAACCACCGTATGGATGCGGTAGTCAGCAGTGCCGGAGTCGGTTGCATCATCCACAGGATAGATAGCAACACCGTCATTGGTGAAAACATGAGTGCCGGGATTTTTGTCCGCAGCCGCCTTTGCATTGGCGAGGACGCGGTAAGCACCCACCTGGGACTTGCTGTCCTTCCAGGTCTTACGCACACGGTAATAGCCGGAAGTCAGCTTTTCAGGATAGGTCACCACAGGCTCGGCAGTGTCTTCTGTGTTCTCATTGGTATCGGCAGCAAGCAGAGCCTTGACCTCGGCACGGAAGGTATCCATGCTCTTGCCATGCTTTGGGAACCAGTGCATCACATCACCGTGGTTGGATGCGACGCCATGCTTGTAGCCCTCGGAGTGACAGATGATATTCTGCTCGGTGAGACCATACTCCTTGCAGAGGTAGGCACAAAGTTCAACGGCCTCACGGTACACCTTCTGGAAATAGGTGTAATCCGTAAGACCGTCCTCGCAGATTTCAAAGCCGATATGGGTGTTGTTGGCGCTGCCTCCGGCGTGCCATCCACGGTGATTCCACGGAAGTGTCTGGTATGTGGCAATGGTGCCGTCTGCCAGTTTGCCGATGAAAGCGTGGACGCAGACTTCTCTGCCGCCGGGGTGATAGGTGTTCCAGTGATTGCCGTACTGGTTTTCACCGAGCAGACCGTCATTGGGACCCACATAGCGTTTCAGATTGGGGTTGTTCGCCCCGGTGGAATGAACCATAATGCCCTTGACGGTGATGGTTCTGCCTGCCTTATAGCAAGCGTTTTCTGTAAGAATCAGCTTATGCAGATTCATCATCGTCACCTCCTCGTTCGTGAAGCTGCTCCAGGACTTCCTTCAGCTTTTCAGGGATAGGCAGTCCCAGATGGGCAGAGTTCTCCAGAATGCTGACACCCTCATTGGACAGGTAGAAGAAAATGACTGCGGTTCGCAGCACTCCACCCTGGCCGAGGACATAGACATCCACAATGTTGCCGATGCCCACAAGAGTGAAAATCAGCACCTTGCGGCAGACGCCTTTGAAGCCGATGGAACTGGAGAGGTTCTTGTCAGTGATGGCGCACATGACGCCGGTGATGTAGTCGATCACCGTAAAGGCGATCAGCGCATACAGGAAGCCGTCCACACCGCCCAGGAACCATCCAAGGAAGCCACCGAAAGCGGTGAATGCGATCTGAATGCCAGACCAGATTTGTTTCATAGCGTTATCCTCCATTTCGTTTTAATTATGCAAAAGGGTCTCTGTCACGACAGCAGAAGCCCTATGTGCCTTATTCGGTTTGCTTGGGTAACCATTCCCATACCCGCATATCTTCCTGTCCGAGGGACCACATACACATCCCTCGCAGCTTCCATCGGTATGCTGCCTGGTTTGCCCAATAGATGAGGCTGTCCACATCCTGGTAGTAAAGGATGGAAAAGCCGTCCGAATCCCCAAGGAACAGCCTGGAAATCCAGATGTTGATGTCCCTGGGGATTATTTTTGCAGAGTAGTCGTTGCCGCACTCAAGCGGCATGATGTGGGAGTGGTAAAACTCGTAGTCCAGAGAGATGCTTTCGCTTCTGGTGGACGATTCTTCCACATCACTGGTCAGCGTGAACACCTGAAACTCCTCATCCCAGGTGCAGTTCGACCGTTCAATTCTGCCGTAGGAAGTTTCAGTGCCATCCGGCATGATAACATCGAAACGCTCATACGGTTCGTATGTCCAGGCATCCCCCAGACGGAGCAGTTGGCAGTTGACAGGCATATCCGAGCGGATACCTGCGTAACCACCGCCACTGCTGACCGTGGCCGTGAAACGGAGCGTGTACGAGGTGGACGAATAGACCCGCACCTTGTTTCCACGCTTACGCATCTCAATGGTATAAACACTTGGATTGGAGCGGAGGTCTGCCTTTGCGGTCTTTGCATAGGATGCCGAGTAGCTTCCCTTGAGCGTTGACCCTTCGTAGAGTTCCAACCTCTGCGTATCGTAGTTGATGCACAAAAACAGCGAACCGAGGAAGATGCCGGACTTGCCGCCACCATCCGGTGGGATGATGATCTGCGCTCTGAGATGGATGTCTGAAAAGCTGTTATAATTCCAGGCAAGCTGACCGTAGCCCTCAAGCTGCGAGTATGGGCGGTTGGCATCGCTGTTAGGGTCTTGCCACACACCCCACTCGCCGGAGAGCGTTGTCCAGTAGCTTTCCGGGATCTTCTGCTCATCACGGAAATCCTCATACCATACCAGTGCAGAGTCCGGCTTTCGACGCAGCATCTCAAGAGTCAGCTTGAAGCCGGTCGCCGGTCCTACCATGTCGCCGTTGATGTCCTTGAATTTCCGTGGTGCAAGGGTGTATTCCGCATCACCTGCAGTGGGCTCTTCGGAAAAGTCCGTGCAGACGCGGAAACCATAGAACTGGACACCGTTCACGCCTACAGAGATTTTCAGCGTATGCTCTCCGGCCGTGAGGTTTACACCCTTGGCGAGGGTTGCCCAGAAAGTGGTTCGCCAGTACGGCCACCATAGCCGATTCTCGGAAAAATGAACCGTGCTGCCATCCAGAGAAGCATAAATGCTGTTTTTATCCCAGAACGGATAACACAGCCGGACTGCCACATCGTAGGTGCCGTCCTCATCAATGGTGAACTTATAGGTGGCAGAGCCGTCCTCTCCCAAGGTCACAAGTGTCTTGGAAACAGAAACAATGCCGGAATAGCTGTCCGGCTCGGCATCGTGGTCGATAAGGATTTCTCCGAACTCTGTCTTTTGCTGCTTGGCATAAGCGGTCAGATAGTTCCTGCGGTTATAGACCTCTGCCATCTGGGGATTGGTTTTTGCCGTGGCATCTCTGCCTTCCATGTAGTCATACACATGAGGGAGCGCCCACGGACCCATATCGTAATCGTCCCAATAGGAAAGGATCGGGATGAAAGGCTGCGGTGGTGCATCATCAGTGAAGTTATACACGCCCTGCATCCAGTATTTTGCAGCATAGTAGGTGTGGGATGTGCCACGGTAGTATTCACCCAGATTTTCCGGGGTATCATAGATCTGCCAGTTCCAACCGTAGGCAGGCATACCGAGGAATACCTTTTCTGGGTTCATCACCCGCACAGCATAATCGTACACACCCTCAAGCCAACTTCTTGGAGAGACGGGGCCAGGAGCGGAACCTGCCCAAGCCATACCATAGGTCATAATGGATGCGGTGTCGCAGTATTTATCAAGGTCACCGTAAACGCACCAGTTCTCACCGCCGACCGAGCCGTTGACCGAAGTCATACCCGGCAGGCAGATGTTCATTTCCTTGGTAGGGTCATAGGCTTTCACGGTGCTGTAAATATGGGCGAACATGGCGGTGGACGCTTCGTGGGTGGAGTAATCGTCGCCTTTTTCCAGGTCTATGTCCACACCGCTGCACCAGGGGTATTTCTCCATGATGCGGATAAGTTCGGAGCAGAAAGTGTCCTGCGCCCCGTCTGTGTTATCTCGCAGGGCTTTAAAGATGGAATTACCACCGTCATTGGCAACAGTGAGCAGCCAACGGATGTGGGGCCATTTGTCGATGTAGGTCAGCATATTGCTGATGGCAACACCGCTCTCGGTGATTGTTCCCGTTGCATCGACCTTAAAGGAAAACAGACCGATGGTATCGATGCGGTCACCGTAATCGCGCAGGGCTTCATACATTCTGGCATTGCCCATGAATGTCCAGACCATGATGCGTTTGCCTTTGAGTTTATCCATCAGATTGCTTCACCTCCATCTGCCATTTGTTGCAGTTCAAACAGCACCCTGGCGGATTTTCCTGTTTCCAGGTTGACCCTGTGTTTAGAATCCCAGGCGGCGCTGTACTGATAAAATCCCTCTTTCGGCTCGATGATGCCGTTTCTGGTGCATTCCCGCACTGAAGCAAGGAGTGCCACATCATCTTCGGCATTGAGGGCATTTGGGAAAACCACCCGCTGCCCACCAACACCCTGGTGCAAGGAAACCGATCCTGCCGCCATATCCGACTTGGGATAGATGTGGATGTCCAAACCGCCGGAGGTCTCGCCAAGGTTGCAGACGATGACCGTTTCAGCAGAACGAACCACACCGTTGAACCAGACTTTATCACCTTTGACTAGTCGGCTCTCTGTGTGCGGCACATAGCCCGTCAGTGCCGGTCCCTCCTGCAGCATGAGGTCAGTAAACCAGATCGTGCCGGAGCAGTTGGTGACGGTAGGTTTCACCGTAACGCTCATGACACGCTTTTCCTGCTTTTTGTTTATGACCTCTGCCAGTCGGATAAATATGGGTTTAGCCATCAAGCACCCACTTCATCTCGCAGGGATGACCTACCCATCCCGTGGCAACAGAACCGGGCTGAAGCAGAAGGTCTGTTACATAAATTGTGCCGGAACAGTTGGTGATGCAGATACGCACCGTTATGGATTTGACCTTGGAAAAGTAGTTCTCCGGCGTGATCTTTTCCGTGGTTTTCGAGAAATATGCCATATCGTACCTCCATCAATACAGGTCAATGAAGCGGGTTTCGATGCTGCCGTCCTCGTATTCGATGACCACCTCAATGCCCACTTGGGCATCATCGGAGAGTTTCTCCAAGTCCTCCGAAGCAATCTGCGCCGACAGCGTATAACTGCTGCGCTTGGACGGATATACGGTCTGGGACATACTCTTGGTCATACCCGCAACACCCACAGCCTTAAAGGATGCCGTGCCGGATGCACCGTTTGCACCGTCTGCTTCAAAGCCGGAATTAACCCAATATGCCATATTATCATCAGCGCGGGAATTGCGGAGATGATTGAACGGCACCAGTTCTCGGATATCGTTGTTGGAAACCACGCTTGTACCCTCAAGGGAGTCTGCGATGGTATCCAGGGTACTGACCGAGCTGCCCAGGTTCTTCAGCGTGGTGGACAGTTCCAGAACAGTATTCCAAGGTTCCTGCAGGTTGTACTCACGGCGCACGATGCGGGTAGTAACCGAAAGCCCCAACTCCTTATCCTCAACACGGACATAATCACCCAGATTCCAGGCTTCATGCTCATAGCCCGTCAGAACGGACAAGTCCATCGCATTCAGCACATAGGACACGGTGGGCTTGCAGTATTCCGCAAGGCGCATGGCTGTAAACTCCTTCATCTGGTATGGATTGGTGAAAGAGGAACAGTCCAGGGTGGTAATGCGGACTTCCTTGGAATAGGTGTAGTCCTCAAGGTATGGTTTGCCGCCGTTGATATCGGCAAAGGTCAGCCCATCCGCACCCACGGCATAGAGCCTCGTTACCAGGGAGCGGGTATCCACCACACGCTCGATACTCTTCATGTTCTTTTTATAAGCAAACAGCGCGCCGCTGTCCTTGCCATTGACGGTCAAAAGATGCACCAGTCGGTTGGGGCAATCGAAAACAAGGTCACCGCCGTGTAGATTGGCAATGCTGCGGAGAATGGAAAGAGCATTCTTTTCCGTGGAAGTCCAGGTACGCTTGGTGGTCACATTGACCGTGCCGACACTCCATTCGGTGTCTGCCAGAGCGTAGGCCATAGCAACATCGGCAGTCTCGGCATCAAACTTCTTTTCCTCTTTACGGACAGAAAAGGTCAGGTCATAGAATTCTGCTTCGGCATACACCTGGGTAATGGTGCTGCCGGTGCTGTCCTTCACATCGGTAATGGTGCGGATTTTATAAACATCGTCAACGATCTGGATTTTCTTCTCGTTATCGATGTACCTTCGCTTGCTGTCACGATACGGGATGCTGAAAGTCAGCGTGTCCTCACCGTTGATTTCACCCGTAACAATAATGTCATAGGCATTTTCCAGAACCGCTTCCCAGGCACCGTTGGAGTCCAGAACCACAGGTCTGGCATAACCGATTTTTTCATAGGGAGCCTTTGGAATGTCGTAAAGGCGGATATCCACCAATTTTGGAGTTTTGGCGGTATCCGAGGTGGTGAGTGTGACCTTAAAGCGGATGTAGTTTCGGTTGGGTGATTGCAGTTTTCCGTCCGAGCCGACCACGATCCAGTCGCTCCAGTCAGTGAGATCATCACTGGTGGAAGTTTCAATAGATGCAATAGCGGTAACGCCTGCGGTGTACTCACTGGTAACGGATACCTTACCTGTGCCGGAAAGGTTGCAGCTAACAGCCTTCGTATAAACAACACCGCTTTCCGGGTAGACCCCGTCTGTGGCTTTCAGCGTGACGCCGCCCGCCGCAGTAAGGGCATCCACGGCAGCGGAACTGTCTGCACCGTTGCAGAGGATCGTGGCTCGGAAATAATCCACCAAGTCATCAGCGGTCAGCGGAGAGTCGCAGTCCAGGAACCAGTCATCAAAGCCGCCTGCATAGTAATAGGAAGTGGCGTGCATACCGATAACCAGGTCGGCAACGCAGGATCGGTTCAGTTCCCCGGTGAAAGTCAGCGTTTCAGATTTCCAGACCTCGCCAGAGGATTTGTCGCCCACCACATAGGTGAACTTTTTGTTGTTCGGCTCTATCACTCCGGCAATGAAATACCAACCACCATTCACCAGTTTGAAGGAAGGTGTCAGTGACTGGTCGAGGATCAGAGAACCTGCGGAGTTGTAAAGCATGATTCTCGGTCTGCCGGAATACAGGGATAAATAGAAAATCGGCTGTCCGGGACCGTAGCGGGTGTTGAAGATGGGACAGAATGTATTGCCCACCGAGTAAGTGGTAGGGTTCATCCAACCGCCCACAATAATGCGCTCACCGAGATTTGCAAAGATGCTGCCGTCATTGGTGACCTGCAGGTGGGTCTTTTCAGAGGTAGGATTGTTGATGTTGAAACGGAACTGGCGACCCTTGGGGCTTTTGGAGAGGTTTGCGGTAGTGCTAGACCAGTTGATGATGGCAAAATTACGTCCACAGCCGGATTCATCCACCAGTGAGGTATCTTCATCCGGCGCAGACTCATTAAAACGCCACAAGCCGGAGGCGGCATACTCTGCCGGAAACTCACCCGTGAAATCCGTCTGCTTGTTCAGAATTGTTTTCAGAGACATACCGTCACCTCCATCTGCTCTTGGCTTGAATTTGTAGTTCGGTCAGCGTGGCGTTGTTTACCTCCACGGTGACAGTGTTATCACCGACCGCCAGGGTCGGAAAGTTCAGTTCCTGCAAATACGGCAGGCCGTTGCGGAGTGTTTCTCCGTTCTCGTCCACCACATAGGCGGTCATTTTATCGGTGTCCACGATGAGGGCTTCTCCCTCAGAAAGAGTTGCATTTACGATCTTCATTTCCGTGCCGTTTGTGGTGATGCTGATATAGTTGCTTGCTCCGGCAGTCAGCACACCTTCGATGCGGTAGACCGGCAGGGACTCTATATTGCCAATGGCACGGGTCACGGTGTGAGTGCCTTCCTCGGCAATGGAGAAGGTCTCATCCGTCAATGCGTACCCAAAGGGGTCCGGGCAGAAAAACTTCAGTTCAAAACTGCCTGCCGAGCGGACGAGCCGTTCACAGTCCACTGCATCATTCAGTCGTGCCATAAAATACCTGTCGGGAACATCATCAAACACAAGCTGATGAAGTCCCTGGGTGGGGTCAAGCCAGGCGGCAATGCTGTCCAGAGCGGAAACCAGTGCCGTAAAACTGTGCTTGGGATAGATGCTGCAATGGGCGGTGATTTCTCTGTAATCGAAATCAGCACCGAAGTCTGCAACACCGTATTTTCCAGGCACGGTGGTGGTAAAGTTGCGAAGTTTACCACACACCTGCCAGGAGGTCAGACGGGCTTTGATGCCCATACTGGCCGATGTAATATCGTTATAGGTGAAACCCATAGGTCAAAGCCCTCCTTTATGCTGTAGTGAAGTGACCCTGCGCACGGGAGCCACTCTGAATGAGGTTATAGAGTTCCTGGGAAATCTTGCGGATATCCTCTTCACTGCGAACAACCATCTGCTGAATGGTGATAAGCGCACCGTAGCCCATGCCGCCAATGCCGGAAGCGGTATCGTTGCGGTTGACCGTGCCGTTAACGGTGAAGTCTGTCGGCAGTGCGGTGGTCATATCGTCAGCCAGACTGTGCATCACATCATTGATTTCGGAACTCATGCCTTCAGCAGCAGCAACGGCATCTTTACCATTGGCATTGATAGCCCCTGCCAGACCTTCCACCAACATCTCACCGACCCAGCCCATTTCCTTGGACGGGGATGCGATACCGAAGAAGTCGCAGATACCATCCCAGATGGAGGAGATCCACCCGGACACCTTGTTCCAAAGCCAGGATGCCAGGGACTGGATGCCCTGCCACAAGCCACGGACAAGGTTGCCGCCGACCTCGGCAAGTTGCGATACGCCCTTACCGAAGGCAGAGACCAGACCTGCAAGGATCTGCGGTACAGCCTTTACGATTTCAACGATGATGGTCGGCAGATTAGCAATAAGGGAAATGAACAGTTCCACACCTGCCTGCACGATCTGGGGAATGCTGTTTATAAGGGCATTGACCACAGAACCGATGATTTCCGGGATAGCCGCCACAATGGTGGTGATGATCTCCGGCAGAGCCTGCACCAAAGAAATCAGCAGGTCGATACCCGCCTGGATGATAAGCGGAATGCTGTCCAAAACAGCCGTGATGATGCCGTCAATGATCTGCGGGATAGCTTCCACCACAGCAACGATAATGTCCGGCAACGCCGCCACCAAAGAGGTCAGAAGCTGAATGCCCGCTTCGATGATTTGGGGAATTGCGCCGAGAATAAACTCGACAATTGCTGTAATAATGGAAGGCAGTGCTTCAATCAGTGTAGGAATTGCGGCAAGCAAACCCTCTGCCAGTCCCATAATCAGTTGCAGGGCGGCATCGAGGATCATAGGCAGATTGGAAAT
>ENA-OPDZ01000444-OPDZ01000444.1-human-gut-metagenome-genome-assembly--contig:-NODE-444-length-12047-cov-2.250250_pt1 | contig 12047 bp, 7 predicted proteins | sample MGYA00241628_ERZ501519 | MGnify/ENA primary metagenome ERZ501519 (study PRJEB25962, sample SAMEA2042384) | human gut metagenome | biome: human gut; feature: human-associated habitat; material: faeces...
TGACTACTCCTTCAAATTGCATTGTTAATCAATAATTCCTTTGTTGTTCTGTTGAAACGCATCATTGCTTTGCATTCGGGCATTAATGCGTATCGGGAGAAGAATCGTGTTTCTCATCCCTTTTCAGCTCTGCAATTGCCGCCTCTGTCGCGCTCGCAACAACGGTTGAAAGGGGCAGCCATGCCGTGTATCCGGCCGCTCTTTCATGCCCGCCGCCGCCGAATTTGTTTGCAATTCGGCAAACGTCCCCGATATCCTTGCTGCGAAGGCTGACTTTAAAACTTCCGTCCGCGCCTTCACGGATAAAAATTGCGATTTTAACGCTGTCGATATCACGAACACAGTCAACAATGCCTTCGCAATCCTCGTTTGTTGCATCAAAGCTCAGCATCTGAGCTCTTGTAAGCACGCCTATGCCGATTCTGCCTTCATCCTCAAGACGGATCCTTGATGTCACAAAGCCCTGAACCCTTGTTTTCGTGTACGGCACCGTTCGGTAAATCAGTCGGTTGACCTCCGAAACATCAACAAGTTTCTTTTCAATGAAATCGGCAATTATCCGCAAAGCATTCGGTGTTGTGTTGCTGTATGAAAGGTTGCCCGTGTCGGTGACTATTCCGGTATAAAGGCAAATTGCGGATCGCTTATCGATTGCAACACCGAACATGCCGTAAAGCTCATAAACAATCTCCGCCGTTGCCGCCGCATCCGAAACAACAAGGTTCACTTCGGCATAATGCGGGTTCGTAACATGATGGTCAACACATGCCTCTGCCTGCGCGGCATCGAACAAACGCACAGCACGGCCGAAGCGCGGCTTGTCCGCACAATCAACGGCAATGACGCGGCAATAGCCCTCGGCATCCTCGGGCATTTTGACGGTTTCCGATTCCGGCAGGAATCCGTAAATCTTCGGAACGGGGTTCGAGCAAACGACCTCTGCGGTTTTTCCGAGAGCGTTCAGCAGCAGTTTCAGCGCGAGTGCCGAACCCAGGGTGTCTCCGTCCGGGGAAATGTGCGTGAGCAGCGTGAAACTCTGCCCATCGGATATAAACTTTCGGACATCGGCGAACTCCGCCCCATGTTTAGTCTTCATTTTGGGTGTTTTCCTTATCTTCTTCCGCATTGTTCCGATTCGCGTCAAGCTGAGCGCGCTCGGTTTGCAGTTTGTTGATTATTTCGGAAATATGCACGGAATACTCGATTGAGTCATCAAGGGTGAACTTCAGAGTCGGTATTCGGCGGATATCGATTCTGCGCCCAAGCTCTCTTGCAATAAATCCTTCCGCACGGTTGAGCTGAGCAACGGTTTCTTTTCGAACCGAATCATCCTTATCGTACACACTGACCCGAACCTTTGCAAGCTTCAGGTCGTTTGTTGCTTCAACGAGCATTATTGTCGTCATTGGAGATATTCTCGGATCTTTCATCTCGCGGACGATTTCGCTCAGTGCTTTTTTGATTTCTTCATTTATTCTGTCGTATCTGACTGATGCCATAAGCTCCCTTTCGGATTTTGAATCCCTGCCGCCGAAATGCTGCATTTAAATTTCCGTCGTTCGAGCCCACCTTTGCAAACGGCCTTCTCCGCGTTCCGAATGACTGTTCTTCGAACACATGCCGGTTCTCGGTTAATGTATAAGCGCTCCGGCGGAAATTTATCTGACCAGCGTTGATTTAATCCCCGGTCTGTACCGCGGCGCAAAAAGCGTTTCCGGCACAGCCGGGGACGGATTATTCTGTTGTCAGCGTTTAACCTCTTCCATCGTGTAGGCTTCTATAACATCGCCTTCGTGAATATCGTTGAAGTTCTCAATGCCTATGCCGCATTCATAACCGGCAGCAACCTCGCGGACATCGTCCTTGAACCTGCGCAGCGATGCAATTTGGCCTTCATGAACAACCACGCCGTCGCGAACAACGCGAACCTGCGCATTGCGCTGAACCTTGCCGTCCTGAACGTATGCACCCGCAATCGTGCCGACGGAGCTGACCTTGAACGTGTTTCTGACGCTTATTGTACCCAAATGCACTTCTTTGAATACGGGCTTGAACATACCCTTCATAGCGTTTTCAACATCTTCAATTGCCTGATAAATGATGCGGTAGGTGCGGACATCTACCTTTTCCTGCTCCGCAAGATTGCGTGCTCCGCTGTCGGGACGGACATTGAAGCCGATTACGATCGCGTTTGAAGCGGAAGCGAACATAACATCCGACTCCGTAATTGCGCCTACGCCGCCGTGAATGCACTTCACGCGGACTTCCTCGTTGGAAAGCTTTTCAAGAGCCTGTTTAACAGCCTCAACCGAACCGTGAACATCCGCTTTGACAACGATGTTGAGCGTTTTGACTTCGCCCTCGGCAATATGGCTGAACAGATCCTCCAAGCTGACCTTGGACAGGTTTTTAAGCTGCTCCGCTTTGATTCTGTTGCGGCGTTCCTCCGCAACCTTTTTGGAGACCTCCGCAACGTTCATGATATCGCCTGCGGAAGGCACTTCGTTGAAGCCGAGAACTTCGACCGGGCAGCTCGGGCCTGCGGTTTTGACGTTTTCGCCCTTATCGTTCATCATTGCACGAACCCTGCCGTATGCAATGCCCGCAACAATGGGATCGCCGATTTTCAAAGTGCCGTTCTGCACAAGAACGGTTGCAACAGGACCTCTGCCCTTGTCGAGCTGAGCTTCAATGATGGTTCCCTTTGCCGCTTTGTTCGGGTTTGCCTTAAGGTCAAGAACATCCGCCTGCAAAAGAACCATTTCAAGCAGCTCATCAAGATTCTGCTGTTTCTTTGCGGAAACGGGGACGCATATCGTATCGCCGCCCCAATCCTCGCACACGAGACCGTGTTCCGTCAACTGCTGTTTGACTCTTTCCGGGTTGCTCTCGGGCTTGTCGATCTTGTTCACCGCAACGATGATGGGAACACCCGCCGCCTTTGAGTGATTGATAGCCTCAACTGTCTGCGGCATAATGCCGTCATCCGCAGCAACAACAAGGATTACAACGTCCGTGACCTGTGCACCTCTTGCGCGCATTGAAGTAAATGCCTCGTGGCCGGGAGTGTCGATGAAAGTTATCATCCTGCCGTTGCATTCAACCGTGTAAGCACCGATATGCTGCGTTATGCCGCCCGCTTCACCCTCGGTAACATGAGTTTTGCGGATCGCATCAAGCAGGGAAGTTTTGCCGTGGTCAACATGGCCCATGATCGTGACAACGGGAGGACGGGGAACAAGATCTTCCTCTGCATCCACTTCTTCGGCATTCTCCTGCATCGTCTCCTCATAAGTCTTTGCAACCTGGTGCTCAAGCTCGATATCGTATTCCATTGCAACAAGCTCACAGGTCTCAAAATCGATATCCTGATTGATGTTTGCAACAATGCCCATCATGAACAGCTTTTTGAGAATTTCCGCTGCGGGTTTTCCGATTTTTTCGGAGAAATCACGTACCGTTATCGTTTCTGTCGTTATAACCGCTTTTTCGATAACAACGGGTTCGGGTTTGCGATATTGAGTTTGTTTTGCGGCTTTCTTCTTTCTGCCGCCGTAGGATCCGCCGTCATCCTCCCAGTTTTTCGCGGAGGGAGCGGTTTCCTTCATGATCGTCTTTTTGTTCTTTGCCTTCTTTTCGGTGTCGAAGGTGCGAACATAGCTGCTCTTGTTTTCAGGCGCACGATTTTCCTTTTGAATAATTGCAGGTGCTTCTCCGGGCTTTCTGCCGACGGGGCGCTGCTGCGGACGCTGCTGCCTGTTCTGCTGTGCATCTTTGTCATCCGTACGGCCGAAACCGCGGTTATCTCCTCTGCGCTCGCCCTGCGGTCTGTCACCGCGTGCGTTCCTGTCGTAAGGAGGCCTGTCGCCCTGCGGTCTGTCGCCGCGTGCGTTCCTGTCGTAGGAAGGCCTGTCGCCCTGCGGTCTGTCGCTGCGGGAATTTCTGTCGTAGGAAGGCCTGTCGCCGCGGCGGCCGTCGTTCGTTCTTTGCGGACTGCGGCTTCTGTCGGAATTCCTTCCGTTTTCGGGAGACTCGTTCTTCTTGGGCTGCTCTGCATTTTCGGTTCGTTCCGCAACACGTTCGGAAGAGTCGGACTTTGCGGAAATTTCGGTTTTTTCCGCTGTATTCTTAGCTTTTGCAGCCTGTTCGCTGTTTTGTTTTGTTTCTTTGTTTGCTCCGGGCATTTCTTTGTTGTTTTTATCCTTTGTTTCTTGCGCGTCATTGACACTGTCTGCGACCTTGTCAGCAACGTTATTCCGAACCGGCTCTGCCTTTTCGGGCTTATGTTCGGCGGGCTTATCCACGTTTTGTTCCTGTTCCCGTTCCGCCGCCTTTTCGGGTTTGTTTTCTTCGGGCTTCGGCGCGGGCTGCACCGGCTTTTGCTCGGGCGGTTCGGGCTTTTGCGCGCCTTTCTCGGGCTTCCTGTCCGCATTTTCGGGTCTCGGTTCACCCTGTACCTTTTCCGCCTCCGCCTTTGGTGCTTTTTCGGTGCCTGCATCAGCGGGAATTCCCGCCGCGGCATTTCCCACTGTGGGAATTCCCGCCGCGGCATTTCCCGCTGCGGAATCGCGATCGCTGACGTAAACGCCGCGCTGCTCGTCCGAATTGAGGTATTCAATCAAACGTTCAGCCTTTTCTTTTTCTCTGCGTTCCGCCTCTGCGGCGCGCTCCTTGCTGATAAGTTTGCTTTCATGGCGTTTTGCCGCTTGGAGAGAATTGCCGATGTCTGTTTTGAGGACGCTCGTTTTATCCAGCAATTCCTGTGCTGCGGCTTGGATCCTTTTTGCGTTGTTTAATAATTCAGCCTTTGTCATCGGTCATTGCCTCCGTAAGTTCAGTCATTGCTTCATTGTTTTTGTTGGAATTTTTAATTATCATTGCCGAAAAACCTTCGTCCGTCACGGCGGCAACCATTCTGGCAGGTTTTCCGATCGCGCTGCCCATTGCACGGATTCTTATCAGCGGAATGTTTCTGAAGCTGCATGCATCCCGCCATTGTTTTTTTGTGTTTTCGGACGCGCTCTCATCGAGCATAACAAGCTTTGCCGTTCCGGATCTGACGGCTTTTTCAACCGAAAAATCTCCGGAAGCAATTTTGCCCGCTTTCATCGCCAAACCGATTGAATTGTTGAGTTTTGCGTTGGTTGTTGTCAAAGCAGCTCACCCCTCTTTGTTGTTCGCGGATGAGTTCGGCAAATCGGGCACCGCTTCGCGCTTTTCTTCCGCCGAATTTTGCGGTTCGGGTTTTGAGTGCTCAACCTGCGCCGCAAGCCTGTCAAAGACTTCGGGTTCGATTTTTTGAGAGAATGCCCTTTCAAGCGCACGTGTTTTAACGGCTTTTTTAAGGCATTCTTCCGTTGGGCATACATACGCACCGCGTCCCGCAGCTTTTCCTGTTAAGTCAACGGAAATCTGCCCGTCTTTGCTGCACACAACGCGCACGAGTTCTCTTTTGGGCCGCATCTCACGGCAGCCGACGCACATGCGCAGAGGGATTTTCTTTTGCAATTCGCAACCTCCGTACCGAAGTCCGTTCCGATTCACCAAGAACCTCGGTTAAAATTTAAATCATGTTTGAAATTTTGTTTCGGTGAAAATCAGATGTTCTGCCCGCCGAAATCATCAAAATTCATCGGAGCACCGTTGAACCCCTGCTCTCCGAATGCCTCGTCATCATTGAACATATCGTTTCCGCTTTCGCTGCCGGGAACGCCGTCAACTGAACCCATCTCAAGTTCCATATCCGCTTCAGCCTGGGAATGACTCTTGATATCTATTTTCCAGCCCGTGAGCTTTGCGGCAAGCCTTGCGTTCTGTCCTTCCTTGCCGATTGCAAGTGAAAGCTGATTATCGGGAACAATGACCTTTGCAGCCTTTTCCGCTTCGTTAATGTAAACCATCAAAACCTTTGCGGGACCGAGTGCCTTTGCGATATAAACCGCAATGTCGGGATCCCACTCGATGATGTCCATTTTTTCGTTATGGAGCTCGTTGACGATGTTTTCGACCCTTGTGCCGCGTTGTCCGACGCATGCACCGACGGCATCAACCTGGGGGTCAAAGCTTGCAACCGCGATCTTGGTCCGCTGTCCGGCCTCACGCGCAACAGACTTTATCTGCACGACCCCGCTCTGAATTTCGGGTACTTCAAGCTCAAACAGCCGCTTTACAAGGCCGGGATGCGTCCTTGAAACGATAATCTGCGGGCCTTTCGTGTCGCGCTGTATTTTCAGAACATAAACCTTGATGTGGTCATTCGGCGCATAGTTTTCGCCGACGATAACCTCATTGAACGGAATTATGCCGTCGGTTTTGCCGAGTTCAACATAAACACCGTTCTTTTCGACGCGCTGAACGATTGCCGTCAGAACTTCGTATTCTTTGTCGGAATATTCCTCAAAGATTGCGCCCTGTTCCGCTTCGCGAATGCGCTGCATAACGACCTGCTTTGCAGTCTGCGCCGCGATTCTGCCGAAATTCTTTGTGTCCGCTTCTTCCTCGAGAACATCGCCGATTTCATAAAGCGGATTTATCTGCTTTGCTTTTTCAATTGAAATTTCCGTAAAGGGGTTTTCAACCTGTTCAACAACGGTTTTGGAAGCCCAGATTTCGATTGCACCTGTTTCGCGATCCAGATTCGCACGGACGTTGCAGTTCACATTGTAGTTCTTTTTATAGGCACTTACAAGTGCGGATTCGATAGCATCCGCAAGGATATCAACGGAAATCCCGCGCTGTTTGCTGATTACGTTAAGCGCGCTGATAAGCTCGGCATTGTTCTTCATTATATTTATACTCCTTAGAAATCACAAATATTTTTCGGTTTAAAATTTTAATTTTTTGAACCCGCAGACCCGGGAATGTTTAAAAATCTATGTGCGGACGCACGAGTGCCGCCTGCCTGCGCCCAACGGTGACCGTTTCCGAAGCTTCGCCGGGCTTTCGCGGCAATGTGCGAACCGTAAATGATTCCGCATCAAACGAAACAAGCTCTCCGCAGAACTCCTTTTTGCCTTTCAGCGGCGCATAAAGCTTCACGTCGATCGTTTTGCCGATGCTGCGCTGAAAATCTTTGTCTTTTTTCAGCGGGCGATCTATGCCGACGGAGCTGACCGAAAGATAGTATGCCTGTTCAATCGGATCCGCTTCATCAAGAATCGGATCAACAGCATTGCTCACAATTTCGCAATCGTCAAGTGAAATTCCGTCTTTACTGTCGATATAGAGGGTGAGAACCCAATTGTCGTATTCCTTTTGATATTCAACATCATAGAGCTCATAGCCCAATTCACGAACTTTTGATTCCGTGAGTTCAAAGATCCTGTCTGTCAGCTTCAACCGCAATTCCTCCGAAACGCAATGCATGCGCAAGGTTTTTTCAAAATTAAAGAGCGGGTTTTGCCCACTCTTAAATGCACGAATAACTCATGCCGCTCATCCGAAATGATGCATTTGAACACAATTTCAAGGCTTAAACGCATCAAAAAACTCATTACTGGGGTAAGCATACCATACTTTGCCTCAAAAAGCAATAGCTTTCCGAAAAAACATTGCATATATTGCGGAATTTTCCGAATATCGCTCGGTTCGGATGTTCCTGCTGTCCGTGCGGCGTCCCGTCAGAACATTGAGACCTGATCACTGTCCGGTAAATCGTTAAGGCATCCGAGGGCATCCAACTTTTCCATCACGGCGGAATTTGCGCGGGTACGCTTCACAAACTCCTCGCGGGAAATGAATTGTCCTCCCTCCGCGCCTTTTTCAATCAGCAGAGCGGCGTTATCGCCCAAGCCGGCAATAGCATTGAACGGCGGGCGAAGCTTGCCGTCCTCAACAGTGAAACGCGTTGCTTTCGATTTGTAAATATCTATCGGGAGCAGCTCGATTCCGCGCAGATTCATCTCGTAGACCATTTCAAGGATAACTATCTGTTCCTCGTCCTTTGTTTCAAGTTTATCCTTTGCCTTAAGCTCCTCAAGATTGCCGAGTACGCGTTCCGCGCCGCCGAGGCACTGTTCAATATCAAATTTATCCGCACGAACCGTGAAATAAACCGCATAGAACGCAAGCGGGTAATGCACCTTATAATATGCTACGCGGAAAGACATCATAACATACGCCGCTGCATGAGCGCGCGGGAACATATACTTGATTTTTTTGCAGCTGTCGATATACCACTGCGGAATATTGTTCTCGTGCATTGCATCCTCCATCTCGGGCTTAAGTCCCTTGCCTTTTCGGACGCTCTCCATCGTTTTAAATGACAGCGAGGGTTCTCCGCCGTGTGCAATGAGATAGTTCATAATATCGTCGCGTGTGCATATAACCTCCATCAGCGTTGCGGTGCCGTCCCGCACAAGATCCTGCGCATTATTGAGCCACACATCCGTGCCGTGGGAAAGTCCGGCGATACGAACAAGCTCTTCCATTGTTGTCGGACGCGTATCCATCAGCATTCCGCGAACAAAGTTTGTTCCGAATTCGGGAATGCCGAGGCTGCCGACATCGCATTTCAGCTCCTTAAGGGATATTCCGAGTGCCTCATCCGACTTAAAGATTGACATTGTTTCTTCATCGTGCAGCGGAATACTCTTCGGATCTATGCCCGTTATATCCTGAAGCATTCGCAGCGTTGTCGGGTCATCATGTCCGAGAATGTCAAGTTTGACAAGTTTGTCGTCCAATGCATGGAAGTCAAAGTGTGTTGTTACGCTTTCCGCATCGATTTTTTCCGCCGGATGCTGCACGGGACAAAAGTCAAAAATCTCCAAATCTTCCGGGACGATCACAATGCCGCCCGGATGCTGCCCCGTTGTTCGGCGCGTGCCGACACAACCCATTGCAAGACGGTTTTTTTCCGCTTCGGAAAGGTTCAGCCCGTATTCCTCGCAATAGTGCAGCACATAACCGTATGCGGTTTTATCTTTAACGCCCGAAATCGTGCCCGCGCGGAAGGCATGACCTTCACCGAACATGACCTCCGTAAACTTGTGCGCAACGGGCTGATATTCGCCCGAAAAGTTAAGATCGATATCCGGAGTTTTATCACCCTTGAAACCAAGGAAAGTTTCAAACGGAATTTCATACCCTTCCCGTCGCAGCGGAGTTCCGCAGTTCGGGCAATCTTTCGGCGGAAGGTCGATCCCGCAGCGTGAGTCATCGCCTACATCGGGAAATTCGCTGTATTTGCAATTCGGGCAGCGATAATGCGCGGGAAGCGCGTTTACCTCGGTTATCCCCGCAAGGTGTGCAACAAAGGACGAACCGACAGAACCCCTCGAACCGACAAGATAGCCGTCGCTGAGGGATTTTGAAACGAGTTTCTGCGCAACCATATAGAGTGATGAGTAACCGTTGCCGATGATTGAGTTCAATTCCTTATCGAGTCTTTTTTGGACGATTTCCGGCAGCGGATCCCCGTAAAGCTCGTGTGCGGTGTTCAGGGCAAGGCCCTTAAGTTCATCCGCCGCGCCCGGAAGTTCCGGCGAGTAAGTTTGTTTTTCGTCCAAAAACGGGCGGAGCTGAGAACACATATCGGCAATCAAATTTGTATTTTTAACAACAACTTCGAACGCCTTATCACTGCCGAGATATTGAAACTCCGCAAGCATGTCTTCCGTTGTTCTGAAATAAAGAGGCGGCTGAACCGCTGCGTCTTTGAAATTCTGAGAGCACATCAGTATTGCGCGGAAAATCGAATCCTCCGGTTCGATAAAATGAACGTCTCCCGTTGCAACAACGGGTTTGTTCAGTTTTTCGCCGAGTGCAACAATACGGCGGTTGAAATCGCGAAGCTCTTCATCATCCTTTGCAAGCCCCTCGCGCACAAGGAAGGCATTGTTTCCGATCGGCTGAATTTCAAGGTAATCGTACCATGAAGCTATCTTCAGCAGTTCCTCCTCGCTTTTTCCGTCCACCATTGCACGGAAAAGCTCACCGGCCTCACATGCCGTGCCGATTATAATACCCTCGCGGTGCAGGTTGAGAAGACTGCGCGGAATACGCGGTGTCTTATAAAAATGGTCAAGGTTTGAATACGAAACCAATTTATACAGATTCTTAAGTCCGGGCTGCGTTGCCGCAAGCAGCACTATGTGGTTCGTTTTCTGCTTGTGAAGATTTTTTATCGTGCAGTCAATCAGCGGAACCGTCGAAACATTCAGCTCACGGCATTTGCTCAGCAAATCGGCCGTGTTTTTTGCTGTCCATTCCGCTGCCGCACCCGCATTCAGCTCCGGAAGCTGTCTTTCCTCCGCCTTTAAGTCACGGCGCAGATACTGCATCAGCATTGAGCCCGAAACGCAGTTTTTGCTGAGCCCGAGTTCCTTTCCGTGCCCTGCCGCGGCAGTCAGTTCATGCAGCAGATCAAGCTGTTCCGGGCAATGCAGAACAAGCGCCGCCCCTCCCGCAAAATCCGAAAGCATATTCACCGCTTCGGAAATCAGAGGTGCACCGTCAATATCATCATCCGTGTAACCCGTCAGCTTTGCAATGCGCGGAAGCTGAGGGACGCCGGGGTTCACCGGAGTTCTGAATGTTGAAATAACGCGCCCGAACGAATCGAACTTCACTGCGCCGATATCAAACACGCGCCCGTGAATGCCGCTTCCGAAATATGTCACCGCAACGGCACAATACTCCCTTTCAAGCGGAACAAGTTCGCAATCGGGAAGCAGATAGCCTTCGCAGCCGAATATAACCTTTATATTGTTCTTTTTGGCGGCTTTTTTGGCCTCCGGGAAAGAGTGCACAACGCCGTGATCGGTTATTGCAATTGCCGTATGCCCCCATTTTGCGGCAAGCTCAACAACTTTGTCCAGATCCGCCGTTGCATCCATTGCGGACATTCTTGTGTGAAGGTGCAGCTCAACACGCTTTTCGGCCGATGCGTCAGTTCTGCGTTCGACGGGATAACGGTTTATATCGTCCGCAAAAATACAGTAATCACGGGCATAATTATCGTACCTGAACCAGCCGCGCACCATCAGTGCCGCGCCCTCCTCCTTTGCTTTTTCAAGCAGCTGTGAAGTTCGCGCCTTTGCTGCTTCATCGGGAAATAGCTTTACCGCAACGGAGTTTGTGAGGTCGGTTATAAAAACCGTGATTATAACCGTTCCGCGCTTTGGTGAAACAAACGTTTCAATGCTCAGTATTGTTCCTTTTACAGTGACGCGCCCGGATTTATCGTCCAGATCCGCCATGCGCTGAACTTCGGGTTTGAGAATTTCTTTTCCGTAAACAATATCGCCGGGAGAAAGCTTTTTAATGTTCTTGCGCTGCGTTTTGACGGTTTTTTTCAAAGCTGCCGCACTGCCCCAATCGCGCTTTACGACCGGTTCGGCAAGATCGATTCCGTCATCCGCATTTGCATCGGCAACAATGCGCAGCGGCGTATTCCAACCGTAACTGTGCGCAACAAATGCGCGGAACTCACCTGCCGCCGCCTGAGACACTGCGCGCGTGTACCGTTCCGGAACAAAGAATACATATTCGCCTCCGTGCCGTTCAACGCGGGAACGGCGCAGTATCGGTTCAAGCTGCGGTGCAGTTTCACACCAAAGATCCAGAAGCAGCAGTTCGGGTTCGCCTTCTCCGCCGACAAGCCGCGCAACAACCTCGGAATAGTCAAAGCTGCATTTGACCGTTTGATATTGCAGCTCCGCCTGTATGTTTTTTTCCAGCTCCTCCGTTTCGGCAGGCAGCAGCAGACGCGCACACTCGACATCAACACTGATTTCGCCCGTTTTTTTGCTGCGCACGGCAGACTTTATTGAAACCGTCCCGTTTGCAAGATACTCAACGGCAAGGTTCTTTTTTGAGTGTCCGCCGTTTTTTTGCTTCTTTGCTGAATTTTCTTTTTGATTTTTTGCACGCACGGAATCGGGCTGCCTGCACTCATCGATGCCGGATTCCCCGTACTCCGAGTACGAATAATACCCCCCGTCCGGCGGATCATCCCTCCACGGAACATCAGCCGTCATTTCGGAGAAATTGTCAGCCGGCGGAAGATCGTCCAACGGAACATCAGCCGGCGAAGCCGAGCCGGG
>ENA-OPDZ01000448-OPDZ01000448.1-human-gut-metagenome-genome-assembly--contig:-NODE-448-length-11964-cov-2.372911_pt1 | contig 11964 bp, 10 predicted proteins | sample MGYA00241628_ERZ501519 | MGnify/ENA primary metagenome ERZ501519 (study PRJEB25962, sample SAMEA2042384) | human gut metagenome | biome: human gut; feature: human-associated habitat; material: faeces...
CCCCTGCGCTCATTGATGACAGCGCCGACCTTTTGCTGGCGGTTTCCTCTGTGATCCACTCGAAAACGTTTGACAATGGCATGATCTGTGCTTCGGAGCAGAGCGTTGTGGTTCTCGACAGCATTTACGATGCGGTCAAAGCGGAGTTCCTTCGGCGCGGCTGCTACGTCCTGAACGCCGAGGAAGCCGAAAAACTGCGCGGCGTGATTCTCATCAACGGCGTGCTGAACGCAAAGATCGTCGGTCAAACAGCGCATGATATTGCCGCGCTGGCAGGGATCGATGTGCCGGAAAAGGCAAAGATCCTGATCGGTGAAGTCGAATCGACCGAGCTTTCCGAACCGTTCGCGCACGAAAAGCTGTCTCCGATCCTGGCGATGTATCGCGCTGCGGATTTCAGTGACGCACTGCAAACGGCAGACCGGCTCGTCCGCGACGGTGGCTACGGCCATACCGCCTCCATCTATCTCGATGAAGTCAACCAAAAGGAAAAACTCGCCGCATTTGCCCATGCGATGAAGGCCTGCCGCGTTCTTGTCAATACGCCCTCCTCACAAGGCGGCATTGGCGATTTGTATAATTTCAAGCTGACGCCTTCTCTGACTCTCGGCTGCGGAAGCTGGGGCGGCAACTCGGTGTCTGAGAACGTGGGCGTTCACCAACTGCTGAACATCAAAACCGTCGCGGTCAGGAGGGAGAATATGCTTTGGTTTCGCGCACCGGAAAAGACCTATTTCAAAAAGGGCTGCCTGCCTGTCGCGCTCAACGAGCTGAAACATCACAAAAGAGCGTTCATCGTCACAGACACGTTCCTCTATCAAAACGGCTATACGAAGCCTATCGAGCAGAAGCTCGACGAAATGGGTATCACGCATACGACATTCTATAACGTTGCCCCCGACCCCACGCTGGCATGCGCCAAAGAGGGCGCAGCACAGATGGCGGCGTTCCGGCCGGATCTCATCCTTGCGGTAGGCGGCGGATCGGCAATGGACGCAGGAAAGATCATGTGGGTCCTCTATGAACATCCCGACGTAGATTTTCAGGACATGGCGATGCGCTTCTGCGACATTCGAAAGCGCGTCTACACCTTCCCGAAGATGGGCGAGAGCGCCTATTTTGTCGCGATTCCCACCACCGCCGGCACCGGTTCCGAAGTCACGCCGTTTGCTGTCATCACAGATGAGGTCACGGGCGTGAAATATCCGCTGGCGGACTATGAACTGCTGCCGAAGATGGCGATCGTGGATGCCGATTTGATGATGAACGCCCCCAAAGGTCTGACTGCCGCTTCCGGCATCGACGCGGTGACCCACGCACTCGAGGCCTACGCTTCCGTCATGGCAACGGACTACACCGACGGTCTCGCCCTCCGCAGTCTGAAGCTGATTTTTGAAAACCTGCCCAGAGCCTACGCCAACAGTTCCGGCGATCCGCGCGCGCGGGAAAATATGGCGAACGCCGCCTGCATGGCCGGTATGGCCTTTGCTAATGCGTTTCTTGGCGTATGCCACTCCATGGCGCACAAACTCGGGGCATTTCACCATCTGCCCCACGGCGTAGCCAACGCTCTGATGATCGATGAGGTTCTGCGTTTCAACGCCGCCGAGGTCCCGGTCAAGATGGGGACTTTCCCGCAATATGACCATCCGCATACGCTTGCTCGTTATGCGGAGATCGCCGACTACCTCAAGCTCGGCGGCAACGCCGATGCGGAAAAGCTGGAACGTCTGATCGCCGCGGTCGACGCGCTCAAGGAACAGGTCGGCATCAAAAAGACGATCCGCGACTATGGCATTGACGAGACGGACTTCCTCAACCGGCTCGACGCGATGGTCGAGCAGGCCTTTGACGACCAGTGCACCGGCGCAAATCCCCGCTATCCCTTGATGCACGAGATCCGGCAAATGTATCTCAACGCCTATTACGGAACACGGAAAACCGTGTAATCCGAGCTGCAAGCGAGAAAACGAGGGACTGTCTCAAACGGTTACGCCGTCAGAGACAGTCCCTTTTCGCGGCGCGGCGACACGTACCGTGCAAACAGCGGTGCGCAAACGGCATTTCCCCAACGGTCTCGATTGAAAACTGCCAAAAAGCCTAACGATTCCCGGCAGGCTTTTCTATGGTGCGTTTCCCTATCGTGCGTTTTCCTATTCGATCTCGATGCTGCCGCCATCCTCAAGCGTGCGATTATCCAGCAGGATCAGCTTTTCTGCCAGCAGCCGCGAGAATCCCGCGACCATCGCCGTAGATGTGATGAGTTCCTCCGTGGTCTGCACCGCAGGCTCCCTCGTATCCGCATGATCCAAAATCACGGCGCCTGCAAGCCGCACCTGATCGACAAAGTACCTTGCCGTCAGACGATGCCGCTGCACAAACGATTCATATGCCTCCCGAATGCTCTGCTCGTCCTCTCCGGCCGGCAGCAGCTTTTGTATCATCGACATGTTCAGGCTCTGCTTAAGCGTACAGATCATAATCAAGCAGGCGATGTGCAACCGATAATACCGTTTCTTTTTCGGTCCCGGCAAAAACCCCCTGCGCACATAATTATTGATCGCAGCGCCCGTAATCACCTGCTCTTCTTTCAGCTCGGGCGGCATATAGTCGAGATACTCCATGAGCAGATCCACCACCTGCTCCATGTACAATCCCATATTCGGAATATTCTCCCATTCCGGAAGATGATACCGAAGCAAATACTTTTCCCAACGGCGAAGTTTTCCTGCGATCAGCTGTTTATCGTATGCCATCTTCTTCCCATCTCTCTCTTCATTTGCCCTTAGTATAACACGCGGCGGTTCTTCCTGCAAAGCTTTCCTGTCGTGTCGAACACTTGACACGTTAATCATGACGTGTTAATCTAATCTTAAAGATTAGATATTGGAGCCATTATGACTATGTTTAGCATTGTAACCGACACCTCGGCAAACCTCGACAGCGCCTATTTGAAGGCACACGATGTGACAGTCGTTCCCTTCACATTTCTTGTAGGCGATGAAGAACGCACCTGCATCGACACTGCGGCTTTCGACGGCGCTGCATATTACAACGCCATGCGAACGGGTGCATCGGTCCGCACCTCGCAGGTCACACCGCAGCGATATATCGAACATCTTCGCCCCCTGCTTGAGGGTGGAAACGACGTGCTTTATATCGGCATGTCCTCCGGGATCAGCGGCTCATTTTCCTCCGCATCCATGGCTGCGAAAGAATTGCGCAAGGAGTTCCCGGCGCGGACGCTCTTGCTGGTCGACACGCTGAGCGCGTCTCTCGGCGAAGGGCTGCTGGTCATGCGTGCTGTGGATTGCCGGGAGCAGGGCTTTACACTGGAAGAAACCGCGTCTCTTTTGGATCGTTTGCGTCATGCCATGTGCCAGGTATTCACTGTTGAAGACCTGAAATACCTGCGTGCGACAGGCCGCATCTCCAACATCAAAGCAGCGCTTGCGGCAGTACTGCATATCAAACCCATTTTGAAGGGCGACGTCGAAGGAAAGATCGTCTGCGCCGAAAAGGTTCGCGGCCGAAAGCGCTCCATTGAAACGCTCGCAGCGCAATATAACGAATATGTTCGAAGTGCAGATGCGCAGACGATCGGCATCGCGCACGCCGACTGTCCGGAAGAAGCGGAGCAGCTTGGCAAGCTGCTATGCCGGTACAACCCGCCGAAACGGATCCTGACCGTCTGCTATGAGCCCGTGACCGGCGCACATGTCGGCCCGGGGACGCTGGCGCTGTTTTTCCTCGGCGACGGCAGTTTCCGCAAGTGCGAGCAATAAGGCTCTGTAGCAAGAAAGGAGACGATCAATATGAGATCATCGAAAGAAAGGCTTGCCTATGTACTCCGCATTCTCTCTGCGCCGCCGCTCATGGCCGTTGTGCTGTTTGCAATTCTTTATGCAGGCAAACCGACGGCATTCGGCTCCGCATGGGATCTCGCCGTCCCCGTATTCGGATTGGCCCTCGTTCCTGCTTCCGCCTATCCCCTGTCCCTGCTTTTACCCTCCATCAGGCGCAGGGGCCGTGAGGGGCAGCGCAATCTCGCTTTTATCTGTTCTGCAGTCGGATATGTCGGCACATGGCTGTACAGTCTGCTGTCTGCGTGCAGTGCGGCCGTTGCACTGATCTGTACGATCTACCTTCTGTCCGTCCTGCTGCTCCTTGCGGCAAACAAGCTGTTCCATATTCGTGCCAGCGGCCACGCTTCCGGCTTCGCCGGCCCCATGATCGTTCTCAGCGCGTCCTTCGGTCTCCCCGCACTGGCCGTCTGCGTTCCATGCTATTGTCTCGTACTCTGGTCCTCCGTCGTTTCCAAGCGGCATACCGTCTCGGAGTTCGTGCTCGGCACGGTTCTCTGCGCGGCTGCGTGCGGGATCAGTTATTTTCTGTTTTCAAGTCTCGGCCTGGTATGATATACTGTTGCAAGTGCAAGAAAGGATGAAATTTTATGGAAGAAACAGAATTTCGTTATGATACGCAGTTGCTGATCGAAGGAAACGGCCTCGATGAAGACCGCATCAGCGAATACTTTACAGAGCATTTTCAAGGGGACTGCCTGCTTGCCGTGGGCGACGATACCCTGATCAAGATCCACTTTCACACGAACGAGCCTTGGGACGTTCTGAAATACTGCTCGACGCTTGGCGAAATCTATGATATTGTAGTGGAAGATATGGATCGCCAGTCCCGCGGACTCAAGGGATAATCTTACCCCCATATCAGGTCAAGGAGTTACTATGCCGAACTATATCATCGCAACATCCTCTACCTCCGATCTGCCGAGAACGTATCTCGACGCACATCAGATTCCCTTTATCCCTTACAGCTATTCGGTCGGAGAACAGCTGTTTGAGGACGATTGCCGCGAAGAGACCCGCTTATCCGTTTATCAGGGAATGCGTTCCGGCGATCGCCTGCGCACCTCCATGATCAACGCCTACCTGTACGCGGACTTTTTCCGTTCCCTGCTGGACAGTGGAAAGGATGTCATTTTTCTCGATATGTCGCAGAAGATGTCCGTTTCCTATGAAAACTCGAAGCAGGCTGCCGAGATGATCCGAGAGGAATACCCCGACCGCAGGCTCTACATCATGGACACGCGCTGCATTTCCGGCGGTCTTGGACTGCTCGTTTCCAATATGGTGGATCGCATGGAATCCGGCATGGGGTTCGACGAGGTCATTGCCTGGGGCGAAGAAAACAAACTCCGGATCGCGCACCGTTTTACCGTCGACGATCTTGAGTATTTGAAAGCCGGCGGCCGCGTATCGAACGCTGCCGCGCTGATTGGCGGAATGCTTCAGATCAAGCCCGTGCTCTATGTGCCGGATCGCGGCACGCTCGACGTCGCGCAAAAGGTTCGCGGCAGAAAGTCTGCGCTCAAAACCATCCTCACGGGTGTTTTGAACGACCTGGCGGAAATCGACGCCACCGGTGTTGAGGTCCACATTCTCCATGCCGACTGTGAGGCGGACGCTTCCTATGTACGGGATGAGATCCGAAAAGCACACCCGGAGATCGGGCCTGTCACGATCAGCGGGCTCGGCGTCGTTATCGGCGCGCATTGCGGTCCCGGGCTTTTGACGGTGTTCTATCTCTGCAACGGGCGCAGAGCGTGATCCTGCCCGTATGGGTGCAGCGCATAGCAGCGGTTTGCTTCGGCAGACCGCTGCTTTTGTTTGCATTGCTCCGATCGCAATTCCATAACTATCTCGCTTCCGCTTTTGGAAAACTTCTTTGTGCAAACGAATGCGGTGCTCTCTTCGATCTCCCTTCCATGAAACGCGGGCTATGACGGCCTGTAAACGGCCGAGAGCTTCCATTTCTTTACCTGCCCGATTACGCCGCAGCTTCAAAAAACGGCCGTTTGCAGCTCTTTTCCCCCCCCTTATCAACGGCGATGACACGACGAACCATATCAAAAATCAAAACAGGATCGGGGACTGCGTCTATAGGCGTCTGTACGACTTCGACGGATCCGATCTGTTTGTATTCGAGGCCGGTTATATTTACACCTTTACGATGAATGTCAGCGAGGAAAATGCGAACGTCGAAGGACTATCAGTCCCGTTCGATGACTTCTGGGCGTTTTGCTCCACGCATTAAAAAATCCCGAACCGTCGGTTCGGGATCTTTTGTTTTGTTATTTACGCGAACGCTCCGCCCGACTTACCCCTTGTACTGGCTGAACATCCTGTCGGTCGCCTGACGGATCGCTTTGGTCACCTCCGCTACCTTGTCCGCATCCCAAGCATCCGGTTCGTTTCGCAGGAACGAAGTCTTGTCTACACGGTTATCGAACACGCCGACCGGGACATGGTAGGTTCTGCCGTGTGCCCGAACAGTGACGGTATTCTCCACTTCACTGGTCTTGATGAGATACTCCATATCATCGCAGCCGTAATCGCCCAGCATGACCTCCATGGGAACGCCGTGGTGCAGATTGGAGCCCGGGTCGTTCGGATCCGCTCTGTCCGCGTTTTTGCGGCGCGACTCTTCGGGTGTGACCCAGATATAGAGGATCACCGCCTGCTCCAAGATTTCAGGGCAGAACATTGACAACGAATACTGATAGCCAAATGTGCCGGTCAGCGGCATAGACGAACCGTCGGGACCGCCGCGCGCGCTCTCAATGATGATGGTTTTGTTTTCAAAGCTGTCGGGATACCCGGCGTGTTTTTCGTCAAGCATCTTACGGGCTTCCGTTTCCAGCGTTTCCGCGAGTTTGTTCCGGATACCCTCGTCCAGCAAGCCCAGTCTGGGCGGCAGCCCTGCGGCCTGACCCGCTCTGTCGAACCGATCAAACAACAGCTGAGCGGCGGAATCGGTCTTAATGATGTTCCGGTTCATGAGATCATGATAATCCTCATTGAGCAGATTGCACAGCGTTCCCCAGTCGCGGCCGTCGATGAACGGCGCTTCGCCCGGGTAGAAGATCCGCGCCTGTCCCAAGTCCTGAAGCGTATCGTCGATCCGCCGCATCATGTGGACATACGGGAAATCATCCAGCTGAAGGTTCTCACCGATATGGAATTCATCCTGCAATCTCTGCGGATCCACATGGGACATATAATTCCGCACTTCGGACTTTCCCGATGCGGGCAGAGCCTGCAGCAGAACCACTTTGAATACGTTGTTTTTCATGTTGTCTCCTTCTTGTTTCATTCAAATCAATATATCACATGCAGCCATTTGGTCTTGTCCACGGCGATCTCTCTGTGCCGATCAACATACGCAATGATCAGCTCGGCGATCTCTGTTGGCTGTTCCCGCACCAGTTCGCATGTCCGATACACATCGTATCCACCCGTCCCTGTCGCCCGGTAATTATTCAGGCACAGCGTCAGCTGCCGCTCCTCCGAAAGTTCCTCGCCGCCGTACCGAATGGACAGCACTCTATCCCCGACCGGTCGCCGCACATCCACGGTGACCTCCGCGCCGGAAAGATAATCGTAATTAAAATGCTGCTCGATCGGAACCAAAAAATCTTCGCTCACCCTGAGCGCGCCCTGCTCGTCTAAGGCAAAGTACGCAGCACTGCGTTCCAAGGCCAGTTTCAGCTGTCCCCGGTTTACACGGACGGTTTTCAACGTGTTCGGGAATACATAGGTCGACACAATATCGCGGATGGTGACATCGCGGTTCAGACCCTTTACGATGTTTCCGAGGCTGGTGACTGAAAGCTCCGCACCGGAAGCCTCCAACTGCACCTGATTGAAAAAGTTGGCGATCAGGCTCCCGTTTGCGGCCATATCCAAGTGATCTGACGGAAAGAGCGGCGCATCCAAATGTCCCACAGGCGTATCCAACCACTCCGCCGCCTCCGCTTCCAATGGCTGCAGCAGGCGCGCTGCCTCCTCATTTTCCGAATCGCCCGGCTCCATAAGGCGCGACACGGCGCTTACCCTCTCTTCCACCGCGACATCCATGCGAATGAATCGTTTCGCTTTATCCGGCGGCTGACAGGTATAGGTGCCGCAAAGGCACACATTTTCTGTCGCCATATGCTGATGTCCCGTCAAAAGCACATCAAAGCCGAGCTCCTCGCAGATACGGCAGCCCTGGTTCTCGTCCGTAAAGGTCACGCGTTCACCGGTCGTCAGATCCTTCTCAAACCCACCGTGGTAGATGCAGATGTTTACGTCCGTGTGCGCTTTTCGAAGCTCCGAAAGCGCATGCTTTGCGCCTTCAAACGCATCAGTCACGGTGATGCCGGCAAGGTTTTCCGGCTTTTCCCACAGATTGACAAAGTGGGTCACGACGCCGGTAATGCCGACGCGCAGTCCGTTCTCCAGCGTGACGACCGCCGTCTCCTCAACGCCATGGATGCCCGTTACATTCGCGCAAAGGCATGTTGCATGCAGCGCTGAAAGATATGTCTCGACGGCATTCTTTCCGTAATTGAAATCGTGGTTTCCAAGGGTACCAAAATCGTAGCCGCCGATGTTCATAACCTCAGCGATCAGTTTGCCGCCGCCCTCCCGCTGGTTATAAAGATAGTATGTGAACGGGCTCCCCTGCAGGACGTCTCCGCCGTCGATCACCAGCGTATTGCCGTCTTTTCGGAAATTCTGGATGCAGTTTGCCAAGCCGGAAGCGATTCGTTTCCCGCTGGCGTAATCTACGGGCGAAAAGCTTCCGTGTACGTCGCTTGTATAGTAGATTGTAAGCGTTTTCTTCATCGCGCCGTTTGTGTCGATTCGTCAACGAACGCCCCGCACATCATAGGGTGGCAGGGCGTTCGCACAATGTTTCGAAGGTCAAGCCCCGTGCGCCAGTTTTCGGCGGATCCTGGTAGAGACGAGCTCGATGATCAGAACCAACACCATCAAGCCCCACACAAAGGAGCCCACCATCGCCCAACGGCGGCTGTTCAGGCACTGCACCAGCGAAGCGCCGATACCGCCTGCACCGACGATACCAAGGGTCGTTGCATCCTTGAGGTTGATGTCGAAGCGATAGATTGTGGTGGAGATAAAGCTCGCAGTCAGCTGAGGAATGACGCCGTAACGGATTTTCTGGAACGGCGTACAGCCCATAGCGTCCAAGCTCTCCAAAATGTGTGTATCCAGGTCCTCAATGGCCGTGATATACATTTTTGATATCATACCGATAGAACAGACCGACTGCGTAATCACGCCGCAGGCAGCGCCCGGCCCGGTCACGCGGATCCACATCAGCGCCCAAACGATACTCGGGATGGTACGTATCATCAAGATCAATATGCGTACCGCATACGCTATGGGTTTCGGCATGATATTGAACGAGGCAAGAAACGCGAAGGGAATCGCAAGCACCGCGCCGAACAACGTTCCGAGCACAGCGATCGCTATGGTCTGAAGCAGCAGATACGGTACGTCCGTCGCCTTCGTGCCGAACAGCAGGTCGGTGTCCGGACTGAACACGCCGTGAAGCACGCCCTTTGCGACCTCTGTGCCCGTAACGGTGAGCCCCGTAAACCGGATGTCCTGTGCGGACCAACCGACCAAAAGCACGATGACCAACACGATAGCGAGATACAGCAACCACTTTCTCGGGCGGTTTGCGTACATCTCCGCGACCGTGAGCTTCCGATCAAGCACCTGCTCCAGTGCCTCTATGCTTCTTTTCTTCTTTTCCATGCTGCTCCTCCCCGTCAGCTCAGTTTTTTCCGCAGGTATTCGCTGAAGAAGTCGATCGCAACGACGACGACAAACAGCGAAAGGAGCACCATGCCGAGACTGTTATAATCTCTCCAGCCGATGCGCTCATTGATGGTGATGCCAAGTCCGCCGGCGCCGACATAACCGAGGATAGCGGACGCACGCACATTCATCTCAAAGCAGTACAGGCTGTGGCTGAGATATACCGGCAGTATCTGCGGAACGCAAGCGGACCAGAATGCCTGGAACTTATTCGCGCCCAGTGCCTCCATGGCCTCGAACGGTCCCATATCGATGGTTTCGATGCTCTCAAAGAGCATTTTTGCAACGATGCCGAACGTAAAGATGGCGATCGCGACGGTGCCGGAGAAGGTTCCGAGCGAGAAGATCAGCGCGCATACCAAAGCGATGATCAGCGTCGGCAATGTGCGGATGAGCGCAAGGATAAACCGGCAGACGCTCACAAGCGGCACACTATGGTTGATATTGCTGGATGAGAGGATCGCTACCGGCAGCGCCAGCGCACAACCGATGACAGTTCCCAAAATGGACATTTCGATCGTATCGAAGAGCGGTGACAACACCTTGGGGAAGAAGCTCCAATCCGGCTGCCAGATCTTCTGCATCAGATCCAGCATCTTGCCGAACTTTTTAATGACAAGCCCCATATCAAAGCCCGTCATTTTTAGCGAAAGAACGATCGCGGCTGCAAGCAGCAGCAGGATCAACGGCGCACGGCTCCTACGGCGCATCACGCTATGGCCGTTCTGAAGCGTGATCTTCTGCGGCTTGAAGATCTTATCGTACAGCGTTTCCTTGATAACGACAGGGCTGTTTTCGTTTTCCATCGTCTCAGCCCTCGGTCTTGAGCTGGTGAAGCTCGCCTTCGCCCTCACCCATGGTCGGCACTTTCGTTCCGTTATAGACCTCGTCGATCTGCTCCTGTGTGATCGTGCTGGCGGGCCCGTCGAACACGATCTCGCCGGCACGGATACCGATCACCCGGTCGCAGTACTTCAGCGCAAGGTCAACGTGATGGATATTGAGCAGGATGGAGATCTTATACTCTTTGTTGATGCGTACAAAGTCCTGCATGACCTGCTTGGCCGTGATCGGGTCAAGCGACGCAACGGGCTCGTCCGCAAGGATAATCTTGGGATTCTGATTCAGCGTACGGGCAAGCGCCACACGCTGCTGCTGGCCGCCGGATAGCTGATCGCAGCGGGTATAGGCCTTATCCAAAATGCCTACCTTGTCCAGGCTTTCGAGCGCGCGCATTTTCTGCGCTTTGGAGAAGATGCCGAAGAGCACTTTGAAAAACGGCATATCGGGAACGTCCGCGGTCAGCACGTTTTTGATCGCCGTGCTGCGGGACACCAGATTGAAGCTCTGGAAGATCATGCCGACTTTGCGGCGGTACCTTCTGAGTTCTCTTCCGCGGAGTGTGTTCACGTCCACGCCGTCCACCGTGAGCTCGCCCTTGGTGACGTCGTGCATACGGTTGATACAGCGGAGGATGGTAGATTTTCCCGCGCCGGACAGTCCGATGATGGCCACGAATTCGCCCTGCTCGATTTTCAGGTTGATGTTCTTCAGCGCCGTGAAGCCGTTTGGATAAGTCTTATACACATTTTTAAATTCTATCATGCTGCGACTCTTTCTATCGTTACTGATGCAATGGTTGCTCAATGAGGGAAAAAGCGCCCTGTACAGGCAGGGCGCTTTTTGATTTTTCGTTTACTCGGAAACTGCCTTCAGAGCAGCGCGTGCGCCGTCGTAATCAGCGTCGGTCGCCTTGGCATAACCGGTATGGCTGTAGACGGAGAAGATCGCCTTGCCCTCTTCGGTGTTGATGATATTGATGAAGCAGTTCTGGAGCGCTTCAACGATTTCGGGGGTATAGTACTGACTGGCCTTAGAGATCGCAACGGTGTCGTTGTAGATCCCTTCGGTGACGCCGATGACGTTGAGCTCGTTCCAAATCGAATCGGAGCGGCCCATGCCCTGCTTGCCCGTCTCGTCCTTCTGGTCGGTGGGCAGCATCCAGCTCGCTTCGTAATCGTTGCGACCGTCCGCATAGCAAACGATGATGTCAACCTGCTCCGCGGCCGCATAGGAGAACGCCGTGCCGTAACCGGAGTCGAGCGGTACAACGTTGGTGAGATCAGAGATCTTCTTGCCGTCATAGTTGGCCATCAGCCACATGGACGGATAGATGTAACCGGCGGAAGAAGAGGTCTTCTGAACCGCCCAGCGTGCGCCGTCCAGGTCTTCCCAGGTCAGAGCTTCGCCGTTGTTGACCTTCTCGGCCAGCTTC
>ENA-OPDZ01000449-OPDZ01000449.1-human-gut-metagenome-genome-assembly--contig:-NODE-449-length-11940-cov-3.242575_pt1 | contig 11940 bp, 10 predicted proteins | sample MGYA00241628_ERZ501519 | MGnify/ENA primary metagenome ERZ501519 (study PRJEB25962, sample SAMEA2042384) | human gut metagenome | biome: human gut; feature: human-associated habitat; material: faeces...
GCAGGAATGCTAGTAAAGAGCAGTGATAATTATTTTTCAAATATTGAATCTTTATTAAGCACAATTAGAGGATGTAGCAATAAGATAGAAGAAATTGAACATCAAATAGGTGAAATTGATAAATCTATTCTTAAATCATCTAATACTAAGGTAAAGGATCTTAAGAGTAGACAAACCGATATGGAAAATAATGTTAAAGAATTAAGAGACCAGTTGAAGAGACTAGAGATTCAAAATGGTGTTTTAGAAAAAGAAAAACAAGATGCTGAAGCAGAAATAAGTAGACTTCAAATGAAAATTGAAAAGAATAAATCAATTGAAGAACAAATATTATATGCAAGAGCAGCATACAATAAGTTTAAACAAACATATGATTTTGAAGAAGCTAAAACTAGAGAAAAACTTGAAGATCAAATAAATGAATTATTTAAGCAAATATATGCTGGTGGTATGACAATTAATATTGATGAGAAATATAAAATTACGTCATATGTAAATGAACTTCAAGATAATAGTTCAAATATTGATGCAAATACAGCAAAGAGCTATTCAATTATATTTGCATTTATTGTTGGTGTTATTAATTTAGCTAAACAAAAAGTAAATGATAAAACAGAAGAATCTAGTATTGTTACTGATGAATATCCATTAGTAATGGATGCGCCTCTTTCTTCTTTCGATCAAAGAAGAATAAAAAATATTTGTGAGGTTATTCCAAATATTGCTAGACAAGTAATAATATTCATAAAAGATTCTGATGGTAATATTGCAAAGAAAGAAATGCAATCTAAAATAGGTATTGAATACGAAGTATCTTTAAGAGATAAAGAATATCCTGTTGATAGTAAAATAACAAAGGTAGGTGAGTAATATGTTTGAACGTGATTATAATTTTAAAGGGAAACATGCTAATATTGTTACACAATTAACTACAGAAATTGATAGTGATACAAAATTTAAGCTATTTGAAAGAAACATTGACGTTCTTATAATTGCTCCTATTGTTGGATATTTATATGGAAAAATGTCTAAAAGAGATGATGAAGGCCCTGCAACTGATAATGTTAAAAAAATCAATTTTGATCAAATGAACAGGGAATCTAAAACTTTGAACTTTAATTATGAATTAATTATGTTACTTCATAATAAAGATAAACTATCAATTGAAGATAGATTGGATAATGCGTTTAGATACAATGCAGGAACTGAAGAAAAAGAAGAATGCAGCAAAATATTTGAGCAATATGTTTTGGGTGGTATAGAAATATTAGAAGAAAAATTATTAAAGGATGCCACAACTATTGATGATTATATTAATAATATATATAATTTTATTTCTGAATATAATGATAGATATAATAAGGGAATATCTGAGGAAGATATCTTAGAAATGTGTATGAATAGTAATTAAAAAAAGTAGATTGAATTCTACTTTTTTTCATCTATTCTTGAATAATTAGTTAATCTCTTTTCGTCATATGTTACTAGATCTTCTGATGTAATTTTCAATTTTGAATCATATTTTTTAAGATTATCTGCAAATTTATCTACTGTTGCTAGTCGAACATTTACTTTTAAGTTTTCAATTTGATTTAAATATGAAAGTGATGTTCCAAGAATTTCTGCAAACTTTTCTTGAGATAAGTTATATTGCATACGATAATACTTCAAGTTTATTGATAAAATCTCAATTAGTTTCATATACTTACCTCCTAACTTTTATCAAATTTATTTTATAGAATCACGAAAGAAATGTCTTTATAGCAAACACGAAAGGAAATTGCTGCTTTAGTATTTACAAATAATCAAAAAAATACTATATTATATATACAAAAGAATTTTTGACTTTCTATGACTCTTAACGAGGTGAATAAAATGAAGATAATTGATAAATTATGCGAGATATATAATTCCAATAAGATAAACTATAATTCCGATGATAATGTTGTTTTAAAATATGATGACTAAAAATATATATTTTGTCACTAAAAAGCCATATTACAAAATATGGCCTTTTGATTACTTTTATATTTTACGAACTTTTTTACTAACTTGTTCTTTTTCTTTTACTATAACTTTAGTAATATCAACATATATTTTCTTGTTACTTATATCTACAGAAGAAATTCTTACCAAAACAGAAGTTGCTAATTTCATTTTATATCCTGTATCATTAATAATCATTGTTTTTTTTATAGGGTTAGTATTATAATTTCCTAAAGTAACAGGATTAGTATTAACAATAATACCATTATCTAATTTAATAAGAGCTCCTTTTCTATCAATATCAATAATAACTCCTTGGAATTCTATTCCAATATAATTAGCCATCATTTTGGCAGAACATAAATCAATATAATCTTTTTCACAAGCATCAGCTTGTCTTTCTTTATAATTAAATTCACAAGTATAATCATCTAGATTATATAACATTTTTAAATCTTCCTCTGTAGGAATATACCATCCATAGTACATATCAATAAGCAACTGATTAATTAAATCAGGAAGTCTTCTTATCGGTGAAGTAACTTGAGCATAATATGGAGTTGCAAGAGCATAATGACCAGTGTTTTGAGTAGAGTATTTAGCAATAGAAAGACATCTTAAAAGCATATTTGATATAGCAGGAAACTCATTGGTTCCTCTATACTTGTTTAAAATACTTTGCATAATTTTAACACCATAAAATTCTTTATTTTTAAAAGCATCACTATCAATATCTTTAATAATACTTAAAGATTTATCAAGTTTAATATTATTTGGCATATCATCAATTCTATAAATAAATGTCCAATCTTCACAAAAAGCTTTTCTAGCTTGACATTCACCAGTTAAAAGAGCAATATTTTCAATAATTCTTTCAGACAGTCCTTCATCTCTCTTATAAATAGATGTAATTGTTCCATTACTATCTTTTTCAATAATCATATCAGAAGAATCAAATACTAAAGATCCGTTGTTAAATCTTTTTAAGTCCATAATCTTTGAAAATTCTAAAGCAGTATCCAATATATCTTTAAAAGGTAAGTAATCATAAGAAATACATCCTGTATCATAATAAGTATTAACACCATTATAATTCATTCTCTTTTTTGAATTAATAACAGCATAATCCATTTGATAATTAACGACTTCACCATTAGGACTAACTTCCATAGAGTAGGCTTTAACCAATCTATCAACACCTTCATTTAAAGATAAAATACCATTAGATAAAACACTTGGTAACATAGGTATAACAACTTCCCCTATATATACACTAGTACTTCTTTCTAAAACTTCTTTAAACAGTCGCATTCCTGGCTTAATATAATGACTTACATCCATAGTACAAGACACAAGAAGAAAATTTCCATTTTCAAGTTTTTTGATAGTAAATCCATCATCCAAGTCCTTAGCATTAACAGGGTCAATACTTATAATAGGTAAGTCTCTTAGATCTAATCTTAATTTTCTATCTTCTCCTGTTACTTCCTTAGGTATCATAGAAGCTTCATACATAGCTTCTTCACTAAAGTCTATATTAAACCCTCTATTAATAGCAATAGCCACTTCATCACTATATCTATCAGTATAGTGTCCCATTTTATTTATCTTTGCAATATCATTAATATAAATAGTATTATCATCACTAACTTTATTATCTAAATCAATACAAACTCTATCACCAACGATTAAATTCAAAGCATTAAAAAATTTTTTAGGAATAGATATAGAAAATTCCGTATCCTTAATAACAGGGTTTAAAATTAATTTATCTTGTTTAATACAAACCTCGCACACTATTTTATTAGTTCTTCTTTTTACAATTCCTAAAACAGTTCCTTTATTTAAAGAATAAGGCTTAACTATAACAATATCACCAAAAAGGGCATTATGAGTATCATAGCTTTCAATAGTAATAGTCATATTGTTATTAGTAATCAATCCTCTACCATTTAATCCCTTTCTTAGTTCAGCAATGATAAAATTATCACTAACTATTTCATATTTGTTATTAGAGTTAAGAAATATTTTTTTATCATGTATTAAATCGTTAATTGTTTTCATTAACTCATCTTCACTAATATCAAACTTTTCCAACAAAAAATTAAAACCTTTACTATTCTTTTCCAATTCTTTTAAAATTGTCTCAATCATAATACTTCCCTTCATTATAAATATAAAATAAAATTAATAATATGTAAATATCAATAACGATTATTTTAAAAAATGTTTCAAAATAATTGAATAATTAATAGTTTTATTTTATAATTAAGGATATGAAAGAGGTGACTTATGACTTACATACATAGTTTAGAGAAATTTATATGTTCTAAAGTTAATGATTTAGGTTATAAATTGGATAGCGTAAAGTTAGAAAAATGTTCTATAAAAGAACTAGGGGACTTTCAAGTTAACTTTGCTATGAAACTAGCCAAAGAATATAAGAAAAATCCTAGAGAAATCGCCGAAAAAATATCCGAATCATTAAAGGATAAGTTTGATAACGTAAATATAGCAGGCCCAGGGTTTATTAATTTATCATTAAAGATGGATGACCTAATAGATTATGCTAATAACGAAGGAAATAATTTTGAAAATTTCATAGATGAAAAAAGTGATAAAACTATTATTGTCGATTATGGTGGAGCAAATGCTGCCAAAGCATTACATGTAGGACATATGAGAAGTGCTAATATTGGTGAAGCATTAAAAAGGTTATGTAAATTGTTTAATAAAAAAGTAATCGGAGATGTACATCTAGGAGATTTAGGAAGACAAGCTGGTATGATTATTTCAGAAATAATGATTAATAGACCAGACTTGCCATTCTTTGATGCAAACTATACTGGAGAATATCCTAAGATTGATTTAACTGCAAAAGATTTAGGCATTATATATCCTAAAGCTAATATGGCTGCTAAAAATGATGAAAAAAGAATGGATTTAGTAAGACAAATAACGGCTGAAATAGACAAAGGAAATAGAGGATATACCGAATTATGGAGACAAATAGTAGATATATCTACTCCAACTATAAAAGAAGTTTATGATACATTAAATTGTCACTTTGAATTATGGGAAGGGGAATTATCTTCAATGAAGTATGTTCCTAGTATGTTAAAAATAGTAGAACCTTATTTATACGAATCAGACGGAGCATTAGTAATGGATGTAAAAAAAGAAACTGATAAAATAGATATTCCTCCATTAATTGTTATAAAAAAAGATGGATCTACTATATACTCAACAAGAGATTTAGCCACTATATATCAAAGATTAAAAGACTATGACCCAGATGAAATATGGTATGTGGTAGACGAAAGACAATCATTATATTTTGAACAAGTATTTAGAACAGCATATAAATCAGGACTAGTTAAAGATAGTACCAAATTGTATCATTTTGGTTTTGGTACAATAAATGGTAGTGATGGAAAACCATTCAAAACACGTGATGGTGGAGTAATGGAATTATCTACACTAATAGATATGCTAAAGCAAGAAGTAGATAAGAGAATAAAAGAAGAAATTACCGGAGAAGAAAGAAAAGAAATATTAGATAAATTAACTATAGCTACATTAAAATTTACAGATTTACTTCCATATAGAAAAACAGATTATATATTTGATCCAGTAAAATTTTCTTCTCTTGAAGGAAAAACAGGTCCATATGTTCTATATACTGTAGTTCGTATAAAATCCTTATTAAACAAAGTAGACACCGTAGAAGTTAAAATAAATTCTATCCCAAATGACACAATAAAAGATATAATATTAAAAGTAATAGATTTACCTAACATTTTAACTTCATCATACAACGAAGCAACATTAAGCTATATTGTAGATTATTTATATGAATTATGTAATCTATTCAATAAATTTTATAATTCCTATAACGTTATAAACGAAGAAGATAAAAAATTAAAAGATACATATATTGCAACATGTTCATTAGTATATAACATTATACATAATTTATTAAACATATTAGCAATTGATGAAGTAGATAAAATGTAATTAAGACATAAAATTATGTCTTTTTTTCTATTCAAAAAAAGAACACTATGTTATAATAACAATTAGTTAACAAAATATTGATCAAAAAGGAGTAGAGATATGTCAAATATAAAAGTAATGGACGAATTATTATCTAACAAAATAGCAGCTGGTGAAGTTGTAGAAAAAATAGTTTCTATTGTCAAAGAACTAACAGAAAATTCCATAGATGCCAAAAGTAGTGAAATAAAAATTGAGTTAATTGAGTCTGGTCTTCGTGAAATAAAAGTCGTAGATAACGGAATAGGAATGGATAAAAATGATGCCAAATTGTGTTTTCAAAGACACGCTACTAGTAAACTATATACAGACGATGATTTATTTTCTATTGAAACTCTAGGTTTTAGAGGAGAAGCATTACCATCTATTGCCGCTGTATCAGATGTGGTATTAAAAACATGTCAAAAGGGTAGTAGCGAAGGAACAATGATACATATTAAAGGTGGAAAGATAATTGAAGAAAGTTCTTCTGAACTAAGATATGGAACAAGTTTCACAGTAACAAATTTATTTTATAATACCCCAGCCAGACTAAAACATTTATCTAGTCCTTATTCAGAATTATCTAATGTTATAGATTATGTTAATAAAATATCTCTTTCATATCCATATATTAAGTTTACCTTAATTAACGATGGTAAATACTTATTAAATACTGATGGTTCAGGTAATATATTAAAAGTCATTAATGCTATATATGGCTTAGATGTTACAAAAAGAATGTTTCCAATAGAAGGATGTAATCAAGATTATAATATAAAAGGTTTTATATCATTACCAGAATTAAATAGAGCAAGTAAAAATTATATTACTACACTAGTAAATGGTAGAGTAATAAAAAATGTAACTCTATATAGAATAATAAACGAAGCATATTCTAATTATAAAGAAGATTCTAGATACCCTATAGTAGTCTTATATATCGAAACTGATCCATCATTAATAGATGTAAACATTCATCCATCAAAATTAGATATAAAATTTAGTAACTTTGAAGACTTAACAGAATTAATAAAAGCAACTATAATTAAAGGAATTAAACAAAAGTTATTAATACCACAAGTAGAACCTACAAAAGAAATAAACCCTAATATAGAAAAAAATAAATATGAAAATTTAACATTAAATATAGAAAGAACTATTAAAGAAGATACTCCTACATATAATTATCAAGATATAATAAATCAAGATAATAAATATGAAATAAATTCTAATAAAAAAGATGAAACAAATTTTGAAGAAGACACTATGGTTACACAATTACCAAAAGAAAAATTGCCAGAATTATATCCAGTAGGACTTTTACATGGAACATATATTGTATGTGAAAATGAAGATGGATTTTATTTAATAGACCAACATGCTGCTAAGGAAAGAATTAATTATGAGAAGTATAGATATATTTTAGGACATCCTAATAATAATACTATAAGTCCATTAATACCCATTATAATAGAACTTCCCCTAGATGAATTTGCCATAATAAAAGAAAATATAGATATATTTGATAAATTAAATATATCTCTTGATGAATTTGGTACACAATCATATAGAGTAATATCACACCCAACGTGGTTTATTCAAGGAAAAGAAGAAGAACTTATAAGAAAGATTATTGAATTAGTTATTCAAAAAGAAAAGAACTTCTCATTAGAAAAGTTTAATGATAATTTAGCTAAAATGATAAGTTGCAAAATGAGCATAAAAGGTAACACTTACATAGACACTCCATCTATGGAGTCATTGATTAATGATTTAAGAAAGTGTGATAATCCATTTAATTGTCCTCATGGTAGACCAACAATCATTCATTTTACTAAGTATGAACTGGAAAAAATGTTTAAAAGGAGTATGTAATGAATAGAATAATTGTAATTACAGGACCTACTGGTGTAGGTAAAACAAGACTAAGTATTACTTTAGCTAAAAAATATAATGCTGAAATAATAAATGCTGATGCTATGCAAGTATATAAAGGACTAGATATTGGCACTGCAAAAATTACTAATGAAGAAAAATGTAACATATCACATCATCTACTTGATATAAAAAATGTTAGCGAAGACTATACAATATATGATTATCAGAAAGATGTAAGAAAAATACTTGATAAAGATGATAATAAAATTTATATTATGGTTGGAGGTTCTAATTTATATATCAAAGCAGCTTTATATGATTACAATCTAAAAGATAATATTATAAATAATAATTATGATGATTTATCCAATGAAGAAATATATCAGAAACTATTATTATTAGACAAAGATATTGTTATAGATAATAAAAATAGAAGAAGACTAATTAGAGCATTAAATTACTATCTAGAAAACAATGAATCTATAAATAAAAATGATAATGGTAATAAATTATTATATAATGCAATATTTATAGGATTAACTACTAATAGAGAAAAATTATACGATATAATTAATTCTAGAGTGGATACTATGATTAATAACGGACTAATTAACGAAGTAAAATATTTTTATGATAATAATATGCTTTATAAGCCTATATTAAATGGAATAGGGTATAAAGAAGTAATAAGTTATCTAAATAAAGAAATAGACTATAATACTATGATAGAGTTAATTAAAAAAAATTCCAGACACTATGCCAAAAGACAATATACTTTTATGAATAATAAAATGAATATTAAATGGTTTAATGTAGATTTTAATAACTTTAAAAATACAGAAGAAGAAGTTATCTCTTATCTTGAAGAATTAATATAACAATTACTATATTAAATGTAATAAAGTTTATATATTATTATAAAAAATTAAAGTCAGAAATGACTTTTTTCTATGCAAAAAGAGGCTTATGCAGCCTCTTTATATATATTTTTATCAAAATTATGTGTTTTATCATCTAAATTACCCAAAGTCTTAGTATCTATCAAAAAGTATGTATCTCTATTTTGATTAGTATCACTTATCGGATCATCCCAAGTAACATCTACATGTAACCATTTTCCATTAACATATACTAAATTCCATATATGACTATCATTACTAATTTTATAATTTTTAATATTAAGACTGTTTAAAAATATAGCCATAGTATCAGAATAACCAGAACAAATACCATAACCTTCTTTAAGTACCCCATATGCAGTATTAGATCTATATGTAGTATCATGAATATTATCTATTTTATATTCATCATACTGGGTATTATTAATTATATAATCATGAATAGCTTTAATTTTTTCAATAGTAGTCATATTTTCAGTAAATATATTTTTACTCACATTATTTACAATAGAATTAAGCAAAGCAATATCCTCATCTTTATATATATGTTCAATAGCTAACGAAAACCTACCTTTATCATCATAAGTAAAAGAAATAGATTTAAAACTATTATATGGATGTACAAAATTATTCATAATAGATAATGCTTCATTATCTTTAGCAATATTCTCTAAATCACGAACACAATTTACATATTCCTTTTGACATTCCCCATCAGCATAATCACTACCAGTATTAATAACATAATAAATATAATCAATTAATTCTTGTCTATTTTTAACATCATCAGTATAATTTTTAATATATTTAAAATCACTATCTAAATAATAATTATTAGCCTCTGCAATAACATACTCTTTATTCCAAAATATATTATCCAAAAAATTAATAACTTCATCTTTATAAAAATTTAACACTGTAACAATTATAATAGAAATAATCCCAATAGATAGAATTACTTTCCTCATAATACCACCTCTATTTATATAATTCTTTTTTAAATAATTCTAAATTATTATTCATAATAGTAAAATAATTTTCATTAGTATTAGTAATACCACCATCTATACTATACATAGAATTAATAATAATATTCTCAATATTATAGTTTTTAATTAAATCATTAACAACGTTATTATTTTCCACACTAGTAGAGTATATATATTTAACATTTCCATCACTAATCATCTTTTTAACTTTATTAACTAAAGAAGAATCAATAGTCTTAACAGGTATTTTAAGATTAGTTCCAACTTTTACATTATCATTAGTAATATTGTTATATGTAAGAATATCACTTAAATTAATATTATACTTAAGTGCAATATCAGATAAAGTATTATTATTACTAATAGTTTCTTCCACAATATTTTCATATAAAGAAATAACAGTAATACCATACTTTTCTAAAGATTTTAATGCTTCATTTGACGTTACAATTGTTTTATAAGAAGCATTACTAAATACATCCTTATAGTCAGCATCTAACTTAGACAATGAATATTGTAATTCTTCATATTTATCATTTATTCCTGTATGTTCCTTATTAGAAATTAAATAAGGATTAGTAACATATTGCAATAATCCATTTTTCGTATTTTGTGCCATCATCAAGTAGTTATATGGATTTAACCATAATTCTTCAATACCATATTCATAATTCATTCCCATAGATACATCTATAAGTTTTAAATCAGTATTAATATTAACCATTTCAACAGAATAATCTCTATCTACATCTAAACTATTAAAAACATATAAAGAACTCTTGGCATATTCATTAAGTTTCTTATCAGATAATTCATATTCTTTAAAATCAACCTCACTAGGATATATACTATAAATTGTCGAATTATTTCCATATAAATATTTAATTAAGTAATTAACTGGATATATAGTGGTATATATTTCAATATCATCCATAGCATCACTCTTAAATAAACTACAACCAGTCATAATAAATAAACATATCACTAATAATATAATTTTACTAAATATCTTTTTCATTTCTACCTCTTTTCATTATAATAATTTTATCAAATATTAATCCCTTTGTAAATCATTTTAATAGACAATAAATTATTATTTTGCTATAATTAATATGAAGGAAGTGTATAACTTATGAAAATTTTTAAAAGATTAAATTTTAATCCAACGAATATAAATTTGTATTATCAAGCATTTACACATACATCTTATAGTAACGAAAACCCCTCTTATGTAAGTTATGAAAGACTGGAGTTTTTAGGAGATGCTATACTTGAATTTGTTGTAAGTGACTACCTATATAAAGAAAGACACCTTGAAGAAGGTGTTATGACTAAGTTAAGAGCAAGCTATGTATGTGAACTTGCCTTAAGTACTTATGCTAAAAATTTAAAACTAGAGGATGATATTAAGTTAGGTGGATGTGAAACACAACCTAACAATACTATTCTAGCCGATGTTTTTGAAGCTTTCGTAGCAGCTATGTATTTAGATCAAGGGCTTGAATTTACCAAAAAATTTATTCTTGAAGTAATGGAACCATATATTGAAAAAAACGTTGATTTCTTACAAGATTATAAATCTAAATTACAAGAATTAGTTCAAACAGACAAAAAAAGTGTTACGTACGAAATAATAGATGAAACAGGACCATCACATAATAAAACGTTTACCTGTCAAGTAAAAGTAGGGGATATTGTGATGGGAAAAGGTATTGGTAGTAGTAAAAAACACGCTGAACAAGAAGCAGCTAAAATGGCATTAGAAAAACAAGCAAAATAAAAGAATTGTTAGCAATTCTTTTATTTTATTGATTTTGATTATTCATTTGCATATTTTCACCAGCGGGAACAGTTTGATTAATTAATCTTAGCTTATTTCTTAAACAAGTTTTAGCATTTAATTCATCATCTGCTTCTACCAATTTCATTATTTCTTCTAACGATGTAAATCCCGCCATAACCTTATATAAACCATCTTGTATTAATGTAATTACTTCACCATTATATACAAGGTCACGTAATTGTGCTTTTTTTAGCGATGCATTAATAGCATCTCTAATTTCTGGTGATATTAAAAGTACTTCTTGAATAGCAATCCTTCCTTTATATCCACCAGAACATTCAGGACACCCAACCGCCGTATATACCTG
>ENA-OPDZ01000469-OPDZ01000469.1-human-gut-metagenome-genome-assembly--contig:-NODE-469-length-11479-cov-3.138918_pt1 | contig 11479 bp, 10 predicted proteins | sample MGYA00241628_ERZ501519 | MGnify/ENA primary metagenome ERZ501519 (study PRJEB25962, sample SAMEA2042384) | human gut metagenome | biome: human gut; feature: human-associated habitat; material: faeces...
GAATTTAATCTTTCTTTTCTTATATTTTCTACTCTTGTGTTGATAAGTTCAAGGTTATCAACACAAATTTTTTCTTGTAATTCTGTTAGGAACTTTATCTTTTTATTATTACTATCTAACAAAGTTACCTTTAATTCTGGGAAAAATATCTTTAAAACCATTCCTGGAAAGCCTGCTCCAGTACCAAAATCAAGAAGATTTTTACAAGTATTTAAATCAATTACTTTGGTTAGTGTTAAACTATCATAAAAATGTTTTAAATAAATATCTTCTAATTTAGTTATCGCTGTAAGATTAGTATGTTCATTATATTCTTGTAAAAACTTAGCATAAATATCTAATTTTTCCAATATTTCTTTCGTAGGATTTAAACCTAAAGATTTTACTTCTTCAATAAATTCATTAATTGTCATTTTTGCCATATTCCTTTTTTAAATAAATTGTTAAAACTGAGATATCAACTGGGTTTACTCCACTGATACGTGATGCTTGAGCAAGTGTTTTTGGTCTTATTTTTTCTAACTTTTGGCGTGCTTCACTAGCTAAGTTGGTAACTTTTTGATAATCAATATCTTCAGGTATTTGTTTTTCTTCTAATTTTGCTAATTTTTCAACTTCTTTATAGGCTTTTTTAATATAACCATCGTATTTAGCTTTTATTTCTACTTGTTCTTTTACTTCAGTTGGATAATCTAAAGTTATAAAGTTTTCAATAAATTCTAGATTTATTTCTGGTCTTTTTAATAAATCATAATAATTTAAACCTGTCAAAGGTACATTTATGTTATTTTCATTAAATATTTTTGTTACTTCACTGGTTATATGAAGGGTATTTTCTTGTAAATACTTAGTTAATTCTTTTATCTTTTCTTCTTTATCTAGCAATCTTGCATATTGTTCTTCAGTAATTGTTCCAATATCATGGGCATAGTGGCGAAGTCTTAAATCAGCATTATCATGTCTTAAAATAAGGCGAAATTCTGCACGAGAAGTTAACATACGATAAGGTTCTATTGTTCCTTTTGTTACTAAGTCATCAATTAAAACACCGATGTAAGCATCACTTCTTTTTAGGATTAAAGCTTCTTTATTGTCTACTTTTAATGAGGCATTTATACCGGCGATTATCCCTTGGCCAGCAGCTTCTTCATAACCACTTGTACCATTTATTTGTCCAGCTGTATATAAACCATCTATTATCTTAGTTTCTAGTGTCTGTTTAAGTTGTGTTGGATTTATGGCATCATATTCAATAGCATAAGCATATTTAGAAATTTGAGCATTTTCTAATCCAGGTAAAGAGTGGACCATTTGTTCTTGAATGTCTTTTGGCATACTGGTAGAAAATCCTTGTAAATACATTTCATTATAATGAATGCTTTCTGGTTCTATGAATAATTGATGTCTTTCTTTATCTTTAAATCTTACTATTTTATCTTCAATAGATGGACAGTATCTTGGTCCACTTCCTAATGGTTCTTCAATGGCACCGTACATACTAGACTTGTTTAGATTTGATAAAATTATTTGATGGGTATTTGGCGTTGTATATGTTAAATAACATGGTTCTTGTAAATTTGGGTCATATTCTAAATTTTTTTCTGTATTAAAACAATAACATTCTTTTTCTCCTGGTTCTATAGACATTTTACTAAAATCTATACTTTCTTTTATTATTCTTGGTGGTGTTCCTGTTTTTAATCTTATTACTTCAAATCCATATTCTCTTAACTTATCGCTTAGATGATTACTTCTTTTTTCACCATTTGGTCCTGATGGTGTTCTTGTTGCTCCGACTAAAATATCTGATTTTAGATATGTTCCTGTTGTTAGTATTACTTTTTTACTATAAATTTTTTCTTTGGTATTAAGTACTACTCCAAATACTTTATTATCTTCTATAATTAAATCTTCAATTAATCCTTCATATAATTCTAAGTTTTGGGTGCCTTCTAATTCTTTTTTCATCGTTTTGGGATATTCTACTTTATCAACTTGAGCTCTTAATGATCTTACAGCTGGTCCTTTGGCATTATTTAACATTTTCATTTGTAAAAATGTTTTATCAGCTATTCGACCCATAGTTCCACCTAAAGCATCTATTTCTCTTACAATAATTCCTTTGGCTGATCCTCCTATAGAAGGATTACAAGGTAGAGTAGCAATATTATTTAATGAACCTGTTATTAAAATTGTTGATAATCCCATCTTGGCTGTGGCTAATGCTGCTTCACATCCGGCATGTCCTGCTCCGACGACAATTATATCATATTTATTCTTTAACATTTTATCACTTACTTTCCTAAACAAAATCTTTGAAACATCTCATCTAATAATTCATCTGTATATGTTTTTCCTATTATTTCTCCTAGAGTATTCCATGATTCTTTTAAATCTATTTCTACTATATCTATTGGATAGTTATTTTCTATATTGGTTAGAGAAGAAACTAATAAATTATTAGCCTTTGTTAGTAATGAAATACTTCTAGCATTACTTAGATAAGTCATATCTTGCGTTTTTATTTTTTCAAGATTAAAAATTTCACTGATTTTATCTTTTATTTGTTCTAATCCTTTTTTTTCTTTGATACTTATTTTTATACATTCTTCATTTAATTTTAATTTTTGTTCTAAATCTATTTTATTTACAATGACAATATGTGGTTTATTTCTTATTTGTTCTAATAATTCTTGTTCTTCTTTTGTAATTATATCATTGTTATTTAATACCAAAAGAACTAAATCACAAGTATCAATTATTTTTTTACTTTTATTTACTCCTATTTGTTCTACGATGTTATTAGAATTTCTTATTCCAGCTGTATCTATAAAGTTACAAGCTATACCATTTATAATTGTTGTTCCTTCAATGGTGTCTCTGGTTGTTCCTTCGATGTCTGTTACAATGGCTTTTTCTTCTTCTAGAATTGCATTTAAAAGACTACTTTTTCCGACATTTGGTTTTCCTATTATTCCTATGGTTATTCCTTCTTTAATAATTTTTCCATCTTCACTAGAAGCTATTAAGTTATCTATTTCTTGTATAAGTTCTTTTATTTTGGGATATATTTCTTCATTTGTAACTTTATTTATATCTTCATATTCTGGATAATCTATATTTACTTCAATATTACTTATTATTTCTATTAATTTTTCTCGTAATAAATCTATTTTATTTGATAGATTTCCGTTTAATTCTTTCATAGCTTGTGTTCTAGCTAATTCTGTCTTAGCTTCAATTAAATCCATTATTCCTTGTGCTTCAATTAAATCTATTCGACCATTTAAAAAAGCTCTTTTGGTAAATTCTCCTGGACTTGCTAATACTGCTCCATTATTTAATAATAATTCTAATACTTTATTTGTAGTGGATAATCCTCCATGACAATTTATCTCTATGACATCTTCTTTTGTAAATGTCTTGGGTGAACGCATAAGACTTACTAATACTTCATCTATTTCTTCATTATTATCTATTATTTTTCCATAGTGAATAGTATGACTTTTTTCATTTGATAGGTCTTTAGTAAATATTTTATTTATAATTGAGATGCTGTCTTTTCCTGACATTCTTATTATTGATATAGCTCCTGTTCCTAATGGTGTTGATATAGCTGCTATTGTATTATCCATAATATTCCTTCTTTCTTTTTATGTATTTTATCATATTATGAAGTAATTGTCATTTATTTTATTATGCAAGAAAAAAAAGCTTTATTATTCGCTTTCTTTTGGTTTTATTACGACACATCTATTTGGTTCTTCTCCTGTTGATTCTGTATATACATATTTATCTTCAGAAAGAATACTGTGGACGATTCTTCTTTCATAAGAATTCATACTATCTAATTTTACCTCTACTTTTGTTTTAGCTACTTCTCTTGCAGTTTTTTTGGCAAGATATTCTATATTTTTTACTCTTTTTTCTTTATAATTTTCTACATCTAATGTTATTGAAATAGCTTTATTTGTATTATTAAATAGTATTTGTCTTATTATTGTTTGAAGTGCACTTATTGTATAACCGTTTTTTCCGATTAGTACAGCATTATGATCAGAGAATATTTTTATTGTTATATTATTTTCTCTTCTTCTTACTTCTAAGTTAACTTCTAAGCCCATTAGATTGGTTATTTCATTTATACATTCTTTGGCATAATTTATTATATCATTATAATTTATTACTTCTATTATTGTTTGTTTTTTTAAAAGTGTATTTTTTTCTTCTTTTATAGTTATAATTAAATTTTCTTCTTGAGTATTTTGATCTTCTAGGGCATGTGATAGTGCATCTTCGTAATTTTTTCCTTCATATAAATATTTTTTCATTATTTTTCAACCTTCTTTCTTTCAACCAATAAATTTTGAATTATAGTGAATAAACTTGATGTTACCCAATAAATTCCTAAGGCACTTGACATTGTAAATGATGCATATGTTATTATTGCTAACATAAAGTATAGTGAAAACTTCATGTTTTGTGCTTGTGCTGATTGGTCTTTTAGAGTCTTTTTAAACGACACTAAGGTTGTTAAGAAAATTAACACTATTAATATTATATATATAATATATTTTCCATGTGTTATAGCAGTCCATGGTGTTGTTCCTAGATTTAATGATAAAAAGTTTCCTTCAAAGATTATTGGAGTTCTATTTATTGCTTCATAGTATGCCATTACTAGTGGTATTTGCAAAAATGATAATAAACAACCTGATATAGGATTTATTTGGTATTTTTGATATATTAACATCATTTCTTGTGCTTTCCTTTGTTGGTCTTCTGTTGATGTTTTATCTTTATACTTTTTTTCTAGTTTTTCTAGTTCTGGGCTTGCTTTTTTGATAAGTTCTGATTGCATTGCTGTTTTTCTTGTCAATGGATATAATACTAATCTTATTAATAGACATGATATTATAATAGCTAATCCAGAATTTTTTACTAAACTTTCTATTTTTATTATTAACCATGCTAATGGCTTTACAAAAAGACTTGTCCATAATCCTTCATAATTTTTTAATGGAGTAAATTTATTACATTCTGGTAACTTTGATATATCTACATTGTTATCTTCATATATCTTTATTGCATCTTTTTCTGTTGGTTTACATATTATATTTTCTGTTATTGCTTGTCCTGTTTCAGGATTTTTTACTACTTTTTTTTCACTATCTTTTAATATTTTTGTACAACCTGTTAGCATAAAAATACATAGTATTATCATTATTATTTTTTTATTTTTCATATTTACCTACTTTCTTAAATGTATTTATTAATTCACAGCTTAATTCTTGATATATTAAATCTAAAGCTGTTTCTTTAATAATTATAACATAATTATAGTTTTTTTGTATATATAATTCATTTTCCATTATTATATTTTTTATTTGTCTTTTTAATTTATTTCTAATAACGGCATTTCCAACTTTTTTTGGAATAGTTATTCCATATAATGTAGTGTTATTAGGTAGGTAAAATATTTTAAAGTATTTATTTTTTATATTTTTTCCCTTTTGAATTATATTTGTATATTCTTGACTTTTTTTTAGTATTTTTTCCTTGTTCATATATATACTTCCTTTACAAATTAGTGTTGTATAAACAAAAAACCACATTCTCGTGGTAACTATGCACTAAGTCTTGTTCTTTTTTTTGCTCTTCTTTTATTTATTATATTACTTTTCATTCTGGCAAAAAAACCATGTTTCTTAGCTTTTTTTCTATTATTTGGTTGATAAGTTCTTTTCATTTATGTCTACACCTCCCGTGAAAAATCTTCTTTATTATATAGGGGTTTTATTTTTCTGTCAATATTTTTTCAGTTTTTTGTTTCTTTTTTTTAATTTTATGTTATACTTATTATTAAGAATAAGAGGGATTTTTATGTTTGAAAAAATTTTGGCTATTACTAAAAATTATGCTATGGTTAAGGTTAGTAATAACATTGGTGATGATATACTTAACTATAATGTTATTTTAGAAGATAAAGATAAAGTTATTTTAGGAGAAATTGAAGAAATTATTAATAATGAATGTAAAATAACTTTTCTAGGAGAATTTCATAGTGGTAAATTTTATAGTGGTATAATTAGAAGACCTACTCTTGATGCTAAAATTAGGATTATAAATCAAGCAGAATTATCTGAACTTGTTGGAGATAATGATAAAAAAACAATGATTTTGGGTTTATCTCCTTTATATAATAATTATCCAGTTAAGATAAATATTAATGATATGTTTAGTAATCACTTGGCTATTTTTGGTAATACTGGTAGTGGTAAAACGTGCGGTGTTGCTAGAGTTATGCAAAATTTATTTTATATGCATGATAAAATTCCTTTTAATGCTAACTTTTTAATATTTAATAATACTAGTGAATATCATAATGCCTTTAAAAATTTAAACTCTGTTAATGTTAATTATAATTATAAGATGTATACTACTGATAGGAGTAATATGGAAGGAGAATTATTGAGACTTCCTTTATGGCTTCTTGAGGTTGATGATTATGCAAATTTATTGGATGTTACTGATTATTTTCAAATTAATATTATTGAGAAAATGCTTAGTTTAGTTTCTATTTTTGCTAGAGAAGATGAGGAATCTTTACGATATAAAAATCATTTAATAGCTAAGGCTTTAATTTCTGTTTTATATTCTAATCAAGTTGCTGCAAAGATTAGGGATCAGATTTTTACTATATTAACAGATTGTCATACTAATGAATTAAATTTAGATGCTGAAGTTCCTGGTATTGGATATACACGTGAATTTAGGAAATGTTTTGATATAGATAATCATGGTGATTTTGTTGAAAGAATTCTTGTTACTAAGTATATTCAAAGTTTTATAGATAATAATACGAAGTGGAGTGAGGATTATGTTCCAATATATTTTACTTTAGATCAACTTGAAGTTGCTTTGAATTTCACTTTAATTAGTGAAGGTCTTTTGCTTAATGAGAAGTCTTATGCTGAAGCAATTTCTTTAAAGGTCAAATTACATACACTGAACAATAGTTCCAATAAAGATTTTTTCTATTTTCCTAATTTTATTACTATTGATCAATATATTTCTTCTTTATTGTTAACACAAGATAATAAAAGAGCTCAAATTGTTAATTTTGTTTTAGAAGATATTGATGATAGATTTGCTAAAAGTTTAGTTAAAGTTGTTTCTAGGATTGTATTTAGATACATGAAACGACTACAGCCAAGAGGATCTATGCCTGTTCATATAATGTTAGAAGAGGCTCATAGATATGTTCAAAAAGATAGGGATATAGATATTTTAGGCTATAATATATTTGAAAGAATTTCAAAGGAAGGTAGAAAATTTGGTGTTATTATTGATTTAATTACACAAAGACCTACTGAATTATCAGAGACTGTTTTATCACAATGTTCAAATTTTCTTATTTTTAAATTGAACCATCCTTCTGATTTAGAATATATTAGAAAAATGGTTCCTAATATTAGTAGTGATGTTATTGAAAAACAGAAATCTCTTCAATCTGGTACATGTGTTGCTTTTGGTAGAATGATGAAAATACCTATGATAGTAAAAATGGAAATGCCAAATCCAGAACCACAAAGTGCAAATGCTTCCATTTATGATAAGTGGATGATTGAAATTTAAAAATACTAGAATTGATCTGGTATTTTTTTTGTATTTATTTCGACATTTATCAACAGTATCAACAGTTATCAACAGTTATCAACAAGTTTGGTATCTGTTTATAAAAACTTTTCAACAGAAAATGTCTATCAACAGTTTTTGTTGAAAAGTTTGTTTTTTGCTTATTTTATAATACTTTATCTTGTTGATAAATTGTTGAAATGTTGTTAATTTGTTTGTTTATAGAAAAAAATGTATAGACAAATCAACAATTTATGTTACAATATCTTTAGATGAAACTGGTAGGTGGTGATGGGATGAATAATGAAGGTTTATGGAATAATTTTTTAGAAATCATTCAAGAAGACTTGTCAACTTTTTCATTTGATACTTGGTTTAAGGATACTAAACTTCATTCTTTGAAGAATAATGTAGCTACAGTAATTGTTCCTGTTTTATTAACTAAAAAACATTTAGAAGATAATTACTTAGATATGATGATTGAAGTTATGAACAAACTTACGGGAAATACTGTTTCTTTTAATTTCATATTAGAAGATGAAATTGTTCCTGAAGATTTAGATATTGGCAATTACATAGTGACGGAGAGTAGTGGTAATGATCATAATTATGCTGATACTAATCTTAATAGTGACTATACTTTTGAAACTTTTGTTGTTGGTAATAGTAATAGATTTGCTTATACTGCATCAAGAGCTGTAGCAGAATCTCCTGGTAAGACTTATAATCCGTTATTCTTATATGGAGAAAGTGGTGTTGGTAAAACTCATTTAATGCATGCTATTGGAAATTATATATTTAATACTACTAATAAAAAAGTTTTATATGTACCAAGTGACAAATTTGTTGATGATTACACAAGAATATTCAGATATAATGACAAGAATAATTTTGATAAGATTGATAATTTTAAATCTAAATACAGAAGTGTTGATGTTCTTATTGTTGATGATATACAATTTTTAGGAAATGCTTCCAAGGGACAAGAAGAATTTTTTCATACTTTTAATGAATTACAAAGTATGAATAAACAAATAATTATTGCTTCCGACAGATCTGTTGATGATTTAAAATCTGTAGAAAATAGATTGTTAACTAGATTAAATGGTGGTCTTACTGCTAATATTTTAACCCCAGACTATGATCTTAGAGTTAGTCTTATAAAAAATAAGTTAAAGTATAATGAAGCAGCACAAGATATTCCAAATGAAGTTATAGAATATATTGCTAATAATTTTGATTCTGATATTAGAGCTTTAGGTGGAGCTATAACTAGAGTATTGGCTTATTCTACTATGTTTAACAAAGGAGTTATTACCTTAGATTTAGCGGTAGATGCTTTAAAAGATTTATTAAAAGACAAAAGTTATTATAAAAATGATGTTCAAAGAATTCAGAAAGTTGTTTGTAGCTATTATAAAATAAGTATTGATGATATGAAGGGAAAAAATAAGAATAATTCTATTAATTTTCCTAGACAAGTTGCCATTTATTTATGTAGAGTATTGACTTCAGAATCATTTCCAAAAATTGGAACGTATTTTGGAGGCAGAAATCATTCTACTATAATTAGTGCATATCAAAAAATAGAAAAAGAATTAGAAAAAAATGATAAATTGAAGAATGTCATTAAAGACTTAAAGAACAATTTATCATAAAACCTGTTGATAATGTTTATTTATGTGTAGATGTTGTTGATATATAGAAGCTTATAAAATAAGGTAATAATGAAGTTATCAACAGTATCAACTTTATAATAATAATAATAATTAAAAGAAAGGAATGATGAAAATGAAATTAATTATTAAAAAGAGTATTTTATTAGAAGCTTTATTAAATACTTCTAAAGCTATTTCACAAAAAAATTTAATACCTATTCTTACGGGAATTAAATTCGACTTAAAAAAGGAAGGTTTATATTTATATGCTAGTGATTCTGATATTTCTATTAGGAGTTTTATTGATAAAGATGAAATTGTTAAAATAGAAGAGACTGGTAGTGTTGTTATTGGTGGTAAATATATAGTAGAGATTGTAAAGAAATTACCTGAATCTAATATTGTTATTGAAGTATTAGATGGATATAATATGATTATTAGTGCTAGTGATGGAGAAGATTTAAATAATAAAATAGAATTTAATTTAAATGGTATTAATCCATCAGAATTTCCTAATTTAGATTTAGATGAATCTAAAAATCCTATAGTTATTGATCCAATTACTTTTAAAACAATTATTAGTCAAACTTCTTTTGCTACTTCTTTATCTGAAACTAGACCTATTCTTACGGGGATTAATTTTAAGTTAGAAGGAAAAAGTTTACAAGTAATTGCTACGGATAGTTATAGATTAGCTAAAAAAGTTATTGAACTTAATGATAGTTATGATAATTCTTTTGATATAGTTATACCTGGAAAGAATTTATTAGAGTTATCAAGAATTATTGAAGATGATAAGGAAAATATTCAATTACATATATTTAGTAATAAGATCTTATTTAAATATAAAAATATATTGTTTTTGTCTAGATTAATAAGTGGAACATATCCTGTATCTTCTGATATCATTCCTACTGAATTTTCTATTAATGTTAATATTTCATATAGTAATTTGTTTAATATGATTGATAGAGCATCTTTATTGACTTCAGATAAGGATAAAAACATTATAAGATTAGATCTTAATGATAAAGAATTAATTATTTCTTCTAATTCTCCAGAAATTGGTAAAGTTGAAAATAAGATAAGTGTTATTAATGATGGTGCTATTTCTATATCATTTAGTTCTAAGTATATGTTAGATGCTATTAAGAGTTTTTATACTGATAATATAATTATATGTATGAATAATGATAATAGTCCTATAATTATAAAAGGAGAAGGAGATACTTCATTAATTCAATTGGTTTTACCTATTAAGACATATTAGTTTTATTTATGAACAGAAATGTTTATAGATGCTAAAAAGATATCGACAGAATTGTTGATATCTTTTTTTTATCAATAATTTTATTGTTATTATAAAATTTTTTTCGTTCGACTTTTTTTGATAAAATTTGACATTATAGTTATGTTTTAATAAAAATTTAGGGAGGTGATTTTGTGGTTAAATATGAAATTGATATGTCAACTTTAATGATTATGTCAATATCTGAAAATACTACAAGAGTTATTACGATTGATGATGATTTTATAGTAAATGATAATTCATTATCTATTATGAATTATTCTTGTTGTTTTTTTGGTAATTCATTAAAGGAGAGAATAAATGTGACAAAAAGACTTGTTAATATTTCTTCTAAGTCTCCTATTATTATTGAAGAGAGTAGATGTATTTTATTTTTTCCTTTAAAATCTACAAGGGAGAAAGAAAATATATGGATTTCGTATAATAATTTAGATACATATGTAAAAAACGATGATAAAACAATATTTCGTTTTAAGTGTGGTAAAGTAGTAGAAATTAAATTTTCATATTATATTATTGATAATCAAGTAACAAGAAGTTTAATATTGGATTATGAGTATAATAAAAGAAGAAAAAGTTTGGAAAAATAGTTGTTTTTTCTTTTATTTATATGGCTTTTGTGCTATAATTTTATTATGGATTAAGGTGTGGTTGAGTATGAATATTATACAATTATGATTATAAAAAATATTAAATTAAAAAATTTTAGAAATTATGAAAAACAGACTATTTCATTTAAAAGTGGAATTAATATTTTAGTCGGAAAAAATGGTAGTGGAAAAACTAATATATTAGAAAGCATTTATTATTTAGCTATTACACATTCACATAGAACTCATGATGATTCTTTATTAATAAACAATAAAAACGAATT
>ENA-OPDZ01000475-OPDZ01000475.1-human-gut-metagenome-genome-assembly--contig:-NODE-475-length-11381-cov-2.429984_pt1 | contig 11381 bp, 8 predicted proteins | sample MGYA00241628_ERZ501519 | MGnify/ENA primary metagenome ERZ501519 (study PRJEB25962, sample SAMEA2042384) | human gut metagenome | biome: human gut; feature: human-associated habitat; material: faeces...
TCACGGCACTGTGCTGGTTTGCAGGGATATTTGCGGCGCGAATGACTGTTTTCCGCATCGCACTTTCAGAGCCGCTGACGGGCAGGATGCATACAGCCCGCCGACGTGCGCATGCGTTTGATGTTTTCCGCCGCACTGCGGTCGTGCTGCTTGCCGCTGTATTCTGCGGTGCGGTTATATTCGGCATTCTGGAATCACTTTATCCGAGAGCCGATATGCATAAATGGCAAAATCAACCTGCATATGTTCTGAATGCGGAATCTTCGGAGGTTGCATTTATCAGGGATGGTCGAAATGCACAGCTTATTACTGCGGATATGCTGAAAACCTATCAGAGTATACCCGGCGTCACAAAGGCAGCTGCATTTAATTCGATGACGGTGGAGCTGACGTTCGACGGCGACAGAAACAGCAGCCTTTTCACCGCTTTGCGTGAATATGACCCTCGGTTTGAGGACGGTGCAGCCGTGTGCCTGTATGCCTTATCGGAGGAAAGCCTCGGCACATTGATTGACCCTTCCGCTGTTGATGCGGCGGCATGGCGGGCGTTTTCAAACGGAGAAGGCGTCATAATGTCCTTTCCTGTCGGAACGGACGGCGGAGTGTTTTTTAATCGTGAACACTTCGGCGCAGCCGATTTATCGGCGGGTGATGAAATTTCAGTCGGCTGCTACGGTTCAAAACTCATTCGGGAGGAAAATGCATACAGGTTAGGCGCTTACAGCAAGCTGCTCACAAAAAACGTAAGCATCGCTGCCGTGGCAGAATTCGATCACGAAAAAACCAATCTGATTCTCACAGGTGCTTATCAGCCGTACACAGTATTCTGTTCGGACGAATTCCTGAAAAACATCCTGACGGAATGCGAGCCGGGCAGCCTTTGCGGGAGCTTTGTTACCGGTGACAAAAACGCTGTTGAAGCCGAATACGGCTGTAACACTGCGAATGTATATACCGACCTTAATGCCGGCTATGTTTCAACGGACAGTGTGCTTGCTGAAATAACTGCCAAACAAAGCATTTCAATGAACAACAACCGTGAACAGTATGCAGCGTATATACAGGAGGATTTGCAAAAGCTCATATTGATTTACTCGGGATGCGGCTGCATCGCACTTGTCATGCTGCTGCTTATCGGAAACATTCTGACGCTTGAAGCGGAGGGAGAAGAGCGCGAATTCGGCATTCTGCGTGCGCTCGGAATGTCCAAACGTCAGCTTCGGCGGCGGCTGAATTGCCGTGCTGCGCTGCGCGGTGCAGCAGCAGTATTGTGCGGCTGGCTCGTGTATGCGGCATATATGTTTGCTTCCGCAATTTCGCATTATAACCATCGGCAGGAAGTGAATGCAGATATGAATGTGCTTGATTTCGTGCAATCCGGTCTTTCGGGACTTGCACAGGGGGGAGCGAACGCGCTGACGGTTGTGCTCATTACGGTTAGCTGCGCAGCGATACTCATCCTGCTCTCCCGTGCAGCAAAGCATCGACTGACGCGAAACGATCTTGCGGCAATGCTTCGCGGACGCTGAACGGCCGTTTTGAACGAAAGATGAATCTTGGACGAAAATTTATTGTGAAATATAAGGAGAAAAATTATGTCAATTATTTTGCAGGCAGAAAAACTGTACAAAGAGTACAAAACATCATCCGGAGCGGTGAACGCATTGAACGGAGTCGATCTTTCGATTGAAAAGGGACTTTTCTATGCGATAATCGGAAGAAGCGGATCGGGAAAATCCACCCTGCTTCATGTTCTGAGCGGACTGGACAGGCCGACATCCGGAAAAGTGCTTATCGACGGCGTGGATATGTTCTCGTTCTCTGACGAAAAAATGGCAATCTTTCGCAGACGCAGCATGGGCTTTGTGTTTCAGCAGTTCAATCTGCTGGATGAGTACTCCGTGCTGAACAACATTTGTATGCCGCTGAGGCTGGACGGCAGGAAGCCGGACGAAACATTTCTTGCAGAGGTTACAAAGATGCTCGGAATCGAAGAAAAGCTGAAAAAGTACCCTTATGAGCTTTCCGGCGGTGAGCAGCAGCGTGTTGCAATAGCGCGCTCGATTCTTGCAAAGCCGCATATCATTTTTGCGGATGAGCCGACGGGCAATTTGGACAAAAAAGCGGGGGAGGACACGCTTAACCTGCTGAGCAGCTGTGCGGCGCGTTTCGGACAGACCCTGATAATCGTTACCCATGATCTTGAGATCGCAAAAAAAGCGGACAGAATAATTAAAATTGAGGATGGAAAGATTGTCTCAAATCAGCTATAATAAACAATGAACCCCGAACGGGAATGAGGATGTTGTTGAATGACTGAAAACAGGCAGGAGGTGCAGTGCCGTGAACAAACATATACTTGTCACTGAAGACGATAAAAACGTTGCCGATGGGCTGCGGGAAATTCTTGAAAGCGACGGCTATACCGTTTCATGCGCGGACTGCGCCTCTGCCGCAATGCAGACAATGCGTGACGGCGGTGCGGATCTTGTTATTCTGGACGTACGTTTAGGGCAGGATGACGGTTACGAGCTTTGCCGCAGGATAAGAGAGTTTTCAAATGTGCCGATACTTTTTTTAACTGCATGCAGCAGTGAAATCGAGCTTGTGCGCGGCTTCCGTGCCGGCGGGGACGATTATGTTGCAAAGCCGTTCAGGATGCATGAACTTCTTGTTCGCATTGAAGCTCTGCTGCGCCGCACATCAAAAAAGAGCAGCGGAGTCCTGAGAACGGGAGAACTCAGCTACGACAGCGCAAGCTGCCGCATCAGGCGAAAAGGGAACGTGCTTGAGCTGACCGCAACCGAAACAAAGCTTGCTGCGGCATTGATAACGCATTCGAAACAGACCGTGTCCCGTGAGGAGCTTCTGTATCTGGTTTGGGATAAGGATTCGGCATTTGTGGATGCAAACACCTTAAGCGTGAATATCAGTCGGCTGCGCGACAAACTCGGAAAGGTTAACGGCAAGCCCTACATTGAAACCGTGCGCGGCATAGGTTACCGTTGGACATTGCCCGTTACGGAGCAATAAGAGTTTTTACGGAAGATAACGAACGGAGAAAACGCAATGCAATGGCTGATTTGGCTTGTCGTCCTGCTTGCAGCGGCGCTCGGCGGTGAATTGTTTCATATTTGCAGGCAAAGACGTGAGCTCGACAGGCTTTCAAAGTCGGTTGAGCATTTTTTGCTGTATCCGGAGGACGATATTGAAGAAACATTGAACGAAGGCGCCGTTGCGAATCTTCAAAACGCATTTTCCGAGCTTACGGCACAGTTTTCACTCATGCGTGCCGCTTCCGCGCATCGTGAAGAAGAAATGACGCATTTTGTTGAAAACATTGCGCATCAAATCAAAAACGCTGCGACCGCATTGCAGATTCGACTGGATATTCTGCAAATGAAATTGAAGCTTCCGGATGAGGTTGAAGCTTTGAAGAAGAGTCAGCTTTGCATGAACCGCCTCACGGACGAGGTGGACAGGGTATTGAAATCAAGCCAGCTTGCATCCGGCAAAATAACGATGGTTCCGGAAAAAATCGATCTTTCAGAAGCAATAAAGGAATGCTGCGATGAACTGAGCCCTCTTGCCGAAGCCCGCAGCGTTGAACTGCTTTTTGAACCTAAGAATTCAATTTGCATTTCCGCGGATGCTTTTTGGCTGCCGCAGGCGATAAGCAACATAATCAAAAACGCCGTTGAGCATACCGCCCGCGGAACTGCCGTTAACGTCATAATCAAAGACTGCATACAGAACATTGAAGTTCGCATTGAGGATCACGGTGCGGGCATTCCGGAGGATGAACTCCCACTCATGTTTGAACGATTTCATCGCGGAGCCGCCGCAAAAGCAGGCTACGGAATCGGCTTGTCAATGGCGAATGATATTGTCAGAGCGCACCACGGCAGCATCAGAGTCGTGAATATGCAGTCAGGCGCGGCATTCACGATCACTTTGCCGGTGCTCGACGGCACAAAGCCGTATCTGGATGCGGAAGGGGATTAAATCCTGCGTTTTACCGCAATTTTTTGCAAAAAACATCCGCAGATACAAATTCGCATTTAAAGCCAACGCACAGGACGTCAAGCTCACGGCGGCAGACAGGCATAACCGTTAATTCTTTGTCAAAATCAATAAATATATTGCAATTTCTGCTCAAATTACTGTATAATTGATAGCATGGTAAAGCAAAGAAATAAAAAAGGGTCTTTACCCATCGGTGTGCGCATCATCGGCATTATCATTGCCGTGCTTGCTGCCGCATACGGTTTATATGCCGGAATGGGTAATTCCACAGGAAATTTTGACGGCGAAATGCAGATATTCGCACTTGACGTCGGTCAGGGCGATTCATTCTTCATTATTTCGCCGAACGGCAAAACGATGCTGATTGATTCCGGCGAATCCTCAAACTCAAAGCAGATTGAGCAGTTTATCCGCGAAAAGGGTGTTCGGCAGCTTGATGTTGTTATCGGCTCGCACACCCATTCGGATCATGTCGGTTCAATGCCGTATCTGCTCGATGCCTTTGATGTCGGAAAATATGTAATGTCCGAAGCGGGGCTTGAAACGAGGATTCAAAAACGAATCAACGCCGTGCTTGAAGAAAAAGACATTCCATGCAGTTATGTATGGGCGGGAGATGTTATTGATTGGGACAGCGACTGCAAGGTGACAGTTCTTTCGCCCGTACCGGAATTTGATGAGTATTCAAAGACGGATTGGAATGAATGGAGCCTTATCATACGCGCGGAATACGCAAATCACTCGATGATTTTCACCGGAGATGCAACCGTGCGTTCCGAACAGGCTGCAATGCTGAACAATGAGAAATATTTGTTCGATGCCGATGTTTTGAAAGTGCCGCATCACGGTTCAACGACAAGCTCCTCTCTCGGTTTTTTGGAGGCTGTCAGCCCGGAATACGCAATAATTTCCGTCGGAAAAGGCAACAGCTACGGACATCCCGACTACGATACAATTCAAAAACTGAAGCAGGTTAATGCTGAGATTTACCGTACGGACGAGCTTGGCACAATAAACATTGTTTTCAGTGCGAATGACATAAAAATCACATACTAAAGCCTGAAAAAATTTCGGGTAAATAAGGATTGGAGGAAAAAATGTATTGTCCTGATTGCAAAATTGAGGTTGAGTCCGGCGAGTACTGCCCGCTTTGCGGAAGAAAACTCGTGAGGGATTCACACAGCACGGGAACCGTTGTTGATGACAGCTTCAGCGGTGAAGCGGCTCAGGTTTCCGGAAAAAAACGCTTCAAATTCAATTTCAGCAAACCGCTTTGCGCTGTGTTTGCATTGCTGTTGATTTTGAGCCTTGCGATGCCGTGGTTTCATCTGAATGTGAAATATGTTTCGGCAAATGTTGTTGACGACAGGCTGACAATTCTTCAGCTTAAACCGCAGTTCTCATATTATTGCGGCATGGTGTCAAGACTTGCCGGAACTTTCGGCACGGATATGAATCAATATGCGGATTTGATCACGGCAGCGGAGGGTATTTTGCTTGCAGCTGAGAGCTATTTTATGCTCTGCGGAATTCATTTCCTGCTGTTCGGGATTATCGGTTTGTTTTCAAGGGGAAAACTGCGCTACTATTTTGCGCGTGTCGGCAGCACGATGTACATTGTCGGATTGCTGGTGTTGATAATTGCGGTGCTTATCGGCAATGCAAAACTCGGCGCTGCCGTTGCAGCGTTCGGCGCGCAGAATGAGCTGCAAATCTCCGCCTCTGTTAAGCTTACTGCGCACCCGTACATTGCGCTTGCGGCTGCACTCGTTTTCAGAATCTTTGGGATTCGCCTGCTTCGTTATTTGAACGGCGTAAGCTGCCTGAATCGCGGAATAACGGATATTGCAAAACGCGAGTTTTCATTGATTCACTGCGTGAACAAAGTACCCAAAACGTACTCAAAGCCCAAACATCGCGGCAGAACGAATTACACGTCCTACGGTGATACGGAAAGCTTCAACGATGGAATCGTAGACTGATATTTGATTTTGAATAACTGCTCAAAAAAGCTTTGCACGCTTGCGTGCAGGGCTTTTTTTGAATACCCGATGAATATATGCATTGGGAAGAATACCGATATGCTCTGCGGGAAGAATAAACCCGACAGAAGGGATGCATGGAGGAATTATCATGACAATGAATGAAAAAGAGCGGGGCATGAAATGCGGCAGAAAACATCGGAGCAGGAGAGTGATGCTTCCGATTCCGGCATTCATGCTTTTGTGCATGGTTTTTATTGTGCTTGCGGGAACTGCGGCGGCGATAATGCCGTTTCCGTCATTGGAGCTGCTTCCGGTTGATGAGCTGCTGTCCGTGTTATATGCGGCAAATTCCTCGCATTCTGATGAAAGCTGCGAACAGCCGAACATCCCGGCTTCCGTGAGCGGAGAGTGCGGTGAAGAAGATTCAGCTCGCGTTGCGGAAGCATTGCAGAATTTTTTGAATACGGGCGAAACGGTCAATTTAGAAAAAATGCTGCACCCTGCTCACCTGTCTGCACTGCGGGAAGGCTGCGGTAAGCTTGTTCCGACGTCGGGCGTATCAAAACTCGGTGAATCAATTCGTTCGCTGCTGCTGCACAGACTTGTCGTTAAGCTTTGCGGTGACGGGGCGGCCGACTTTTATCCCGAGTACGTGGAATGCACCGTGGTTTCGGTTGAAAAAACGGATGCAGAGGAAACGGAACGCATAATCGAAAGTGCACGGAGCAACGGTGCAGCTGATGCCTGCGGAGGAATGAATATACGACTGGCAGTAAGCTTTTTGAAAGATGAAAAATTGCTCTGTTTCGAGGAATGCTCTTTGATTGCATTTGAATCGGACTACGGCTGCTGCCTTCTGCCGGAGAGTCTTATAAACGTGATTGCGTGATTTAAGATAGATACATTAAACCCCCGAGAAATCCACTGACGGATTTCTCGGGGGTTTTTGTTCGGATATCGCTTAGCTTATTCAGCTCTTTTCGAAATACCTATCAGGCAATGCCGAGGAACTGCTTTGCATAAGTGTCGATATACTTGTCGTTCATGCGAATCTTTGTGTTGTTCTTCCACTCAGTGAAACATTCGGAGTAGTGATCCTGTTCCGTTTTTTCGATGTAGAACTTCTTGGCGTTCCTGTAAGCTGCATCATCGTTCTCAGCTTTGATAACGGTATCGCCTGCATCAAGCCTTTCGTTGATGAAGATGAAGTGTACGCCGCCGCCGGAAGTCTTTGTGGTGACTTCTGCGATCTTCTGTCCGTCGGTGGTGGTGTATATCTTGATGCCGTACTTCTTGACGGGGTCGGTCTCGCCGTCGGCGGGTTTATCGGTGGTGGGAGCATCGGTTGCGGGTGCATCCGTTGCGGGAGCATCGGTGGAAGCAACATCGGTGGTTGCGGGAGCGTCCGTTGAAGGAACGTCGGTGGAAGCAACATCGGTTGTTGCGGGAGCATCGGTTGCGGGAACATCCGTTGCGGGAGCATCCGTGGTCTTGGGAGCATCGGTTGCATCGGGTGCGGGGGATGCGGACTCAGCGGGAATCTTCCAATCATCGCCGTAGAAAAGCAGGCAGGCTGCTGCACCGAAACCGTCAAAGTATTTGCTGAGAAGGTTTTCGTTCATGATGTAGCCGTGCTCTTTGTAGCCGCCGGGGGAATCGGGATCGGCAGTGGGCTCGGGAGTTGCATCGGGGTTGGGAGTTGCCGAGGGGTCGGGCGTTGCGGACACGAATACGGTGTCGCTCTGGTAATCGCCGTTGGTGACATACTTGTCAACAAACTCATCGAGGGAGATGCCGCTCTCAAGCGCTTTGCGGATTTCATCAAGCTTTTTGTTCTGTTCATCGGTGAAAACGCCTTCAACGGTATCGCTGACCTTGTCGGAGTTGTCATACTGAACGAGAAGGTGCTTGACGGTGAACATATCGTTGGGAGTGTAGAGGGGGATCATGCCGGAACCGCTGATGTAGGAGTTGTAAGCGGTCATGAACGCAGAAACGTCCTTGCCGTAGCTATCCCTCTGGGAGAGAGTGTTCTCGCTGATGTATTTTTCAAAAGCGGATGCGTCGAATTGAACTTCGGAATAGATTTTTTCCTGAAGCATTTCCATCATCATGGATTCAAGCTCGGACTGCTTGAGGGACTTCATGTATGCTTTGTAGGAAGTGCCCTGCTTTTTAAGCGCCGCCTTGAACTGTTCAAGCTTGTTTTCGCGGATGGCAGCCTCGTCGGTGATGCTTGCATCGACTTTGTAGCTTGCAATTGCCTGATCAAGCTTAGCATCAACGTTCTTCTGAAGCTCGTCCTGACTGATTTCTTTGTCGAGGCCGAGTTCATAGCACTTGTTAAGAGTCACGCCGTAGGTGATGAGCTGGTTTTTAATAAAACCGTTGAAATCATCCATGCTCTTTGCGTAATAGCTGTACTGCTGATAAATCTGCTGGTACTGTGAAAGTTTAATTTTCACCTTGCCGATTTTGCCGATGGTGGGGTTGTTGTCGGTTGCGGAGCAGGCGCAGACACCGAGCAGCATTGCAGCCGCCATAAGCAGTGCAATAAGTTTTACAAATACTTTCTTGTTCATCATTAGTCTCCTTCCGGTTAGTTCGTTGGTCGAATCGAAACTTCAATACATTTTAATAGCAATTCAGGTTTTTGTCAATAGCGGTTGGCAATTATTTTCAGCGGTTCGGCACGGGAAGAGTCGAGCTGCCGGTGCCGTAATGCAGCTCGCCCTGCACAGCAACGTATTTGTCGGTGTAGAGCTTTTCAACATCGCCTGCCGGCTGACCGTCCGCACCGATAAGCTGCCTGTAAACTTCAACGACGTAGCCGTAACGGGGCGAAATGACCATTTTCGAATATCCTATCGGCCAAAGCGGTTCGGCAATGCGTTTGGGTTCGGGAGGGTCGAGCTTTTCTATGGTATCCGACCAGATTTTGTAATGCGTGCCGTCATCGGGCTGCGTGCCGTAAACAAAGGTGTAAACTGTTTTTGTCCGCATGTCCGCATAGGCAAAAAGGAACATCGGAGACTCCGATGCATTGCTCCACACAAGGTCGGGTCCGTAATACGAAACGGTTGCGTCAAGCCCCATTGCAACATAGCTTCCGGGGATTGAGTGATGGGAGCGGCTGACGATGCGAATATCGGGGCCGATAAGCAGCAATGAATTGTACAGTGTTGAGCTTACCTGACAGATTCCGCCGCCGGGAGTGTCGATATATTCTTTGCCGCCGGAAATCCCGTGCGCGGGAAGCCAGCCGAGTTCTTCGGTGCGCGGCCCAAGAAGCTCGTTGTAGCTGAGCTCTTCACCCGGTTCGAGAATAACACAGTTAAGCAGCCCGGCCGCTTTTTGAACGTTGCGGGAACGGGACTCGTTGCTTGTTGCAAATTCGGTTGAGAAACGGGAGAGTTCACGCATTGAGTCAATGAGCGTGTTCACATCGCCTTCGGGTTCAACTTCTTCGAGGAGGAGCGAAAGAGACGCGTTATAATTCCCGGAATTGAACGCTTCGGAAATCTGCTTCAGCATATCCTCGCGGTTAAGACAGAAGCCGTTGCTGCCGGTATGAAAAAGGATCTCTCCGACAACTGTTCCGTCGGGAGCTTTGACCGTTTGAGTTTTGCAAACGGTTGAAATATCGCCGCCCGTGCCGTAACCCGGTTTGCCGCCGCCGACACGGTTCAAAAGCGTCACATAGGGCTCGACAGGGGGGTGATCCAGTTGAGCAGCTGCTTCGGATACGATTGCGGCAACGCTCTCCTCGTCCATCCGAATGGTGTAGCTGCCGACTTCAAAACCATTTTCGGCAATTTCAACGCGCTTCAGATAATTCTGATAAGGGTCGGAATCGCTTCTGCCGAGTTTGAACGCGGAGCTGAGCAGCTCGTTGATGTTTGTCGTAATGCGAAAATCCGATGCGGTGAGAACAATGGTAACATTGTCTACCATTACGGAAATGTTGATTTTCGAAAACTCCGCACTCAGCGCATCAAGCATTGCATTGCGTGCGTTTTCGTAATCCATTCCGCCGACGGGAACACCGGAAATTGTGACGCCGGGAATAATACGGTTGTCCTCAATATATTGGTATGACGTGCCGCTGCTTTTACCGGAAACGAGCGTGGTTCCGTCCGCCTGAGCGGTGGTTTTGAGCCAGTTGTTTTCTCTGTAGGTGCGTACGGCGCGTTCATGATCCGCTTTAAGTGAAAAATGAACGATAACAAGGGAAACGAGCGCAAAAACGAACACCGCCAGCGCACAGACGAGAACGCCGAAAGGTGAACGGAAATCTATGCCCAAAACACCCTTCCGATTGCGGGAACGGGTTTGGGACACTGTGGAACGATTATTGTTGTCCAAGGAGCAGCCTCCGTGAAAATTTAATCCTCAATGTGTTTTTTTGCCGATTGCGCTTGATTGAAGAACAGCGTATCGGAAAAAAAGCACATTATTCAACATCTATCATTATAGCCAAATTTGTGCCGAACTTCAACATTCGGGAATGATATAATTTTGCTGACGCATCGATTGGCAATTGAAACGGAGGCGGAAGATGTTCGGGACGAATACGATGAACAGGGAGCCGGAATATCAAATCGACAGGAAAATTAAAATATATAATAATTTTTAAAAAAAGGGGTTGCAATTGTCCGCAGAGTGAGTTATAATACAACACGTTCCGCAGGGAAGCAACGCTGGTGTAGCTCAGTAGGTAGAGCACGTCATTGGTAATGACGAGGTAGTCAGTTCGAATCTGATCACCAGCTCCATAAACCGCTCAAATTGTTTGAGCGGTTTTTTTGTGCCATATGTTCGGTGCGGAACCGCAGCGGCAAGTCTTTTGAAAACTCTCAAAAAGTTCACGATTTCAAAGGTTTATTAATCCGTAAAAATGAAGACTGCCGCGAAATTTGCGGCAGTCCTTCTCATCGTTTTTTGTCAGGCACTTATTGACCGTGCTGCTTATTCGGCGCAGGTCGGATCTGCTTCCGATACTTTATTGCCGTAACGGTTGTATGAATCGGCAAGCCGCACAAAATCGGCCGCTGCAAGCTCTTCGGCTCGGACGGTCGGCAAAAGTCCGGCATCGGAAATCACTTCGTCAACATTGTTTTTCGGAATCAATTGCAGCATATTGTTTCGGAGCGTTTTTCGACGCATCGCAAATGCGGCACGAAGCACCTTTATAAAATTCGGCGGAAGCTCGCTGCCGTTTCGTTCGAATTTCAGCACACAGGAATGAACCGACGGCTCGGGGTAATATGCCGCGGGTGAGAGTTTCAGTTCGGTTGAAATGTCGAAAAGATACCGGGAAACAATCGAGAGCGGCCCGTAGTTCACATCACGCGGTGCCGCAAAGAACCG
>ENA-OPDZ01000483-OPDZ01000483.1-human-gut-metagenome-genome-assembly--contig:-NODE-483-length-11258-cov-3.826297_pt1 | contig 11258 bp, 9 predicted proteins | sample MGYA00241628_ERZ501519 | MGnify/ENA primary metagenome ERZ501519 (study PRJEB25962, sample SAMEA2042384) | human gut metagenome | biome: human gut; feature: human-associated habitat; material: faeces...
TATTTCTCAACAAACTCGGTTCCGTACGCTGTACCAAGAATTCGCGTGCTGTACGAGCTACTCCGGTAGCAGAACAATAAGTTTCCAGACATCCCTTACGACCACATCCGCATGCACGACCATTACGGTCTACAATTACATGGCCCAATTCACCAGCAAATCCGTCATGACCATAAACCAACTGTCCGTTGATTACGATACCGCTACCTACACCAGTACCCAAAGTAATCATGATAAAATCTTTCATGCCACGTGCTGCACCGTAAGTCATTTCTCCGATAGCAGCTGCATTTGCATCGTTTGTCAAGGCTGTCGGAATTCCCAGACGTTCCTCAAACATTGAAGCCAAAGGAATAATTCCTTTCCATGGCAAGTTAGGTGCAAACTCAATTGTACCGCTATAGTAGTTTCCATTAGGAGCACCCACTCCCATACCTTTTATCTTTTCAGCTCCGCCAAACTGCGACAACAGAGGAAGAAGTTTCTTACATACAGCATCCACATAATCTTCAATATTGTCATATTGCTGTGTCTTGACAGAATCAGAAGCCAGCACATTACCACGTGAGTCTACTACACCAAATACAGTGTTTGTTCCGCCAATGTCCATACCTACCACATAAGGTTTTTCCATGTTTATTGTCATGACATTTCTCTATTTAGGGTTAATTATCTATGGACAAAAGTAAATAATCAGTAAAAATAGAGCAAATTTTTAACGCATTATTTTTCGGAGCATTTCACTTTTCTTATTTTTGCGAAACCTGATAAATGAATAAATTCACACAAACCAAATGATACACTTAAAAAACGTTCACAAAACCTATTACAACGGAACTCCCCTTCATGTACTTAAAGGCATTGACCTCCAAATAGAAAAAGGGGAATTTGTTTCTATTATGGGAGCTTCCGGCTCCGGAAAATCTACTTTGTTGAATATTCTAGGAATTCTAGACAACTATGATTCTGGAGAATATTATCTGAACAATGTACTGATTCGCGACCTGAGTGAAAGTAAAGCAGCCGAATACCGTAACCGTATGATTGGTTTTATTTTTCAGTCATTCAACCTTATTTCTTTCAAGAATGCAATGGAGAATGTAGCTCTTCCCCTGTTTTATCAAGGAGTAAGCCGGAAAAAACGTAATCTGCTGGCTATGGAATACCTCGATAAGCTGGGATTAAAAGAATGGGCTCACCATCTTCCGAATGAACTATCTGGCGGACAAAAGCAGCGTGTAGCTATTGCACGAGCGTTAATATCAAAACCTGAAATAATTCTGGCAGACGAACCGACCGGAGCGTTAGACAGTAAGACATCGGTGGAAGTCATGCAGATTCTAAAGGAACTGCATGAAAAAGAAGGACTGACCATCGTAGTAGTAACCCACGAAAGCGGAGTTGCCAACCAGACCGATAAAATTATTCATATCAAAGACGGACTGATAGAGCGCATAGAAGACAACATTGACCACAATGCATCTCCATTTGGCAAAAACGGATTCATGAAATAAAACACCTACCATGACAGAATTAATACAAGAAATCTACGGAACCATCATGCGCAACAAACTGCGCACCTTGCTGACCGGTTTTTCCGTAGCATGGGGTATCTTCATGCTGATTGTATTATTGGGAGCCGGGAACGGTCTCATTCATGCCTTTGAAAACCAATCGGAAGGCATGATTATGAACTCCATGAAAATCTATCCGGGAATGACCTCCCAACCCTACCAAGGAATGAAAGAAGGCCGCAGCATTTACCTGAAAGAAAGCGACCGAGAACTCACTGCTACGTCATTTCCTGATCATATTATTCATACCGGTGCAACCGTCAGCAAAGGAGATGTCATTCTTACCTATGGTAAAGAAGCAGTCAGCATCGGAATCAACGGAGTTTTTCCTAATTATCCTTCACTCGAGGCCGTCAAGATTAAAGAAGGACGCTTCGTTAATGCACGCGACATGAAGGAACGAAGGAAAATTATCGTGCTGCATGAAAAAACGGTAAAGAATCTTTTCCCTCACACTTCTCCTATTGGAAAGTATCTTAACGCAAAAGGCGTACCTTATCAAGTTGTAGGCATCTATACTGACCAAAACAGTTTTTCTCCTTCTGCTCTCGTACCGTTCACTACCCTGCAAACCATCTACCAAAAAGGTGACAGTATAGACAACATCACGTTTACGACCAAAGGCCTGACCAATGAAGCGACCAACGAACAATTTGAAGCAGAATACCGGCAGGCTTTAGGACTGAAGAAACAATTCTCGCCTACCGACGAAGGAGCCATCTGGATATGGAACCGGTTTACACAATACCTTCAACAACAGACGGCTACCCAAATCCTGCATACTGCCATCTGGGTAATCGGAATTTTTACCTTACTCAGTGGTATCGTAGGAGTGAGCAACATCATGCTGATTACCGTCCGCGAACGCACACACGAGTTTGGCATCCGCAAAGCCTTGGGAGCCAAACCCGCTTCCATCCTCTGGCTGATTATCTCGGAAAGTGTGACCATCACGACTTTCTTCGGGTACATCGGCATGGTGGCGGGCATTGCCGTGACAGAATACATGAATCAGGTGGCAGGCAAACAGACCATGGACATGGGTGTCTTTTCGATGACCTTTTTCGAAAACCCGACAGTGGACTTATCCATCGCCATAGAAGCTACATTGACATTAGTTATCGCCGGTACACTGGCCGGACTCTTCCCGGCAAGAAAAGCAGCCAGAATCCGACCTATTGAAGCACTTAGAGCAGATTAATCATGAGACGATTTGATTTAGATACATGGGAAGAAATTCTTCTCACTATCACCCGCAACAAAACCAGAAGCTTTCTGACTGCCTTCGGTATTTTCTGGGGAATATTTATGCTGATTTCCCTGATGGGAGGTGCCAAAGGATTACAACAAATGCTTTCCCGACAGTTTGAAGGATTTGCCACCAATTCAGGTTTTCTGGGTACAAACAAGACGAGCAAGGCCTACAAAGGTTTTCAACAAGGCAGATACTGGGACCTAGAAAACAAGGATGTGGAACGTGTGAGAAAGCAGGTCAGCGAACTGGAAACCGTGACCGCCACCCTTGCTAAATGGGGTATCAATGCCATTTATAACGAAAATAAAATTTCAGGTACGCTTAAAGGACTTTATCCGGAATACCAGAAAATAGAAGAGCCTAACATCGTGTTTGGACGGTTCATCAACGACGTTGACATACGCGACCAGCGAAAAGTCTGTGTGATTGGAAAGCGTATTTACGAAACCTTGTTCCCGGGAGGAGAAGACCCTTGCGGAAAGTTTATTGAAGTCAATGGCATCTATTACCGGGTAATCGGAGTAAGCATGGCTGTAGGAAATATTTCCATACAAGGACAATCCGAGACGTCGGTCATCATCCCGTTTTCCACCATGCAACAGAACTATAATTTCGGACAGAACGTGCAGCTGCTCTGTTATACGGCCCGTAAAGGATACTCCATCAGTGAAATAGAGAAAAAGGTGGAGCAAGTGGTCAAAAAAGCACACCTGATTCATCCGGACGACGGACAGGCCGTTATTCTAGTCAACGCTGAAGCCATGTTCAGCATGGTAGACAACCTGTTTTCCGGCATCCGGATTTTGGGATGGATGGTCGGTCTCGGCACCCTGCTTGCAGGAGCCATCGGTGTAAGCAACATCATGATGGTTACGGTTAAGGAACGGACCACCGAAATCGGCATACGTCGTGCCATCGGAGCTCGTCCGAATGATATCTTGTCGCAGATTCTCTCCGAAAGTATGGTACTGACTGTTCTGGCTGGTATGGCGGGAATCTCTTTTGCTGTCTTCCTGTTGAACTTGACAGAAATGGGGACCTCCACCCCGACCTCTCCCACTGAATTTCAAATCAGTTTCTGGCAGGCAATCGGTGCTTGTGCTCTCCTCCTGATTTTAGGACTGTTAGCCGGACTTGCTCCTGCCTACCGGGCCATGAGTATCAAACCCATTGAAGCCATACGCGACGAATAAATAAAACCACAAAACAAACAAAAACCAAAGTTGATATGAAAAAGTACATCAAGATTATCTCGCTGATAGTGATTGGACTCATCTTTATCGGCACATTTGTATTTCTGTACCAAAAGTCACAACCCAAAGATACGGTTTATGACATTCTTCATCCTCAAACCACAGACTTGGCACAAATCACCGTAGCTACTGGAAAAATTGAGCCACGCGATGAAGTGCAAATCAAACCGCAGATTTCAGGCATCATATCCGAGGTATACAAGGAAGCCGGAGAAACAGTAAAAAAAGGAGAAATCATAGCCAAGGTCAAAGTAATACCTGAATTAGGATCGCTCAATTCTGCCGAAAGCCGCGTGCGTCTGGCCGAAATCAATGGTCGTCAGGCTGAAACCGACCTGGAGCGTATGGAGAAGCTTTACAAAGACAAACTGGTGAGCAGTGAGGAATATGAAAAGACCTTGCTGGCCGCAAAACAAGCCAGAGAAGAACTCCAAGCCGCCAAAGATAATTTGGAAATCGTAAAGGAAGGTATCACCAAGAGCAGCGCCTCTTTCAGCAGCACGCTGATTCGCTCTACAATTGACGGACTGATTCTGGACGTTCCCATCAAGGTAGGTAACTCAGTCATCATGAGTAATACATTCAACGACGGTACCACTATTGCGACCGTAGCCGACATGGGCGATCTTATTTTTAGAGGAAACGTAGACGAAACAGAAGTAGGACGCATTCACGAAGGTATCCCTGTCAAAATTACACTGGGGGCTTTACAGAATATGAAATTCGATGCCGTACTGGAATACATATCTCCCAAAAGTGTAGAAAATAACGGAGCTAACCAGTTTGAAATCAAGGCCGCCATCACGGTACCCGACAGCATCACCATCCGTTCCGGCTACAGCGCCAATGCGGAAATCGAACTCCAGCGGGCCAACAATGCCCTGACCGTACCAGAAAGTACCATCGAATTCAGTGGTGACTCTACTTTCGTATATGTGCTGACGGACAGCGTACCGACACAGAAGTTTACACGCCGACAGGTACAGACCGGCATCAGCGACGGAGTGAATATCGAGATTAAAAGCGGGCTGAAAGCCAACGAACCGATACGCGGACTTAAAAAAGAAATGTAAGCCATGAAAATCAATACAAAACTACTGACCGTACTGAGCATCAGTATGCTGCTGACCAATGGCACACAAGCCCAGGAGGCATGGGACTTGACTCGCTGCATCGACTATGCCATTGCTCATAATCTGACCGTCAAACAACAGGAGGCAGCCCGTGACAAAAGCGAAGTGGAACTGAATACTGCCAAATGGAGCCGTCTGCCCGACCTGAACGGTAGTGCCTCCCATTCTTTCAACTTCGGACGAAGCTTGCAGGCCAACAATACGTACCAGAGTATCAACACCCAGAACACCGGCCTCAACCTGAGTACGAGCGTACCCTTGTTCACCGGCATGCAGATACCCAACAACATTGCGCTCTCCAAACTGAACCTGAAAGCAGCCACCGAAGATTTGAACAAGGCCAAAGAAGACATCAGCATTGAGGTAGCCTCTGCTTACTTGCAGGTGTTGTTCAACGAAGAACTGGTCAAGATAGCCCGGCAGCAGGTAGAGTTAAGTCAGGAAATGCTGGCACAAAAGGAGGCTTATTTCAAGAATGGAAAAGCATCTGAAGCGGAATGGTATGAAGCCAAGTCTCGCGTGGCACAAGACCAGTTGTCACTGGTGCAGGCTGAGAATGACTACCGTCTGTCTCTGCTCGATTTAAGCCAGTTGCTGGAACTGCCCTCTCCCGACAATTTCCGGATTGTCTCTCCCGACATCCAGCCTGAACAGTTGTTCGGTACACTGACTCCTCCTGCCGAAATCTACAGTCAGGCTTTGCTGACCAAGCCGTCCATCAAGGCTGCACAATACCGTCTGGAAGGAGCTGCACGCAGCATCCGCATTGCACAAAGCGCCTATTATCCGCAACTAAACTTTGGAGCCGGTCTGGGAACAAGCTATTATAATGTATCAGGAAGAGAAAACCCGAGCTTCCACTCTCAGTTGAAAGATAATTTCAGCCAGTATGTAGGGCTCTCGTTAAGCATTCCCATCTTCAACCGACTGAGCACACGCAACCGGGTACGTACGGCACGCATTGAACAGACTACCTTAAACTGGCAACTGGAAGAAACCAAGAAGAAACTTTACAAGGAAATCCAGCAAGCCTACTACAATGCGGTCAATGCAGAAAGCAAATACCAGAGCAGTCAGGTGGCAGATGAAGCTGCAGAAGCCTCTTTTAAGCTGATGAAAGAAAAATACATGTACGGAAAAGCAAATGCTACGGAATACAACGAGGCACGGACCAACTGGATGAAAGCGGTGTCCGACTGTGTACAAGCTAAGTACGACTACCTGTTCCGTACCAAAATACTGGATTTTTATAAAGGTATTCCCCTCACACTAAAATAGAATAGCATCCTATATATCAGCAAGTTGCATACTTTTAATCAAAACGCTTGAATTCCTCCTGAAAAACGCACTTGCGTTTGAAGGAAAACGTGCTTGCGTTTTGATTAAAATGCACTTGCGTTTCAAGTAAAACGTACTTGCATTTTAGCGTAAACGTAAAGGCGTTTTTTATCCGAATAAATCCGGAATAATTTCCGGCAAATATCCGCTTCGGATTCGCCACTCCTGCGGGTACAAGTTATTGGCCCGGTTACCGATATTCTTGGCAAATCCTAATACCTGACCTTGATAAGTAAGTGTCACATACCCTCTCGGCACTTCCGGTGAAAGCACTACCGCTTCTTTCCGCAAATAAGCAATGGCCTGTGAGTAAGTCAGTTCAGCCATCGGGAACGAATCTCTCTCAAAAACGGTACTCATAGCCAAAGTATGCGAAGGCTGCCAGTCCTTTCCTTTCAATTCTCCCAAAGAAATTCCGGCATGCAGTATGCGCAACTGGCTCTTCAGCAGGTCATACGTATCTTTATAGGCAGCAGGAAAGGCCATCGCTTCACTGTCATTCACTTCAAACACATAGTCTCCGGCTCCCTGCACCCAGGCTTTCATCTCCTTAGGCACTTGAAGTGCAACAACCTTACCTCCTTTTCCTTTTTTGGAAGCCTTCCCACCGGTCCTTGTCCGCATACTTACCGCGGGTTCATCCGCTGTTTTCCGCAGAACTGCCAGAAACAAACCCTCTCCCGTGGTTTTATGAGGCAGGAAACGATAAACCGGAAACTCCGTACCGGTCAGATTTCCCGTAATGTGCCAGTCCGGCTGCATTTCCAAAGGAAGTACATCTGCTCCAAGTTCTTGAGCAATCCATGCCACATTGTCCTCATTTTCCTCCCGATTATATGTGCACGTACTATAAACCAACAAGCCTCCGGTCTTCAGGCAAGGCCATATATCCCGTAAGATACGGCGCTGCCGTTGCCAGCAGGTGTCCACATTCTCTATGCTCCACTCCTGCACGGCCACTTCATCCTTGCGGAACATTCCTTCACCCGAACAGGGCACATCTGTCAGAATCACATCGAACAACGGTCCCAATTCTGTAAAATCAGCCGGATCATTATTGGCTACAATCACCCCCGGATTTCCCCATTTTATCAGATTCTCGGCCAGTACCTGCGAACGGTTACGCATCACTTCATTGGTCACCAGCAAGCTACCTTCCGGAAGCACGCTACGGGCCAAGGTAGATTTCCCTCCCGGAGCCGCACACAAATCGAGCATCGTGACCGGCTCTTGCACATACTGCCGCAGCGCCTGTTCCAGAAACATGGACGAAGCTTCCTGCACATAATAGCAGCCCGCATGAAACAAGGGATCGAACGTAAACGACGGACGACCGGACAGGTAATATCCTTCACGGCACCAGGGCACAGCAGTGCTTTCCTGCGGAACAAGGTCACTTTTATCCGTATTCATCCGAATACTGACAGGCGTATCTTTTCCCAATGCTTCAGCCAAAGCAGCAAACTCCGCATCTCCCAGCAACTGACGTGTACGGAGGATAAAATCAGAAGGTAAATTCATGTTTCCAGCAATTGATTACGGCGGCAAAAATACAAAAAAATTAGCTACCTTTGCACAAACAAAAAAATCCAATCATGAAACAATATCTCGATTTGTTGCACCGCATCCGTACGGAAGGAGTACGAAAAGAAGACCGTACCGGAACGGGCACCATCAGCGTGTTCGGACATCAGATGCGCTTCAATCTGGAAGAAGGCTTTCCGCTTGTCACGACCAAAAAACTTCACTTGAAATCCATCATCCATGAACTGCTCTGGTTCTTACAAGGAGATACCAACGTGAAATACCTGCAAGAAAACGGGGTCAGAATCTGGAACGAATGGGCAGATGAAAACGGCGATTTAGGACACATCTACGGTTACCAGTGGCGTTCATGGCCAGGTTATGACGGCAAGTTCATCGACCAGATTTCGGAAGCGGTGGAAACCATCAAGCATAATCCCGACTCACGACGCATCATTGTCAGTGCATGGAACGTGGGCGACCTGAACAACATGAATCTTCCGCCGTGTCATGCATTCTTTCAGTTTTATGTAGCCAACGGCCGCCTCAGCCTGCAAATGTACCAGCGCAGTGCCGATACCTTCTTAGGGGTACCTTTTAATATCGCATCGTATGCCCTGTTGCTGCAGATGATGGCACAGGTAACCGGCTTGAAAGCGGGCGACTTTATTCATACACTCGGCGACGCTCATATTTACCTGAATCACCTGGAACAGGTAGACCTGCAGCTCACCCGTACCCCGCGTCCCCTGCCTACCATGAAAATCAATCCGGACGTGAAAGATATTTTCAGCTTCCACTATGAAGATTTTCAGTTAGAGAATTATGATCCTTGGCCTCACATTGCCGGAAAAGTATCTGTATAACATTAAAACCCTCAAACATGACACTATCCATCATTGCAGCCATCAACCAGAAAAGAGGAATAGGCTATCAGAACAAGTTGCTCTACTGGCTGCCTAACGACTTAAAACGCTTCAAGGCACTGACCACCGGACATACCATCATTATGGGACGCCACACGTTTGAATCTCTTCCGAAAGGAGCTCTCCCCAACCGGAGAAACGTGGTACTCAGCCGTCAGGAACTGCACTTTGAAGGTGCGGAATGCTTCCACACACTGGCCGATGCCCTGCATACCTGCAAGGAAGACGAAGAGGTATTTATCATCGGAGGAGCTACCCTCTACACGGAAGCACTCCCACTGGCCGACTGCCTGTATCTTACAGAAGTAGACGATGAGCAGGCACCCGCCGATGCGTTCTTCCCGGAAGTAAGTCCGGAGTTATGGAAAGAAAAAAGTAGAGAATGCCATCCGACAGACGAAAAGCATCTCTACTCCTATAGTTTCGTGGATTACGAACGTACGCAAAAATAAGCCTCGCGATTTTAATCTTCATCATTCGCCAGATCCATTATCGGCATCTGGCGCTTGATAGCTTCACGGAAAGAAATAATTGTTTCCGAGCGCGACAAGCCCAACGGTTGAAGTTTATCGTGGATAATTTCCAGCAAGTGATGATTGTTCTTCGCATAAATCTTGATGAACATGTCATACTGCCCTGTCGTAAAATGACATTCCACTACTTCCGGAATAAACTTCAAAGCTTCCGTTACAGTATCAAACTGCTCCGGATCTTTCAAATACAAACCGATGTAAGCACAGGTTTCATAACCTATCTTTTCCGGGTCAATGATAAATTCTGAACCTTTCAGAATTCCAAGGTTCGTCAACTTTTGAATTCGCTGATGAATAGCGGCTCCTGATACATTGCAAGCACGTGCTACTTCCAAAAAAGGAATACGTGCATTGCCTGCGATCATACGCAGAATTTGTTCGTCTAAACTGTCTAATTGATGATGTCCCATCTTCTATGTTTTTGTATTCATGCAAAGGTAATACTTTTTCTTCATACAATTTCAATATTTATTACTTTTACATGCCTTTAACCATAAACTTTGCAGAAGGACCGACATTTTTCATCAGATATTTATAATATCGGCCGCTCATTTCTAATTTTTGCAAATTCCAAATAGCAAAGAAGAATCAACCTCCAGCTTATTCTTCTTTGACTTCAGAATCAGCATTTGCTTCTTTTTCCTTCTCCCCTCTTCCTCCTTTCTGATAGACGGAAGGAGTCACACCAAACTGCTGTTTAAAACATTTACTAAAATAGAACGGATCGTTAATTCCTACCTGGTACGAAACTTCGGCCACCGTCAGATTCTCCGGAGAGGAAAGCAGTTCTGCTGCTTTTTTCATTCGCATAATACGTATGTATTCATTGGGAGAATAACCTGTTACCCCTCGCACCTTACGGTAAAAGATAGAACGTCCTACTCCCATCATGGAAGCAAACTCATCCACGGTAAACTGAGGATTACCAAGTTGCGTTTCCATAATGCGCCCCATCTTTTCTACAAAGAATTTATCCTTATCAGAGGAACAAAGAGCCGGACGCACCTGATTCGGGTCATGCGAGAATTTCTCCTTCAGTTTTTCACGCTGTTCTATCAACTTAAACGCACGTGTCAACAACAGTCGCGGACTAAACGGTTTCGTGATGTAAGCGTCGGCTCCACATTCCACTCCTTTCACATGATTGTCTACAGAAGTCATGGCCGTCAGCAGAATAACCGGAATATGACTGGTATTAAAATCAGTCTTCAATTTCCGTGTCAGTTCAAAACCTGAACATCCCGGCATGACCACATCACTGATAATCAAGTCCGCATCATAATTACGCGCACGTTCCAATCCTGCATCTCCGTCGGCTTCTGCTACAACCTCAAAATATACCCCCAGCTCCTCTTTCAGGAATTCACGCACATCATTATCATCCTCCACAATCAAGACTTTGTATTTATTCAGCGGATTCACCGGAAGAACTTCCTCCAATCCTTCTTCATCTTTCAATACCACATCTGCCAAATGCTTTTCGGCCCTCTCTTCTTCACGCAGAAGTACATTGTTCGGCACAAGAAAATCTTTTTCTTCATATACAGATTTATCCGTTGGCAAAGTCACAATAAAGATGGAGCCTCCTCCCGGATTCTCTTCATACGTAATTGTTCCTTTATGCACATTGACCAGTTCATGTGTCAGATGCAGACCTACTCCTACACTGTCACCAGAGAAATTACTTTGCATGAACCGCTTGAACAATTCTCCCCGTTTTTC
>ENA-OPDZ01000485-OPDZ01000485.1-human-gut-metagenome-genome-assembly--contig:-NODE-485-length-11233-cov-4.455359_pt1 | contig 11233 bp, 17 predicted proteins | sample MGYA00241628_ERZ501519 | MGnify/ENA primary metagenome ERZ501519 (study PRJEB25962, sample SAMEA2042384) | human gut metagenome | biome: human gut; feature: human-associated habitat; material: faeces...
CGGGAACAGCTTGCAGCGCAAGGTGTTTCCGGGCGGCAAGTCCACAAAGGGGTAGCTGGCGGCAGCCAGCGCAGGGGAAGTGTAGCTTCCCCTGTGATGATTGGAACAGATTGAAAATCTGCGGAAATCATCTGCTCCCTGCAAGGGGCTTCCGGCAGGACGCAACGCACCGGCTTGACCGGTGTATAGTTGCGCCCTCTTTCAGAGGGGCAGCCCACGGGCTGCGGCTCTGGAAGCGATTATGACCGTTCCCGGTCTGGCTGTTTTCTCTTGGAATGTGGCTTTTCCGTCCTCGCCTGCGCCTTGGCTTCGGCAAGTCTGTGCCGGATGGAATTATCCCGCTTCTGGATAAACCGCTGCTTCGTATCAGCGATAAAGTGGCGGCACTCCGGCTCCGGGATGGCGTCCAGCTTACGGATGGTACTCTCTACAATCTCCCTTGTCTGCCGGTCACGGATAACCGGCACGATTTCTTTCAGCCCCGCAAGGGTGTCCTCCCTCGTACCGGCGGCGTACTGATAGACCATAGCCAACTCGTCTTTAGAAAAATCCATCTTCATTCTGCGCCCTCCTTCTCTGTGTCGTTTCCGGCAAATACTTTTTCCATGAGCTGACGGGTGCTGTCTTTGTGGAACAGCAACTTCAAGAACAGACTGACCTGTTCATCCGTGATGGCTTCCGGGTGGGGAAGGTAGCTTTCCAGCATGGCGGCTCTGGTGCAAAGCCGGTGCGTCCGTTCCTTCCGTGTCAGCGTCTTTATCTGGTGTTCCAACATCTTTTCTTCATGCTGCGCCCTCTGCAGCTTCTTTTCCGTTTTCTCTATCTCCTGATTGAGTGCTTCCAGCTTTTCATTCATAGGCGGCTGTCCTCCTTTTTCGGAATGAGTACATATATCTTGTTGGGGTCCCCGAAGCCCTGACGCACTCGCAGTATCAGTCCGGCGTCCTCCAATTCATTCAGGGAACGCTTCACGGTCATGGTGCTGCGGGCAAGTGCCGCCGCCAGTTCCACGATGGGGAAATGGATAAATAAAATCCCATTGGTGTCCTCTATGCCGGATACAAAAACAATATCCAACATCCGGGCGTACATGACCTTGGCGGTGCTGCTGATCGGGAGCCGCAGCATGGCTCTCGGCAGCGGCATACAGGGCGGCAAGGGGGTGTCTGCGGTCATAAATTCAACTTCCATTCAATCGGTGTCCTCCTTTACTTTTCGTTTTGAGCGTTTGGAAAGATAATGGGGGCAGTCCACAATGACCGCCCGGAAACTCTGCTTGCAAGTACGCTGGCATTTCCGGCAAAGGTCGTTGTACGTTACCCGCCCCCGTTCATTGAGGAAGAAAGACAGTTCCAGCTTCCTCTTTTTCGGCATTCTCGGCATGGTGCCTCCTTAAACAAAAATCCGCCCATTTCAGCCGTAACAGCCGCAATAGACGGATAACAGATTTTAGTGTTGTGTTTCGGGGCGATTTTCAAGGGAAAAGCGGCCATAGAGCCGCCCGGAAATCCCCCGTAGTATTACGGATAGGGTAGACTATGCCCTATCGGATTGTTGTGTTTCGGTATCAATTCGGTGTTCATTTTCGCCGGTTCTCCCTGATGTCGTTCCTGCCCCTGGCTCTCACAACGGCGTTTCGCTCCCTTTGGTACGCTCGTTGCGGTCATGGTTCCTCCATTTCCCTGCCGCAAGTCGTTGCGCTACATCGCCGAGGAGCATATCCCATACAGTCCGGTCATTCGATTGGAATAATCCATCGATGAACTAAGCCCATTATGGCACATTTTTGAGCCTTCTCCCGTATATCCACAAAGTAGGAAAACCGTCCCAAAAACGAAAATTTCCACGATTGCGGAACGGGTATGGTATAATGGGATGGACGGCGGCAGCCAGCCGCAGGAAGGAGCGATGTATCTATGAAAACCCGCATTTCCGTACAGGAACGCCTGAAAGATTTACGGGTGGAACGGGGCTTAAATCTGGAAGAACTGGCGCAGGAAACCGGCATTTCAAAATCAGCCCTCGGCAGCTATGAAAACGACAACGATGAATACAAGGAAATCAATCACGGCAGCCTGTTGAAGCTGGCAGACTTTTATCAGGTGTCCGTTGACTATCTGCTCGGCCTTACCAACAATCGGAAATATGAAAACACGCCGATAGAAGAATTACATTTGAGTGATGAAGTCGTGGAACTGCTGAAAAGTGAACGCTTCAACAACCGGCTGCTGTGTGAGATTATCTCCCATGAAAAATTCAGGGAACTGTTGGCAGACGCAGAAATCTATGTGGACGGGATAGCAACCATGCACTTTCATGACACAAACAGCTCACTGGCTGCTTTACGGGCTATGATACTGGAAGAACATCCCGAAGCTACGGCAGACCGGGCAATCAAAGTATTGGAAGCCTGTCAGGTAGAGGAAGAAGATTTCTTCTGCCATGTGACGCACAAAACATGGGATGCCATTCTCCACGACATACGCAAGGCGCACGAAAATGACAGTGAAAGTGCGCCGGATACCACGCCCGCCGATGAACTGATACGGGAAGTACAAAAGGCCATGCAATCGCCGGGGGACAGGGTTCAGCAATTCACGGAGATATTCTGCAAGGCGTTTCAGCTTAAATATAAGCGGCTCTCACAAGAGGAACGAAGCCTTTTGAAGAAGCTGTTCAAGAAATCCCCGCTGATAAAACAGTCCGGTATGAACTTCCGGCGCAGGCCGTGGAAATGAAAACTGCCGTTGTGGGAATGGTTGTTCCTGCAACGGCAGCTTTGATTATATATGAATTTGGAAATCCTGAAACTTAAACAATCCATTTCCCTGTTTGAGTTTTCCGGCTCTCTCTAATTGTGCAAATCCGGCTTCAATATCGGCTATCAAAGAAACGGGAATATCCAACTGATGGTGTCCGGGCAGAACTTTTTTTATATTGTATTTCCGTATTCGCCTTATAGATTGATAGAATAGCTTCGGGTCGGTAGTTGGGTAAAATGCGTCCAGGCTTCCCTTGTATATCAAATCCCCGGAATACAAATAGTTTCGTTCTGGTTCGTAAAAGCAACAATGTCCGGGAGAATGTCCCGGCGTGTGAACAACTTGAATTTCCCGCCCGCCTAAATTTAGAAAATCGCCATCGTGTAAAATTCTTTGTGGGATACCTTGAAAAATCTGATAAGCGTTAATATCAAAATCTCTTGGAAAATCACAAGGAAGCCTTGTCAAATTATTCTTCACAACTTGCAATGGTATCGGAAACCTGACCGATAGCCAGTCCTTTTCCGCTTCATGTACGGCGATATTATCAAAATACTTATGCCCGCCAATGTGATCCCAATGAACATGAGTTGTAACTGTCATAACAGGCAGCTTTGTCAGAGAGTCCACAATTTTTCTGATGTTGGAAACGCCTAAACCTGTATCAATGAGAATAGCATATTTTTCCCCACATAATAGATAACAATGTGTTTCTTCCCAGTGCTTGTATTCGCTAATAGAGAATGTATCACGGTCTATTTGCTCAATGGTAAACCAATTATCCATTCCGCATAATTACCTCCAGCAACTGAATTTCCAGTTAAAACCACTTTGCATTTTCATCTCTGAAATGTGGTATATTGCCATCTTTATAAGGGTCATACCGATTTTCGTTACAACCAAATTCTTTTAAGAGAGCAATCTTGCCATCTGGCGTCCATTCTATCAGTGACATTCCATCAAACGCTTCTACGTTACCGGCGTCCATCTTATTTTTGAAATACCATTCAACAATGGTTTGATTGCCTTTATGGAAAAATTGCTTGATGTCCCATTGCAAGACAGTTCCACGGGTATTCCATTCCTCAAACCAAAGTTTTATTTTCTTGGAGCCGTGGTACTCTGGCCCCCAACTTTCAATATATACGGCATTATCAGAAAATACATTAAATATACCCAAATCTTTTTTTGCAAGCCACATATCAAACCAAAGTCTGATAATTTTTTCTCTATTGTCCATTTCGCAGCGCCTTCCTTGTCAATTTAATTTTTCAGCGTCTTTGTCCTGCTCTAATTCAATTACATCCAAAATGCCACAATTCAGGGCTTCGCAGATACGAACCAGCGTTTCCATGCTGATGTTTTTGCCTTTACCCATGTTGGCAATCATATTTGTGGTAAGACCGGCGGCAATCCGCAAGTCCTCTTTCCTCATATTGTGCTCAACCAGCGTGTGCCAGAGGGGTTTATAGCTTATGTGCATTTATCCTCCTGCCTTTCTCCCGGTTCCGGGGTTTCTGTTCCCATTATATCAAAGTTCTTGCTATTCCACAAATATTTCTTGACACAACCGCCGGTTCCGTCTGGATTGTGCTTTTCCTTTCTTTTCTTGATTACATCTACTTAGCCATAAGCTGTTTCATGCCCTGGCTTTTAGCGCCGGGGTTGTCCGAGCCATAGCCCTCCAAGAGGTTAATCACGCCCCAAATGCCAAGGCCTGCGCCGAGCGCGATCACGAGGGTCTGCAAAACACCAACTGCGCTATTGAAAAATGCCATATTCGTACCTCCATAAAATCATGTTGAATTGTTGTGTGTAAGAAAATTGCAGCCGTTTTCTCCGGCTGCGGCATTGGAAGTATCGCTGTTCTGGGCGAAGTGCTGCTCTGTCCATTCGTACAGGGCAAGTGCATACAGCCTGTCATGCGACATCATAAGGCGGTAGGCTACATCCTGCGAAACCGCTTCAATGTCGATGTCCGTATAGGGAACACCGCGCCTGTCACAATCCTGCATCTGCTCCCAAAGGGCAAGACCACAGAGGATGTTGCAGCCAATCTTTTCCCATTTGCGCATACATTCCATAAATGTCTGATAATTCGAGAGTTCCATAAACAGCTCCTTTTGCCGCGTTATTCTGCGGCGGTTAAATCAGTGTCCTCGTCGGACAACTCAATCTCATAGAGGTCAAACGGTTCCTCCGGCGCAATCACCGCCGAGGGATGTTTCTTCTTTTTTCGCTGCACCCGGATGTAGCGTTCTACATCAAAGGTGTTCTTCTTGTCGGCGTCGGACAGGTACTTATAGCGCGGGTGCTTGGTGATGTCGTACTTCTTGGAGAAGAACGGGCGCACACCGCGTAGCTGCAAGATACACATTCCGCCGTCCATCGTTGCGATTTCGTCCTGCGTCATCAGCTCCTTTCCTAATTTTTGATAATTTAAGCCGTGGGAGATTTCCTTGCCCCGATTCTCTGAGGTATTGAAACTGTCGATGGTTTCCTTGCCCAATATCTCCGAGATTTCTTTCAGGGTGGTTTTCTCCTTACCGCCTAAAAACAGCATGGTGTCGCAGTTGCCGACAATCGTATCGGCATTATCCCGATAGATTGCTTTGAGCTGGCTTTGCGACTGCAAAATAATAGAAGCCGATATTTCACGGCTTCGGATGGTGGCAATTAACTTGTCAAACTGTGGGATCTGTCCAATGTTGGCAAATTCGTCGAGAATAAACCGCACATGAACAGGCAGCCGCCCGCCGTACACGTCGTCGGCCTTATCGCACAGCAGATTTGTGAGCTGGGATTGCAGAATGGCAATGACAAAGTTAAAGGTCGAATCGGTGTCGCTCATAATGAGGAACAGCGCCGTTTTCTTATCTCCAATGGTATCAAGCTCCATTTCGTCATACGCCATCAGGTCGCGCAGCTCCTTGATGTCAAAGGGGGCAAGCCTTGCACCGCAGGAAATCAAGATGCTTTTGGCGGTTTTTCCCGCAGCCAATTTATATTTGCGGTACTGCTTCACGGCAAAATGCTCCGGCTCGCGTTCCTCCAATCGGTCAAACAGAAGATCCACGGGATTTTTATAATCCTCGTCGTCCTCGCGGGTGTCGCTGGCATTTATCATGTCAAGCAGGGTGATGAAGTTCTTTTCTTCCTCCGGCGCTTCGTAGTGGATATAGCCGATCAGCGCCGTGTAATAAAGGCGCTCTGCTTTCACCCAAAAATCTTCGGTGCTTTGTGCGCCCTCGCCCTTGGTATTGACAATGATGGTGTTGACCAACTTCAAAATGTCTTTCTCCGTGCGCAAATACGCAAAGGGGTTATAGTGCATACTCTTGGAAAAGTTGATGGTGTTGAGAACGGCGATGCGGTATTTTGCCCGCTGTAAAAGCTGTCCTACCTCGCAAATCAGACTGCCTTTCGGGTCAGTAATGACATACGAGCTGTGAAGCTGCATGATATTTGGCTTGCAGAAAAACCTTGTCTTGCCGCTGCCAGAGCCGCCGATGACAAGAATATTCTTGTTTCTCGCGTTCTTCGGGTCTTTGGGGCGGTTGGACATCATCAGCCGTTCCGTCTGCGTCAGCAGCACATTGTTGTCAAAGACGGGATCAATGAACGGCTTGATGTCTGCCGCTGTGCCCCAACGCGCCGTGCCGTACTCCATGCCCTTGCGGTATTTCTTGGCGTTTTTCTGCTTGGAGTAGACCACCAGCCGGATAATGACGGCTGCGGCAAGCCCAATCAGCAGATCGGTGGGATGGAAGCTGGGGGCGGCGCTGGCAAAGGCAGCGGAGAAGCCTTGCCCGATATGCAGCAGCTTTGCAGATATATCCGCACCCTGCGCCAGCCGGAACGCCTGTCCGACCTTTCCAAACAGATAGATAAAGGCGAGATACGGAAGATGGAGTATGATTTGCTTTTTGATTTCCGGCTTCATCGGTCGATCCCCCTGTCCATATTTTTCACCTTGTCCCGCTTGGCGGTCTGCGCGGCTTCGGCTTTCTTCTCGGCAAGGTCGCGCCGCACAGAGGGCTTGCGCTCCTTGTCCAGCTTTTTCTTAGAAAACTCCCGAAACGCTGCCGTCAGCACGTCCGCGTCCCGTCCCTTGAAAAACACAAGGTATCGGTCATCTGCCTTTTTCAGCGCAAAGTCAATGCCGTATTTCTTCGCCGTGCTTTCAAAGGCTTTGATATTCGCATCGGTGATTTCAATATTGGAAACGCCCGTGCCGTGCCGCATAAGCTGTTTCAGCGTTTGCTTGCCGCGATGGGGCGTGTCCCTTGCCTTGCGGTAGAGCTGCAAGAGCTTCCGCAGCGCGGCTTGCAGCACCTTTCCGTCCAGCTTTGCCGTCTTGATTGCAAGCGCAATCGTCTTTCGGGTTACTTCTTCCTGCAACGGTTATCACTCCTTTCGATTTTTCTGCCGCAGTCAGGGCGGGCGCACCCGCCAGATCAGCCATATTCTCATAGGCTTTCGTCAGGCGAACAGGAATAGTCCGGGATGCCCGATTTCGGCTTGCCCCAATCAGGGCTTGCCATGTCGTGCGCGACGAGGGCGGTATAGTAGTTGTCGATGGTAGACGGAGCGTTGAACAGCACCGCCCGCAGATATTGCTTGATATTGCGGATCTTCGTGGTGTTCTCCCGCATACAGTCCATGACAAACTCGATGTGGCTGCTGTTCAGCTTCAAGAATTTACTCTTTACCAGCTCGGCGGGGTAATCATCGCCAGCGATGCGGAGCGTCTTTCGCGCAGAGCAGACAGTTTCCAGCATAAGGTCTACGATCTCGTCCAAACGCTCCTTGTCCATTTTCGGGTTCTGCGTGAGCGTGTCATACTCGATATTCTCCATGATGATTTCACGGTAAATATCTACGGCACTCTGTTTGAACACTTCCGTTCCTTTCCGTTCCGGCGCAGCCCTGCAAGGTGAGGGGTCTGGGGAAAGGATAGGAAAGGAATCGGTACTTGATAGATCCGTAATTGATTTTTCTTTCTTTGGTAAGTTAGTTCTTGATCTATCTTTATTTAATTGCGTTGGATTTTCCGGCGTCGGATTATCCGCTGTCGGATTTTCCAACATCGGTTTACCCGGTATTGGATTTTCCAACATCGGCTGCGGCTGCTCATAGATGGTGTATTCGATAGCAGTCATTTTGCCTTTTTCATCGCGTCCCTGCCGTCGCAGGATATATCCGGCTTTTTCAAGCTCCCATACGGCGGTGCGGATCGCGTCGATGCTCTCACGGTTGATATGGGACAGCCCTGCAAGGGTATAGTCCCAATCCTCCGGCAGGGACAGCATTTGCGACAACAGCCCCTTGGCTTTCAAGGTCAGCTCCTTGTTTCGCAGATGGTGGTTTGACATGACGGTGTACCCGCTGTTGCGCTCCACCCGAAATACTGCCATAGGTTATCAGCTCCTTTCGCTCACTTCGCCGTGCCGCGCCGGAGGGCAGTCAGTTTGCCCGGCTCATACGGACATTCCGCGTACACACAGAACTGATACTTCCAATGCGGACGGTAAAAGTGACAGGTATTGCAATCCTCACAGTCGGCACAGCCGCCGTTTTCGTAGCGGTCAAAGCCGGGCTTTCCCCGCATGAGCATTTCAAACGCACGGCTGCTGCCGTTCGTAAAGTACATTGTGGCTGCACCTCCTCTCAGATTTGGGCAGAAAAAACGCCGTAGACTTTTCTCAAAATCTACGGCGTGGGTGTATGCGAAAAGGGATGCTGCCTTGCGGTAACATCCCTTTTGACGCTTGGTTATTCAATTTTTGAGCTAACCTGTTTGCCCTCTGCCCTTAAAAGCGTTGATTTTACTGGGTTTCTGCTTGTTTTCCTATGTCAACGCTCTTGAGTGCGGATATCGTCCGTGCGGCATTTGAATATTCGTTAAAAATCGGCGAATAAGCCGGACGGGATCAAATTTCCGTGCAGCCGCCGACGGTCACGAAACCGTCAAGCTTCCTCCCGTTTTTGCAAAGCGGACATTCGTCGCTGCGATAGACATTGTATTCGTTTAAATCGCTGCGCATGAAAATGCTGTGAACGGGTAAGCCGGCAGCTTCTTCAACAGCGGAAAATATCGAACCTATGCCCACGGGCTTGCCGCCGTAATAGCGGATGCATTCGGCAGCACGGGCAAGGCTGCGCCCCGTGGAAACTGTGGACATGAGCAGAAGAATATTGCGATTCGTAACATACTGCTGCATATCGCTGCTGAAGACCAATTGGTTGTTTGAATTTATGCCCGGAGTGATGATGTTAACGGTTGCGCCGCTGTTAACGCTGTGACTTGAATCGATGAGATCCTGCGCGATAAATGCGCCGATGACCTGCGTGTTTTCAAGGCAGATTATCGTGTCGATGGGTGTGCAGCGGAAAAATTTTGATATTTCGTCCGCCGCTTCGGCTGCCATTGCTGCATTTGACCGAATCTCTGTCATGCTGATATACCTGTCAACATGAGCATGTCCCGTTGCAAAGTGTCCGGAATAGATGCTCAGTTTAATGCGCCTGTTGCCTTTTGCCGCTATGGTGATTTTGTTTGACAGCATAATGAATACAATCCCCTCATGTCATAATATCGGAGCATGAACTGAAATTTCCATACCCGATATATTTATTTTAACATAAAGCGTCTTTTGGTTCAAGAGTAAAATATAAAAAATTTAAATAAAAATGAAACAATCACTCAAAAATCGTGTCCGGAAAGGCGCGCTGAAGCTTCATGAGCGTTTCGGCATCCATTCCCGTGCCTTCAACGGCGGAAATGAACTGCAATTCCTTCATGTTGAAGAACAACGAAAAATCGTCAATCGGGTTGTAGGTCAATATTACTCTCTGAAGGCGCCGCGTCTTTGACAGCAAAACGGAAATATCAGTCAGCTTGTTTGAAGATAAATTCAGAATCAGCAATCCGGTGCTGTTGAGCGGTGTTTCACAGCTTTCTATAGCATTGAACGAAAGATCCAGCGTGTGAAGGCTTTTCAGCGAACAAATCGGGTTTATATCGTCGATGTCGTTGCCGCTTAAATCAAGATAGTGCAAATCGGTAAGCGAAGAAAGCGTCCCGACAGATGTAATATCGTTGCCGTGAAGCGAGAGTGTTTCCAGCGAAGAAAGATTTGAAATCGGAGAAAGATCCGAAATCGCGTTGCTGTCCGCATACAGGTTGATAAGTTGGGAAAGGGCGGAAATCGGGGATAAGTCCGAAACAGCGTTGCCGCTGATATCGAGAGTTTGCAGGGAAACAGCGGATGAAAACGGCGTTAAATCCGTGATTGCACACTGACGAACGCTCAGTTCGCATAATTGCGAAAGCTGCGACAAAATGTTAAAATCGGATGCCGAAACATTGTTGAGCGTCAATCGCTTCAGTTTTTTCAGCTGAGTGAGCGGCTCTAAGCTCTGCACGGTGTTGAACGATAAATCAAGCTCAACAAGGTTCTTAAATGCGGCAAGTTCCGAAATATCGTTGATGCCGCAGTGACTTAAATCAAGTTTTGTGACAGAAAGAATATCGCCGAGGAAGATTTTGCCTTCCCAAAAGAGCTGCTCGCGGACGCACTGCTCCAAACGGCGGTTTTCGAAATAATACAGTTCATATGTTGCGGAAATCTCATACGGAATATCTGTCGGCTCAGCATCGGGAGTTTCAATGCCGATATTTCCTGTCGGTGCAGGTGAAATCGGGGCGGTACCGATGTCTGAAACACAGGCGCACAGGGCAAACACTGCGGCGACAGCTGCAATAATCAGAACAGATGTAAGAAGAATACGGGATAAATGCTGCAATTTTCCGCTGCGTTCCGCTGCCTTGAAAAACATCATCGGCTTGCTCCTTTCGGGTACATCGGGCGTTGTGCTGCCGCAGAATATTTTATCGGGAATTCGATAAAAAGTCAACCCGAAAGGCAGCTTTACAATAACTTTTCGTACAGGTTGAACCAAGGCAACCCGACATTTACCCGTCCTGCTCAGTCAACCGTTTCGCCTGTTCCATCCAATAAGCCCGAATCATTTCTATCATTTTAATACAGGCGCTTTCAGCGGTGGAAGCATGATATTTTTTCATGTTGCTAAACGTATGCCCGCAAGGTTCAAGCGTAGTATCGCTCTCATAACCGCCGCTTACGCCGATAAGCCATGGACCGAGTAAGCCGGTTTTAAACTTGAAAAAATAGTATCTCATATCATGGAGTTCAAAGTTTCCAGCGTATTCGATCTTCCTCGGTTCTCTCCCGAGTTCATGCGGATCAGACAACCATATTACCATATTCTTTTTTGCAGCTTCCATCTGTGCAAGGTTCATTTCTTGTCACTCCCGTAAAATTAATTTGTTCAATTCGCGGCAATATGTAAAAATCCGCCGTAATTCCATCAAAATTACGGCGGACTTCTGGCGGAGAGAAAGGGATTCGAACCCTTGATACGGTTCCCCGTATACACGATTTCCA
>ENA-OPDZ01000487-OPDZ01000487.1-human-gut-metagenome-genome-assembly--contig:-NODE-487-length-11215-cov-1.973297_pt1 | contig 11215 bp, 6 predicted proteins | sample MGYA00241628_ERZ501519 | MGnify/ENA primary metagenome ERZ501519 (study PRJEB25962, sample SAMEA2042384) | human gut metagenome | biome: human gut; feature: human-associated habitat; material: faeces...
AGCGGATAACTATACCGACTATTGCAATGATTTTCTTGAAGCGGCAACAAACGGAGTTTTTGCAGATATGGACAGCGAGGAGCGAACAGCCGCCTTTATACTTCAGCTTGTAACAGGCGTATCGCACATTGCGCTGGTACGTTTGGGCATTGAGCCAAGCTCCGTTCTGTCAGAAGATGATTACGCCGGCATTTTGCAGTTCAACTCCACCGCTACAATCAACCAACTCGGTGCAGCGACCAGCGATATTTCCGAAATGGTCTTGCGGCAAATAGAACGCAGCGTAAGGAGTATAAGCAGGCAGCAGCGCGGCACACTTGCAAAACCGTCCAATACATTGCAAAATGAAGCTGACGAAGCAGAAAGGAGCGACGACGATGGAAATCAGTTACAGCAGAAGCGGGGATTACCTGATTCCCAACATAGCAATGGACAGTCAGAGCCAAGGGAGTATAGGCAAATTCGGGAGACTGCGGAAGAAGTTCCTGAAAGAGAATCGGAACGGGTTTTACAATACGCTGATTCTGACGAACGGCCTGACGGAGCACCTGATCGAAATCAACAGGCAGGCGAAGGAACAGATACAGCTGCTCAGCTTGCAGATGGTGCAAGCCGAGGGCGTGACCGAGAAACTGAAAGCGGAGAATCAGATGCTCTGGGTGCAGAGGATGAACAACATATACCACAGAGCCGAGGAAACGGTTTTGAACGAACTGATTTACGCATAACAACCGAAAACCTGTTCCCTACATTTCAGGAACAGTTGGAGCACATAGAAGAAGCGGAAGCACAAAAGCTATCCGCTTTTTCTGTATCTCAGGCTGATATAGACCACGAGCTTTGCCGTTACGGCAGCGGCTTTTCCCAAGGCAAGTTCCGCATATATAAATTCTTCGAAGGCATGCCGTCCACCGAAGCGGCGGTTGCTTTCCTGAAAAAGGAATATGGTATAGGCGGACATTCGCACACGTATTTGAACGGAGAAGGCGGCTTCGTTGACCATGACGGCAAGGGCCTTCACCTCTCTAATCATAACTACGAAGAAAAGCATACCGTAACTTGGAGGGCCGTAGCGCAAAGACTCCGTGAGCTGATTGCCATTGACAGATACCTGACCGAAGAAGAAAAGACATATCTGCCGGAATATGAGACGCAGGAGGCGGAACGGCGCTTGCAGCTGGCGGAAGAATCGGCGGCAAGGAGCGCGCTTCAGGCAGTGGCGGCAGCCATGGACGAGCGCAGGAAGGATGCCGGATATGCGTTTTCGCTCGGAGATACCGTGCAGCTTGGCATGACCACATATACCATCCTCGGCTACGATGAAACCACCGTCAGCCTATCCGACCCGAAATTCCCCTTGCTCTCCGAGGACATGCCCCGCAATGTATTTGAGCAAAGGCTTAGGGAAAGTCCCGTAAATGACCGCCTGATTGCAGAAGCGCAGGAAGCAGAGCGACAGCCCGGGCCGGTAACCAAAACAGTTGAAGTCATTTCCGCAGAGGAAAACCACCTGCCATATGATGTGGTTATCCAAACGATTCGTGCTGAGGAGCATGCACCCGTAAAACCCGCTGAGAAAATCAATTTCCGCATTACGGACGATGCCCTCGGCCACGGCGGCCCGAAAACAAAGTTCCGAATGAATATAAACGCCATTCAAACGCTGAAAGCCATCGAGTCCGAACAGCGACTTGCAACAGCGGATGAGCAGGAGGTTCTCTCCCGATACGTGGGCTGGGGCGGATGCGCGGATGCTTTCGATGAAGCCAAAGAGAACTGGCACTCCGAATATGCCGAACTAAAGGATTTACTTACCGAAGAAGAATATGAATCCGCGCGGGCTTCCGTGTTGAACGCTCACTACACAAGCCCAGCAGTCATTAAAGCAATATACAATGCGATTGAAAATATGGGCTTCCGCACGGGCAATATTCTTGAACCCTCCTGCGGCATAGGCAACTTCTTCGGCCTGCTCCCCGAAAGCATGGCCGGCAGCAAGCTATACGGCGTAGAGCTGGACAGCATTACGGGGCGCATTGCAAAGCAGCTTTATCAAAACGCAAATATCACCATACAGGGATATGAAGAAACCGCATTGCCCGATAGCTTCTTCGATGTTGCCATAGGCAACGTACCCTTTGGCGATTACAGCGTTGCGGATAAGCGATACGATAAGAACCACTTCCTTATACACGATTATTTCATCGCCAAGACTTTGGATAAAGTCCGTCCCGGCGGCATAATTGCATTTGTAACCTCATCCGGCACAATGGACAAAAAGAACCCATCGGTCCGCAAGTATATTGCACAGCGCGCTGACCTTCTCGGCGCAATTCGCCTGCCGAATAACGCCTTCCTTGCCAATGCAGGCACGGGCGTTGTTGCGGATATACTGTTCCTGCAAAAGCGCGACCGCCCTATAGAGATTGAACCCGACTGGATACACCTCGGCAAAACCGACGATGGCTTTACCATAAACCAATACTTTGTGAATAACCCCGGCATGATATTGGGCGAACTCAGCGAAGAAAGTACGCAGTACGGCAAGCAAGCCGTTACGGTAAAGCCCATTGCAGGCGCGGAACTGCCTATACAGCTATCCGACGCGATAACCAATATCCATGCGGAAATCACCGAACCCGAACAGCTTGAGGAAACTGAAGAAGGCATAGGCGAAAGTATCCCCGCCGACCCGAATGTGCGCAATTTCAGCTTCGCCGTGGTTGACGGGGATATCTATTACCGCGAAAACTCCGTAATGCATAAGGTTGAGCTGTCCGTTACCGCAGAGAGCCGCATTAAGGGCATGGTCAAAATCCGCGACTGCACCCGAAAGCTGATTGAATATCAGCTGGAAGGCTATTCGGATGATTTAATCAGGCAGGAACAGCATACCTTAAACCGGCTTTACGATGAGTTTACCTCGCAATACGGCCTGCTTAACAGCCGTGCCAACAATACTGCGTTCTCTGACGACAGTTCTTACTGCCTGCTCTGCTCCCTTGAGGTTCTTGATGAAAACGGCGCATTGGTGCGCAAGGCTGATATGTTCTCAAAGCGCACCATACGGCAGCAGGAACCCGTAACCTCCTGCGATACAGCAGCGGACGCACTCGCCGTATCACTTTCCGAAAAAGCAAAGGTTGATTTGCAGTATATGGGAGAACTTACGGGCAAAACCGAAGAACAGCTTACAGAGGACTTGGCGGGCGTGATATCCTTCAATCCATCTTCCGAACAATATGAAACGGCTGATGAATACCTTTCGGGCGATGTCAGGTGGAAGCTTCGATTGTTAAAGGAGATAGACAACCCCAAATATGCGGCTAACATGGAAGCCTTGAAGAAAGTACAGCCAAATGACCTGACGGCCTCCGAAATAGATGTCCGGCTCGGCGCAACATGGATTCCGCCGGATGATATTCAGCGCTTCGTAATTGAGCTGCTAAAACCCGCCTATTACGCAAGCAGCAAAATAAAGGTGCATTATTCCCGGCTTACCGCTCAATGGAACATTTCAGGCAAAACCAGCGACTACGGCAACGTTACGGCAAACGTTACCTACGGCACAAAGCGCATCAATGCATACAAGATAATTGAGGAAACGCTGAACCTGAAGGACGTTCGCATATTCGACACCGTGTATGATGAAAGCAGCGGCGAGAAGCGCGTACTGAACAGAAATGAAACCGTACTTGCGCAGCAAAAACAGCAGCTCATAAAGGACGCGTTCCGCGACTGGATATGGAAAGACCCTGACCGTCGTGACAGACTGACCACGCTCTACAACACCAAGTTCAACAGCATACGTCCTCGCGAATATGACGGAAGTCATATCAGGTTTGTCGGCATGAATCCCGAAATCGCTCTGAGGCCGCATCAGGTAAACGCCGTTGCGCGCGTTATCTATGGCGGAAACACGCTGCTTGCGCACGTTGTGGGGGCAGGGAAAACCTTCACAATGGCCGCTTCCGCTATGGAAAGCAAGCGGCTGGGGCTCTGCCAAAAGAGCCTGTTTGTAGTCCCCAATCACCTTACCGAACAATGGGCGGCGGAGTTTTTGCAGCTGTATCCATCCGCAAATATACTTGTTGCAACCAAGAAGGATTTTGAAACGAGAAACCGCAAAAAGTTCTGTTCCCGTATTGCCACGGGCGATTACGATGCCGTCATCATAGGACACTCTCAGTTTGAAAAGATTCCCATGAGTTTGGAGCGACAGCGGGCGATATTGCAGGCGCAGCTTGATGAAATAATAGACGGCATTTCGGAAGCGAAACGGGAAAACGCAGAACGCTTCACCATCAAGCAGATGGAAAAGAGCAGGCGCTCCATAAAGCTGAAGCTTGATAAACTAAACGACCAAACTCGCAAGGATGATGTCGTTACGTTTGAGGAATTGGGCGTTGACCGGCTGTTTGTAGACGAAGCGCACAGCTTCAAAAACCTGTTTCTCTATACGAAAATGCGGAACGTAGCCGGTCTTTCGCAGACTGAGGCGCTGAAATCCTCCGACCTTTTTATGAAATGCCGGTATATGGACGAACTTACGGGAAACCGCGGCATTGTGTTTGCAACAGGTACGCCGATATCAAACTCCATGACCGAAATGTATACCATGCAACGATATCTTCAATATGACGCGCTGCGCTCCCATGGTTTGCAGCACTTTGACGCATGGGCATCCACATTTGGTGAAACCATTACGGCAATGGAGCTTGCACCGGAAGGAACGGGCTATCGCGCAAAGACGCGATTCGCCCGTTTTTATAACCTTCCGGAGCTCATTACCATGTTCAGGCAGGTTGCTGACGTGCAGACCGCCGACATGCTGAAGCTTCCCGTTCCCGAGGCGGAGTACCACAACGAGGTCATTAAGCCCTCCAAATTTCAAAAGGATATGGTTGATTCCTTTGCGGAGCGTGCCGAAAAGGTCCGAAACGGCATGGTGGACGCAGCCATTGACAACCTTCTGAAGATTACAAACGACGGCAGAAAGCTTGCCCTTGACCAGCGATTGACGGACGAATTGCTGCCGGATGACCCCGAAAGCAAGGTGAATACATGTTTAGATAACATTCACCGAATATGGGAAGCGAGCAAAGCGCAGAAGTCAACGCAGCTTGTGTTCTGCGACCTATCTACCCCGCATGGTGATGGTAAGTTCAATGTGTACGACGACCTGAAAGCAAAGCTTGTCCGTATAGGCGTTCCAGAAGCCGAGATTGCCTTTATCCACGATGCAAAAACCGAGGCACAGAAAGCGGCCCTGTTCACTAACGTCCGCTCCGGCAATGTGCGTATCCTGCTTGGTTCCACCGCAAAGATGGGAGCAGGCACCAACGTACAAAAGCGGCTGATTGCCGAGCACCATCTTGACATTCCCTGGCGACCTTCGGACATTGAGCAGCGCGAAGGCCGGATTCTGCGTCAGGGCAACGAGAACAGCAAGGTTGATATATTCAGGTATGTTACGGAAAACACCTTCGACAGCTACATGTGGCAGACGATTGAAAGCAAGCAAAAGTTTATATCACAGATAATGACGAGCAAAAGTCCCGTCCGCTCCTGCGAGGACATTGACGAAACCGCCCTTTCATATGCTGAAATCAAGGCATTGGCAACGGGCAATCCGTATATCAGGGAAAAGATGGACTTGGAGATTGAAGTATCGCGGCTGAAGCTGCTCAAGGCCAACCATCTGAGCCAGCGCTATTCGTTGGAGGATCAAATTCTGAAGGAGTTCCCCCAGAGAATCCGGTCGCTGGAGCAGCGCATTGATGGCTATCAGGCGGATATTGACCAGCGCAAAAGAAATACCGAGCCCAACGAGGATGACTTCTCTCCGATGATTATGCCGGGCGGTACGGTAAGAGAAAAGAAGGCTGCCGGCAATGCCATTCTCGGTCTCTGCAAGTCCATGACAAGCCCCGACCCGATTTCCATCGGACAGTACCGTGGCTTTGACATGGAGCTGTCCTTCGACACTTTCAGCCGGGAATATAAGATCACGCTGATTCATCAACTGCGGCATACGGTTACGCTGGGCACGGACATTTTCGGCAATATTCAGCGACTGGATAACGCCCTCAGTGCTTTTGAAGAACGAATGGCGACGTGTGTAGAGCAGTTGGAGAATACGCGGGTTCAGCTTGAAAACGCAAAGGCCGAGGTACAGAAGCCATTCCCTCAGGAGGAAGAACTGAAAACCAAATTGGTACGGCTAAATGAACTGAATGCGATACTCAATATGGATAAGCGGGAAAACGCCGCGCTAGATGCAGAGCCTGAGCATACCGAGATTGAGATTGTTAAGGCTTCCTGTAAAGAAAGATGAAAGATTCCGTTTGTATCTAAATACCTAAAAAAGTGAGGTGCAAAACCTATTTGAGTCTTACAAAATCATACGTAACAAAGCAGGAGATTGAGCAGGCCAGGCAGCTCGATCTCCTTTCTTATTTGCAGCAGCATGAACCGGAAGAGCTGGTGCGGTTTTCATCCAATGTGTATACCCTCCGCAGCCACGACAGCCTTAAAATCTCAAACGGCAAATGGTATCAGTGGTCAACGGGTATAGGCGGCATAAGCGCATTGGATTACCTTATAAAGGTGCAGGGCATGGACTTCGTCAGCGCCGTTTCGAAGATATTGAGATATAGCCCTCTTGCGGAACCCGCAAGGCCCACTCCTGCCAAGCGACAAAGGTCAGTCTTTACCCTGCCCACACCATATGAAAACAATGGCAGGGTTCGCACGTACCTTACCGGCCGCGGGCTTTCTATGGACTTGCTTCGCATGTGCATCGATGCAGGGTTAGTATATGAGGATATGCGGCATAACTGCGTATTCGTGGGTTTCGACCGCAAAAAGGTTCCGAGATATGCCATGCTCAGAAGCAGTTCCCCATATTCAACATTTCTGGGCGAGGTATCGGGCAGCGACAAACGATACTCTTTCTCTCTTTCAGGCAGCAGCGAAACGCTGTATGTGTTTGAAAGCGCAATAGACTGCCTTTCCTTTATTGAATTGCAGCGCATGAAAACGGATGAACTGAAGCCCGATAACTATCTTTCCCTTTCCGGCGTATACCGACCCGGCGAAGGCAAGCGCACCGAATTGCCGACGGCTTTGCAGGAATACCTTTCCATAAACGAAGGCATCCGCCACATAGCTTTGTGCCTGGACAACGACGAAGCAGGGCGCAGCGCCGCATTGGCAATATGCGCTGCGCTGCCGGATAAATACACGGCGGAATTATTGCCTCCGCAATCGGGCAAAGACTATAACGAACTTCTCATGTTAACCAAAGGTATACCGCCGAACATCAGGGTAAGAAAGCCGAAGGAGCGCCGCGAAAGATAGGCGCTTTATTTATCGGCAGGTAATGTGGATGAGATGCGCGCATCGCATTAGCGAGCATTGGATAATGCCAGCCTTATCCGCCCGTAAGGGTATCCCCTTAAACCCCAAAGCGAAAGGAGCAATATGCTGAAACGAAATATAAAGATAACATTCCGCCTAAACGCCAAGGAACAACAGCAGCTAAAGAAAAACGTAAAGAGAGCGGGCCTGTCGCAGGAAACATACATCCGAAGGCTCATCGAAGGCTATGTTCCCAAGGAGCTGCCGCCCATAGATTATCACGCCATGATGCGCGAACTTAACGCCATAGGCAACAGTATGAACCAGATAGCGGCCCGTGCAAATGCCACGGGCTTTCTTCTTGCCAATGAATATGCTTCATATGTGCATGAGTTTCGTAAAACCGTTCTTGAGATACAACGTGCCGTGACTCAGCCGGAGCGTATATAAAGCATGGCTACAACTTCCATATGGAGCGTTAAGTCAACCTTGGGTCATGTGATTGAATACGCTGCTGACGACACAAAAACGGCCAACCCCCAATGGAGCAAGTCCGAATACCAGTCCATGCGCGACGTTATGGACTACGCCATGAACGATTTTAAGACCGAACAGCAATACTATGTGACCGCGCTTAATTGCGATGCCGGCTGCGCCAGAGAGCAGATGCAGCTCACAAAGCGGCAGTTCGGCAAAACGGACGGTATTCTTGCTTTCCACGGCTACCAGAGCTTTGCCGAGGGAGAAGTGGACGCAGACACGGCGCACGCGATAGGCATAAAGCTTGCGGCTGAGTTGTGGCCGGAGTATCAGGTAATCGTAGCAACGCACCTGAATACGCATTGCTTTCATAACCATTTTGTGCTCAATTCGGTATCCTATCTCGACGGCAAGAAATTCAACGCCTGCAAAGAAAGCTATCTTAAAATGCGGGCCGCATCCGATAGGCTGTGTAAGGGATATGGACTGTCCGTAATCACGGAGCACACGGCGTATTATCCCAAGCACTACGCAGAATGGGATGCGGAGCGTAAAGGGCAGCCAACATGGCGAAGCGCAATCCGAGAGGATGTTGACAAGGCAATCATGGCAAGCATGAGCTTTCAGGCATTTCTCCGTTCCCTCAGAAGCATGGGATATGGAGTCAAAACAGGCGTAAAGCACATGGCGGTGCGCCCGCCTGGCAAGGAACGCTTCGTGCGGCTGCGCTCGCTTGGTGAACGATATACCGAGGACGCTATACGGCAGCGTATATTAAAGCAGCGCGCACCGGAACGTCCGGCAAAATGCGCGCCGTCGATACCATTGCGCATCCGAGTTCATGGTGACTTTCATCTATCCAAAGTCACATGGAAAGGACTTAGGGCATTGTACTTCTTCTACCTGCGGAAGCTTCGCAGAACACAACGTGCTCAGCAGTACAATGTTCCATATGTACTGCGCGAGGATTTAAGGCACTTAGACGTGATAGATGCACAAACTCGTTTCCTGTTCCGGCACGGAATCGACAGCACAGACCAGCTTGATATTTATCGTGCTTGTGTGGACGAGCAGCTTACGCAGCTATATACCGAGCGCAAAGCACTGAATAACGAGCAGCGCCGCACTGGTATTCCCGATGAACGCATGGCGGAGATTCGTGAACGCATTGCCGCCATCTCTGAACAAGCAAAGCTGTTTCGTAACGAGCTAAAGCTATGTGACGCAATCACCGAACGTGCCATTGTGCTTTCGAAAAAAAGCAAGCAAATAACGCAAATGGAAAATCAGAAAGCAGCAAGCCGCACAAAGCAATCCACCTTGAGGTAACATCAAATAAAAAATGCTTAAATATGAATCGATAACTTGTAAACAGCTAAACATTAGTGACTGCTAGTATGATATAATAACATTAAACTAAGAAGGAGGTAGGTTATCATGGAGCGGTGTTCGAATTGCAACGGAAGTGGACGTTGTCACCTTTGCGATGGCACGGGAAGAGTTAAAATCAATCCTCATCCTTCGCCTAAGTATAGTGCTGGGGATGGAAGTGGTACCTCAATATGCTATGTATGTAATGGAACCGGAAAATGTATTGACTGCAATGGAACCGGAAGAAAATAGAGCAGTAAGAATCAAATTATAAGCATAATTCTGTTACTAGTTCTAAATTGTATAGCAACTCTCAAAACATATGGCTTTCAGGCGCTCTAATAAGGGCGTCTTTTTAATACCCAGAAATAAAAACAGAAGGAGTGATTATACATGTCTCAACACGGCGAAGCAGCCGAGCAGGTCGTCAACATGGCAACCAATGCGGCGGTAAAAACAGCGGAGTGCGCCGCAGAAATTGTGGGCAAGGGTACTTTATCCCTGGCAACATTTCTGTTGGCAGTACTTAAAGACCAGAAGAAAACAAAGGGCCGAACACGCATACAGTCCTTTAACGGCAGACCAACTAAGGTATTTGCCATTATGGCAAAGGACATGAAAACCTTCTCAAAGGAGGCGAAGGAATACGGCATCCTATATGCGGCGGTAATGAACCGGAAAAGTACCGACGGAATAGTGGATGTGGTTGTAAGCGCAAACGATGCGGCACGGGTAAACCGAATAGCAGAACGGTTTGCGCTGTCTACGATAGAAATACAGAAAACAGTTAATACTCCCGCCGAAGAACGGGCGGCTGATACTCAAAACCCTACCGCGCGGACGGACAGCCGGAATCCGTCCGTACATTCATCAGGCGGCAAAGAGCGTTCCGAAACGGCGGATACTGATTCGGAGCATGCTCGCCCTTCTGTAAGGCAGCAGCTTAAGGACATACGTCAAGAGCGGCAGAACGTACACCGGAAGCCGCTTGAGAGAAGCAGACCTGTGCATGGAGAACTTCGCATATGAAAAGCCCTAACGAAGATAAACTCACGGAGTATATTCTTATAGGGTTTGGCATAATACCCGTGATATTGGCGGCCTTAACGGTCGCTCCTTTTTTATCTGATGGGCTTGCGGGCATTGTGAAAGGCCTTACCCACAGCATGAATAACCCCATCAATATACAGTGGTGCGCCGACTCGCCAAAGGCCATTCTGGTATTCCTTGCAGCTTACGGCACAGGCATTGGGGTATATTTCTCCACGCGCCGCAACTACCGCAGGGGCGAAGAACACGGCAGCGCCAAATGGGGCAGCGCACGGCAAACATGCAAGAAGTACGCCGAGAATGACAGCCGCAAGAACCTTATTCTTACCCAAAATGTCCGTATGGGTTTAGACGGCAGGAAGCACCGGCGCAACCTTAATGTGCTTGTAGTCGGCGGCAGCGGCGCGGGCAAAACCCGCTTCTATGCCAAGCCCAACATCATGCAGGCAAATACATCCTATGTTGTGCTTGACCCCAAGGGCGAGATTCTGCGGGATATTGGCTATCTGCTTGAATGGCATGGATATAACATAAAGGTACTTGACCTGATACATACGGAGCGCAGCCACGGCTTCAACCCATTCGTATATCTTCGTGACGATAAGGACGTTCTGCGGCTGGTCAATAACCTTATACGCAACACCACGCCCAAAGGCGCACAGAGCAGCGACCCTTTCTGGGAACGCGCGGAAACAGCGCTGCTCGAAGCCCTTATTCTATATCTGGTGAATGAAGCACCGCCCGAAGAACAGAACTTCTCAATGGTAATGGAAATGATAAACGCCGCAGAAGTAAGAGAAGATGATGAAGAATATTCTTCCGTGCTCGATGAACTCTTTGAGCGGTTGGCTATGCGCGATCCTGAACACCTTGCCGTTAAGCAATACCATATTTTCAAATTAGCGGCGGGTGTTGTATGCTCTAAAAGACTTCTTAATCAAGCGGTTGGGAA
>ENA-OPDZ01000490-OPDZ01000490.1-human-gut-metagenome-genome-assembly--contig:-NODE-490-length-11168-cov-2.937911_pt1 | contig 11168 bp, 8 predicted proteins | sample MGYA00241628_ERZ501519 | MGnify/ENA primary metagenome ERZ501519 (study PRJEB25962, sample SAMEA2042384) | human gut metagenome | biome: human gut; feature: human-associated habitat; material: faeces...
AGAGACTTATAAAAGATATTAATAACGAATTACGCAATTAGTTGCGGAATTAAGGCTTCAAGTATTTCGGGGATGCACTCTTCCTGTATGGGCGTACATGTTGTCCACCTCATGTCGTCGATTGCATCAAGGGTGTTATCGCTTAAATCTAAATTGTAAAAATCCATATTTATTAATTAGGGGCTTTACGGTAGCAGAAATATGCCACTATTGTGAAAACTATATTCGGAATCCATGCAGCTAGCATAGGGGGGGTATTTGCGTTTATCGCAAATGTTGCAGAAACTGTCTGTAACATGATGTATGTAAAGCTGAGGGCCAGTCCTATGCCAAGATACATTCCCATGCCGCCTTTTCTTTTTCTTGATGATAATGAAAGACCTATAGTTGCTAGAATAAATGAAGCAAATGACGTTGCAATACGTTTATGGTATTCCACTTCATATTGCACAACGTTTCCAGAACCACGGTCAATCTGTTTGGTGATGTAGTCTCTAAGTTGCGGGCTGGTGAATGTTTCCTGCTGTCCTTTAGAGAATACAAGGTCTGTAGGTTCCATCATAATCGTTGTGTCCTTACTGGCACCACTGGTGATGGTTTCACGTAGTCCTTTCAGTTGGCGTATTCTCCAGTTGCTGACTTTCCAATGATATTTCGTATCTGATATTGTGTCATATTGTATTTCGGCTGCAGTAAGGTGGCTTACCAGTTTCTTGTTTTCAAATTTATCAAGACAGAATCCATAGCCTTTCTTTAGATTATTGTCATAATGCTGAATATAGGCAATAACACCTTTGCCTACCTGCAACTGTACGTTTTCTGCAGCTGTTATCTTTTTCTTGTTTTTATACATTGATTCGAAGTTCTGCCTGATGATGGTTCCTTTGGGAATTATATATGCTCCCAAAAAGAATGTCATAACAGAAATGATTGCTGCAGAAACCATATATGGACGCATTAGCCGCTTAAAACTTACACCGGCGGCAAGCATGGATATGATCTCTGAATTACCGGCAAGCTTTGAAGTGAAGAATATTACTGCGATAAAAACGAACAGCGGACTGAACAGGTTGGCAAAATACGGCACAAAGTTCATATAATAATCAAACACAATGGCTTTAATCGGAGCATGGTATTGCGTGAATTTTGCCAAGTTCTCATTAATATCAAATACAATGGAAATTGAAATAATGAGAGCAATTGAGTAGAAATATGTGCCAATGAACTTCTTTATGATATACCAATCCAGTATCTTCAGATGTCTGAACGGATTGAGGTATTTCATCCAGTTAAGCTTCTTACCTAACCATGAAAATAAGGCGAATAACCATTTAAGATGAACTTTCATCCATCTCAATAATTTTAATATTCTCCTAAATCTTCTGATGTTCTTTATTTTCATCGTAAGTGTTATATGCGTTTGCCAAGTTGGTCAATTACCGATGATTTCCATTTAACGAAATCTCCGGATATTATATGCTTACGTGCATCTTTTACAAGGCGAAGGTAGAAGGCCAGGTTGTGAATACTTGCGATCTGCATGGCCAACAGCTCTTGAGCCTTAAACAGATGATGTAAATATGCTTTAGAATATATCTGATCTACATGACATCCGTCAGGATCGATTGGTGAAAAATCTTTTTCCCATTTCTTGTTTCGCATGTTCATTGTACCATTATATGTAAACAGCATGGCGTTCCTGCCGTTTCTTGTCGGCATGACACAATCAAACATGTCAACTCCGCGTTCTATGGCTTCCAGAATATTTTGTGGTGTGCCAACTCCCATCAGGTATCTTGGCTTGTCCTTTGGCAATATCTCGTTTACGACTTCAATCATCTCGTACATGACTTCCGTCGGTTCGCCTACGGCCAATCCTCCGATAGCATTTCCGTCTGCTCCTTTGTCTGCAACAAATTTGGCAGCATCACGGCGCAGGTCCTTGAATGTACAGCCTTGAACAATGGGGAACAGGGTCTGCTCGTATCCATATAGCGGTTCGGTTTCATTAAAGCGTTTGATACACCTGTCAAGCCATCTTTGTGTTAGCATTAGGCTTTTCTTGGCATACTGATAGTCGCTTTGGCCGGGAGGACACTCGTCAAAAGCCATCATGATGTCAGCGCCTATAATTCTTTCGGTGTCCATGACATTTTCCGGCGTAAAAAAGTGCTTTGAGCCGTCAATGTGCGAACGGAATTCGCAGCCCTCTTCTTTGAGCTTGCGTATTCCTGTAAGTGAGAACACCTGGAATCCGCCGCTGTCAGTCAGAATCGGTCTGTCCCAAGTATTGAATTTGTGCAGTCCACCGGCAGATTTTAAAATGTCAAGTCCGGGGCGAAGATACAAATGATAGGTGTTGCCCAAGATAATTTGGGCTTGCACCTCTTCTTTGAGTTCACTGAAATGTACGCCTTTTACACTGCCACATGTACCAACGGGCATAAAAATCGGAGTCTCTATCTGTCCGTGGCTTGTGGTTATTAGTCCTGCGCGTGCATCGCTGCCGGTGTCTGTATGCTGTAATTCAAATAACATATATGTTTAATCTTCTATATCAAATGTTACTGGGTTCTTTACTTTCTCTTCAGTCAGGGCAAAGTCCCAGACGTCTTGAACATTTTCAACAAAATGGAAATTAACCCCGTCAATATATTCCTGTGATATTTCTTCAATATCTTTTTTATTGTCTTTGCACATAACGATTTCCGTTATACCGGCTCGTTTTGCGGCAAGAATCTTTTCTTTAATACCGCCGACAGGCAGCACTTTTCCACGCAGAGTTATTTCTCCTGTCATGGCCGTATTCTTGCGTACTTTTCTCTGAGTAAGTGCCGATGCAAGAGATGTTGCTATTGTAATACCTGCTGAAGGGCCGTCTTTAGGCGTTGCACCTTCGGGGACGTGTATATGTATGTTCCAGTGGTCGAATATACGATAGTCAATGCCAAGTTTGTCTGCGTGGGCTTTTACATACTCTAAAGCCAGTATGGCAGATTCTTTCATGACATCTCCCAAGTTTCCTGTAAGCGTGAGCTTAGAACCCTTTCCTTTGCTCAGGCTCGTTTCGATAAACAATATCTCGCCCCCTACACTTGTCCATGCAAGACCGGTTACAACTCCTGCATAATCGTTGCCTTGGTATATGTCGCGATAGAATGGCGGATTGCCTAATAGCGACTCAATTTCTTTGGGCGTTATCTTATAGTATGGCAGTGTTGCCTCCTTCGCTTTCAGGTATGCCAGCTTGCGGAGCGACTTGTTAATTTGTTTTTCCAGTTGTCTTACTCCGCTTTCTCTTGTATATTGTTCAATTATTTTCTCAATAGCCTGTTTGCTGAACGTGAGTTTTTTCTCGTCAGCCAGGCCTGTATTCTCTTTTTCCTTTGGTATAAGATGCCTCTTGGCTATCTCAACCTTCTCTTCTGTGATGTATCCGCTCACTTCAATCAACTCCATACGGTCGAGCAGTGGGCGCGGAATGGTGTTCAAATCGTTGGCAGTTGCAATGAACAGCACTTTCGACAAGTCATAGTCTACATCAAGATAGTTGTCGTGGAATGCATGATTCTGTTCCGGATCAAGAACTTCAAGCAGCGCTGATGCGGGATCGCCATTTACGGTGTTCTGTGTAATCTTGTCAATTTCATCCAGAATAAATACAGGATTGGACGAACCAGCCTTTTGTATGTTCTTTATTATTCTGCCGGGCATGGCTCCGATATACGTTCTTCTGTGACCTCTGATTTCGGCCTCATCATGCAGACCACCCAGAGATATGCGTGCGTATTTTCGCTTCATGGCATTGGCTATGCTTTTTCCCAGACTCGTCTTACCTACTCCGGGAGGGCCGTAAAGACATATAATCGGTGATTTAAGATCCTTTCTTAAACTTAACACAGCCATATATTCCAAGATGCGCTCTTTAACCTTTTTCATGCCATAATGGTCCTTGTCCAATATCTTTTCAGCGCGGTTAAGGTTAAGGTCGTCTTGGGTGTAATATCCCCACGGCAGATTTACCATGGTCTGCAGATATGTCAGCTGTACGCTGAATTCCGGACTTTGCGGATTCAGAATGTCAAGCTTGTCTAATTCTTTGCTGAAAGTCTTAGCAACATCCTCAGGCCATTTTTTATTCTTGGCCTTTTCGAGCAGCTCTTTACGTTCAGGATAAGTATCGCCATTGCCTAATTCTTCCTTGATGTTTTTGATTTGCTGCTGAAGGAAATATTCTCGCTGCTGTTCGTCAATATCCTCACGTGTCTTAGTTCTGATATTATGCTTTATCTCTAAAAGCTGCAACTCGCGATATATTATTTTCAGCATTTTTAATGCTCTGTTTTTCAGTGTGTTGGCCTTTAAGAGCTTTATTTTTTCTTCAACGCTGAATGGCAGACTGGTACAGATAAAGTTCAACAGTATTACTGCATTGTTGATGTTCTGTAATGCAAACTGGGCTTCATCTGGTATATCCTCGTTTTTCTTAACATATTCTATTGATGTGTTCTTAAGGTCATCAACGGCAGCCATAAACTCCTTGTCGTCAGAAGACGGGATTTCTTCCGGTGCATTTGTTACCGTTCCAACAATGAAAGGTTGGGTTTTCTTTATGTCAGAGAGGTTGCAGCGTCCAAGGCCCTGTACAATGACAGTAAGATTGTTGCCGGCGCCAGGCATCTCTAATACACGTATAATCTTGGCATATACTCCAATTTCGTATAAGTCTTTCAGAGACGGATTTTCCTGGTCAGAGTCTTTCTGACAAAATATAGCGAATATGGAATTTTGATTTTCTTTTAGATGGTTTATCAAGTTAAGGCTTTGAATCCTGCCAATCAACACCGGCGAAACTACTCCCGGAAATAATACCAAATTTCTTGTGGCTAATACGGGTACGTCACCGTCAATGCTCTCTTCAAAAAGTTTGGCAACATCTCCTTCGTAGTCTGCTATCATAGAAAATGCGTTGTTTATATCTTTTCTCATAATTTGCAATTCGTTATTGGGGTGCAAATTTACTCATTTTAATTGATATAATATTGATACCCAGTAATTATTTTCATTTAATTAATATGTATCATGATTGGAAAACCATTGATTTCTGATTCAGAAACTTGCCGTTTTTCATGCAAAAATGGCTGAGTTTTGCTTCAAAACTCTATCACTTATATTTTGTAATAAAAAGAGTTGCTGTTCTTATAAAATGAATAAAATAGTGGCGGGTACTATTTGATTCGAAATATTGATGGCGTGAAATGTTACGATTTTTAGGGTCATGTTTTACGGCAGCCGGTGCATAACAAATTTTTATGGCATATTTAAGTTGTCGGCATTTTTTGTGTTAAATTAAAAACATATTATTGCTGTCTGTATAAAATAACTTAATTTTGCATATTAAAGATAATTTTTCGTTTATATACGTTATTATTTGAATATACCATGTTGAATAAAAGAGTTTTGTTGGCTTCATTGGTTATATCTTCTATGGTTTGCCGTGGAGTTGCCGGAAATATAAAGAAATATTTTTATTCAGTAAGACAGGTGCCGTTTACATCTGTGAAGATAAGCCAAAATTCTTTTTGGGGTAGCAGGATAAAGGCTGTGCGTGATGTCACGATACCTTTGGCTTTCAGTAAATGTAAGACAGAAGGCCGATATGATAACTTTGTTAAGGCTGCTCATCCAAATGACAGTTATGATGTGTCGTCATTTATGGGGTTTTCGTTTGACGATACAGATGTATATAAAACCATTGAAGGGGCCAGTTACGTGCTTCAGACTTTCCCGGATAAAAAACTTGTGGAATATATAGACAGTGTGCTTGATATAGTAGCTGCTGCGCAGGAAGCCGACGGATATCTTTATACAGCGCGTACCATAAACCCGAAAAATCCGCATAGATGGGCGGGCAAGGAGCGTTGGAGCAATGAAGAAGTGCTGAGCCACGAACTGTATAATCTTGGCCACATGGTTGACGCTGCATGTGCACATTATCAGGCCACAGGTTCAACGAAATTTTTGGATATAGCCCGGCGCTATGCAGACTGTGTCGTCCGCGAGGTTGGACCTTCTGATGGTCAGGCATGTGTAGTGCCAGGACATCAGATAGCTGAGATGGCATTGGCCCGTCTTTACGTACTCACGGGTGAAAAGAAATATCTTGACGAGGCAAAGTTTTTTCTCGACTATAGAGGGAAGACAAAGGTCAGAAATTCTTATAGTCAGAGTCATCTGCCTGTTGTAGAACAACATGAGGCTGTAGGTCATGCTGTCCGTGCGGGCTATATGTATTCAGGTATGGCAGATGTGGCTGCACTTACAGGTGATTCGGCCTATATCAAGGCAATAGATGATATATGGAACAACATTGTTGCTAAAAAGTATTATATAACGGGTGGAGTGGGAGCCTTGCATGACGGTGAGGCTTTCGGACGGAATTATGAACTACCGAATCTTACGGCGTACAACGAGACGTGTGCGGCCATTGCAATGGTGTATTTAAACCAGAGAATGTTCATGTTGCATGGTGATTCAAAATATATAGACTGTCTGGAACGTACGTTGTATAACGGCGTTATAAGTGGCATGAGCATTGACGGCGGCAGGTTCTTTTATCCCAATCCGCTGGCTTCAGATGGCAAATACAGGTTTAACGCCGACAATACGCTTGAGCGTCAGCCTTGGTTCGGATGTGCATGTTGTCCTAGTAATCTTTGCAGGTTTATACCATCAGTACCAGGATATATGTATGCTGTAAGGGATAACGATGTTTATGTAAACCTGTTTGCTGACAACACCTCGACTATTTCTGTCGGAAAAGGTGAGGTTGTGTTGCGTGAGGAAACCAAATATCCTTGGGACGGCGATGTGCGGCTCAATGTCGTGAACAACAGTGCCGGAAAGTTCTGTATCAGGATAAGAGTGCCGGGATGGGTACGCGGTCAGGTTACACCGGGTGGCCTTTACAGCTATGCAGATGGCTTGAGTCTGAAATATTCTGTTACTGTAAATGGTATAAATGTTGCGGCAGAGTTGATTGACGGATATTTTGTCATCGACAGGAAATGGAAGCGTGGTGACTGCATAGACGTACATTTTGATATGAAGCCTCGTATCGTGAAGGCGGATGATAAGGTTGCTGCCTGTCATGGTCGTATTGCTGTTGAGCGAGGGCCTCTTGTGTATTGTGCAGAATGGGCTGATAATGATTATGATTTATTCCGTTTTGTTTTCGACGCTGACAGTTCTATGACTGTGACCGACAGTCTGGGACTTTTGGGCGGCATAAAGATGATAACGGCAAGAGGTACTTTGTTGGATCAAACGCCAGACGGACGCATAAACACTGCTAATCGCACTGTAAAGCTTATACCATATTATGCATGGTGTCATCGAGGACCCGGAAAAATGATTGTTTGGATGGCTGACGGCTTAGGGGTTATGGACGAATATTGAGCGTTCGAAAGCGTCTTTTTTATTCGCGAAAATAAAAGCTATCAGTCATCTTATATGTTTTTAGTGCTTTAATGGCTTAAGCCTGATAAGATGCAAATAATCGGAACATCATGTCAAATAATTATTTCAGATTCAAACAGTTTACAGTAGAGCATACCAGGTGTGCCATGAAGGTGGGTACAGATGGGGTGCTGCTTGGAGCATGGGCACGTGGTGGCGATACTATCTTGGATATTGGTACGGGCTCTGGGTTAATTGCCTTGTTCATGGCTCAACGATATCCATCGGGGAAGATTGTTGCCATTGACGTTGATGCCGGCGCTGTCGTACAAGCGCGTATCAATGTATCTAATTCTGCATTCAGCGACAGGATAACCATAATAGAAAAACCTTTACAAGAGTTCTGTGCAGGGCAGTTCGGTTCTATAGTATGCAATCCGCCGTTTTTCGTCAATTCGCTGAAAAACAGAGACGGGCAAAAGGCCATGGCACGTCATGCCGACACACTTACCCATGCTGAACTTGTGAGCGGTGCATCACGGTTATTGGCCGACGATGGCGAGTTCTCTGTTGTCATACCAGCCGCACTGCGCACGGCCATTGATGCCGAAGCAGCCATGGCAGGTCTTTTCCCTTCAAGGATCTGTGCCATTAGAACCATACCACGTAAGCCCGTCAGCCGTTATCTTTTGGCATATCGTAAGCATCCTGCAGACAGGATTGAACAAACAGAAGAATGTATTAATAATGATGATATGTCGCGGTCAGAATGGTACAGCAGCTTGACGGAGAATTTCTATATCAGATGAGAATGGTGCAGGATGCGCTCCGATAATTCATTTGCGTATTGGTGGCCTATAGGTAAGGGGGAATCTGTACCATTTATGAATACGTTGTGTCTTGTAAAACTATTAATTTTATTCAACGGAACTATGTATGAACGATGAATCCTCACAAATGCTTCTTGTGGAAGCATCTGCATTAATGTTTTCATGTTTGTACGTGTAAGTACATTTCCTCCCGTGGCTTTGACAATTTTTACATAATTGCCTAAAGCTTCTATATAGAGGATGTCGTTTAGCAGAATGTTTACGTTTGAGTATTCTTGTTTTACTGTGATGTGGCGTTGTGGATTTACTGAGGTTGTGCTCATTCGTCGCATAGCTTTATCTACAGCACGGCAGAAACGTTCATAGGCGAAAGGTTTGTGCAGATAGTCTACGGCATCGAGATTAAACCCTTCTAGAGCATACTGAGCATGTGCTGTTGTGAATATGATGCATGTTTCGTGAGGTATGTTGCGGGCTATGTCCAGGCCGTTTATACTGCTCATATGTATGTCAAGAAACACAAGTTGTGGCTTGGTTCTTATAATTTCGTCTATGCCGTTTTGAGGTTCGCTGTATGTCGTTAGTTCTATGCCACCGCGACGTTGGCAGAACTGTTCGATAACGAGCAATGCCATGGGCTCGTCGTCAATGGCAATGCAACTTATATTTTTCATTACAGTTGTATTTTTAGTTTTGTTATATATACGTTCCCTGTTGGCCCATTTTCAAGCTCGTATCGCCCTGGGTATAATAGTTCAAGTCGTTTTCGGCAGTTGGCTATCCCAATGCCTTCGTGCTCTGAATCTAAGTGTCTTATAATATTGTTGACAGTATCGAAACTTAGCAGACCGTTCTTTAGGCATATGTTTATTTGGATGTTGCTGTCAGTGTCTGCTGATGTGCCATACTTAAATGCGTTTTCTACAAAAGTGATAAATATCATAGATGGTACAGGAGTCGTTTCGTTGTCGGTTTTGGCTGTTAGTGTAACCCTTGTATGATGGTTTAATCTGAGTTTCTGCAAATCAGTATATTGCCTGATATATTCTATTTCCTGTCCTATGGGAATGTTTTCTGAATGTGTTTGTGCATACATGTATCTCAGAATATTTGAAAATTTCACGAAGGCAGATTCTGTTTTATCAGAACCAGAAAGTACAAGTGCATAAAGCATATTGAGAGTGTTGAACATGAAGTGTGGGTTTATTTGTGCTTTGTAGAGTGCCAGTTCTGCTTTGTTTTTCTCTGCGGCAATTTCCTGTTTTGCCAGTATTTGTCTAAATAGTTCGAATGTCAGTTCGATTGCAAGCGAAAATCCGGTTACCATGAGAAAAAAGAACCATATTGTTTGTGTGCGCATATTCATTCTGGCTTCCATTTGCCGTGGTGAGCCTGTATGGTCTGATGGTACAGGAAAATAAGTGAACAGCCATGTTGTTGCAGTTAAAGTGAGTAGTAATCCGGCTATGCGTATGTATTTTTTCTGCATGAAGAGTTTTGGTAGGCATACCCATCGGTATATGAAGTAAATAATGTATATATAGGCTATCAGTGTGAGCAGGAAGGCCGTGTTGTGCACAATCCAACGGTCAACAGGAAGCAGCATTATGGTCAATGGCATTATAATTAAGCAGAATAAAAGGTCTATATACAATGCAATGTGATTATTCTTCATATGAGATTTGTTTTCAGATGTTAATGTATTCAGTCCGCATGGTTTATATCTTTTATTGTGCAGCGGATGGTTCACATATTTATTTTGTTTTACGATCATTGCAAAGGTAATACATTTTATTGAACGGTCTATTGTTTTCCATGTGTCGTTTGTCACCACATATAGGCTGTTTGTCACCACATAGTTTATCATAAGACTCATTGTTCATAAATTTGCATCAACTGAATGGCCGGCAATGCAGTTTTGTAAGGAAAAAAGCAACTACTTTTTTTGCTTATATGCACCCGGACATAGAGGGCTGTTATTTGTTGTATGTCTTGAGCGGCCCTTATTTAGTAACTTTAGTTTTTTATTTTATAGAAATACAAAATGGAAATTAAAACAAGTATTATGCTCGTTGTGTGTAGTATGTCATTGTTCTGTGCTTGTGATGATAAAAAACAGGCTACTCATGGCGAGGAGTATAAGACGCTTACTGTTACGCGTCGAGACTTTATGTTGCAATCTGCTTATACTGCAACACTTCAAGGGCGTCAGGCTGTTGAGGTGCGTCCGCAGGTCAGTGGCACGATTACAGACATACGTATAAATGAGGGAGATGCCGTTAAACGTGGTCAGGTGCTGTTTGTCATTGATCAGGTGCCATATAAGGCTGCGCTCAGTACGGCAAAGGCTAATTTGGAGAGTGCGGAGGCAAAGTTGTGTACGGCCAAACTAACGGCAGATAGTAAAGAGGAACTTTGCAGGAGAAATGTTGTATCAGATTATGACAGGCAGACAGCCGTTAACTCTTTACGGGAGGCCAAGGCAGCTGTAGCTCAAGCCCGGGCTGAACTTACACGTGCCACTAATGACTTGTCTTATACAGAAGTGAAGAGTCCTGTTGATGGTGTTGCAAGTATGATACCTTATCGTGTCGGTGCATTGGTTGGCAGTACTATTGAAGAACCGCTTGTAACCGTATCTGATGATTCAGAGATTTATGCTTATTTCTCTATGGCTGAGACACAGATGCTTGATCTTATAGAGGAGTATGGTTCACTTGATGAGGCTAAGAAAAAACTTCCTCCGGTCGGGTTGACTATGAGTAATGGCAACAAATACAATCTACAGGGACGTATTGATGCTATTGGCGGTACCGTTGATTCGGAGACTGGATCTATTGGATTTAGAGCTGTTTTCAGCAATCCCCGACATCTGTTGCG
>ENA-OPDZ01000493-OPDZ01000493.1-human-gut-metagenome-genome-assembly--contig:-NODE-493-length-11091-cov-8.575208_pt1 | contig 11091 bp, 10 predicted proteins | sample MGYA00241628_ERZ501519 | MGnify/ENA primary metagenome ERZ501519 (study PRJEB25962, sample SAMEA2042384) | human gut metagenome | biome: human gut; feature: human-associated habitat; material: faeces...
TGCCAACGAGGCTCTTCCGATAGCTCTCGGCTATCCTGCGGGCTGGTTGGTTTGCAGCGTGATAATTTTCATCTATTATCGTAAGTGTTCTCTTATCAGGAGCAGCGTCGTCGAAGGCATCGAGAATCTTTCGGGATCGGATGCCGACAAAGACGAGGAGTGATTTGAAAATTCGGAGGGAGAAATGAGGATTGAGGATGTAAATGCCTTTCAGAGCGTTTACGGATTTATACGCGATTCGAAGGCGACTCACAGTGCGCGGAAAGCTATGATCTATTGCGGAAGAACGATAGATTTCCCTGCGTTTTTCTCTCTTATAGAAAAAGCGAGAACGGCTCTCAGGTCGTTCGGATTGAAGAAGGGCGACGTGATTACTCTTCAGCTTCCGAATATTCCTCAGAACGTAATTATTTTTTACGCCGCGGCGGCGGAGAATCTCGTTCTCGATATCATTCACCCGCTCACGCCATTGAGACAAACCGCGGAATCGATGAAGGAAACGGGAAGTCGGTTTCTCGTTACTTCTGATAACGTGCTTCTTCGCGGCGACGAGAAGTTTTTCGCTTCCGACGTAAAGATAGCTTTCTGTCGGATTTCGGCTTATGCAAAAGGACTGAAAAAGCTGGTTATAAGATTTAAAACCGGCGGAACGAAGTTGCTCGGCGGATTTATCGATTTTGACAGGCTTATTTCGGTTTCGGAGGAATGCGGCGACGAGGACAGAGGAAGCGACGACGTTCCGTGCTGTATTCTGCACAGCGGAGGAACTACGGCTCAGCCCAAGAAAATCGTTCTTTCTCATCACGCGCTGAATTGTATGATTCAGAGAAGACGTTATATCGTAAGCGGTACGGATTTGTCGGATAAAGTCTGTTTGTCCGTTCTTCCGTCTTTTCACGGTTTCGGGCTCTGTATGAACGTTCACGCGTCTTCCGCTCTCGGAATGACTCAGCTTATAATGCCGAAATTCCGTTCGCGTGAGGCGGTCAGACTTATAAAGAAGTATAAAGCCTTTATGTTGAGCGGAGTCCCCGCTATTTTTTACGGACTTATGAAGGTCAGGTCTTTCGATCCCCGTCACGCAGGCAGTCTTAAAAGATGTTTCGTAGGCGGAGATAACGTTTCGGACGCGCTCGTCAGGAGATTCAATAAGTGCGTTACGGGCAGTGAAGACGAGAGAGTTATGTTTCAGGGGTACGGTATGACCGAATGCGTTGCCGTATGCGCTCTCAACGTTCCCGACGGTTACAGGGAAGGAACGGTCGGACGAGCTATTCCCGGCGTCGACGTGGAAGTCGTCAGGGACGGGAAGATTATGCCTCGAGGCACGGAAGGTGAACTTTGCGTGGCGGGAAATATTCTGATGAACGGATATTTCAAAGACGAAGAAGGTACCGCAAACGCTGAGGTTTTCGTTGACGGAAAACGATTTATAAGATCGGGCGACTGGGGGTTGGTAGACGAAGACGGTTTCGTCAGATTCAAGCAGCGTATAAAGCACGTAATTATGCGCAAGGGCGTCAACGTTTTCCCCGCGGAAGTCGAAAACGTCATAGGAAGCCTTCCGTACGTGGAGAAATGCTGCGTAGTCGGTAAGATTAAAGGCAACGAAAACACGCAGACGGTTTATGCTTACGTTAAACTGAGGGATAAGAATCTCAGGACGGAAGAAACCAAAGAAGAAATCAAAAAATACGCGGCGAAGCACCTTATAAGGTACGCCGTGCCGGAAACCGTGATTTTTACGGCGACGTTCCCGAGAACGCCCGTCGGAAAGATAGATACAAAGTACTTCGAAAACCGTAACGACTGATACCGTGATTTTATTGCGAAGGTCAGCCGTAGGGTTTTTGTGCGTTTGGAGGAAAACGAATGAACACACAGGAAAACGAAATTTACAAGCTGAATATTGCCGGTATGGATGCGGAACTTCCCGTTCTGCCTCTTCCGAGCGGAGTGAGGATATGCTTTTTCAATCTTCACGGACATCAGACGCTTACCGAGCATTGCGGAAAAGAGCTTGCCAAAAGGCTTGACGGCTGCGACGTTATCATTACCGCAGAATCCAAAGGACTTCAGCTTTCTCACGTTATAGCAAGGGAACTCGGTCAGGAATATTACGCCGTTGCAAGAAAGAACAAAAAGCTCTATATGCAGGACGGAATCGAAGTAACCATAGATTCCAGTATAACCACGGGCGCGCATCAGAATCTTTATCTCTCCAAGCACGACGCGGATTTGCTTAAAGGAAAGAAAGTCGGAATTATCGACGACGTTATCAGTACGGGCAACAGTCTTAACGGACTCGAAGAACTCGTTACGATATGCGGAGGAGAGATTTATAAGAAGGCTTTCGTTCTTGCCGAAGGAGCAGCCGCGGATCGCGAAGATATAATCTATCTTGCAAAGATTCCGCTTTTATAAAAACGGTTTAAAATTAAGCGCCCTCGGATTGGTTTTCGGGGGCGTTTTCGGTGTACTTACAAATAATTTGAGCAATATCCTCCGATTTCGATAGAATTATATCGAGAAAACTTACATTTTTTTGAGTCTGTTTCGTAAAGAAACGGGCTTTTTTAGATTTTTTTCAAAAAAAATTCGGAAATATATGAAAAATGCTTTACAAAACAAGGAAGCTATGCGATAATGGGAGCAGAGATAAAAGGAAGAAGGAAATGGATAATACCGACGTAAGAATACTTGAATGCCTGAGGAAAAACGCGAGGATAAACGCTTCGGATATAGCCGATAAAGTCAATCTTTCCGCGTCTACCGTAAGCGATAGGATAAGAAAGCTTGAGACGAGCGGAATCATCAGGGGTTATACCGTGGTTCTCGACCCGCAAAAGCTCAATAAGGACATAATGGCGCTCATTACCGTCGCTATCGAAGATCCGAAGTTTAACGAAGGTTTCGAAAACGCGGTCAAGGTCAATCCCGACATAACGGAGTGTTTTTATATCGCGGGCAGTTTCGATTATCTGCTCAAAGTCATTACCGACAATACCAAGTCGCTTGAGTCGGTTCTCAATTATATCAAAGGTATTGCGGGCGTAGGAAAAACGGTTACGAATATCGTTCTTAACGTCTGCAAGAACGAACACAGCGTTTCGGTCGTTTCCGACTGACGTACATCATCGATTATCAAAGAGAGAAAACTCTTTGCATATAAAAACTTTATTTAAAAGAAGGATTAGAAAATGATAGTTGGTATTCCTAAAGAGATAATGCACGATGAAAATCGTGTTTCCGCAACTCCCGAAACCGTTAAGAAAATGGTCGCCGACGGTTGTACCGTCCTCGTTGAAAAAGGTGCCGGCGCAGGCGCTTTTTATCACGACGCCGATTATGCCGAAGCAGGCGCAAAGATGATGGACAAGGCTGAAGACATTTATGCTCAGTCGGACGTTATCCTTAAGGTTAAAGAGCCTCTTTATAACGAAAAACTTAAAAAACACGAAATCGAACTTATGAAGAAGGGACAGTATCTTATTACCTTCATTCATCCGGCTTCCCCCGTTAACCACAAGATGGTTAAGATGATGGCTGAAAAAGGCGTTATCGGTCTTACCCTCGACGGTATTCCGCGTATCAGCCGCGCTCAGAGTATGGACGCTCTCAGCTCCATGAGTACCTGCGCGGGTTATAAGGGAATCATTATGGCTACCGATGACATCGCTAAATTTATGCCCCTCATCGGTACGGCAGTAGGCGTAATCAAACCCGCCAACGTATTCGTTATCGGTACCGGCGTTGCAGGTCTTCGTGCCGTTGCAACCGCTAAATCTCTCGGTGCGGTGGTTTATTCCACCGATATCCGTCCCGAAGCCAACGAGCAGGCCAAGTCCCTCGGCGCTAAGATCGTACAAAACGGTATTCCCGCAGACGTCGGCGTAGCTCCCGACGGAAAACACGCTAACAAGCTTTCCGACGAATGGCTCGAAGTCGAAAGAAAGAACATTGCTCAGGCTGTCGCGGACGCGGACATCGTTTTCTGCTCGGCTCTTCTTCAGGGCAGAGTCGCTCCTATCCTTCTTACCGAAGATATGGTTAAGAATATGAAAGCCGGCAGCTGCATCGTCGATATCTCCATCGACCAGGGCGGTAACTGCCAGATCACTCCTCCGGGCGCAAGAGAAATCAAGCACGGCGTAGTTATCGAAGGTATCAAGAATATCCCCGGTATGCTTCCGACCAGCTCGACCTGGATGTTCGCTCATAACATTTATAACCTCCTTAAGTACCTTACCAAGGACGGTAAGATCGTTCTCGATATGAACGACGAAATTACAAGCTCCATTCTCGTTACCAGAGACGGCAAGATCGTTCACAAGGGAACTCTCGAGGCAATGAACGCGTAAGTTTTGAAAATCGTACCCGAAATTCTCTCGCCTTGTGCTTTGGGCGGGAGAATTTTTGGGTAAAGAAAATATAATACGGAGATTAAAATTATGACTTGGTGGATTCTTCTGATTATCTTTGCGGCTGCTACGGTTGTGGGATACCTTCTCATTAAAAACGTTCCCAGTTTGCTTCATACGCCGCTTATGTCGGGTATGAACGCTCTTTCCGGAGTGACCGTTCTCGGCGCGCTTACGGCGACAGCCTGCGCATTTCCGCATACGGTCGTGGCTTATATTTGCGGCGGACTTGCAATCGTTCTCGCTATGATTAACGTCGTGGGCGGTTTCGTGGTTACGGACAAAATGCTCAATATGATCGTTAAAAAAGATAACAAAAAAGACAAGGAGGATAAGCACTGATGTTTGGAAACGCTTTATATTATTCTCTTTGCGGCGTGCTTTCTTTGGGCGTGCTTCTCGGAATCTTCCTTATGAGTAAGGTAAAGAAATCCGTTCTCGGCAATCGTCTGAGCGCGGTCTGTATGGCTCTTGCCATTATACTTACTCTTCTTCAGAACGAGATTTTCGACGTATGGTTCCTTTACGTTATGCTCGTCGTAGGCAGCGCGATCGGCGTTTGGCTTGCGGTTAAAGTAAAGATGATTCAGATGCCGCAGATGGTTGCTCTTCTGAACGGTCTGGGTGGCGGAGCGTCCGCTCTTGTCGGCGCTATCACAATGTTCGGAATCGGTCTTAATCCCGCAAGTCAGGGCGAATGGATTTTCTCGATGATAACGGCGGCTCTTGCTCTTGCGGTCGGCGTAATAACTCTTATCGGCAGTCTTGTCGCTGCGGGTAAGCTTCATAAGGTAATCAATCAGAAATCCGTCGTTTATCCCGGTCATCAGTTTATAACCGTAGCTTCCGCAATCCTTATGCTCGTGGGCGTAGTGGCTTTCGGCGTTATGGCGGATCCTACGGAAATTCTCGGACTCGGACATTATACGGTAGTCTGGGTTTTCCTTGCGTTCGAAACGGTATTTTCGGCTATTTTCGGCTATTTCTTCTCGATAAGAGTCGGCGGCGCGGATATGCCCATAACGATTTCGCTCCTCAACTCTCTTTCGGGCGTGGCAGGCGCGATTGCGGGCCTTGCGATAAACGATCTTCTCCTCGTCGCGGTAGGCGGTATCGTCGGCGCATCGGGACTTCTCCTCACGCAGGTTATGTGCCGTTCTATGAACAGGAAGCTTATGGATATCCTTCTCGGTAAGACCTCCGCAAAGCATTCCGAAGCTCCGAAGGTTGCGGCTGCCGAAGCGAAAATTGCGGCGAAGCCCGAATCCAAGAAAGAAGAATCCGATCCGATAGAAGTTCTCCGCAACGCAAAGGATGTAATAATCGTTCCCGGTTACGGAATGGCGATAGCTCAGGCTCAGCACCTCGTAAAACAGCTTGCGGATACGTTGGTCGGCAGAGGCGCGAGAGTAAGATACGCGGTTCATCCGGTAGCGGGAAGAATGCCCGGTCATATGAACGTACTTCTTTGCGAAGCAAACGTGGATTACGAAGACCTTTATGAGATGGATAACATCAACGACGATTTTGCGAAAGCGGACGCAACCATAGTCGTCGGCGCGAACGACGTAATGAATCCCGCGGCGAGAGAAGCCGAAGGTACTCCCATATACGGAATGCCCGTGCTGAATGTAGACAAGTGCAAAAACGTATTCGTATTCAACTACGATACGAAACCGGGATATGCGGGCGTAGAGAATCCGCTTTATACGAGAGAAGGCGTTCATCTTTTCCTCGGCAACGCGGCGGACACGCTCGGCGACGTGCTTAATAAGCTTAAATAATTTGGTCTATTGAATTCAGGCGTCCTTCGGAGTTTTCCGCGGGGCGCCTTTTTTTGAAACGAAAGACTTTTCGGTTGCGTATCGAATACGGATTATTGCGGCACAGTCTGTCCGATTCGGGCAGAAGAAAAGAAAAACGTTCGGTTTTTTGAGCGATTTTTAAATAAAAAAGAGATATTCTCCCTCTCGAGCGATTGACAAAACTAAGCGGAAGAGGTATAATAAAAAAAGTTAAATATTCGATAGAGGCGCGGCAGATAAGGTACCCGTCCGTCAAGGCAGTCCGATGCCCGACGGGGAATGTGTCCGCCGCCGAAAGTTCAAGGCAGTCGGTTCGGCTTTGGGCTTGGGGACAAGGCTCAGGGCTTTGTCACTGTCACGTGGTCGTGATGCGCTGGTCTTTAGGGGATTCGGCGCGTTTTTTATTATTCAGTGGAGGAAACGGAATTTATGGACAAGGTAATGATCAGATTGAGAATGGGAGCGCACGACGCTCATTACGGCGGAAATCTCGTCGACGGAGCTAAGATGCTTCAGCTTTTCGGCGACGTGGCAACGGAGCTTCTCATACGAAACGACGGCGACGAAGGGCTTTTCTGCGCTTACGACAACGTAGAATTCAAGGCTCCCGTGTTTGCGGGGGATTATATCGAAGCGGTAGGCGAGATTACGCACGTAGGCAACACTTCGAGGAAAATGACTTTTGAAGCGTATAAGGTTATCCGTCCTCGTCCCGACGTAAACGAAAGTGCCTGCGACGTTCTCGAAGAACCGATTCTCGTTTGCCGTGCAAGCGGAACCTGCGTCGTTCCCAAGGATAAACAGAGGAAATAAGTCTTTCAGGAGGTTTTTATGGAAAAACTTATTATTACGGCGGCTATCTGCGGCGCGGAGGTAACGAAGGAGCATAATCCTGCCGTTCCCTACACGGTAGCGGAAATTGCCGAAGAAGCGTACAAAGCGTATAGAGCAGGCGCGTCGATTATTCATCTTCACGTCCGCGAAGACGACGGAACGCCTACTCAGAGCCGCGACAGATTCGAAGCCTGCATCAACGCTATAAAGGAAAAATGCCCCGACGTTATCGTTCAGCCGAGTACGGGCGGCGCGGTCGGAATGTCCAACGACGAAAGACTTCAGCCGGTAACGCTTAATCCCGAAATGGCTACTCTCGATTGCGGAACGTGTAATTTCGGCGGCGACGATATCTTCGTAAATACCGAAAACACGATTATCGAATTCGCGGAAAAGATGAACGCGAGGAATATCAAGCCGGAAATCGAAGTTTTCGATAAGGGTATGATAGATATGGCGATAAGGCTCAACAAAAAGGGCTACATAAAGTCGCCTATGCACTTCAATATGGTTATGGGTGTCAACGGCGGAATAAGCGGAACTCCGAGAGATCTGCTCTTTATGGTAGAAAGCATTCCGACGGGCAGCACCTTCACCGTTTCGGGCGTAGGAAGAACTCAGCTCGATATGAACGTTATGGCGATTCTTCTCGGCGGACACGTAAGAGTCGGCTTCGAAGATAACGTTAATCTCTCTAAGGGCGTCAAAGCCGCAAGCAACGCCGATTTTGTCGCAAGGATTCGCGATATTGCCGTTAAAATGGGCAGGGAAATCGCAACTCCCGACGAAGCGCGTAAGATTTTAGGACTTAAATAAGGAGAACGATAAATATGGAAAAGAAAGGTAATAAGTACGGAATACACAGAGTTTTGGAGCCGAAGGGCGTTCTTACTCAGGCAGCGCTTAAGATTGACAACAGCGTAGACGAATATTACGATAACGAAATCGTCTGCGACGTTATAAGTCTTAATATCGACTCCGCGTCGTTTACGCAGATAGTAGGCGAAGTCGGTCGCGACGAAAAGAAAGTAGCCGAAAGGATTATGCAGATTGTCGGAGAAAGAGGTAAGATGCAGAATCCCGTTACTGGCAGCGGCGGAATGTTCATAGGAAAGGTTTGTCATATCGGAAGCGCGCTCAAAGACCTCGACATAAAGGTCGGCGATAAGATTGCTTCTTTGGTTTCTCTTTCGCTTACGCCCCTTAAAATCGAAAAAATCGAAAAAGTTCATCTCGATATAGACAGAGTAGACGTCGTTGCGAAAGCCGTTCTTTTCGAATCCGGAATTTATGCAAAACTTCCCGACGATATGCCCGAATCCCTTGCTCTTGCGGCTCTTGACGTTGCAGGCGCGCCCGCTCAGGTCAGAAAGCTCGTTCACGAAGGCGAATCCGTTCTCGTTCTCGGCGGTGCGGGAAAATCCGGCGTTCTCTGCTGTTACGAAGCGAAGAAGAGAGCAGGCGCAACCGGTAACGTAGTCGCGGTCGTCCTCAATCAGGCGGACGCGGATAAGGTTATGGAACTCGGGGTTGCGGATAAAGCCGTTATAGCTTCCGCAACCGAACCCGTAGCCGTTCTCGAAGCCGCTCTTGCAGCCAACGACGGTAAGGAATACGATCTTTCCATTTCCTGCGTAAACGCTCCCAACACCGAAATGGCTTGTATTCTTCCCGTTCACGACGGCGGTATGGTATACTTCTTCTCTATGGCGACCAATTTCGCAAAGGCTGCTCTCGGCGCGGAGGGCGTAGGCAAGGACATAGATATGCTTATCGGCAACGGCTATACGAAGGGACACGCGGAAGTAACTCTCAGCGAACTCAGAGAGAACGAAAAGCTCAGAAAGCTCTTCGAAGAAAAGTATAAAGCGTAATAAGGAGACGTACTATGGCAAATCATCTTTTCGATAACGTTCCGAGAGAGCTTTGGAACGATTGGCACTGGCAGCTTAAAAACCGTATTTCCACGGTTGAAGAGCTTAAACAATATCTTACTCTTACGCAGGAGGAAGAAGAGGGCATCAAGCGTTGTCTTGAAAAGCTTCGTATGAAGATAACGCCTTACTACCTTTCTCTTATCAATCTCGACGATCCTCACGATCCTATAAGAAAACAGGCTGTTCCGACCATTAACGAGCTTCATACCTGTCCGGCGGATCTCTGCGATCCTCTTCACGAGGATACCGACAGCCCCGTTAAAGGACTTACCCACAGATATCCCGACAGAGTTCTTCTTCTCGTTACCGATCAGTGCAGTATGTATTGCCGTCATTGCACGAGAAGGCGTTTTGCGGGACAGCAGGATCAGGCTCTTCCTATGGAGCAGATAGAAAAATGTATAGATTACGTAAGAGAGCATAATGAAGTCCGCGACGTTCTTCTGAGCGGTGGCGACGCGCTGATTCTCTCCGACGAAAATCTCGAACATATCATCAGCGAACTCAGAGCCATTCCTCACGTAGAAATCATAAGAATCGGTTCGAGAGTACCGGTCGTTTGTCCGCAGAGAATAACTCCCGAGCTTTGCAATATGCTTAAAAAGTATCATCCGATTTGGCTGAATACTCACTTTAACCATCCCAACGAAGTTACCGAAGACTCCAGGCGCGCCTGCGGAATGCTTGCCGACGCCGGTGTTCCCCTCGGAAACCAGAGCGTACTTCTTGCCGGAGTAAACGACTGCGTTCACGTTATGAGAGATCTCGTTCATAAGCTTGTAATGATGAGAGTTCGTCCGTATTACATTTATCAGTGCGATCTCAGCGAAGGACTCGAGCATTTCAGAACGCCCGTTGCGAAGGGAATAGAGATAATGGAAGCTCTCCGCGGACATACCAGCGGATTCTGCGTTCCGACCTTTGTCGTAGACGCTCCCGGCGGCGGCGGAAAGATTCCGGTTATGCCCAATTACGTCGTAAGTCAGTCTGCCGACAGAGTTATTCTCCGTAACTTCGAAGGCGTCATCACGACCTATACCGAGCCGCGCAACTATCACGAAGATTGTCATTGCGAAGTCTGCGAAGGAAAGAGAGAGGATCGTCTTCAGGGCGTTGCGGCTCTTGAAGCAGGCTTGGCTCTCAGTATAGAACCTAAGAATCTCGAAAGAAACAAGAGAAATCATCACTGATAACTTAATTAAGGCGGTTTAATATGGGAAAACTCGGATTGGATCAGAAAGTTATAGATGAGGCGAGAGGCTACGCGAGAGGCATAGCCGAAAGCACTCAGCTTTATATTGACAGACACACAACCACCTCGACCGAGCGTGCCGTACTGCGCCTTATGGGCGTAGACGGCGTGGACGCTCTCGAGGTACCGCTCGTTAACGTCGTCGTAGATAAACTGACGGAGAACGGAATGCTTGCCGACGGCGCGTCGTATTTTATGGGATGTGCAATGGCGCAGACGGGAAAAAATCCTCAGGCTATTGCCGAAATGATAAGCAGCGGCGAATTCGACGTGAGAGATACGGTTAAAATCGGTTCCGAAGAGGCTTATAACACCGTCCTTCCCATCGTTGAGGAGAAGGTCGGCTTCATAGCCGGAAGAAGAGCCGAAAGAGAGGCTTTTTTAAAGGAATTCGGGGATAAAACTACTCCGTATCTTTACTGCATAGTCGCAACGGGTAATATCTACGAGGATATAGTTCAGGCTTCGGCTGCGGCAAAACAGGGCGCGGATATTATCGCGGTTATAAGAACGACCGGTCAGTCGCTTCTGGATTACGTTCCCTACGGAGCAACCACCGAGGGCTTCGGCGGAACTTACGCGACTCAGGAAAACTTCAGACTTATGCGTGCCGCTCTCGACGAAGTAGGTCGCGAACAAAAGAGATATATAAGACTCTGTAACTATTGTTCGGGGCTTTGTATGCCGGAAATCGCTGCTATGGGTGCGCTCGAAAGACTTGACGTTATGCTTAACGACGCAATCTACGGCATCTTGTTCAGAGACATCAACATGCAGAGAACGCTGGTTGACCAGTTTATGTCCAGAGTCATCATCGGCTACTGCGGCATCATCTTCAACTC
>ENA-OPDZ01000501-OPDZ01000501.1-human-gut-metagenome-genome-assembly--contig:-NODE-501-length-10867-cov-2.492231_pt1 | contig 10867 bp, 9 predicted proteins | sample MGYA00241628_ERZ501519 | MGnify/ENA primary metagenome ERZ501519 (study PRJEB25962, sample SAMEA2042384) | human gut metagenome | biome: human gut; feature: human-associated habitat; material: faeces...
GACCATCCCGACAACAAGGCGAGCCATTGTGCGGCACAGATTGCAGCGTACTATCGTCGCTACGACGAATACAAGGGAACACAGTTCGTGTTCTCGGATCTGGGAACCTACAAGTCCGCCTCGGAGTGGAATGTATACTCCGAGATCAAGCGCAAGCTGGTCGAAGAATACGGCATACCGTCTTCGGAGGTCCGGTTCATTCAGGAAGCAGGATCCGAGAAGGCACGCAAAGAGTTGATCGACGGGATGAACACGGGACGTATTAGGGTGCTGTTCGGTTCGACCGAGATGCTCGGAACAGGTGTCAATGCCCAGCGACGTTGCGTAGCCATTCATCACCTGGACAGTCCCTGGCGTCCCAGCGATCTCGAACAGCGCGAAGGTCGCGGCATTCGAAAAGGAAACGAAGTGGCGAAGCTCCATGCCGACAACAAGGTCGACGTAATCATCTATGCCGTGGAAAAGTCGCTCGATGCCTACAAGTTCGGGCTTCTGCACAACAAGCAACTCTTTATCCGACAACTCAAAAGCAACAAACTCGGCATGAGAACCATTGATGAAGGCAGTATGGACGAAGGCAGCGGCATGAATTTCTCGGAATACGTCGCCGTCCTTTCGGGTAATACCGACCTGTTGGAAAAGGCTCGGCTGGAGAAGAAAATCGCAGCGCTGGAGAGCGAACGACAGAGTTTTGCCCGCAACAAGTCGTCGAGCAGGTACCGGCTCGAAGGGCTACGTTCGGAGATGGAACGCTTAAAAGATCTGTCCGAACGGATTGAAAAGGACCTTGCGGCCTTCAAAAGCCGCGTAGAATTCAATGAGGACGGATCATACAAGAACCGGATCTCGCTCGACAGCGTGCAGACAAGTGATCCCCAACTCATCGGCAAGACCCTGAACCAGATTGTCAAATCGGCCGTTACAGGAAAAGATCCGCAGAAGATCGGATCCATATACGGATTTGAGATTGTCGTCAAGAGCGAGCGCACCATGAAGGAGAATTTCGAGATGCTGCACAACCGCATTTACGTTCGCGGCGAAGGTGGGTACCTCTACCAATACAACTACGGCAATCTGGCCGGCGATCCTCGCACCGCAGCCATGAATCCGCTTAATGCTTTGGGAACGATCGAGAGTGTTCTGAAGAAATTGAAAAAGGATTATGCCGAGTGCATAAAGGACATTCCGCAACTTGAAGCCATCATAAACAGTTCCTGGCGCAAAGAGGCTGATCTGGCAGCTCTGAAAGCGGAAATGGAGAGCCTGGACCGGCGGATACAACTCTCGCTGAAACCCATTTCAGAGGAGACTGAAACTGGAACAGACGACGAAATCGAGGTCGATCCCGAGCAACAGCAGAAGCCTGCGACAGAGGAAAACCATACTTTGAACAACATTCCAAACCGGTTGCAGCAGATTGCTGCGGCTTCTGACGGACACATAGTCATTGCATCCATGCCCAGATTCGACACGAATAAAGTTCCCGGGAAAAAGATGAAATTGTAAAGTAAGAGCCGCGAGATTACTCGCGGCTCTTTTTGCAATCAAACAGTTCCTTTCCGGAAGTTTCGGAGTTTATCAAAATTTTCCTCGATAAATCGCAATACATCGGTCTCTCGATAAAAAGCCTTTTGATTCAACATCTTATAGGGCAAACCATACTGCGTTCGATAGCGCTGAAGCGTTCTTTTGCTGATGTGCAACATACGACACAGATCATAATTGTCATACAGCTTTTCACCATTCTCAACCACGGGATATTCTGATGCCTTCGAAGGCTTCTGATTCCGCTCGATGCGTTCCAGCAAATCCATGATCCGGTGCATCCAAATATCGAAGTATTCTTTCTCCAGAAGCATGGAAATTACTTTTTAAAAGTATGACGAATCTTTTCATAATGGGCCCGAAGCTCTGCAAATTGTTCTTCGCGGCGTTTGATCGTCCGCGATTCAAGAGCCTGCTTGATAGCGCCAAGCGTATAATAGTTTTTACCGCCGAGGTTGGAATAGGGAATCTCGCCCTTGCTGCGTAACCGTTGCAGAGTCCGTTCGCTGATTTGAAGATATTGGCAGACGGCATAACTGTCCACCCACATCTTGTCAAGATCTTCGTTTGACTGACTCGTCTCTATAACGTAACGCTCGATACGTTTCAGCCGCTCGATTACTTCATGATACGCATCCGATTCAATCATTATCACTTCCATAACGAATAAATCTTACGTCAGCAAATTACGCAATTATTTTCGCCGCATATACCGAGTACGGTATGAGTTTTATTTATCTTTATTCCATAATTTTACATGGAAGAAAATTACTTATAATCAGTGCTATACGAAAATATCGCAAAAAAGTGCCAGCAGTATTACAGCCGGCACTTTACTAAAAAAACAACTATCGAGTACGGTATTATATCTTCTAAATTGCTGAATAATAAGCTATACAACTTGACAATCATTATAAATATTCGGATAAGAAATATAATTCACCTTTTCTTTTTCTGTCGCTTCATTTTTTCGAGCAACGAATTAGTTAAATGATCCAAATACGGTGTCGGATCATTGCGCAAACACATATCACTGAATGTTCGAGAAAAGTTAGAATTTAACTCAATATTAAATACATTCTGAATATAATTTGCCAATCGAGTCAAGGGAATACTACCAAAAGAACCTTTCGCATGTAAAGCAAAGATCAATTCACAAAGATCAGTTTTAGTATCCATCCATGTTAATTTTATATCAGAACGTAATGCTAACTTATGTTCCTCCAATATCATCATTTCATTGATGATGTATTGGCATAGCATATCATTGGCAAGAAATTTAGCAATTCGAAAATCACATTCCGTTGAAAATAATGGATCCCGCTCGTAGTATGAACAATCAAGATATTGATTCTTCAATGGCCTCAGACCTCGCAGGAAATAATCCCGATCCAAATGAGTTGCTCCGCTTTTGTAGTATCGATAAAAATCAAGTCGTTTATCAATATAATCCTGAAGTTTGCCTAATTCTTGCTGTAAGTAATCTTGACATACATCCACGCCACTAATGGGACGATTTAACTCGATATTATAAATTTTTCTATAATATATCAACTTACAATGAATGCGCGGTTTAATTTCCTTAAAAAACAAAATTTCTTCTTCCTCTGTTTTGAATTGATATTGCAATATAAAATCCTTTAATTGCCCGAACAAATCATCAAGGCGATTTGATATCAACAAAGATTGATTTACAATATTATGCTCTACAGACTCAATCCTTCGAATACTTTGGGCAATCTCTTTTTCGAGCTTTTTTATATAATTCAACATATAGAGATTTTTTAATTGTTTTTGCCGCACATCCAATTACATTACAATACGGTCAATACAAGTTATTTAACACACAATATACAACATCGATATTTTGATAAATTATTTTTTATATTTACCTTTGAACAGTTTCCAATATATGGAAACCGTTGCTGCGGAGTGAACGTAGGAAATTTACTTTAAGCGGCAACTTTTATTGCCCCACGCCCGCATGGGCAGGGAGCATAAGCAAACGACCCCTTCGGGCGTGGGCTTTGTGTTATTGCTTAAGGGTTTCCTACGACCTACTCCGCATAATGCAATGCTCCGTCCGTTTTTTTTGACAACATATTAAACAATAAAAAAGATATACTATCTTTGCAGGTGAATAATATAAAGGGAATAACAACATACAAAGGACAAATCCGCTGAACTGAACGTCGAACTCGCAAATCACGTTTCTCTATCATGCAAGCGGCTTATAGTCCTCGGTATATACTATGTGGTATTGCCGTGGGCGTAAGGACCGTTATTGATAGAGAGGCATTGCGAGGCCCGACGTTCAAGAATGGCACCTGAGTCCTTTTTTATGAGATACAGAACTATAATGAAAATAATACATAGCCGTTTGAACAATATTCGAAACTTGCTACAATAAAACTGGTGGAAGCCCAATCAATAATGCCGTCGCTGGCACTTGTCAAATGTGCAGGACATTCAACCAGTTTGTGAGGGACCGTATCAGTGTGATACGGTCCCATTTTTCTTCTCAATCATTGATTTCAGATGATGATATTATCCTCAATACTCCAGTCCAGTTCTTTGAATACGCATTCCCATTATAGGTAACGGAGTCCAAAAATGCGCCATTGCCTATCTTTAATAAAGCAGGCAAAGGATCTTGTTCCGTTTTGATACGCAAATCCTTCGTAAAAATTGCTCCCATACCATCAACCCTGGATTGTGCAGAACGATTGTTAATTTGCGTCAGTGCAATAGAATTATATGCAGCATTCAGATATATTATCGTAAGGAGCATTGCTCCAGTATAAAAATATGTCTTCTCATAATATAAAAATAATAGAATTAACAATTAATAGATATCGTCATAGCATATTGCAATGCCATTCCCGGAAGTCCAGTCGATAGCATAACCCGATGAGGGTGTTGAAGAACGAGTAACTACATTCGAAAACGCACCTTCTCCTATTTTCTGAAGTACAGAAAGAGGGTCCATTACTGTGTGAAGTTGTAGATTATTTGTTGTAATAGCTCCCATACCATCATTTTTCGATTGTGCCGAGCGGTTCTTAACCTGATAAAGAGTTATTGCACTATAAACTGTATTCAGCGATAAGGCTTGCGCAGACCACTTCGAATTTGTCCATGGAGATGTAGCTGAAACATACGCATTTGGGGAAACATACGGATACCAACCATAATCACAAACATTAACGGCTTCTGAAGTAAGTTGGGTTGCATAACCTGTATCCAACACCGTAATCAATTTATGCTCATTCTGAAACCGCTCATCAAATTCATCTCGTAATTTAATTATCAATCCACTGAATGACCCGTCTACAGATTCCGGGAAGTCGCTATTATCGCCATATTGGTACCATCCTTCATCGCCATCGAAGTCTATTCCATCGAGACCAAATGCTTCGACTGTCCATGCAAGAGTCTCTGCAAATTTTTGCTGATTGGCTTCTGTAAGATTTCCAAGACCAATCGACTGATCAGTTCCCAAAATCGATAGTAATACTTTAGTTCCATCGTCTTGCAACGGCAGAATATATTTGTAATGTCCGGTTGTTGTTGACCCAGGATCAGGAACGAGTAGTTTCGTCATATTATCATTCAGCCATAATTCAGGTTCAGTACCATTGGCACGGATATTTGCAGCATATAAAATCGCAACATCGAAAAACGGCTCGTTATCCATCCGATATAACATCGCATTGAGCGGATTTGTATCATTTACATCAATGTATGTTACAACTTTCGGGGTCTTTTCTCCATAAGCACGAGTCGCTGACATTTCAGATTCATTCAACAATTCTTTTTGGCAAGAACTCGCAAAAGACACAAGTATTATTGAAAGGAGTATTGCTCCTATATTGATTCCTCTTTCCATAATCATATAATAGTTGAAATAATGAATCATATTATTATTTAATCTATATCGTCATAGGTTATGGCTGTTCCAGAGTCCCCTGACCAGTCCTTTGTATAACCGTTTGCAGGCGTACTCGAGCGTGTAACAGTATTGGAAAAAATCGTAGACGCAATTCTTTGAAGTACGGGAAGAGGATCGCATTCTGTGTGATTCCTCAAACCATATGTCAGAATTGCTCCCATACCGTCATTTAGGGTTTGTGTGCAGCGCGTAGATATCTGATTAAGGATATACATGTTGGGGCTACAAAGCTGGCTTAAATCAATTGCTTGCGCTGCCCATTTTTCTTTAGGCCATATGGGATTAGAATTATAAATATTTGGCCCAAAATATCCACTCCACCCAAAATCGCAAGCGGCAACAGCTTCAGAGGAAAGCGATGAAGCGTACCCAATATCAAACACAGTTATCAATTTGTGATCATTCGGGAAACGCTCGTCCAATTCATCGCGTAATTTAATAATTAACCCACTAAATGAACCATCCACAGACGATGGGAAATTAGGATTTTCTCCGTAGTTTGCCCATTCATCATCGAAATCGATACCATCGAGATCGTATTCTTCGACTGCCCATGCCAGAATCTCTGCGAATTTCTGCTGATTAGCTTCCGTCAGATTTCCGACACCTACTCCTTGATGATCTCCGAGAACTGAAAGCAGAACTTTGGCTCCATCCTGACGTAACGGCTGAACGTACTTGTAATGTCCGGTAGTTGTCGATCCTGCATCCGGAATAAGGATCTTCGTTACGTTGTCATTCAGCCACAACTGTGGTTCCGACCCATTTGCACGAATGTTTGCAGCAAAGATTGTTACCATGTCGATAAACGATTCGTTATCCATCCGATATAACATTGCATTGAGTGGATTGGTATCGTTTACATCAATGTATGTTACAATTTTCGGGGTCTTGTCTCCGTATGCCCGAGTTTCTAAAGTTCTAACAGCATCCGTAGTATTGAGATTATTTTGGCAGGCTGAAAAAATAATGGACACGATAAGAATAAGGGAAACCCAGATATTTTCATGACGTCTCATAGCAATAAGTTTTCAAGGTTCATCATTAAAAAAAAGCCGCACACCGGTTTAAATGGTGTGCGGCAGACAAATGCCGTCGCTGTTCGCACTTGTCAAATATGCAGGGCAAGCACCATCATGAGTTTAGTCGATGTCGTCGTAATTGATAGCGGTACCAGTCGTTGCCGTCCAATCCTTGGTATATCCATTTGCAGGAGTGCTTGCACGGGAAACCGAACCGGAGAAAGCTCCCTCACCAATCTTCTGAAGAGCAGGCAGAGGATCACGTTCCGTATGGATACGCAAATCATAAGTCATAATAGCACCCATACCGTCCTCCTTTGATTGCTGCGAATAATTCTTAATTTGATTAAGGCTCAAAATATTATACGAAGCATTAAGGCTAAGTGCTTGAGCTGACCATTTTGCATTAGTCCAAGGCGAAGGTGCACTTGAGTAAACATATGTACCGAAACCAACATTCCATGCATAATCCATATCTGCCACTGCAGTTGAAGAAAGATTATCTGCATCTCCATAATAATAAGTCGTTATTAACTTATGTTCATTCGGGAAGCGAGCATCAAGTTCATCACGCAATTTAGTAACAAGACCACTGAAAGAGCCATTAACAGAAGACGGGAAATTGGGATTCTCTCCATATTTCGACCATTCATCATCGAAGTCAATACCATCAAGATTATATTCCTCAACCGCCCATGCAAGAATTTCAGCAAATTTTTGCTGGTTTTCTTCAGAAAGATTTGCTACACCAATGCCTTGATGGTCTCCAAGAATCGTCAGCAGGACTTTGGTTCCGTCTTGACGCAAAGGCTGAACATATTTGTAATGTCCAGTAGTCGTAGATCCTGCATCAGGAACAAGCAATTTCGTAACATTGTCATTCAGCCACAACTGAGGCTCTGTCCCATTTGCCCGGATGTTCGCCGCAAAAATCGACACGATGTCGATAAAAGGTTCGCCGTCCATACGATAGAGCATCGCATTAAGGGGATTAGTATCGTTTACCTCGATATAGGCCATCACCTTGGGGGTCTTATCTCCATACGCACGAGTTTCAGGAACAGCGGTCCCGTCCATTTCGGATTCCATGGCATCGTTTGCACATGAAGTAATCATTGCAACTGCTGTAAAAAGCGAAGCAAAATAAATCAAAATACGTTTCATAATTCAAAAGGTTTAATTGGTTAATAAGTTAAGGTTATAATAGTGCAGCCCTGCAGAATTACCAATTTTTAGCAAAAGTATCATAGCTCGTTCCTCCATCAATTCCAATTCCATAATATATTCGTGGTATTCTGGTTTTTACAGAATATAAACACTTTTCATTAAAAGACTCATCATATTGGAGACACATATAAAAATTAGCTATCATACCTATACAGCCAGTTTCATAATTATTTGCAGCAGGTAATGCCAAATTATCAAAAACAATTATATTGTTTGATCGTTCCAACCCCCACATAATTGTATTCATCATCCACAATTCCATTGTCATATCTTGAGCTAAATCAGAACCGTCAGTATAAAATGGGACATTAACAGTTCCATAGCGATTTTTATCCAAACCGGCAATCACCTTTCGGGGGTGTACTTGCGGAAACATAGACGAAGAATTGTACGGATCGCAAAATTCAATCGGCTCATTTTGAGATACATATCCATGCCAAGCATAGTCGATATAGTCGCCCACGGCGATACCGCCCGTAGCTTCAGTATCCCAAAAATATTCCGTCGGTTCCTCGTGGTCCACCACGGTCAGCAACCGTTCTTCCCCGAGTGCTTCGCGCATCGACTTGATCAGTTTCGGGTAGGAGGTTGTATTCATGGCGGGCATGCCCTCCTTGCCGTAACCGGAGCCCCGGTCCCAAAGGTTTACGCCGTCAAGGTCGTAGGTTTCGACAAAGGATTTGACCTGCGACACGAAATCAGCAATCTGCGCATCGGTCATGTTGCAGAAACCGATCCCTTTGCCCGCGCCCTCGATGCAAACACAGATTTTCCGACCTTTGTCCTTCATCTGGGCGATGTACTTATCCGAATGTTCCAACGTATAGAAAAGATCAGAGGTAGGGGCAAAAATCACCCGTTGCGATGCGGTATCATAATCGACCTGAGCGATACGCAGCACGATAATATTACCCAGTGAAGCCTGTTTCGTAGTCTTAAATTCATCTTTTTGTATTGTTTCTAAAGCTACATAATCAGCATAGTGAGCTTGAACTTCACTTGTATTAAGATAGAAGATCGTATTCCAGTCAGTATCTAATGGTATTTCCCATGATTCATAACCATCTTGATAAATATTTTTATCGAACTTCCGGACGGTAATGCCGTAGTAGAGAGCCTGCCCTTCGGCGGCATCCGCATCGGTTTGGAGGGCCAACGGCAACAAGTAAGTTCCCGGGGCCAGACCATCGGCAGAGAAGATAACTTCGAGCGGATCAGAAACCGTAGTCCCTGCTGCTACAGTGAGCGCACCACCATTCACGAGCATCACGTTCTCTACAGGCAAGGGCTGAAGATTGGTCTGGTTGGCATCGTTGTATGCGTCAACCAAAGACAGATCGGGCGACACAGTTACTGACACCGGCTGCGAGGTCGTCGTATTAAGCCTGTAGTAGATCTGATCGGCTACATCGTCCTCATAGCCTTCGACCAGGCGAACCGGAATGCGGTCGCGCAGCGACCTGCGGCTCCGCAAGGTTCCGGAAACTGTTTCAAGCGCTTCACCATCGGGTTCCTGTCCGGCTCCATACGATATGGGTTCCTCCGTACAGCCTACGAGGAGCAGGGTTGCTGCGTATCCAAACGCAGCGCCCCGAAACAATCGAATAAATCCTGTATGTTTCATAATGTTCCCTTTCATGATTATTCTTTATTGAGTTGCGGCACCTCAATACCAGAGGGCCATTCGAGATCGAATTCCGCCACGCCGTCGTTGCCGTTGCCGGTCCAGTCGCGGATAACGTTGCCTTCGCCCTCGTCGAATTTCCAATAGCCGATCAGCCCCGGCGTCTGCGGATCGACATCGTACATATTCTCCCAGATCTCCTGCTCGGTGCGCGCCACGTTCCATACACGCACCTCGGTAATGTCGCCGTTCAGCTGGCGCGTATCGTCGTAGGACTTGCCGAGGAAGAACTGCCGGAAATTGCCCCAGCCCTTGTACTGTTCATACTTGACAGGATCCTGCAGGTAGAGGTCGTAGAAAGCCCGGCCCGCCAAGTTGAAGGGCGTCGAGGCGGGGTTGCCGAGGTCGGTGCCGCGGCTCTGCAACTTGCCGTTGACGTAGATGCAGACCTCGCGCGTGGCGTAGCTGTACGTTGCAGCGATGTGGTACCACTCCCCGGCGTTCAGGAGTTTCGATTCGTCCTTCTTGGGGAACTTGCCGAAGCCCGGCGTTGCAGCAGCATCCCCCGTGCCGTCGAACTGCAACTGCTGCCGCTCGAAGTTCGTGTCGCCGATGCGCAGCAGCAGGTACTGCTCCACACCCAGCACCGAGGAGATGTTCACCGGCAGCCCCTCGGCATCCGTCGTGGCGAACTGGTCGATATAGATCAGCGCCTCGTAGGTCATGGCCGTCAGGCCGTTCCACGCGCTGCTGTTCGTGCCGTACTTGTCCAGGGTCGGGAAGTTGATCCAGTTGCCCTCGCCGAGCTGCGCCGCCACGGTGATCGCCGACGAGCGTTTTACCACATAGTAGGCCACGTCCGAGCCGCCCAATACGTCAATCGACGCGCCGCTGATACGGATTGGCACCAGATAGGTCTCATCAAGCGGCAGGGCACCCGTCTGCTCCTCGCCCTCGCCCATCAGCTCCCGGAGCTGCAGCGTCACAGGATCCGAGACGGTGCGTCCCGCAGCAATCGTCGCGGTTTCGGACGAAAGAGTGTAGTATTTCGCGTCAAGCATCGGCCACTGCGTGCCGTAGCGGGCGTTGTACGCCGCCACAAGCGACGGGTCGACCTCAAGCGAGACCTGCACGTCCTGCCCCGCCGGATAGGTCAGTGCCGCCTGCAGCGTGCAGTCGTAGGTCGGGCGGTTGTTGCTGAAGGTGGCCAGCTGCACGGGGCTCGTCTGCGAGACGTTCAGATAGACCACGTTGCCGAACTTGTGGTCGTCGGCATCGTACCGCTCGCAGGCCGTCAGCGCCCCGAGCAGCACGAAAAAGGTTATGAGGTATCGTTTCATGGCACTCTATTTTGAGGGGTTCAACGTCTGGATCGCCTCGCGGATCGTACTGTAGTTCCGGTCGGCGTGGTAGTAGTCCCCGGCAATGTTGTAGGCAGCGAATCCGCCCAGCGGGCCGTACTCCACGACGCAGCGCGCCATCAGCTCCACGGCGGCG
>ENA-OPDZ01000505-OPDZ01000505.1-human-gut-metagenome-genome-assembly--contig:-NODE-505-length-10836-cov-2.448196_pt1 | contig 10836 bp, 8 predicted proteins | sample MGYA00241628_ERZ501519 | MGnify/ENA primary metagenome ERZ501519 (study PRJEB25962, sample SAMEA2042384) | human gut metagenome | biome: human gut; feature: human-associated habitat; material: faeces...
GTGGCGGTGCAGAATATTGGAAAAAAGTCAAGGTGGGAAAAGTTGTTTATTTAAATGATTTAGATGAAGAAAAATTTAAGGATTTTTCTAAACAAGTTGGAGTTAGTATAGATAAAAAAGGAAAAAAAATCATTGGTGTTATTCCAGAAGAAGAAGGAACACTTATTAAGGACTTCCTTGATATGGGATGGGATAAATTATTCTGTGCAATAATCAGTCAAAACGATGATTCAAAAACATTGGAGAATCGTTTCAAGGTAGCTATCTATATAGCTAAGGGACTATAAAATATATAAAATCATTAGTGTCCCATTTTAACGGGACACTAATGATTCAATATGTTAAATTTAATGCCTTTGGATTTAATGTAGATTTTGGAAAAACTAATTATGCAAGAATTGAACAAGAAAATATAATTTGTAAAGCATTAAATTCTGTGGACATAACTTTCAATGTTTATATTTATTTCGAGCGGAAATGTTATAATCTTTGTCTTCAATATAGCAAAGAATATAATAAATTAGATTTTGAATTATTAAAACTGAAAAGATTAAATGTGCATCACAAATATTATGTTTTAGGAAAGAAACCATGGGAATATGACAATGACGCTTTAGAAACTTTATGTTTAGAGTGTCACAAGAATAGGCATAAATTATCATCTGTACCAATATATCAAACATCAAATAATGAGATTCCTGTGAGATACGCTTCGATATGTCGGAGATGTAATGGAACAGGATATTTGCCACAGTATAAATATTATGAAAATGGAATCTGCTTTGAATGTGGAGGTGAAGGAGTTGTTTTAGATGATTTGTAAAAAATGATGTTGAATTAATATTGCTAAATGGAATTTATAAAGACAATTTTTCTTTGGAAAATACAAAATTCAGATATATTCTATTTCAATAAAAATAATTACTCACCTTAATATGTCAATGGTAAAAACTTATGACAAAAATATTTTTCAATCTGGAAAATAAAATTTTTTATCGGTCTACAATAAATCAGAATACTTCTAAAAAGTGTGCACTTATTAATAAAGATAATAGATATAAAAAGAGATTGATATCTGTGACAGTTTATAGAAAGTTGTCTGAATGGATTTATCAAGGTGGTTCTATCTTTATCTGTTGGATAATAATGTAACTAGCGTCATATTATCTGTGTTGATTTTGAAGACAGAGTAGATTAGGAATGTCGCACTCCGGATGTAATGTTGTATGATGTTCACTATAGAACCGAGGACAAGAGCCTATACTACGAGATATATTATAAACTACTTCTATAACAAATTTCTCAAAGACTAATTTGCAGATAATCAGTATTCAAGATTTTAACTACTTACTGGAAATGTTATTTTTGTGGAGGTTACTGTCTTGCTAAGTTGGATTTAACCTAAAGGGCTGGCACGATAATACGTGTCAGCCCTAAATTAAAGGTTTATCGAACAGTAAATATTTTGGTATGACAATATTATTTTCTGATATAGAACTTATTCTGAATGAGAAAATCAAAAATAAGTCAGATTTTTTAATTCGTCATTTTACAAGAATTTTTTTGACATAGACATTATTACCAGCCTCTATACGAATAATATACAGACCTTTTGGATAACTTGCAAGTGAAAGATTGCCGCTATCAGTATATGCGACACATACACCTGAAGAATTTATAAGACTCAGGTTGTCAAAGTCTCCTTCGATTGCAATTATTTTGTTTTCTTGTATATATGATATTTCTATTCCATCTGCTATAGATTCGTTGATGTTAGAGGTCCCATCATAATAGAAAGGTAACGAAGTGTCAGAATTTCTTCCGTCAATATAATATGCTTCTACATAATAGTTTGCTCCTTTTATGGGTTGGGGGTCGACAAAACGTGCCTGAAGCCTATCAATTATCAAATTGTTGAGTTGTTCGCCATCTCGATAAACGTTATAATTAAACACCTTACCTTCATCCTCAGAGGGAGTAAATTCTGGGGTATCTGTTATACAGCCGGTGATGTCCCAACAACAGAAACCATTTTCTGCTTGGCCCTGCTCCGCATAAAAATCGGATATCTTTTTCCAAGTTTTACCATTATCGTCAGAATATAGATCACTCTTACCTGGTAGGAATGTTTCCGTAAGTACACAGCATGCGGGCATTTGTGGGGCATCGTAATCAAAGAATTTAAGGCCTATTTTTAGTTCTTTGCTAGCGTTAATCTTCAACGGCTCATCTAGAGCGACAGTGAAAACTTCATTGTAGGGGAGATTTTCTATTTTTTGTTCGCGTACAATTTTATTGTCTTCAAATATAATTACAGATGCGTTTATACCCAGTATTGTTTCTACATAACTATTATAGTTGATTATCGAAGAAATCCCCGAAAGATACTTACCGTCAAAAATTTGAAGGTCTTTATTGTCAAATGCATTTGCCACAATAAACTCGTTACCTTCGTTACCAATAGCCCATCTTCTTGTCATAGAAGGAACATTGATATGATTTAGCAAATAAGCAGATGACGGACTCTTCCATGTAAGGTTCAGAGATTGGTCTTCTTTATTAAGTAGACCGATGAGTCCTGTAGGAGCAGCAGCATCTGCATCTGAACTTATCTTTATGTTATCAGCATAAGCCATGTATTGTGCCAGGCCTAATCCAAACTTGCGCAAGCGCATCTTGAATATTTTTCCTGCCACAAATGATGAAAGATCTGCTGATAGAGTATTGAATGCATAGCCTGTAGATGATATGTCTTTCAATGACCATGCTTTCACTTCTTTCCAACTTTTTCCATTATCAGTGGTTATTTCAACACTGATGGAGTCTTTGTCAAGTGTTTGATTGTCTTCTTTAAGTAGAGAATACTGAAATAAGAAACTTACGTTGATTTTATTAAGTTTTGTGGCATCAAGTGGCCTTGATACGATACTTCCAGAATATGGCTCTTGTGAAATGACTGTAGACCAAAGACTACTCTTTATCAAACCATAATCTACAATCAAATCCCACATAGCATCCATGTCCGGTCCGTAATCCTTAACTCTTTCCCAGTAATTTGTGTCAAAATAAGTAGATTCAAAATCTTCTAATAATGGTATGGCATAAGTATCAGGAACAGAGGCTGTAAGAGGTTCAGACATAGGTGATACAATGGTTTTTCCATCAGCAAGATTATATACGCCTTCAATTGTATATATAGGATGCCCACCAACACCATCTTGTATCAACACAGTGGGTTTGTCCTCGGGAATCTCTGCAGTCTTGTTGCCATCTCGATAAATAATATATTTGATAAGTGTAATGTCTTCATATTTTGTGTCATCTTTTATCCATGAAAGTGTAACCTGTCCTGCATTCTCTGATATTGCAGAAAGTCCAATAGGTGTTGGAGGAATAGAAACATCAAATTTCTCTGATTTGAGAATCCAGCTTTTAGGAGTTTGTCCAGCCATAATCTGAATATCGGCATTGCCTGCAATTATATTGCCGTCTGCAGACATTGCAATAGGAAATGCCTGAGACTTCTTATTATAGTCAAACTCGATGTCTGGCATTATTCCACTTGCAAAAATGTCCATATAATATGTAAGGTCTAGTATGCGGTTGTCTTCATATGAATACCAGAAAGAACGAGTGTAAGCATCTCCCATGAAAGCAGAACCGTAATTATATGCAGCGGTAACGTTGCCGTTATTATCTATTGCAGCATTGCTAATAACACCTTTAAAGGCATAATTAGGTATAAGATGACTGACGGAATTTTCCACGTCATAAATATAAGCGTATTGAGAACTTCCTTTTATAATGATATACTTGCCGTTAGAACTTATATTTAATACGTCCATGTCTCCAAAAGATCCTGCTATTTCATTTCCGATATCATTATTTGTAATAATTTGACATGTTCCGTCTTTCCATAATGATATATAAGCATTGTTTAATTTGTCTACAGCTTTTCCAACAATTAAATTACCATCTTCAGAAATAAATCTAGGTATAGCGTATTTAAAATCATTCGGTACATTAAGCCATTCATGCTTCCATATTCCATCTTCCAGTTCCGTCCAAATGCACGGATAATATTGAGCACTGTTTCCTGTACTAATATAACCACACACTTTTTTACCGTCTGATGATATTCCCACAGATCTTGACCCATCTCCTAGATATTCAAAAGCAGATGTATTAAAGTCGCCATAATACAGACGTGTACATTTGCCGTCTTTCCATACAGCTGCAGTATTGGCAGGTCCTTCTGCTTTGCCGAATGCATCTTCATAATAAATAATAGTATTAAGATCTTTTGCTGTTCCGCATATAATGCCATTATCGGTAACATCTTTGAATTCACCAGATGTTTCCAGATTTTCTTCATCAAATTTGGTGATCCAGTTAAGTTTGTCTGTTGTTGTGTCATAAAGAAAACTTTCGGTGGAAATACCATCTAAGTTATTCTTGAAGTTTACTCCAACAACATATTGGCCGTTAGCTGAGATAGCTGATGTGAGAGTATATTCCCCTAGGTTCTTGAAATCTTTGTCTGCTTTTACAGTGCTATAACCTACTATAAAAACAGCTGCTAATAAAAGTAATTTTTTCATAATAAGGACTTTAAGTTAAACATGCGATTAATATCATCGCAATATTACGAAAAAAATGTTACAGTTGTTTTTTTTTTTTTATTTTGGTCTTTTTTAACAAAAGCAGACAAATGCCACTAAAATCAGCCATTTCTGAGCCTGAAACCATAAGTTTGAGCTTCAGAAATGGCACCTTTTCATCCGTAAACGGGCCACTTTTTATGCGTAAGTGGCCCGGTTATGTTTTTTAACACTTCCGCTTTTCACTCTTATTCGCTGCAACTCGCTGTCAGTCAGTGTTTTAATAAAGCACACCGTTTTTTGCCCTTTTCTGCCCAAAATCGCGGTATGGCGAAGAGCATGCGTGTTCTGAGAGCATCAAACGGTCGTGAAAACATGAAGAATGTTTACAAATAAGTGCTGCTGTCAGGTGTAGGGAATCTTGTAAGTGAGATGCCGGAAACAGTCATACGCCCTATGATGTCAGAGATAAAGCTCACATTCTTTTCTTGTTGAGCATACTTTCTTCAGCATTATGTTTGCTGCAGAGAGGAGTAGTCTGTTCACCTTTCTTGCGCCGTGAGGACATACGGCGGCGCAGCGCATGCATGATATGCAGGTCTTCTTGTCCACCTTTGCAGGGTTGTCTGTGCTGATAGCGCCTGTCGGGCATTTGGAGGCGCACAGGCCGCAGCTTGTGCATTGGGCTGTGGGGCGGGGCACGAAGCCTACGCTTCCGGCCTTCTTGTACGGTCTGTTGCCGGGTATTGCAGGCGTGGCAGAGTCGTTGCTGTTCAGCTTGGCGGCTATCTGTTCGGCAAATTTGTTAAGTGCGGTATAATCGTCCTGGTCGGGGCGGTTGGCGGCATATCGGCGGACAATAGAGTGTTCGGCTATGGCTGCCACGGCGGCTACGATGCTGAATCCTGCCTTAAGGGCGCAGTCTTGCAGTTCGGCCAAAGTGTCCTCATAGGCACGGTTGCCGTATACGCATACTATTACGGCCCTTGCGCCGTTGCCGCTTATCTGCGTTATGCGTTCAGCTGCCGGGGCAGGCACGCGTCCGCCATACGACGGCACGGCTATCACGGCCACGTCGTCGCCGTTGAGAGCAACGCCCTTAAAGTCGGCCTTGCGGTCGGTAAGGTCAATGTTTACTATGTCGTTGCCGAGCTTTGCGGCAATAAATCCAGCCACCTTTTCGGTTCCTCCCGTCGGGCTGAAGCATATTTTATATATTTTCATTATTCTTTGTCTGATGTTTGTTTTGTTGCAAATATAATAATTTTAAGGCAAAGTCAAATGAAAAAACTTTGCTGTTTTTTATTTGCCATTGCTCTCGCTTTTGGCTATCTTTAGATAAGATAGTGTGCGGCTCGGCAGTGTCAAATGAAAAAAACTTTGTTGTTTTTTATTTGCCGTTGCTCTCGCCTTTGGCTATCTTTGAATAAGATAGGATGCGGCTCGGCAGTGTCAAATCAAAAAACTTTGTTGTTTTTTATTTGTCGTTGCTCTCGCCTTTGGCTATCTTTAGATAAGATAGAATGCGGCTCGGCAGTGCCAAATGAAAAAACTTTGTTGTTTTTTATTTGCCATTGCTCTCGCCTTTGGCTATCTTTGTAGCAGAAATGGTTTAGATTATGAAATACACAACAGATAAACGATATTCGGAGCATGGCACGGAGGGGAGATGTGCGGTGTCGTCTCGCAATAAGGTTATTTGTCTTTTGCTCTTTGTCGTAGGACTGCTCATGCTCGGCGGAGGCATCTACGGGCTTGTGTCGCTGTCGAAGGCTTCAGGCGCTTTGGACCATGCCACCGGCGTGATAGACAAGCTCAGCTATAAGAGAGAATACCGGCACCGGAAGAGACGTACGCACTGGGAGATGCGCATAAGCTACGAGACAGAGCGCTACGGCAAGACGTATATATCGGAGAAGTGCTATCTGCCATTCTGTAGTGAAGGCGACAGCATTGAGGTGCTGTATAATCCGGATAACCCCTACGACGTGCGCATTCCGGGCAATGAGCGCTGCATATGGTTTACGCTGCTGGGCGTAGGACTGTTGTGTATGTCGGGCGTGTGGCTGATGCTCAGGCCGCAGCGGCAAAAAGAGCGGCATGCTTAGCGCCATATAATAAAATAAATGTTCTTTATATATTGCGTTATGTCCGTTTTGCTATGCCATATAATGACTGAGCAAAACGGATATAATCATGATTTTGTTTTGATAGGGGTTGATGTCTTGTTCTATTTTTTGCCTTTCAGCATCTTCAGCGCAGCCGTTAGTGCCGAGTCGGTCTTGCCCAGTGCGTCGCTTTCGGTATATTCTACGCAGACGTCAGGCTTTATGCCGGTGTTGATAATATCGGAACCGTCGGGATTGGTGAAGCGGCATTCTGCTATCAGCGACGAGTAGCCGTGCCCCCAGTTGCAGAATTTAGGACTGCTTATCACGCCCGCTGTCGGCGTGCCTACAATCTTGCCGAGCGACAGGTTCTTCATTGTTGCGGCAAAGTCTTCGGCTGCCGATGCCGTAAATCCGTCAACAAGAATTATAACGGGGGCGGTTATTCTCAACGAGTCGGGCGTGTTGTTCTTCATCACGAACCAGCCTTCCTGAACGGGCTGCATGGCCACGCCGTTATAGTAGTCGGCCAGTTGGCTGACATTTTTGCCGTACATCTCGTAGGCCGTGTTAGCCACTCTTGTCATAATCTTTAAGCCGTCGAATATGTTAGTGTTTCTGTCGGCGATATGTCTTATTATGTTGTGCCACGACTCGTCTGTTCCTCCTCGGTTTCCGCGTATGTCGAATATCACGCCTTTGGCAGACAAGAAATCAGAGAGGTTATTCTCAAAAGCGCTTTTTATTGTGCCGGGCAACGTGAACGTGCTCATCTTCATATACATGATGTTGCCTGGCAGCTTCTTTATGCGGCATTTGGCCGTGTCGCGTCTGATGCTCCAGTCGTCAGTGTCGTCGTAGTTCCTTATGCTTGTCATGAGTTTTGTGTTTATGGTCTTGCCCTTAGGAGTAGTTATCTCAATATGATATTCCGCGCCTTCCTTGCCTGTAAGGAATATGTCGAGAGCCTTTCTCTTTCTCCATTCCATGTTGGGAGCCGAAACATACGGATAGACATGCTTTTGCAGATATTCGTCGAGCGTCAGGCCGTCCACCTTCTTAATCTCGCAGCCAACAGGCAACAGCGGTTTTAGCTGCCTTGTAGTGTTGGTTATCAGCAGTTTGTCTCCAGCCCATGTAAGTATCAGCGGCACCCTGTAGCGTATGATGTTGCTGTCGTTAAATCGCGTGTGTCCCTCGTCGAAGTGAGCCATGAACTGCGTCATTAAGCCCGAAAACTCCTGTTCGCTTTCGGCATTCAAGACCTTAGTAAGATAGCATCTGTAAAGACTGTCAGGATTAGTCTCCTTGAATTTCTCAGGAAATGCAAAGTTGTTGCTTATTTCTTTCCATATCGAAGAAAGTATATATATTCTTTCGCTCAGAGTAGTGTCCGCCTTGGCCGTGTATGGCACGATGCACATTAAGGCCAAAGCCGCAATAATTATTCTCCTGATCATGTTACGATGTTTTTGCTGAATGTATAGAGTTAAGTTGACTATGCAAATCTTCAGTATGAATTATGCTGACTAATATGTGAAACTTGTAGCCTTAAAACATCCCCGTTTTAACCGCCACAAGAGTAATCACAATTTTCCATTCTCAATTCTCCATTCTCAATTGGCAAATGCCCCTTCACGCCTCGATGTTGTATTTCTGAATCTTGTTATACAGTGTCTTGCGGTCGATGGCGAGCAGTTGGGCCGTCTTGGTCTTGTTGCCGCCCGTGGCGCGCAGGGCGTCTATTATGCGCTGTCGTTCGGTCTGCTCGTCGTGCAGGGCCGTGGGCTCCTGTCTCATGGGGCGCGTCATGGCCTTCGACAGTTCCTCGGTGCCGATGTATGAGCCGCGCGTAAGCAGGGTGGCACGCTTCACCACGTTGTTAAGCTCGCGCAGGTTGCCCGGCCAGCTGTATCGCGCAAGCATCTCCGACGCCTTGTCGTCGAATCCCGCCACGTTGCGTTCCAGCTCCTCGTTGGCCTGACTGACAAAGAGGTCGGCAAACAGAAACAGGTCGGCGCCGCGGTCTTTAAGTTCGGGCATATATATGGTGAACTCGTTGATGCGGTGATAAAGGTCTTCGCGGAACTTTCCGTCGGCCACGAGCTGCGCCAGGTTGCCGTTGGTGGCGCACACCAGTCGGATGTCCACGCTTATCTCCTTGGGCGAGCCTAACGGGCGCACCTTGCGCTCCTGAAGGGCACGCAGCAGCTGCACCTGCACGTCGTAGGTCAGGTTGCCCACCTCGTCGAGGAACAGCGTTCCGCCGTTGGCCTCCTCAAAGGCTCCGCGCTTGTCGGTAGTGGCGCCTGTGAAGGCTCCCTTGGTGTATCCGAAGAACTCAGAGGCCGCCACGTCCTTGGGTATGGCTCCGCAGTCGAGCGCAAAGAAGGGCTTGCCGGCGCGGCTGCTCTGGCTGTGAATGCGGCGCGCAACATACTCTTTGCCCGTGCCGCTGGCTCCGAGAATGAGCACCGACATGGGCGTTGGCGCAACGAGGTTTACGTAGTCGTAGAGCTGGCGCGAAGCCTCGCTCGTGCCTTCTATGTATTTCTTGGCGGCCGTGTGCGGCTTCTGTTCTGCCGCCGCATTGTTGTCGTGGGCTGCTGATGTTGCTGCTGTATGTGTGGCACCTGCCGTGTCGGCTGCTGCTGTGTTGTGGCTGTCGAGCGCGTCGTTTATCTTTTGCAGCAGAATGTCGGGCTGCACGGGTTTGGCTATATAGTCGCACGCTCCCGACTTCATGGCCAGCACGGCGTTCTGCACTTCGGCATAGCTCGTCATCACGATGAAGGGCGTCTGCATGTTCTTCTTGCGCAGCCAGTTGAGCAGAAACAGACCGTCGTGGTCGGGCAGACGGAGGTCAGACAGTATGAGGTCGAAGCCCGTGCTGTCGGTCACGGCCCGTGCCGCGGCGCTTACGGAGCTTGCTCTCTCAACCGTGAAACCCTTTTTGCGCAGCCATGTCTGCATCATGGTTGCGTATGTAAGGTCGTCTTCAACTATAAGGATACTTGCCATGTAGGTCAGAATGTTGTTATGATAACAACTGCGTGTCGTCGTGCAAAATTAGCTTTTTTATTATACATGGCGCAATAAACCGTTGTTTTTTATTGCTTTTTAAAACTTTGAGATTAATGTCTGCGGCTTTCAGATATATTGATTTTTGATTATTCGACTGCTATTTGTGCTTTGCGTTGCGTGCCTCGCCGCAAAAAATGTTATATTAGCAGAACATAATCTACAATTTAAAAATCGGAAAATATTAATATCATGAAAATCAAGATTACATTACTGTTTGTTGTCATTGCCGTGCTTCAGCCGCTGAGGCTTTTCGCGGCAGGTAAAGGCAATGCAGGCAAGCCCCGCGTGATAGTGCTTACGGACATTGAGAACGAGCCAGACGACGCAATGTCGATGGTGCGCTTCCTGACATACTCTAACCAGTGGGACGTTGAGGGACTTGTTGCCACAACGTCGGTGCATCAGAAGAAGGAGACGGCAGCATGGCGCATACGCGAGATTGTGACGGCATACGGCAAGGTGAGAGACAATCTGCTGAAGCACGAGAAGGGCTATCCTTCGGCCGGCTATCTGCTGTCGGTGATAAAGGAGGGACGCCCCGACTACGGCATGCACGCCGTGGGCAAGGGCATGGACTCTGAAGGCTCCGAACTGATAATCAAGGCCGTAGACCGCAGCGACAGCCGTCCGGTGTGGGTGCTTGTGTGGGGCGGCCCCAACTGTCTGGCGCAGGCACTGTGGAAGGTTAAGGCCACGCGCAGCGAGAGCGAGCTTAAGGCTTTTGTGTCGAAGCTCCGCGTGTATGCCATTTCAGACCAGGACGACAGCGGCGTGTGGATAAGAAAGACGTTCAAGGACCTGTTCTATATCGTCAGTCCGGGCTTCCATCGCCTTGGCGGATACCATTACGCCACATGGAGCGGCATCAGCGGCGACAAGTTTCACGGCCGCTTTGCCGGAGCCGACTTCAGCATAGTTGACAATCCGTGGCTCGACGAGCACATACGCAGCAAGGGCGAGCTGGGCAAGCAGTATCCCTACATGAAGTTTCTGATGGAGGGCGACTCGCCCACGTTTATGTATCTCATTGACAACGGACTGGG
>ENA-OPDZ01000509-OPDZ01000509.1-human-gut-metagenome-genome-assembly--contig:-NODE-509-length-10716-cov-3.987243_pt1 | contig 10716 bp, 7 predicted proteins | sample MGYA00241628_ERZ501519 | MGnify/ENA primary metagenome ERZ501519 (study PRJEB25962, sample SAMEA2042384) | human gut metagenome | biome: human gut; feature: human-associated habitat; material: faeces...
CAGGAACAGCCGGCTGAAGAAGCAGTCAGTGATACAACGAATGTGGAACCCGTTAAATAAGGAGGACAGGCTATGAATAATTTTAAAGTGTTAATGAATGGGATTGTAAAAGAGAATCCTACGTTTGTACTCCTTTTAGGTATGTGTCCGACCCTGGGTACAACTTCATCTGCTATCAATGGTATGGGAATGGGATTGGCCACTATGTTTGTGCTGATTTGCTCAAACGTGGTGATTTCTCTGATTAAGAATCTGGTGCCCGACATGGTACGTATTCCTATTTTTGTGGTGGTAATTGCTTCGTTCGTAACCTTGCTTCAGATGGTGATGCAGGCATACGTACCGGCATTGTACGCTACATTGGGATTGTTCATTCCGTTGATTGTGGTGAACTGTATTTTGCTGGGACGTGCTGAAGCGTTTGCGGCTAAGAATAACCCTTTGTCTTCTTTCTTTGATGGCTTGGGTATGGGACTTGGATTTACCATTGCCTTGACTTTACTGGGTGGTGTACGTGAATTCCTGGGAACTGGCAAATTGTTTAACATTGCCATTATGCCGGAAGATTACGGAATGCTGATTTTCGTATTGGCTCCTGGTGCATTCATCGTATTGGGATACCTTATTGCGATTGTAAACCGCTTGAAAAAAGCATAACCCTTAAAAATAGAAAGATATGGAATATATATTGATATTTATTACCGCAATCTTTGTGAACAACGTGGTGTTGTCACAATTCTTGGGTATCTGTCCGTTCTTGGGAGTTTCCAAGAAAGTGGAAACTGCCATGGGTATGGGAGCAGCGGTAGCTTTCGTGTTGACGCTGGCCACCATCGTGACCTATGTCATTCAGAAGTTTGTATTGGACGCTTTCGGATTGGGATATTTGCAGACTATAGCCTTTATCCTTGTCATTGCCGCATTGGTTCAGATGGTAGAAATTATCTTGAAAAAGGTTTCTCCTTCTTTGTATCAGGCACTGGGAGTGTTCCTGCCTTTGATTACAACTAACTGCTGTATCCTGGGTGTGACTATCCTGGTAATCCAAAAGGACTATGATTTGCTGACTGGAGTAGTATATGCTTTCTCTACTGCATTAGGCTTTGCTTTGGCGCTGATTGTGTTTGCCGGTATTCGCGAGCAGTTGAGCCTGGTAAACATTCCGAAAGGTATGAGAGGAATGAGCATTGCACTGGTTACAGCCGGTTTGCTGGCTATGGCATTCATGGGCTTCTCAGGTGTAGATAAAGGTCTGGCAGTACTTTTTGGCTTGAATTAATCCTGTCTTTTGACAGTTACTTATTGTAAAAGTGTTATCCGTCACGTGGCGGGTAACACTTTTTTAATTTTTTAATGGGAGGTACATGGACATTTCAATCCTTTTTTCTACTTTTGTAGAGATATAGTAAATGACTTTAATAAAGGAGTTAAATATAAGATAAACCTTAGTGTTATGAAAAAAAGAATTCTCGTGACAGGTGGAACCGGATACATTGGTTCTCATACTGTGGTTGAATTGCAGAATAGCGGTTACGAAGTGGTAATTGTAGACAATCTTTCCAATTCGCGCGCTGATGTGGTGGACAGCATCGAACAGATTTCAGGTGTGCGCCCGGCTTTTGAAAAAGTAGATTGTCTTGATTACGAAGGTCTGAATAACGTATTTACTAAATATCCTGGTATTCAGGGAATCATTCATTTTGCAGCAAGCAAGGCTGTAGGTGAGTCTGTTCAGAAACCGTTGCTGTATTATCGTAACAATTTGGTTTCTTTGATTAACTTGCTGGAACTGATGCCGAAACACGGAGTAAAAGGTATTATTTTCTCTTCTTCTTGTACGGTATACGGCCAGCCGGATGTATTGCCTGTTACAGAAGAAGCTCCTATCAAGAAGGCTGAATCTCCATACGGTAATACGAAGCAGATTAATGAAGAAATTATCCGCGATACCATTGCTTCTGGTTCTCCTATCCATGCAGTGATGTTGCGTTATTTCAATCCGATTGGTGCACATCCAACAGCTCTGATCGGTGAACTTCCGAACGGTGTTCCGCAGAACTTGATTCCTTATCTTACTCAGACTGCAATGGGAATCCGTGAAAAATTGAGTGTATTCGGTGACGATTATGACACTCCTGACGGTTCTTGCATCCGTGACTATATTTACGTAGTCGATTTGGCAAAGGCACACGTAATTGCCATGAACCGTATTTTGGAAGACAAGCAGAAAGATAAAGTTGAAGTATTCAATGTGGGTACTGGTCGTGGTCTTTCTGTATTGGAACTGATTCATAAATTTGAAGAATCTACCGGCGTGAAGCTGAACTACCAGATTGCTCCTCGTCGTGCAGGTGATATTGTGAAAGTTTGGGCTGATCCTTCTTATGCAAACTCTGAATTGGGATGGAAAGCTGAAACATCTATCGAAGATACCTTGCGTTCTGCATGGAAATGGCAGGTTCACCTCCGTGAAAAAGGTATCATGTAATTTGAATTCTTAATAAAATAAAAAATACTGAACTAAAGATATTTTATGAACGTTACATGTAATATACAGCTCTTGTGGTTCTTGTGTATGTGATATAGATAATGAACGGCAGCTGATTTTCATCTGAAATGAAAGCAGAGAGTTGTATTTTTGCATAGTAGTTTTGTCGTGTTTTATTTTGTGTTTGTGTTGTGGCTGTTCTCCGACGAGAGTCGGGGAACAGTTTTTTTATGTTTGTGGATTTTATTATATCTTTGCAGCCGATTTTCGAATCAAGGGAATGGGACTTCCCTGTGATAAACCGCTAATGAAGTAGCTGATAGTTCCTACCGGAGCAGGTCTCTTTTTAGGACCGGCAGGGAGGACTATATCTGTATCCATGCTGTGTGAAAGAGTTCGGGCTTTGGTTTTTGCGAAAACTTGAGATAATGGATACAAGAAAACTTAGAAAAATATGAAGACTTTAAGAAATCAGAACTACTGGTGGAAGTTTGAACAGCTTCCTTTACTCCTTTATTTATGTAAGTGGCTTTTCCTTTCAGTTTTGTCAGGGGCTTGTATAGGTTCGGCTTCTGCCTTGCTGTTGGTATCTCTGGAGTGGGCTACACAGTATCGTGAACACCATCTTTGGATAATTGCTCTTTTGCCAGTGGCCGGTTTGCTTATCGGCTTGATGTATCATTATTGGGCAGGAACGGCTTCCCGGGGAAACAATTACCTGATTGAGGAAATCCGTTCACCACATGACATTATTCCTTTCCGTATGGCTCCGTTAGTATATATCGGAACTGTATTAACTCATTTGTTCGGTGGTTCTGCCGGACGAGAGGGCACCGGGGTACAGATGGGAGGAGCCATAGCCGACCAGTTTTCCCGTCTGTTCCGTATGCGTCGCAGAGATCATCGTCTGATGGTAGCTATCGGAATCAGTGCAGGTTTTGCTTCTGTATTTGGTACCCCATTGGCTGGAGCTGTTTTTGGCTTGGAGGTCATTGTAGTGGGACGCATGCGTTACGAGGCCATTTTGCCGAGCTTTCTTTCGGCTGCTGTAGCCAGTATGGTTTGTCATGCGTGGGGAGTGGAGCATACGCATTATGTAGTTTCTGAAGTTCCTTTTCCAGATGCATCCAATTTGTTGTGGACCATTGGCACAGGTATTCTTTTCGGGTTGGCAGCCATGCTGTTTTCACGTTCCATCGGTTTTTGGTCAGGAATGGCCAAGCGCATCAGTTATCCGCCTTTCCGTCCGCTGATAGGAGGACTGGTGATTGCTGCAGTTGTCTGGATGATGGGAACGACGAAATACATCGGTTTGGGTGTACCTACCATTGTGGCTTCGTTCTCGGAGCAGCAAATGTGGTATGATTTTCTGCTGAAGATTCTGTTTACGACCTTCACGATTGGAGTTGGATTCAAGGGGGGGGAAGTTACTCCTCTGTTCTTTGTGGGAGCCACCTTAGGCAGTGCGTTGTCGGCTGTGGTACCCCTTCCGATGGGATTATTGGCTGGAATTGGTTTTGTGGCTGTGTTTGCCGGAGCAACGAACACCCCCATTGCTTGTACGTTGATGGGAATTGAACTTTTCGGGGCAGAGCCAGGTCTTTATTTAGGCATAGCTTGTGTGGTAGCTTACCTTTTCTCCGGTCATACCGGCATTTATACAGCTCAGCTGATTGGCAGTCCGAAACATTTGGCTTATTCTCGCAGGAAGGGAAAAACACTTGCGGAATAGTGTTTTCCACGGTGGTTTTTGGTATAAACAAAACGCAAGGACGTTTGATGTAAAACGTACTTGCGTTTTGTCTTAAATGCACTTGCGTTTTAGTTGAAACGCAAAGGCGTTTTAATTGAAATGTACTTGCGTTTGGAGTCGAGCGCCTTTGTGTTTGAAAAGTAGCACAAAGACGCCTTTTTTGTATATATAGGGGCTAAGAAAAAAGAGGATTATCGGAGGATTTTCCTCTTTTTTTATGTTGTATAGCCTAAATGTATCATGAGATAAAGAAAATGTTACACACGATGTAATGATGTAACATAATCTATAGGTGTTGGTAATACGGTATAATTCTTTTTCTTTATTAAGAACTACATTTACGAAGAGTTAAATGATTTGTAAATGTGTAATCTTAAATGAAAAATGCGTATGGACACAAGAATGAAAAACAGAGGGAATATTAAGTGATACATCGTTCAATGTGAGATATGACATTAATAGATGTCTTTCTCTATAATGCAGATTGATAATTAACCAAAACTTTTTGTTAGCTCGTAAGATTTTTGCGTAGGCAAAAATTACTATAGATGAAATTATGAGATGAGAATTTATTAACTATTAAACATACAAATATGATGAAAAACTTATTTAGATTACGCCTGATATGGCTATTCATGTTGTTTTGTATGATTCCTTTATGGGCTTTGTCACAAAATATTACCGTAAAAGGTATTGTGAAAGATGGAGCTGGGGAATCTGTTATAGGTGCAAGTGTGCTTCAAAAGGGTACAACCAATGGTACAATTACAGACTTTGAAGGAGGTTTTACTTTAAATTTGCCTTCCAATTCTGTTATAGTCGTTTCTTTTGTAGGATATAAAACTCAGGAAATCGCGGTTGCAGGTAAAACTGATTTAACTGTAACATTAACAGAAGATACACAATTACTCGATAATGTGGTCGTAGTAGGTTATGGTACACAGAAAAAGGAAGATTTGACTTCTGCTATTGCCACATTGAGTCCGAAGGAAGTTTTAAAATCTCCGGGAGGTATTACAGATGCTTTGCAAGGAAGTACTGCCGGTGTGAATGTGTCAGGTGGAAAGATTCGTATTCGTGGTACCTCTTCAATTACAGGTAGTACAGATCCGTTGTGGGTGGTAGATGGTATCATTGATGCATCAGGAAACATTCCTAATGATAATGAAATAGAATCTATCCAGGTTTTGAAGGATGCGGCTTCATGTGCAATTTATGGTGTGCGTGGTGCCAATGGTGTGATTGTGGTTACTACAAAGAAAGGAGCAGAAGGAAAACCGAAAGTTAGCTTTAATGCGTATGCCGGTTTTGGTTCAAACACCAGCAAAGTAGATATGCTTAATCCGTATGATTATGCAGTTTACGTAAATGAACTTTACTATAATTCTTCTGATGCTACTGCAATTGCCAATGGCACATGGAATAAAACAGTTCCGACAGGTGTGGCAAATCCAAGTAGTCCGCTTGGTAGCACAGACTGGTGGGATGAATATTTTAGCAATACAAACTATCAGAAATATGACTTGTCAGTAAGTGGAGGTAGTAAATATGCCAGCTATCGTATTGGTGCCACACATGCAGACAATGATGATAAGATGCATACGGAAGATGTGAAAGCGGATAATATTTATGCTAATGTACAAGGTACCGTAGGCCGTTTTACTTATGGTGGACGTATATTTGCTAATTATAGTAGAACCAATGGTTTTACAGGTGCTTCGCTGATGAATACTCTCCAAACACCTTCTAACCTTCCGGTATACAATGAAGATGGTAGTTTCTTCTTGACTGGTAATAATGGTCGTGATGGAAATGACTTGGTGAATCAAATCTGGTTCTTGAGAAATGAAAAAATTCGTAATCGTTCAATTAGCGCTTTGGGAAGTATATTTGGTGAAATAAAGATTTTTGACTGGTTGAAATATCGTTTGACTTATACTTACTCATTTGCAAGAAACAATGATGCCACTCTCATTCCGGAACATGATCTTGGAACCGCTAATGGAAGACAGTCATATAATTCACAGAGTACAACAAAAGGAGGAAGCGGACATGAGATTATTGAAAACTTGTTGACTTTCGATAAGACCTTTAATGATGTACACACTTTGTCGGGAGTTTTAGGTGTGGTATCAGAAAAATTTGACGGATGGTCTACGGGTATTTCTGGTCGTAGCAATGAATATGCAGATTTTGGTCCGGAAAGTCGTTTCCCGGACAGTCAGAACATCACGAGTTCACAGTATAACGAAGCTTATTTTTCTTATCTGGCCAGAGTGATGTATTCATACAACAGCAAATATATGATTACCGCCAATTTCCGTGCAGATGAATCTTCTAAGTTCAAGAAAGGCAATCGTTGGGGATATTTCCCATCATTCTCTGTAGGTTGGAGAGTAAGCGAGGAATCTTGGATGAAAGATGCCACTTCCAGTTGGTTGAACAACTTGAAACTTCGTGCCACATTGGGTTGGATTGGTAGTGCCAATGCAGTTGGACGGTATGATTATCAGTCAGTAGTGGTAACCGACAACAGATATTATACTTTTGGTCCTAACCAGATTAATCCTGAGGGAACTGCTTCTAATGCATCTGCCCCATTGATTGAAAATTTTGCTAATCCAGATTTATCATGGGAAACAACCAGAGATGCAGGTGTAGGTTTTGACCTTGATATGTTTAATAATAAATTCAGTTTGGTTTTCGATTATTATAATCGTAAGACAACCGATATGTTGCTTGCCGTACAGTTACCTAAATCAACAGGTAATATCAATACCATGTATTCTAATGTGGGTAGCATGAAGAACTGGGGTATCGAACTTTCAGCTACTTATCGTGAACAGATTGGTGATGTAAAATTAACGATTTCTCCTAACTTCTCTCTTTATCGTAATGAAGTAACAAGTTTGGGTGACAATGCTTCACTTGCTGGTGGTGCTTGTAGTACAGGTAATGTGACAATGACTGTAGTCGGACAGCCTGTAGCGCAATTCTGGGGTTATAAGACAGATGGCTTGTTCCGTACAGATGAAGAAGCTGCTAATTATGTAAACAGCAAGGGAGAACGTCTTCAGCCTTCTGCAGCTGCCGGAGATTTGAAATATGTAGATGTAAACGGTGACGGACAAATTACGGATGACGATAAAACATTTATCGGTTCTTCTTTACCGAATTGTTCTTTTGGCCTGAATATTACAGCCGAATACAAAGGATTTGATTTTTCAATGTTATGGCAAGGTGACTTTGGAAACCAAATTTATAATAACTGGAAAACTGAGCTGATGGGTGGTTATGCAGCAAAGAATCAGATGGCTGATATGAATAACCGCTTCCGTGCAGAAGATGTGACCTTTACAACAGCTGGTGGTGAAACAATCACATTGCCTGCTAATGTGAATACGAATGTACCGCGTGCCGTACTTAATGACCCGAATGGTAATCATACTATGGCATCTGATTATTTTATTGAAAATGGTTCTTATTTCCGTTGCAATCGTATTACCTTGGGATATACTTTTGACAAAGCATTGATTTCAAAAGCACACATTGAATCTTTACGTTTGTATCTGGGTGTAAAGAATCCGTTCACTATTACAGGATATTCTATGTTTGACCCGCAAGTCCCCAATAATGGTTCTACTTTGAATCGTGGTGTAGATGGAGCATATTACTACTCTGGAGATACATATTGGGCAAATCGTGAGTTCTTTGCTGGTTTGCAGTTGACATTTTAAGTAATAATGAAATATTGGAATTTTATGAAACATATTAAAACATATATGGGTATTTGTTTGGGCTCTTTATTAATGACAATGAGTTCATGTGAGCCTGACATGGATTTTAATAATCCTTCAGCAGATAACGAAGCTACATATTATAATACGAAAGAACATTTGACATATGCAGTTAATGGTGCATACAACATTCTTCAAAGAGCTGGCGGATGGGCTCGATGGATGCCATTTATGCTGAATGCACGTAGTGATGAATATGTGTTTACAAGTGGAGCTGCTGCCGGTGAACCAGAAACGGCAAGATTGTCTCAATACAACGTAAATGCGGATTTGGGTAGTGTATCAACGTGTTATCAGGATTTGTACGTGTTACAGTATGCAGCTAATCTTGCACTCGAGAAATTGGAGGCAAATCAGGATGGAGCATTTGATTTGAATAATGAAGATGATAAAAAATTATATGACAGACTGAAAGGTGAAGCTATATTCTTGAGAGGTTTGAGTCGTTTCTATCTGGTTTATTTTTGGGGAGATGAAATTCCTGACCGTGATTATGTGACTACCGGTGAAGGTGATTACATGTTGCCTCCCTCTGAACCTGGAGTAATCTATCAGCGTATGGTAAAGGATTTTCAGGATGCGGCAAACTTGCTTTCCGACTGGTCATACGAAGGAACTGAAAATGAAGGTCGCGCTACTAAAGGTTCTGCACTTGCCTTTTTGGCAAAAACGTATATGGCTCGTCCGATTTTGGATGGGACTGCAAAGGCGGGAGATGCCGAATGGGCTTTAGCAAAGGATGTATTGTGGCAAATTATCGATTCTCATCAATATTCTTTAATGGATAATTACCGTGATAATGCGACTGAAGATAATGAAAATAATGCAGAATCTTTGTTTGAAGTGCAGTTCAGTCAGAGTGTAGAAACAGACGGATTTAACCCGGCTGCTAATGGTGACTTGAATGACTGGGTAGTGACCGGACAAAATACGATTCGTGAATTGGAAATGAGTGCACCAAACTCTACAGAGTCTGCCAGATGGTGGAATGGACAGCCTTCTTTAGCGCTATATAATGAGTTTGAACGTGATGCGTCAGGAAAGATTATAGATCCTCGTGCTTATTTGGGTATGTATATACCTGGCGGCTGTAATTTCTTGGGTAAATCTGGTAACTGGATTCCTTATGAAGTGCTGTTCTCTGGAGATACATTTGATGAATGGAGAGGAAAATGGTTCGGATGTCGTAAGTATAGTCTTGACCAAGTGAGAAGCAAAGAACAGAGTGGTATTAATGATCGTCTTATCCGTTATTCTGATATTTTGTTGATGTATGCAGAATGCTGTTTGGAAGCTGATAATGATGAAGCAACAGCTAAAAAATACATCCAAATGGTGCGTGATCGTGCGAATAAGAATACGGAAGCTTTCAATACAACTGAAGCCGATTTAGGTAATGATTATTTGAAAGGCAATACATTGCCCACTGTGGATGAGTTGCTTCAGCAGAAACCTGTGGTTGGTCGAGTTGTAGGAAGTAATGGAGATGTTATTTGCGAAGGAATGGAGTTAAATTCTGTACGCCGAATTCTGAAACATGAATATTCTGTAGAGTTATATTGGGAAGGCTGGAGATTCTTTAACTTGATGAGATGGTACAATAATCCGAATGATCCGGATCAGAGTATTGTGCTGAATAACTTGAAAAATAAAAATGCGCTTCAGGTGGAACAGACTAATCTGACAGGTACGCAGGTGTTTGATTATTCGCGTCATTTACGTGTGCCGATACCTTCTACTGAACTTTCTACCAATACGAATATGCATGGAAATTCCGCTAATTAATCGTGACATGTTTTGAGAAAGGAGCTGCCCTGTATCGGGGTGGCTTCTTTTTCTTATTTTTCTGTATGGCAGGGACTTTATGATTTTAAAGACCAGTATAATGTAGATGGAAGTCCGGTGAAGGAAGTCTTGCAGGCGGGTGAATATAAACAGTTGCGTCATTCATTGGGTCTTGTGGCTACAGCTGCGGCGGTGTCGTTGGTTTGTACGGATGTGAAATGCGAAGAATTTGTCAAACAGCTGTGGGAAGCAAAACATGTACCTTATGAAGACGGATATCTGGATAAATATTATGACGGGTTGTTGCGTTTGTTTGCGTTTATGCATTTGGGTGGTCGTTATCAAATTATTTTTCCTCAATAGTTTGATTTCAACTTAACCTTGACACAAAAAGACTGTTTCAAAGTGGAACAGTCTTTTTGTGTTTTAAGAAACAGAGTGATATTATTTAAATATACTGATTGAAGGTTATACTTCCTACTTGTCAAAGATGTATTTATAAAAAAGATATAGGATGAAAATTTGTAAGTCATTTATTAAAGTAGATTGTAATATTTGGTGATGATAAGAAATGAGGTCTTATTGAAAAGTGAAATTTATTATGAATTTATAAAAGATAGATATGAGATTTCATTGGAAATGTTATTAATCCTAAAAATAAATCCTTCAATATTATGCTAAATATTGTAAATAGACAAGAGGCTTTGTTTTATCTATTAGCAGAATTTTGAAAATCTGATTCCTTTCATTTTTTAATTCCTTTGTGTTTTTAATTAAAATGTTTTGTTTATTGAATTGGACGTTAAAATGCATCAGAACACAATGAATGCGGGATATTTGTAAGCATTCGATAAACTACAAGTTTTAAACCTTTATATACAACAATAGCGACT
>ENA-OPDZ01000512-OPDZ01000512.1-human-gut-metagenome-genome-assembly--contig:-NODE-512-length-10640-cov-2.814832_pt1 | contig 10640 bp, 7 predicted proteins | sample MGYA00241628_ERZ501519 | MGnify/ENA primary metagenome ERZ501519 (study PRJEB25962, sample SAMEA2042384) | human gut metagenome | biome: human gut; feature: human-associated habitat; material: faeces...
GAGACTTATAAAAGATATTAATAACGAATTACGCAATTAGTTGCGGAATTAAGGAGGTACATAATAATATAGCGACTGGATTAAATGGAATGGCCGATCATAAAGTCCGTTAATATATAGAGGCAAAAACCTGAAACCTCTGTACAAAAAGCACATATAAATGTTTAAGTCGACAAAATGTTTATATTAGTGTTAAGGAAAACATAACATTTTAATTCTTAAAATTATGAAAATCGAACGAATTATAACTGAAGGCGAATTGTTAAACGTTGAACAATTGGCAGAAATTGCAGGTGGAACGGGTGTACAAGGAAACAATACCAATGGAGGAGTATGTAAATGCACCGGTGACGGAAATTCAAATGGTTTCTTATGCACTTGTGAAGGTGAAATTGACGATAAAAATGAGCCTAAACCAGACAAACCTATCGTCAATCCAGGGTCAGGTGATGGTAAGTAAATTGAACTCTTAATAACAAAATTAAGATACGTCTGTTATAAAAAATAACAGACGTATCTAAACAAATAAATTTAATCTAAAAAGTAATACTATGAAGTTGAGCAAATATACCATTTTTTATAAAGATCAAGAAAAGCATTATATTTTTAATCAAATATCCAATGCTTTGTTGAAGATTGACAATGAATTATACTCTGCTTTAGAGAATAAGAACTTACAAATATTGCCGGCAGAGATATGCAAGACATTAGAAAATAACGGTTTTATCATTAACGACGACATTGATGAAACATGTGGTATACGTTATGGAAATCTGATAAGCCGTTACAACAGCAAATTATTGCGAATAACAATTATTCCAACTCTTAGCTGCAATTTTAGATGTTGGTATTGTTACGAAGACCATAAAGCATCATTGATGACAAAGGAAAGTGCTAAATCTATTCTTCGTTTTATAAAATCAGAAATACAAAACAACAATATAAAAAATGTAGTTCTTGACTGGTTTGGAGGAGAACCTCTTTTGAGATTTTCGCAAATAATTTATCCGTTGTCTAAAATATTTAAAAAATGGTGTGAACGTAATAATATAATATTTTCAAATATTATCACGACAAACGGAAGTCTGATAAATGATGACATGGCAATGAAAATGGATGAAATAAATTTACGTCAATTTCAGATAACCCTGGATGGTGACAAAGAGCACCATAACAAAGTAAGATTCTCGCCATCAATGAAAGATTCTTATGATATAATTGTTAGAAACATACATACGCTTTGTAAAATAATCAAAAATCCAAATATCGAATTACGGATAAACTATACTGAAGCCAACATTGATAACGCAAAATCAATACTTGACTCTTTTGACGAAGATGTAAGAAACTTTATACATGTATCCCCACAAATTGTATGGCAAGAAAGTAAAAAACTTGATTCACTTTCAAATAAAGTGCTTGAGCTTAAGAACAAGGCACATGAAAAAGGCTACAATAATAATATTGATAAGAAATCATTTCTGTATCGCTGCTCTGTTTGTTACGTTGAAAATATGGAACAATTTGTTATAAATTATAATTTGGATGTTTACAAATGTACAGCACGCGATTATAACGGAAAATACTGTATTGGTAAGATTAACGCTGACGGAAAATTTTTACCTAATAATATGTATTATAAGTATTATACTACCCAATCGCCATTTTTAAGAAAAGAGTGTATGGAATGTGAACTATTGCCAAGTTGTTTTTTCTCAATCGCATGTATACAAAAAAAGATCGAAGGATATACGCCCAAATGTCATAAAGATTTGGCAAAGGCATTTATGCTAAATACCATCAGGAATAAAATACATCAGCAACAGCATACAATCTGAAAAATATTTTATGTTTAACAACTATATGTATTAATACAAAAAATATAGGTATGAGATTTCTGCTTTTCATAATTTTCGCCTTGATATCTGTAGGTTCGGGCGCTCAGGAAAACAAGTATGGCATGACGGGCCGTGTTGTAGACAAAGAAGGCATGGCTGTGATGCGTGCAAGTGTAACTTTAACCATGGCCGGCGACAGTGCGTTCAGACGGCAGACTGTGGCTGACGACAATGGAGTGTTCTCGTTCAGCGCCCTTGACAACGGCAATTACGAGCTGAAGATAACATATATCGGACTTGCCGACTACATAAGCGACATAACCGTGAAAGGCAATACAGACCTTGGGAATATACGCATGGACGACTCGGCCGAGATGCTCGAAGGCATAACCGTGATGGCCAACTACACCAGGCAGAAACGTACGGGCGAAACCATTGTGAAAGTGAAAGGAAACCCGCTGACAAAGGGAAAGAGCACACAAGATTTTCTTAAATATGTGCGCGGCATAGATGTTACGGAAAGCAGTCTGAGCCTGAACGGAAAGCAGAATACCCTTATCTATCTGGAAGACAGAAAGATAAGTTTCGACCAGCTCAAGTCGATACCGCCTTCAATGATTGAAGACATTGAGATAATTCCGTTCGCCGACGGATCGTATGGCGAGAAGGCTACGGGCGGAGTGGTGAAAATACATCTTAGGCAAGAAGGAGGCCTCATAGGCTCGGCAACCGTATACGGAGGTATGAACACCGAGGATCTGTACGGCGAATCGCCGAGACTGAACCTGCTTTACACCAAGGGAAAATTTACGATTAACAACTATCTGACTGCCTTTGAGTACGGGAAATATCCTGACATCCTCACAAAGGAATATAACAGCAGCGACGACTCTTACACATATAAGCACAACACAACCAGATACAGGATTTTCGGCGACAACCTGTCTCTGAGATACGCCTTCAACAAGACAGACAGGATAGACCTGTACGGCGGAGTGTCGGCAAGCTGGAACAGAACGTCAAAGAACAGCATTAGCGGAAACGACACTCTTGATATAAAGGCAAAGCCAATCAGCCGTGCATACAGCATAGGCACACAATACCGCAAGGGACTGGGCAACGGAGGAGAAAACTTCTTGAACATGCGTATAGACTATTCAAAAAACAAATATGACAACGGTCAGGAATACAACAAAAACGGAATGCTTGACAATGCCAGGCAGGATTATGACTTTGACGTAGTGTCTGTATCACCATACACCTATTTCAAGTTTAACGATAAAATGAACCTGACAGCCGGTCTTGAGTATTACTATATGTCCAACATGAACAATAACCGCGGCACAAAGACGATGTCATATATAGAAGACGGCAAGTTTTGTCTGAATCAGGATTACTATTCTGCATGGGCTGAATATAGCCTGATACCAAGCAAGTCGCTGTTCTTGAAGTTCGGGATGAGATACAGCGGAACGAACGAGAAATACAAGGATTACCTGGACAGTTCAAACAACTTCGAGAGATGGCAGGACGGAATATGCTCCTCGCTGTCAGGACAGTGGACCATCGACGAAAACAAGATGAGATATTTGAACATCAGCTACCGCCGCATGTTCTATCTGCCCAACTACGGCTACCGTATTCCGAACGTGACATGGCAGGGAGACGACCTCTACAGCATAGGCAACACGGATCTTAAAAAGGAAGTGTATGACGATGTAGAACTGTATTTCTCTTTAAACAGACGTTTATCTTTCTCATATAGCATGAGCTACGGAAGCGACATTGTGAGCGTAATCATGCATAAAGACGAAAACCGCCCGGGCGTATATTACACCAGGCCTGAAAACTCAGCCTACTGCATGCAGCAGTCGCTCACGATGAACTATACAGGGCGTATATTCAGCTTCTGGCACACCAATACAAGCATTGCATATCTATACAGACATTCACGCAGCGGCGAGAACAAGATTAACCACGGAACTTTTACGTTCAGAAGCAACAACGACTTCAAGATAAACAAGTATTTAGGACTTACGCTCAATATGACAGCATCGAGCAAAAACAGGACTGAAAGTTATGATGAGAACGCGAGGTTCAAAATGGACGTCAGCGGATATGTGTCGCTGATGAAAGGAAAGATGAACGTGAGCCTTCTGTACGAAAACATACTCTACAACACAAAGAAACTTACTATGTTCGGTGAAGGCTGGGAGAAGAGACGCACTTTGCTTACACCGGATTCGCACGTAGTGCTGTTTGTTACATGGAACTTCACGGCAGGAAAGAAGATAAATAATCAGACACTGCCTACGGTTAAAAACAAGCCGGTGAATACACCGACGTTCTGAGAAGTGAAGAGATAGGAGTGAAAGATAAGAGTGAAGGAATAAGGTTAGATGCCGGTCATTTCAAATGTTGTATTGTAAGATGTTGTACAGATGTAAATTGGCATAACATTTGAAAACTTCGCTCTTCACTCTTATCTCTTCACTCACATAATGTATTTCAATTTAAATAAAATGTGCCTATTTATTTTGAAATTAACTTTACATGCATTATCTTTGCAACTGAAACAATACGGTTTAAACCATTAATGGAAGAAATTATAATTATTCTGCTATTGATATTTTTCAACGGAATATTTTCAATGTCCGAGATAGCAGTTATATCAGCGAGAAAGGTAACATTAACAAACGACGAGAAGAAGGGGAGCAAGGGCGCAAAGACTGCCCTCAGGCTGGCCAACGACCCCGACCGGTTTTTATCCACCGTACAGATAGGCATCACGCTTATCGGCATTCTCACAGGTATCTATTCGGGTTCGGCCATATCGGGCAAGTTTGCTGACGTGCTCGAGCATGCCGGTATGTCGGCATCATGGGCCTATCCCGTGGCACAGACAATAATAGTAGTCATTGTTACATATCTGACGATAATTCTTGGCGAGCTTGTTCCAAAGCGCATAGGCATGAGCGTTGCCGAGCGCGTGTCAAAGGTTATATCGCGCCCTATGTATGTGCTGTCGCTCATAGCCAGTCCGTTCGTATGGATTCTGTCAAAGAGCACAGAGGCAATAGTCAACCTGCTCGGCGTTAAGAATGCGGAGAGCAAGGTTACAGAGGAGGACATAAAGTCGATTGTCCAGGAAGGCAAGGAAGACGGCGAGGTGCAGGAAGTTGAGCAGGACATCGTTGAGCGCGTGTTCATGCTTGGCGACCTTAAGGTAAATTCGCTTATGACACACCGCTCAGAGGTGGTTACGCTCGACGTGAACATGACTAAGGACGAGATAAGACAAGTGCTTAACGACGACCTCTATGAGTCGTATCCCGTTATAGACCACAGTCTGGAGAACATCGTGGGCGTGGTGTCGCTTAAGGATCTTATCTTCAGACTCGACGCAAGCACTCTCAACCTGAAGGAGATAATGCGTCCGGCTGTTTATTTCTACGAGAACATGAGCGTGTATAAGGCTCTCGAACAGATGAAGGAGAAACGCCTTACACAGGCCTTTATCTGCGACGAGTTTGGAAGCTTTCAGGGCGTAATCACTCTGAGAGACATCCTTGAGGGCCTTGTAGGAACTATAGACGAGGTGAACAACGAACCTGACATCATAGAGCGTGAAGACGCAGCGAGCTGGCTTGTTGACGGACAGTGCTCTTTCTACGACTTCCTGTCTTATTTTGACAAAGAAGACCTGTACGACGGCGAACAGAACTACAACACCTTGGCCGGACTGATAATAGAGCAGCTGAAGCATATACCGCAGTCGGGCGAGCGTGCCGAATGGAACGGTTTCAACCTCGAGATTGTCGACATGGACGGTGCGCGTATTGACAAAGTGCTTGTAACACTGAAAAAAGAAGAATAATACGCTATAAATATTAAGCGCCGGCTGATTTTGAGTAATAGATTTTGTAGATTGTATTATTTTCAGTATTTTTGCAACGAATGATATAATCTAATCTTTTGCAATGGAAATACAATCAGCTCAGAAATTTCAGGCTCTTTCGATAGCAAGACTGATAATGCAGGCAATGAATTATGAATGTTGCCAGTATTTTGTCGGTCCTGACCACACTCTCGATGATTTTGAGCGTGTGATGACAGAACTCGTGCTTTCGGAAGATTCGCAGTACAGCTATAAGAACACCATGGTGGCTATAGACGAGGACGGCGGAGTTTGCGGTATGTGCGTGTCTTACGACGGCGGACATCTGCACGACTTGCGCAAGGCTTTTGTCAAGGCCATGAATGACAACTTCGGCCGCGACTTCAGCAATATAGCTGACGAGACTGGGCCGGGCGAGCTGTATATCGACAGCATAGCCGTACCTGAAAACTGCCGTGGCAAGGGCGTGGCAACCGTATTGCTCAATGCCGTTATCGAAAAGGCCAAGGGCATGGGGCTGCCTGCTGTAGGACTGCTCGTAGACACCGGTAATCCGAAGGCTGAGAAACTTTATGGCAGGGTGGGATTCAAGTTCGTAGGCAACAACACCTGGGGCGGACATCCCATGAAACATTTGCAGTATGTAATTAACTGAGAATAAATTGACGCATGCAGGACAGTAAATATTTAGTAGCTAACGACCGTGACGCCCAATGGGGACTTGTCGTAAATACTGTGGGATACGATGAAGTGGGCCCTGACGAGGACTATCCTACCAAGGGACATGGCGACGGATATTTTTTTGATGTTGAGCGCGGCCGCGTGCTTGATGAATATCAGATGCTCTATCTTATAGAAGGCGAGGGCATATTCTCGTCGGAGCATGTAAGGAATGTTCATATCAAGGCCGGTGATATCTTCTTGCTGTTTCCGGGAGAGTGGCATACGTATCATCCTCTGCCGGGAGTGTTCTGGAAGAGCTATTGGATTGGCTACAAGGGCCGCAACATGGACGACCGTATGCGCTACAACTTCCTGTCGCTCGAGAAGCCCGTATATCATGTAGGCTTCAGCGGCGACATCGTTTATCTGTATAACTCGGCCATAAAGGCTGCAAAGGAGGAGGCTGCCTATTCGCAGCAGATACTTGCCGGCATCGTGAACAATCTGCTCGGCCACATGTATGCGCTTGAACGCAACATGGAGCTTAACCGCCGCGGCGGATACGTAGACATGATAAACAAGGCACGCCTGCGCATACGCGAGGGTGTGGAGTCGAAGATAACGGTGCAGGAGATTGCGGCAGAACTTGGCTCAAGCTATTCTAACTTCCGCAAGCTGTTCAAGGAATACACCGGCATGTCGCCGGCGCTTTATCAGCAGGACCTGCGCCTGCAGCGTGCAAAGGAATTGCTGTCTACCACAGACATGAGTATAAAGGAGATTGCCTACAGGCTCAACTTTGATTCGCCCGACTATTTTTCAAGTAAGTTTAAGGTGAAGATAGGCTGTAAGCCAAGCGAATATAGAGCCGGCACAAGATGACAGTGCGGCAGAAGGCTCTTTAGAATAGAATCGGTCATTAGTCATAATCAATGTCTAATGGCCGATTTTTTCATTGCGGTATACACCTTATTTTATTATATACCCGTTCCATGACAATCTGCTCAATGTCAAAACGGAAAATTTTTATGACCGGCTGGGGGAGAAATGATGCGTAGGCAGAGCAAGTGGATATATAAAAAGAGGAAATGCACGCTTTGATGCATTTCCTCTTTTTTTGTATTTTGTGCACCCCATGCACGGTTGCGTCATGAGATGCGTGCCGTTATCGGCAGATGACTATGTTATAGTCCGATGAATGTCTTTTCTACCCAATAGATCAATATTCCGGCCATGTATCCTGCAAATGCTATAAGAGAAATCCTCTTCATATACCAGCCGAAAGTAATCTTTTCGAGACCCATGACAACAACGCCTGCGGCAGATCCGATGATGAGCATAGAGCCGCCCACACCGGCGCAGTAGGCCAGGAGCTGCCAGAATATGCCGTCCTGTGCCATGTCGCCCACTTCGGCAATAGGATACATACCCATGCATCCTGCTACGAGAGGCACATTGTCAACGATGCTCGACAGCACGCCGATAATGCCTGTTACGATATAATGGTTGCCGTTGAATGTTGTGTTGAGGCCTTCGCCCAGAGTGGCCAGCACGCCTATTGTCTCAAGACAGGCAACGGCCATAAGTATGCCGAGGAAGAACAGAATGGTGCTCATGTCGATGCGTGAAAGGATGTTTACAACTCTTTTCTGCATTGCACCCCTCTCCTCATTTTTGTGCAGATGGCGATAGAACAGTTCGGTTACGGTCCACAGCACGCCTAGCACCAGCAATATGCCAACAAACGGAGGCAGATGAGTTATCGACTTGAATATAGGAACGAAGATAAGACCGCCCACACCGATGAGGAACACCGTCTTGCGCTGTCTCTTTGTCAGTTCGTTGGTCTCAGCCGTCTTGCCTCCGGCTATTGCCGGAACAGCTATTTCGCCTTTGAGCGACAGCGACAGAAGGTAGGCAGGCAGAGCCACAGAAACAAGCGACGGCACAATAAGTTCCTTTATAACTCCTGCAGCCGTTATCAGACCTTTGTTCCACAGCATGATTGTCGTAACGTCACCAATAGGCGAGAAGGCACCTCCTGAGTTGGCCGCTATAATCACGAGCGACGCATATATGAGTCTGTCTTTACGTTCCTGAATCAGCTTTCGCAGAATCATTATCATAACGATGCTGGTCGTCAGGTTGTCGAGGATGGCCGAAAGGAAGAACGTCATGAACGTTATTCGCCACAAGAGAGTCTTTTTGTTCTTCGTCTTCATCATGTCGCGGACGAAGTTGAAGCCGCCGTTTTGGTCAACCACCTCAACGATGGTCATTGCACCCATAAGGAAGAACAGTGTGGTTGAAGTGCTTCCCAAATGCTTCTCAATTATTTCATTTACAGCAAGCGATATCTTATCGCCGGCAACACCGGGCAGGTAGCTTCCCGGATCGAACATAAATATTGTCCAGCAGCCCACCAGCATAAGCAGCGCAATGGCTGCCTTGTTCACCTTGGTGAAGCTTTCGAGGGCAATACACAGATAACCGATGATAAATACGGTTACGATAGCTAATGTTAAAGTTGACATTTTTAATTATTTAAGATTAGTTCATATTATCGTGCAAATTTAGTAATTATTTTCTACTCCAATAAAATATTTACCGAAAAATACTTTGTTCGTGTTATAATCTGGTCCTGTTTTCTGCCTTTTTGTGACGTGTTGTTATGCTTGTTTTCTTCATCTTTGTCTGTTTGTGCCGTGAGTCATCCCGTCGGCAGTAACAATATGTCTGTCCGTTCCGTGAGCCGTGATTTTGCCCTCTGGACGATATGCTTGTCCTTACGAAAACGTTTGCAAAGAAGTGATGCACAGATGCTTTCATAATGTTAAGCTAAGTTTTATTCTCAAATCTTATTGTCTAAAAATCAAATTGTTATATTCACTTATTTGAAATAATCTTTATCTTTGCAGAAATTAATTTAATACGCTAAAAACATACTAATATACTAAATGGGCAATTCAAAATGTTTCTTTGCTGTCGACCTTGGAGCTACAAGCGGCAGGACTATCGTCGGCACTCTTTCAGACGGTAAGATAAAGTTAGAGGAGATTACACGCTTTCCTAACAACCTGATAGAGACCGGCGGACATTTTTACTGGGATATTTACGCTCTTTATTTCGAGATAATAAAAGGCTTGAAGATTGTGGCAAAGCGTAACGTCGAGATAACCAGCATAGGCATCGACACATGGGGCGTCGACTTCGTATGTGTGGGTGACGACGGCGCGCTGCTGCGCAATCCGTTCTCATATCGCGACCCTCACACGTTTGGTGCGATGGAGGAGTATTTCGAAAAGAAAGTGTCAAAGGAGAAAGTGTATGGCGCCACAGGCATACAGTTTATGAACTTCAATTCGCTGTTTCAGCTTTATGCCATGAAACGCGACGGCAATTCGGCTCTGAAGAATGCCGAGAAGATACTCTTCATGCCTGATGCGCTCAGCTGGATGCTCACGGGCAAGGCTGTCTGCGAATATACCATAGCTTCAACAAGCCAGATGCTCAATCCGGTTACGAAAGAGCTCGACGAGATGCTGCTCGAGAGTCTCGAACTTCCGCGCGGCAAGTTTGGCAAGATGGTTGTTCCCGGCTACAAGATAGGCGTGCTCACTGATGAGGTGCAGAAGATGACAGGGCTTGGCCCCGTGCCGGTGATAGCCGTTGCAGGTCATGACACGGCAAGTGCCGTGGCTGCCGTACCTGCTGCCGACGAGAAGTTTGCCTATCTCAGCAGCGGCACATGGAGCCTTATGGGCATTGAGACCAAGGACGCCATAATTAACGGACGCAGCTATGAGCTGAACTTCACCAATGAGGGCGGAGTGGAAGGCACCACACGCTTCCTTAAGAATATCTGCGGCATGTGGCTGCTTGAGCGCTGCCGCAAGGAGTGGGGCGACGAGGCTCCGTCTGACTATGGCGTGCTGCTGGCAGACGCAATGAAGGTTACTGCCTTTCAGAGCATCATAAACCCTGACGACGAGATGTTTGCCAATCCTGCCGACATGCAGGCTGCCATAAAGCAGTATTGCGCAGAGACAGGTCAGCACGTACCCGAAGGCTATGCCGAGATATGCCGCTGCATACTCGACAGTCTGGCGCTGCGTTACCGTCAGGTGTTCGGCTATCTTAAAGAAATGTCGGTGTTCCCGATAAACACTCTTCATATTATCGGTGGCGGCTCGCTCAACGAGTATCTCAACCAGTTTACGGCCAACGCCACAGGCGTCACC
>ENA-OPDZ01000515-OPDZ01000515.1-human-gut-metagenome-genome-assembly--contig:-NODE-515-length-10549-cov-3.399371_pt1 | contig 10549 bp, 9 predicted proteins | sample MGYA00241628_ERZ501519 | MGnify/ENA primary metagenome ERZ501519 (study PRJEB25962, sample SAMEA2042384) | human gut metagenome | biome: human gut; feature: human-associated habitat; material: faeces...
GTACAATGGACGCCGACGGCAGCGGAAACAAGCGACTGACGGAAAAGTCAGAAAAAAACCAAAACAGCATATAGATTGGGGCAAATAGAGCCTAATTCTATATGCTGTTATTTTATCATTTGGAAAGGCTGTTTTTTAGAAACACAAATAAAATGGGCAGGCGGTCAACTGCGCTCCCTCCAGAAAAATCAAAATCCTTGCGTGTCCTTTTCGGGGACGCTTGGGTTATTAGCTCCTTTTGTATCTGTACGCTTCCTTGTACCCTTTCATCAGTGTCTTTTCTATGTCGGAAGCCCGATAGAGAATCTTGCCGCCTACCTGTGTGTAAGGCAGAATGCCGTTGTTGCGATAGTCCTGCAAGGTTCTCCGGCTCACTTTCAGCAGGTATGCCACTTCTTTGTCCGTCAGCAGTTCATCACTATAAGCAGACGGTTGCCGCTTTTCCAATAACTTTTCAAGCAGGGCTAACAGCCTGTCGAAATTCGAGTGGAACGCCTTTACCCACTCATGGTCCTTTTCTCTGATTTCATTACTCATACGCGTTTGATATTGGTTATACATTATTTGGGAAACTCGTTCAAATGGTCTTTCCTTTCCAACGGGCTTCCTTACGTTTCTCCTCCACATTACCGACCACACGCTCTACATCATCGGGACGGTAGTAAGTCCGGTTCCCGATTTTGGTAAAGGAAAGCGTCCCATTATCCCTCAAGGTCTGTAGGGTTCTCGGACTGATACGCAACCTACGGCAAACCTCGTGGTTGTCCATCCATTCACATGTTTCCTCTCCGCCGTGTTCACGGCACAGAATTTCCACCCGCTGCACGAAGCGATCCAGCTTGGCGGCAATCTCCTCGAAAGTTCTTTTTTCAAAGCTGATAATTTCCATTGTCTTCTTTATTTTCTGTTAAACATATATTCATATTTCCGGAACAGAACAGTTCTTTTACAGCAGATATTCCATCATGTCTCGTCGTATTATTTTCAGCAGGAAATATGACCGTTTTTTCTGTTCCCACTGCAAATAAAAGCAGTAGGAATCACATTACAATGGATTTTCAGACCGGTGACGATGCGTTGCCAGGAATGACATCATGTTACATATCAACTGCATACAATGAGCTTCCTTTATAAACGGAATCCGCTTGAATAATCCGGTATGGAGAAATCACTCTGGCAAATCACGGCAGGCAGCACCGACCGTCCAATCGGTATTGTGCATAGGGTAACATAATTGCCACGGTATCTCCATTTGCTTGATTCTGTTCACTATACACATTTCCTTTGCTCACGACAACGAGTCAAGGTGCGCACCGAGACCAGTGAGTAAACCGATTAAAATCAAAAATGTATGGTAACAAAAAAGAAATTGACCAAAGAAGAATGGGAGGCCATGACAGGTACGGACATGTCATTCATACTCCCGTCAGATGGCGGCATTGAAACTACCCCGGAATCATCCTTGAATGATATCGGGAAAGAAAAATCGGAAGGAACGGTAGAACAGACCGATACCCCATCCGATCCCCAGCAACCGCCAACAGGAAAAGAGGAAGCCTTTCCAGCGTCTCAGCGTCGTATAAGCAGTAGACAGAGGAAACTTTCTCTGGACGAATACCGGAAAGCCTTTCTTCAGGTTCCGAGAATAGAAGACCGCAAGCCTGTGTTTGTTAGCGGCGAGGTACGTGACAGGCTGGACGAGTTTGTCCGCAGGTTGGGAGGACGCAAAATGAGTGTTTCCGGACTGCTTGAGAATATTGCCCGGCAGCATCTTGAAATCTACTCGGAAGACTTCGAGCAGTGGAGAAAACTGTGACATTTTCCGGAACGACAGACTTGCTTACTGACTCCAGTCATTACAGTATTCAGACAGTCAGGAGCCGACCTGAGGGGTAACGGACAAAACTTCAGTTTTGGGAGTTAGCGAGGTTATCTTTCGGGCATCCCGAAAACCTCGCTCCACTCCCGAAGAGTGGAGGCAATCCGCTCCCGGTGGTCGCAGATTGTGAGAAAAAGAATAATCAGAAATCAAACGAAGAAAATATGAATGACAGAAAGAAAAACAGACCGAGAGGACGCCCCAGAGTAAGCGGAGTGTGCAAACTCAGCAAAGCCGTTACAGTGAAATTCTCCAAGATAGACTATGAACGGTTGTGCCGACGCAGCAGACAGGCCAACCTCACGCTGGCGGAATTTCTCCGTACATCAGCCTTTGAGACAACGATAACGGCCAGGCACTCTGCCGAGGAGACTGCCGTCATACGCAGCCTTACGGGTATGGCGAACAACCTGAACCAACTGACCCGTCTGTCCCATCAGGCCGGATTCCACCGTACCCAAAGGACGGTGACAGAACTCCTGCAGAAGCTCAAGGAGATTATTGTCCGGTACAGGTACGGAGAAAGGAGGCCGTCATGATTGGCAAGATCAAGAAAGGGAAATCCTTCGGCGGCTGTATCCGTTACGTGATGGGCAAAGACAACGTGGAAATCATTGACTCAGATGGTGTACTGCTGGAAAATATCCGGGAAATAACGGCCAGTTTCAACTACCAGCGTGAGCTTAATCCGAAGATAAAACAGCCTGTCGGGCATATCGCATTGAGCTTCAAGCCGGAGGACAAGGCACTGCTGACGGATGAATTTATGGCTAAAATAGCCCGGGAATACATGGAACTGATGGGGATAAGGAACACCCAGTTCATCCTGGTAAGACACCATAACACGGACAATCCGCACTGCCATCTGGTCTATAACCGCATCGGGTATGACGGCAAGGTAATCTCTTCCCAAGGCGATTACAAACGTAACGAAATCGCCACAAAACTGCTTAAGAACAAGTACGGGCTGACGTACGCCGAGGACAAGGGCAAGACTAACGTGGAGAAACTCCATGCTTTGGAACGTGTGAAATACGAGATTTTCAATGCTGTCAAGGCAGCTTTGAGGTATTCCGGAACATGGAAAGAGTTCAACGATTATCTGCTTCGCCGGGGCATCAGGCTGGAATTTGTAAAGCGTACCAGGGAGATAAAAAAGCCGGAGGACATACAGGGAATCCGGTTCACCAAGGACGGGCAGACCTTCAAGGCTTCACAGATCAGCCGGGAGTTCAGCTTTGCCAGACTGAATGCCCGGCTGGGCTGGAAGACTTCGGAATCCCAACAGAAATCCGAACGTAAGGTGCAGCAAAGGATACCGGACGGAGGCCATCTTCTCGAAAGTACGGGACCGGGACTGTTCAGCCCGACAAGCGGCACCGCTCCCGAAGAGCCGTTATCTCAGGAAGAACTCTTGCGCAGACGCAGGAAAAAGAGACAAAAAAGGAAAGGTTTCGGATTGTAGTCCGTCCTTTCCCATTCAAATTATTCATGAACATTAAAATTGCAGGAATATGAAAATGGAAGAATGTATCGAGAGCATCTTCGGATGCCTGGAAAGAATCGAGGACAAAATCAACGGGTTGTCCGTCCCCTCGCCGGAAGGCAACAGCCCGACAGTTAATAATACACAGGATGAGTTCGTGCTGAATGAAGTCCGGAAAGGTCATGAGACATTTCGCAAATTGTTGGCTCGCGTATACGAAGGCCTTGCCGCCATCAAGAACGATATGGTTTCCATGGACAGGAAAAACTCGTCACAGGAAAGACTTGGACAGGTCTTGTCGGAAATGCATAATGAACAGCGGCAGAACCAGGAGAAAGTGGAAAACCTGTTTTGTGAGACCAATGACACAATCAGGAAGAATGCCGTCAAGACAAGCAACATCAACCATCATTTCAGCCTGAGCTTGGAATCCCCGTATATCCTTGGGAGTTTTTCCGTGATGTTCGCGGCAATCATTGCCCTGTCCGTGGCTCTCTATTTTTCGACGAGAACAGATAACGAGCAGGCCGATAATGATCTGAAGTACCGTTATGTCAAGATGAAAGGAGAGGCTACCCCCGAGCAACTTGTGGAACTTGAGAACCTCTTTGGACCGAACCGGAATAACGAACGAATAGAACAGATGCGTGAGGACGTGGAAGCCTACGAGGAAGCTGTACGGAGACAGGCCACCCTGACCGAGCAGGCACGGCTGAAAGAGCAGGCTGCGAGAGAACAGGACAGCAAGGCGAAGTCCATCAAGGACAAGTCAATTACGGACGAACCTAAAAAGTAAGCCTATGGCCAGTGTTAAAGTGAAATTCAGATCTTCCACCATAGAAGGAAAGGAAGGTACCATCTATTATCAGATTATCCAGAACCGTGTAATCCGTCAGTTAAAGACGGATTACCGGATATTTACAGATGAATGGAATGAAAATGGAAGCTGTATCATTGTCGGCAGTTCGGAACGAAGCAATCTGCTCCTTTCCTTGCAGGAACGCATGGAGTGGGATCTGAAGCGGCTGGACATGATTGTCCACCAACTGGATAACCGGAAAGCCGGATATACGGCAGATGATATTGTCGCTTCTTTTCAGAACAATACAGAGGGACAGTCGCTTTTCAACTTCATGCAAGGCATCATAGCCCGTCTCAAACAGATGGGCAAGATACGCACGGCTGAAAATTATTCCTGTACTCTGAAAAGTTTCATGCAGTTCAGAAGGGACAGGGATGTTCTTCTGTCCGAAATTGATTCGGATTTGATGCAGCTTTATGAAGCCTACCTTCATGGGAAAGGAGCCGTGCGGAATACCAGTTCATTCTACATGCGTATCCTTCGGGCGGTATATAACCGTGCCCTGGAAAAGGAACTGATGGAACAGCGTAATCCTTTCAGACATGTCTATACGGGAGTGGACAAGACCGTCAAGCGTGCCGTTCCCTTATCCGCCATCAAGCGTATGAAGAATCTTGATCTGTCCTTACAGCCTAATCTGGAATTTGCAAGGGACATGTTCCTGTTCAGCTTCTATACCCGTGGCATGTCGTTCATAGATATGGCTCACCTGAAAAAGAAAGATCTTCAGAACGGATTCTTATCGTATCGCAGACGAAAGACCGGGCAGCAGCTGGTTATCAGGTGGGAAAAATGTATGCAGGAGATTGTCGGCAAATACCCGGTAGATAGCCTCAGTCCTTATCTTTTGCCGATATTGAAATATCCTTTTAAGGATACGCACAGGCATTACAGGAATGTCATGTCCGGAATAAACAGACACCTTAAAGAAATAGCCAGACTGGCCGATATATCCGTTCCTCTGAGCATGTACTGTGCCCGTCATTCATGGGCAAGCGCAGCCAAAGGCAAGAATATTCCGATTTCGGTTATCAGTGAAGGAATGGGACATGATTCCGAGGCGACTACACAAATTTATCTGGCCTCATTGGATAACTCCGTAGTGGACAAAGCCAACGCACAAATTCTGAAAAGTCTGTAGGATTGGAGAACGTTTAGCAAAAGCATTCATTTCTTAGACAGAGGGACTCACTCTTGCGCAAAGTTATACATTTTATTGAAAATCCTGCAATTCCAGCCGTTGGATTTTCATCCGGAAGTCATTGAATTTCAACTGTTGTTTAGCAACTCTACATATAATTCGTCGGCAAATCAGCCTTATAGCCCGAAATCTCCCTCTGTCTAAGAAAGACGCAGACACCGGGACTTTCTCATCCCCTTTACGCACAGAAAGAAGATGGAGAAAACGACCGGAGAAGCCGACATACAGGAGAACAGGCTGAAAGAACTTTCACCCGACTTACTGAATACCTTGCTCAAAGATCATACAACGAGTAAGGAAGGAAAACAGTGTAATATATTCTGGGCTACTTCCGATTATGAACAGCTCGGCAAAGGTTATGAATACGGGTCACAGATTCTCCCTGAGCTGATAACAGGAAAGAACGGGCATGTGGTCATGCCCCGTGTCCTGAAACACAGGGATACCCAAAGCACACGTTCTCGGGAAATGGCGGAGGTATTTACTCCGTCCTGGATATGTAATGCCCAAAACAACCTTATCGATGAAGCCTGGTTTGGCAGAAAGGATGTATTCAACCATGAAGTGACATCCAAAGACGGTACACATTCATGGGAAATCAATCCGGATAAGATTACTTTTCCTGAAGGCAGGACATGGAAAGACTATGTACGGGAAAACCGGTTGGAAATCACCTGTGGAGAAGCTCCTTATCTGGTAAGCCGGTATGATACGACTACCGGAACATTCATTCCCGTTGAGAAACGTATCGGCCTGCTTGACCGCAAACTCCGTATTGTCAGTGAGAATACTGCGACAACGCGTGAATGGCTGGAGGCAGCCAAAGATGCTTACAGAAGCATCTATGCCTATGAATGGCAGGGTGACAGTCTTCTTGCCCGTGAAGCCCTTCTCTTATCCTTCATTGAATATTACCGGGACAAGTTCGGTAAAGATCCGCTAATTAAATCCATCAACCATATAGCCTATATCATCTCCTGGAATGTATGGCAGATGGACGGACTGAAAGGTGTTGTTCCGGACAGTTGCGGAGAACGTGTGCGGATGGAACCAAGTCTGTTCGGTACGATTGAAAAACGGGAACCGTGCGAGGGCTGTCTGAAAAATGACCTGACCAAGCACAACGGAATTTACTGCATTATCAAGGACTGGCGGGCTACAGACAAGGCAACAGGCAAAAAGGGGAAACGAATCCGATTTATCGACCTCATAAATGAAGAAGCATGAGATTCACATCGTCCCTGAAACTAAAATTGATCTATGTGTTCCGTATCAATGATACGGCGCACCATGGATGCCTGAAGATTGGCGAGGCAACCTGTGAGAATGAAAACGTGTTCGGTCTGTCTCCTAACAGCAAGGCACTCAATGAAGCGGCAAGAAAGCGTATCAACCAATACACACAGACGGCAGGCATCGCATACGATCTGCTATATACGGAACTGACCGTTTACAACCGTAACGGACTCCGTTCATTCAACGACAAAGAGGTACACAATGTTCTGGAACGCTCCGGTATCAAAAAGAAAGTCTTCGATACAGTCAACAAAGCCAATGAATGGTTCATCACTGATCTGGAAACCGTCAAGCGTGCCATTGCGGCTGTCAAGGAAGGACGGAATTCCCTTTCATCAACGGAAATTACCCGTGAATATTCCCCGATTGTATTCCGGCCGGAACAGCAGGAAGCCATCAACAAGACAAAGAAACAGTTTAAGAAAGGTAACCAAATGCTTTGGAACGCAAAGATGCGTTTCGGAAAGACCCTGTCTGCCCTGCAGGTTGTCAAGGATATGGAGTTTCAGCGTACCCTGATTCTGACTCATCGCCCTGTGGTGGATGCCGGATGGTTTGAGGATTTCGGTAAGATATTTTACGACCGCAAGGATTTTGCATACGGTTCCAAGAATAACGGGGGAAGCTACAGCAGTCTTGAACGGCGGGCAGAAAGCCACGGATTGCATTATGTCTATTTTGCATCCATGCAGGATTTGCGTGGTTCTGAACTTGTGGGTGGCAACTTTGACAAAAACAACGAAGTATTTGCTACCGATTGGGACCTGATTATCGTGGATGAAGCGCACGAAGGCACCCAGACCGAACTGGGTAAAGCGGTTATGGGAGAGCTGGCCAAGGAACAGACCAAAGTATTGCGCCTGTCAGGTACTCCATTCAACCTGCTGGATGATTTCAAGGAAGATGAAATCTATACATGGGACTATGTGATGGAACAGCGGGCCAAGATAAACTGGGACGAACTCCATTTTGGTGACCCCAATCCGTATGCTTCACTGCCTACACTCAATATCTATACCTACGATTTGGGACGGCTGCTTCATGACTTTGTAGATGAGGATGTCGCCTTTAACTTCAGGGAATTCTTCCGGGTCAATGAGGCTGGCGGTTTCTGTCATGAAAAAGATGTGCGGGCTTTTCTGAATCTTCTTACCAAGGAGGACAAGGACAGCCTTTATCCATATGCCAACGAGGAATATCGGAATATTTTCCGCCATACCCTCTGGATGGTGCCCGGCGTGAAGGAAGCAAGGGCACTGAGTGCCATGCTTCAGACACATCCTGTGTTCCAGCATTTCAAGGTGGTCAATGTTGCCGGTGACGGTGATCAGGACGAGGAAAGCCGTGATGCCCTGGAAGCCGTGGAGCAGGCTATCGGAAAAGATCCGGATGCCACACGGACCATTACCCTTTCTTGCGGACGGCTGACGACCGGAGTGAGTGTAAAGGCATGGACTGCCGTATTCATGCTGTCCGGTTCCTATAATACAGCCGCATCCAGTTATATGCAGACCATCTTCCGCGTACAGACACCGGCCACCATCAACGGACGGATGAAGGAGCAGTGCTACGTTTTTGATTTTGCTCCTGACCGTACCCTGAAAGTGATTGCCGAAACCGCCAAAATATCGGCTAAAGCCGGAAAAACGTCACAGAGCGACCGCAAGGCCATGGGTGAGTTCATTAATTTTTGCCCTATCATATCCGTCGAAGGTTCCCAGATGAGCCGTTTTGACGTACCTCACATGCTGGAACAGCTGAAACGGGTATATGTGGAACGTGTCGTCCGTAACGGGTTTGAGGACAATAGCTTGTATAATGATGAATTGATGAGGCTGGATGATCTGGAACTGCAGGAGTTCGATAATCTGAAAAAGATTATCGGCCAGACCAAGGCCATGCCCAAGACCAATCAAGTGGATATTAACAATCAGGGACTAAACAACGAGGAGTACGAGGAAAAGGAAAAGCTGGAGAAGAAGCCCAAGAAGGAACTTACGGAGGAAGAGCGGAAACGGCTGGAAGAACTGAAAAAGAAGACCAAGAACCGGGAAGCGGCCATTTCCATACTCCGAGGCATCTCCATCCGTATGCCCCTGTTGATTTATGGTGCAGAACTGAGCGATGAGAACCAGGAAATCACGATTGATAATTTTGCCTCACTCATTGACCCGCAGTCATGGGAAGAGTTCATGCCCAAGGGAGTGACAAAACAGAAATTCAACAGCTTCAAGAAATACTATGATCCGGAAATATTCTGTGCTGCCGGAAAACGAATCCGTGCAATGGCCCGTGCTGCGGATAAACTGAGTATAGAGGAACGAATCGGACGTATTACGGATATTTTCAGCACTTTCCGCAATCCGGACAAGGAAACGGTGCTTACTCCGTGGCGTGTAGTAAACATGCATCTTGGTGACTGTTTGGGAGGTTATAACTTCTATGACACACAGTATCAGAATGTGATTCCCGAACCACGGTTTATAGATAAAGGAGAGGTTACCGCAGAAGTATTTTCTCCTGAATCCCGTATTTTGGAAATCAATTCCAAATCCGGACTTTATCCGCTCTATATGGCATATGGTATTTATCGGGCCAAAGTGAAGGCTTCTCTGTTCGCTGTAGAAACGATAGAGGAGCAGCAGGCTGTATGGGACAAGGTTATAGCGGAGAACATTTTTGTTATCTGTAAGACTCCAATGGCAAAGAGTATTACCAAACGTACGCTTGCCGGATTCCGTAAAGCTAAAGTAAATACAAGATATTTTGAAGATTTAATCAACCAAATTAAGAACAAACCGGAAAACTTTATAGCCAAAGTTGCCAAAGGCCGTTCTTACTGGAAAGCCATAGATGATGACAATATGAATTTTAATGCAATAGTGGGGAATCCACCTTATCAGATTATGGATGGAGGGGCTGGAGTAAGTGCAAAACCTGTTTATAATGAATTTGTAGATATAGCTCGTAAACTTTCTCCTAGTTATATTTCTATGATTATGCCCTCTCGCTGGTATGCAGGAGGGAAAGGGTTAGATTCTTTTAGAGATTCAATGCTTAAAGATAGGCATATTGTAAAATTATTTGATTATTTTGATGCAACTGATGTATTTCCCAAAATAGATTTATCTGGTGGAATATGCTATTTCTTATGGTCAGTAACTTATAATGGAGATTGTACTGTTACAACTTCTCGAAATGGAGTTCGCAATACGTTACTAAGATCTTTACTTGAAAATGGAGCTGATTCTTTTATTCGTTTTAATGAAGCTGTTAGCATAATAAATAAAATACCTAAGGAGGATCAAATCTTTTACAAATTCGTCAGTCCTCGTAAGCCCTTTGGAATTGCAACAGACTTTAAAATCAACAAATCAATAACTAGCGGTGTAAAATTATTTGCATATCCCAATAATGGTTGGATTGATATTTTACAAGTTCCTGCTCACAAAGAATGGATAGGAAAGTATAAAGTTTTTATTTCATACGCTTACGGAGAAAGAGGTGATTTTCCTTATTTTTCAATAGGGAAGCCGTTTTATGGTTATCCAATGACCTGTTGTTCGGAAACTTATCTCGTTATTTATCCATGTAATTCAGAAGAAGAAATGAAAAATGTAGCGGTTTATCTTAGAACGAAGTTTCTTCGATTTTTAGTTTTATTAAAAAAGAATACACAACATGCGACTTCTAAGGTCTATTCTTTGGTTCCTTTTCAAAACTTTACGTCCAAGGGCGACATTGATTGGTCTCAGTCTGTTGCTGATATAGATCGGCAACTCTATACTAAATTATTGCTGTCCGATAAAATCGATTGCATATAAA
>ENA-OPDZ01000524-OPDZ01000524.1-human-gut-metagenome-genome-assembly--contig:-NODE-524-length-10354-cov-3.254199_pt1 | contig 10354 bp, 9 predicted proteins | sample MGYA00241628_ERZ501519 | MGnify/ENA primary metagenome ERZ501519 (study PRJEB25962, sample SAMEA2042384) | human gut metagenome | biome: human gut; feature: human-associated habitat; material: faeces...
AAGAAGATTTTGCATGGATGAAAAAACAAACCTTGTTGAGGTTAAATTGAGATTGACTTTGTATTGTATAAGTATGAAATAAAAAGGAATCAGGTGATGTACAATGAAAAAGTATAAAATATGTAAAATCCTTCTTGTTATACTGGCAATTTTTTTATGTGTGGCTTTTTATGAATTGCTCGGAATCTGCGTTGCATATAAAAAGCAGCCGGAAGTGTCCAATACAACCAAAAAAGAAACAAAAAATGGGTCATGGAACGAATGCAGTGAAAATACAGAACGGGCAGTAATCATAGAAAAGAATCCAGAAGCGCTTTTACAAAGAGTGCGTTTGATCAAGAATGCAAAAAAGGAAATTATTCTTTCTACTTTTGCATTTCAATCCGATGAAAGTGGAAAATTGATTTTAGGAGCACTGCATGATGCGGCAGACAGAGGTGTACATATTCGTCTGTTAGTAGATGGAATGGAGAGCTGGATTGATATGGAAGGAAATCCGTATTTCTATGGATTATCTTCCCATGAGAATGTTGAAATTAAACTGTATAATAAAGCCAACCCGTTGAAACCATGGAAAATGATGGGTAGAATGCATGATAAATATTTGATTGCAGATGGAAAGAGATATATTCTTGGGGGAAGAAATACATACAATTATTTCCTGGGTGATTTTCCGGGACATAAGAACTATGACAGAGACGTGTTAGTGGTTTGCGATGAACCTGAGAAAGAAAATTCAGTTAACCAGTTGTTAGAGTATTTTGAAACGATATGGGAACAAGAAGACAGTGGTTATTTTCATGACAATAAAAAACTGGCAAATAGAAAATCTGTAAAGAACGCAGTTTTAGAGCTGCAGAACGGCTATCAGAAATATTTTGAAGAGAATAAGGAAAGAATCTGCGATACCGATTACACGGACGAAACTTTTGAGACAGAAAAGATTGCATTAGTGTCAAATCCTATTCACACAGGTTCCAAAGAACCAGTAGTGTGGTATCAGTTGGGAGAATTGATGAAAAATGCAAAAAATCGTGTGAAGATCCACACGCCATATATTATCTGTAATGATATGATGTATAATACATGGGAGGAGATTGCAGAGAACGTTTCAGATTTTTCTATCATGACAAATTCAGTTGCGAATAATGGGAATCCATTTGGGGCTGCCGATTATGCGAAAAACAGAAATAGAATCTTAAGTACAGGAATTAATATCTGGGAATATGAAGGCGGTTATTCATACCACGGAAAAAGTATTCTGATTGACGATGATCTGTCTGTAATCGGTTCCTTTAATATGGACATGAGAAGTGCATATCTGGATACGGAACTGATGCTTGTAATTCGCAGTAAAGATATTAATAAACAGTTGGAAGAGGGCATGATGGAATATGAAAGAGTGTCCCGCCAGGTATTGGAAGATGGAACCTATCGTGATCCATATCATGTAGAGCCAATCGAATTAACAAAGAAACGTCAGAGAAAAATATTTTTGGTACAGCATCTGCTTGGATGGGCAAGGTATCTGTTTTAATAAGGAGGAAGGAAAACGTGTTTCAAATATTGATTGTAGAAGATGATAAAGAATTAAGCCAGCTATTCCAAAAAGTGCTTGAGAAGAATGGATATCAGGTCAAAAGTGCATCGGATGGAGCACAGGCATTAGAAGTATTGGATAAGGAATATATTGATCTGATCATTTCTGATATTATGATGCCGGTTATGGATGGCTATGAACTGGTGTCAGAACTTCGCTCAGCAGGATATCAGATACCAGTGCTTATGATCACTGCGAAAGGTTCCTTTGATGATATGCGCCAGGGATTTCTTTCGGGAAGTGACGATTATATGGTAAAACCGGTAAATGTGAATGAAATGGTTTTAAGAGTCGGAGCACTGCTTCGCCGTGCACAGATACTGAATGAACACAAAATTGTGATCGGTTCAACAGAGTTTGATTATGATGCAATGACGGTTACAACTGATAAGGAAAGTCTTGTTTTGCCTAAAAAAGAATTCCTGCTTTTATATAAGCTTGCAGCTTCGCCAGGCAGAACATTTACAAAACAACAGTTGATGGATGAAGTATGGGGATACGAGACGGAGGCAGACCCACATACGATAGAGGTACATATAGGAAGAATCAGAGAGCGTTTTAAAGATAACCCTGATTTTGAAATCGTAACAATGCGTGGAATTGGATACAAGGTGGTGAAAAAATAATGGAACAAAAGAAAGAAAAAGGATTGCGGATCCGATCCTGTCTGACTGGTGCAATCTGGCTGGCACTTGTATTTTCAACAGTCATATCTGCTTTATTATTTGCTTTTTTGAATCATTTTTTTAATCTGCCGGGCAGCATACCTGTGCTTGGCTGGCTTTTGATTTTCAATACATTGATTGCAGGGCTGATCACTTCCTTTATTAATGCAAAGTTACTGGAACCAATTACCAGACTTAGTAAAGCAATGAAGGAAGTTTCTCAGGGAGATTTTGAACAGCATTTGGAAACGAACAGCCGTATAGCAGAAGTTGGAGAATCTTATCAAAGTTTTAACGTTATGACAAAAGAACTTCGTGCAACAGAGGTGCTGCAGATGGATTTTGTATCTGATGTTTCTCATGAGTTTAAGACCCCGATTAATGCCATTGAAGGATATACAATGCTGCTTCAGGGAGAAGAACTGTCTCCGGATCAAGAGGAATATGTAGAAAAAATCTTATTTAACACCCAAAGACTTTCCGGATTGGTTGGTAATATTTTGCTGTTATCCAAGTTAGAGAATCAGAATATACCAATGAAAAAAACAGAATATCGTCTGGATGAACAGATCCGCCAGGCATTTCTTTCATTGGAAACAAAATGGACAGAAAAAGAAATTGGTTTTCAGGTAGAATTGGAGGAAGTTAAATATACTGGGAATGAAGGACTTTTTATGCATATCTGGATAAATCTTTTGGATAATGCGATTAAGTTCAGCCCTTCAAAGGGGACAATTACGATGTTTCTGAAACAAGAACAGGATTCTGTTAAGTTCATTCTGGAAGATGAAGGACCAGGAATAGAGGATGATGTAAAATCCAGAATATTTGACAAGTTCTATCAGGTAGATGGATCTCATAAAGCAGAAGGAAATGGCCTAGGTCTTGCACTTGTAAAACGGATTGTAGATAGTGCCGGAGGAACAATCAAAGCAGAAAACCGTGAATATGGTGGATGCAGATTTGTTATAGAGCTGCCAAAGCAGAAAGATGAGATTATCTAGTTTTAAGATAAATTAGAAGATGGGAGTATTTATATGACATTTTATCAGGAGTTGCAGTTAAATCAGGCAGGTTCTAAAAACCTGTTGAAAAAGAGTGAAACACTAAAAGAAAAATTATATCATATGTGGGTATATCTGGTGAAGATAGCTGCTACAATGGCATTTTGTTTTTTCTTTGTTAGTATTTTCAGCATCCTATTTGGAAATGAGAACAGCATTGTAGGTGTAGTAGTCTTATTATGTCTCATGGTGTTTAGAAATGCGGATCTGGGGATCCACACCGGACAATCTACGATGCTTTTGGCTTTGTTCTTTGTAATTATGACTGTATGTCCGCATTTAGCAAATCAGTTTTCACCGGTATTGGGAATGCTGTTAAATATTGCGGCACTGGCTGTGTTGATTCTGTTCGGATGCCATAATCCATTCATGTTTAATCAATCTACATTGGTTCTTGGGTATCTGCTGCTATATGGTTATGATGTTACGGGAAAAAGCTATCAGATGCGATTAGTCGGAATGGCTTTAGGTGCAGCACTTACCTGCTTCGTATTTTATCGAAATCATAAAAACAGAACTTATAAAAGAAATCTGAAAGATCTGATACAAGAATTTGATATCACTTCTTCCAGAACAAAATGGCAGATATGTCAGATTTTATGCGTACCGATTGTCCTTTGCATTGCAGAACTTTGTAATATGCCACGTGCAATGTGGGCTGGTATTGCGGCCATGTCCGTGATTTTGCCGTCTATGGAAGATATGCACTACAGAGTCCGTAAAAGGATTGTCGGAAATATTGCAGGTGTTATATGTTTTACAGTATTATATTTTCTGCTTCCTTCGTCAATCTATGCATATATAGGAATTCTTGGTGGAATCGGTGTAGGATTTTCAGCACAATATGGCTGGCAGGCAGTATTTAACACATTTGGTGCTTTAGCCATTGCTGCAGAGACTTATGGACTACAAGGAGCGGTTAGTCTTAGAGTGATTCAAAATGTTTTTGGTGTTGTGTTTGCTTTAGCATTTTGTGTTATATTTTATTGGTTTATGCCTAAAAAAAAGGAAAGTGAGGTGACCGTACATGCAGAGTGAAGTGAATCAGGAAGAAAATTTGAATAGAATTATTACGGTTCCTAATCTTCTTTCTTTTTTTCGGCTTTGTCTGATTCCGGTAATTATATGGAGTTATTGTGTAAAGAAAAATCCTCTGTTAGCTGGTGAAATCTTATTGCTGTCTGGTCTTACGGATCTTGCTGATGGATATATCGCAAGAAGATTCCATAGGATTAGTAATTTAGGAAAAATACTTGATCCGGTGGCTGATAAGCTGACACAGGCAGCGATGTTAATCTGTCTGTTTACTCGTTTTCCGCATGTGCTTCTTTTAATCGTAATAATGGCAGGTAAGGAGCTGTATATGGTAGTCAGTGGATGTCTTGTGATACGAAAGACAGGAAAAGTACATGGTGCAGACTGGCATGGAAAGATAGTAACCTTTTTATTATATGGAACTGCAGCGGTGCATATTATATGGTTCCACATTACACCGATGGTATCAGATCTGTTGATTGGTTTGTGCGCTATAATGATGGTCATATCGGTCGCTCTGTATATTATCCAGAATACCAGGACTCTTAAGGGAGAGACGGTATAAGCAATTTTATATTGCAATGACTAGAAAAATATTTAGGAGAAGATAGATATAAACAGTAAGTCAAACACACAAACTATGGAGTCTTTAGTCGGTTTAATAAAATTTTAGATAGAAAATAAATCATTCAATGTCATTTAGATAAGGTTTTTTATGACAAAAAGACAGATTGCATATCTGCCTCATAATGGAGTATAATGGTAACGAGATTTATGCAACCCGATACATGAAATCCCTATTTCTCTTTGGACGGAGGTGGATAGGATATTTTCGATTGTACCTGACAGGTGTCAGATACTTTTGTATGAGAAGCATGGTCTCTGTTTCGTTACCACCGTGTTTGAGATATGCCCTGCATATGTTTACTGTGATGGCGAAATTAATTTTATAGACGTGTTTGGTATTTTTAGATGTTTTTACCACAGCGTGAGAAGTCACTAATTCACAGAAATTATACAGAATCATACGGGCATTGATTTCCTGAAGGATTCCATCATATTTGCTGCTGTGCCAGTTGATCAGACCGATGGTGTATTTGAGTTCACGGAAGCTTGTTTCCTCGCTCCAGCGCATCAGGTAAAGTTTATTGATTTTTTCCAGAGGAAATTCTTCTGAAAGATTGGTGGCAATACAGATATAGGTTCCATTATCAAGGCGAACACGTACAATACGGAATTCAATATCGTAATACATGCAGTTTTCATCAAGAAAATCAAAATCGGTAGAAGGCTGAAGTATGGTATAGGTGTTAGGATTCCCCCAGTGTTTCTTTCGTATGGCGTTTGGTAAGTGTTGTTCTTATATGAGTATCGAAGTCGCTGTCAGGCAAATCATAAGCGGAAAGGATACCATTACTGTTGATTTTCTTCATGCGGATAACGAAATACATTCCCTTCCGGATCAGGTGTGCAAAGGTATTAAAACTTTCGTAACCACTGTCTGCCATAAGGATGGTATTATTACAATACTTATGAAAAACATCAGATCAGTGCAGTAGATATGAATATAGAAAATCTGGATAGTGATAAAATGATTTGTTATCCAGTAATTCAAGGAGAACGAATCAACTATCAAAATAAATAATGTTTTGAAATCAGGGATGAGGTAGAAAGGAAAGTTCCATGACAAAAGATGAAGTAAAAAAACTCAGGATGAACAGTCCGGAATCACTACAGTTTTTAAATAATGCTACAAAATTTTATAATTTAATGATGATGTATCGTTGTGCTATTCGGGAGATACAAACTAAGCTTGAGGTTTTGGATGATGAATTTTCAGTTGAGAACAATCGAAATCCTATTTCTTTTATAAAAACAAGAATTAAGCAGCCCAATAGTATTTACGATAAACTGCAGAAGATGGGATATGAATTTACAACAGAAAATATACAGACATATCTCAATGATGTAGCAGGCGTTCGAATAGTTTGTGCGTTTATTGACGATATTTATATGATATCAGATTTGATTACCCAACAGGATGATATTAAAGTTATTGAAATAAAAGATTATATAAAAAATCCAAAATCGAATGGTTATCGAAGCTATCATATGATTGTTGAAATACCAGTATTTTTTGCTAAGGGTAAAACACCTATGCGTGTAGAATTACAGATTCGAACCAATGGTATGGATTTCTGGGCAACATTGGAACATCAACTTCGCTATAAAAAAGGAATTGAAGAAATGCCTGGCTATGATGAGATAAGTGAAGAATTACTTCATTCTGCAAGAGCTATCATTGAAGCAGATAATGAAATGCAGAGAATAAAAGACAAAATTGGTATGTTCCACGAAATTTAGGGAGAAAACTGAGCAAGTAGGAAGGTGGAATATATATGAAACAAGATACTTTAGAGGGCAAAGCAAAAACAAAAAATGGGGTAAAACGGCTGTGTTTTTCCATAATCTGCATTCTTCTGGAAGTGATTTTTATTATTACTATCGTAACACGCTTGAATGAATATGCAGAAATCATAAATTTATTTACAAGGATTTTGAGTGGGATCTTGGTTTTGGGATTGTACGCATCAAATAAGACATCCTCTATGAAAATGCCTTGGGTCATCTTAATTCTAATTTTCCCAATTATGGGTGTAGGCCTGTATTTGTTGATTGGTTTGAATGGTGGCACACATAAAATGCGTGAGCGATATGCAGAAATTGATAGCAAATTGTTACCAATGCTTCCGGACAGTCAGGAGTGTTTGAGCAGAATAAAAGAAACAATTCCGAAAGCAGGAAATATAGCAAGTTACATACAAAGAAATTCGCAGTATCCAATCTATCAGAATACGGATATTGTGTATTTTGATGAAGCAGTGAAAGGATTAGAGGCACAGCTTAAGGATTTGGAGAAAGCACAGAAGTTTATCTTTATGGAATATCATGCGATAGAAGACGCTGAAGCATGGCATAAGATTCAAGATGTTCTGGAAGAGCGAGTAAAAGCAGGTGTGGAAGTTAGAGTATTCTACGATGATATGGGTTCTATAGGCTTTATTAACACAGATTTTGTGAAAAAGATGGAGGCAATAGGAATTCATTGCCGTGTATTCAATCCGTTTATGCCAGGTTTAAATCTGTTTTTGAACAATCGTGATCATAGAAAAATAACAGTTATTGATGGAAAAGTCGGATTTACAGGTGGATATAATCTAGCAAACGAATATTTTAATTACACACACCCGTATGGACAGTGGAAAGATACAGGTATTCGTTTAGAAGGAGATGCTGTTCAGTCGCTTACGGTGACATTTTTGGAAATGTGGAATGCAGTAAGTGATAAGGATGCTAATGATTCTGATTTTAGTAAATACCTTTTCCACTATGATTATGCGGCACAGCAAACTGGGTTTGTTCAACCTTATGCAGACAGCCCTATGGATAATGAGCAAGTAGGAGAAGAAGTTTATATCAGTATGATAAATAAAGCTGAAAAATATTGTTGGTTTATGACTCCATATCTAATCATAACAGATGAAATGACGCATGCGTTATGTCTGGCTGCTAAGCGAGGGGTAGACGTAAGAATTATCACACCTGGTATCCCTGATAAAAAATTCATTTATAATATAACTCGTTCTTTTTATCATGGATTAGTTAAACATGGTGTTCGTGTTTATGAGTGGACTCCTGGTTTCTGTCATGCAAAAATGAGTGTGGCAGATGACTGTATGGCAACTTGTGGAACAATTAATTTGGATTATCGAAGTTTATATCACCATTTTGAAAACGGCTGTTTTATGGCAGATTGTCAGGCAGTTGTGGAAATAAAAAATGATCTGATAAGAACGATGGGAGAATGTCGTGATGTGACAGACCAATATCAAACCGGACGAAGTGCATATTTGCGACTGGGACAATTATTTATGAGATTATTTGCTGGATTGCTATAAGAATCTGATGAAACGACCTTTCAAAAAACAGTTGATTTAGAAGTTAACTGTTTTTGAAAGGCCGTTTTTGCTATATCTAACAGTCTGTTGTACAAAGAAGATTTTGCATGGATGAAAAAACAAACCTTGTTGAGGTTAAATTGAGTTTTCCATTGTATTGTATTGCTAATGAATAAGAATAAGAAAAAGAACAGACAATGCTGAATGCTCTGGAAACAAGAATATCTGAGTATAGTATGTAAGTTCGTAACAGAATGAAAGGAGCGATTCAAATGAGCAATTTGGAAAATTATATGAAACAGCAAGCAATTTTTTGTGAACAAAATGATAGCATTAGTAAGAATCTGTATTCAGAGTATGGTGTAAAAAGAGGCTTACGAGATGAAAAAGGCCAAGGTGTGTTGACGGGGCTTACAAATATTTCTGATATAAAAGCTTTTGAATATCATGATGGAGTAAAGAGTCCATGTGATGGCGAGTTATCTTATCGTGGTTATAATATAAAAGATTTAGTAACAGGAAGTAAAGGAAAAAGGTTTGTCTTTGAAGAAGGAGCATATCTTCTTTTATTCGGAGAATTGCCAACTGATACACAGTTAATGGAATTTCAGGGAAGACTATCTGATTGTATGGAACTACCGACTAACTTTACCAGAGATGTCATTATGAAAGCACCTACATCAGATATTATGGGTTCTATGACTCGAAGTATTCTTACATTGGGCTCTTACGATAAGGAGAAAGAAAGTCTTGAAATTCCGAATGTGCTAAGGCAGAGTATGCAGTTGATCGCAGTATTTCCTATGTTAGCAGTATATGCATACCATGCTTATTGTCATTATGAAAAAAACGAAAGTATGTATATTCATAGACCTGAAAAAGATTTATCTATTGCTGAAAATTTCCTGCGCCTATTAAGACCAGATACAAAATTCACAGAACTGGAAGCAAGAGTACTGGATATAGCATTATTGTTACATATGGAACATGGTGGTGGTAACAATTCTACATTCACTACACGGGTAGTAACATCTTCAGGTTCAGATACTTATTCTGTTATTTCAGCAGCAATGTCATCCTTAAAAGGAAAAAAACATGGCGGTGCAAATCTGATGGTAATGAATATGATGGATGATATTAAAAGTCATGTGAAAGATTATGAAGACGAAGAGGAAATTGCATCATATCTGAGTAAGATTTTGAAGAAAGAGGCGTTTGATCAGAAAGGACTTATTTATGGAATGGGACATGCTGTATATTCTATTTCCGATCCGAGAGAAAGGGTGTTCAAAGGCTTTGTAGAACAACTCGCAAGGGATAAAGGACGTGAGAAAGATATGACCCTTTATAACAATATTGAGAAGATTGCACCTAAGTTGATTGCAAAGCAGCGTCAGATATTCAAAGGAGTAAGTCCTAATATAGATTTCTATAGTGGTTTTGTGTATGACATGTTGAATATTCCAAGAGAATTGTACACGCCATTATTTGCGATAGCAAGAATTGCTGGTTGGAGTGCACATCGCCTGGAAGAATTGATAACTACAGATAAGATCATTCGCCCGGCATATAAGAGTCTAGTCAGCAAAAAAGAATATATAGAAAGAGAGGAACGATAATATGGGAGCAGGAACCAGTGCAGAGGAGTTTTTTTTAAAGAGCATCAATGTTGAAAGCATATTTGAATTTGTCGAAAGAACAGATTATTTGTTCCTTTATAGTATAAAGGAATGTGTTGAAAAATCAGACTGTCATGAAGGAGTATATCTTTCAGAAGTGGCAGAATACATGAAATTATCGATTCCAGAAACATCTAAGATGGTAAAAAGTCTTGAAAATAAAGGATATATTATCTGGAAATTAGATGAGAAAAAAGAAAGAACGTACCTTGTTTTGACGAACAAGGCAATTGAATTAAGTAATTGTCAGAAAGAAAAAATGATAGAAGCTTATGAAAAAATCATATCGAATATACAAGAAGATGACCTGGCAGTTACACGGTGTACATTGAGAAAAATCCGACAGCTTATG
>ENA-OPDZ01000536-OPDZ01000536.1-human-gut-metagenome-genome-assembly--contig:-NODE-536-length-10187-cov-1.421634_pt1 | contig 10187 bp, 5 predicted proteins | sample MGYA00241628_ERZ501519 | MGnify/ENA primary metagenome ERZ501519 (study PRJEB25962, sample SAMEA2042384) | human gut metagenome | biome: human gut; feature: human-associated habitat; material: faeces...
CTTAGCTGTAGATTTGACCTGTGTTTTCACTTTCAATACCTGCGACTTTATATGCTCACATCTGCTATTAAGTCGCTCCTGTGCTTCCGACAATGCCTTTTTAGCATTATTGACAAGTGTATCCTCCTGCATTTCTTTGATCTGGTTCTGCATATTGGTTAGTTCTTCCGTCATGGAATCAATCTTTTTCTCCAGTCCATCCACATAGCTGCATATCTCAAATACATCATTTGCCTGCTCTTTCATGGCATTTTTCTTTAATAATTCGAGAAGTTCCCTTATGACCTCCTCATTGGTAAGTGTTTTTCCTGCTTCCATATCCATTCTGTTTCCTCCATTCTGTAAATGGGGCAGCCTTGGCCGCCCCTGTTCTCCGATTGCTAATTATCGAAAGGGTGTTGCCTCTTTGTCCTTCTCTTTATCGGGATTGCCATGATGTTTCTCAGCACTCTCCCTAGCTTTTTCATTGCTCTTATCCTTTGCTTTCTCATATTCCGAGATAATCTCATTATAGAGTTTTTCCCTGAAATCCTTTGTGACCGGATAGCAAACATCCTGGTAAATAGGCTTACCCTGCTCATCCACCTGCTTTGTTTTATAAGAAGGCATTGATACAAAGATTTTCTCTTTGCCTTGCACGATATTGATGTTATTTACGATGAAACTGTTTTCAAAATAAATGCGTGCAAGTCCCTTGATGTTACTGCCTTCCCTCTCATAAGGTGTCACAGTTACGGAAAACTCAGGCATTTCACGTGTTCTGTCCTGCTTCTGTGTCTCCTCTTTCTCCGGTTCCTTGATTCTTGCATAGGCATCAAGGATATTGGTATAGAGTTCCTCACGAAACTCTGCTGTGATAGGATTGCACACATCCTTATAAATCACACCATTGCTTTCATCACGCTCATTGGAGCGGTATCTAGGCATTGAAACAAAAAGCTCTCCCTTGTCCTTATTCTCAAGGATTGCAATATTGGTAATCTTAAATGAATCACCAAATACTACTGTTGCAAATCCTTTGATGTTGCTGCCCTCTTTTGCTCTTACTTCGTTTACTTTAATTGAATACTTCATATGCTATTCCTCGCTTTCTTTTTGTTCTTTGTTTTGCTCCGGTATGATAAGCTCACACCAAAGCTGTTCTATCTGTTCACAAGACAATCTGCCATTTAACCAGTTGCCAAGTGTAACGACCATTCCGTCCTGCTCGTAATAGAGCCACTCCTGTGTTTCAATGTTCCCCTCATACACGATAGTCACATCAAAATCAGGCATAAATAATCCTTCCTCCGCATCCCATACACAGGCTATTCCCTGTCTGAGTGTCAGATTCAGGCTTTCGACATACACAGACCAGCCGCTTACGACTATCTGAAAGTCATCATCAATCTCTGCAATATCATCCTCGATGTCAATTAGCTCTTCCATTTCCGATACTGCCTCTTCTATCTCACCTAACCGGTATCTCTTATTCATCCATCACCGCCTCCTTATAAATGCACCTGACCACAAAACGCATGGTTCCTTTCTGGGAACAGGTAAAAAGAGTTAATTCTTTTTCTGTACCCTGTGTCTTGATGCTGTTATCATACGGATTTACTACCTCTGTCTCTGTTACCTCATAGATGTGCCTCAGTCCATTTTTGTCGGTTATCATCACTTCATCGCCTATGGATATCTGACTTAGTGGTGTAAAAAATGTGCCATATCTGCTGCCATTGTGACCGCACAATACACAGTTGCCACTCTCTCCGATTCCTGCTGTTTCTTCTATATGACCGATCCCGGCATTAAGCACTTTACTTGTGGTTCCTTCCATTACCGGATACCTGATATCTAACCCCGGTATCTCAATGATGCCGATAACACCGCCTTCTTTAAGAATGGCTTCATCCTCTTCACTAATGGAGGTTTGCTCTTCCTCCACATCTGTTTCTTCATCGTAATCATCCTCCAATGTCTGCTCAAATTCACTTATGAGCTGTTCTGTCTGTTTTTCTCCGGTTGCCCGCCAGAAAAAAGGGACTGCCATAATGGCAATCCCTGCTGTAATCAGTAGTCCTGCGACCACTTTTCTTATGCTCATATTACTCACTCTCCTATCGTGTTCTGCCCTCTCTGTCGGATGGATAAGCACCTTTATCCTCTGCTACAATTGCTGCAGATTCCATCCTTTCATCTGCTTCTCTTTCTTCCTCCGGTCCGCTCAGGTCTGCATCCACAGCCTTTGCGTTCTCAAGGTCAAGCTGGGCATTCAGTTCACACTGCCTTGACAGCTTTTCTTCCAGTTCCTTGCTGTATGCAAATGGCTTGTCATACTCTGCCTTTGATGCTTCAAGGTCATTCTGGTACTGCTCAATCTTCTTTTCTAAGAAATCAATGTTCTCATGGAGTCCATTGAACAGGTTTTCAAGCTTCACCATACTGCCGACCGGACTGGTGGAAAGCTCTGCTTTATACTCTGTCTTTCCACGAAGCACCATATAATTGATGCCAAGGAAGTTCTTTTCCACAAGCAGCTCAAATCCGTGGAATTTGCCGATTGCAGTTGTCTCTCCGGTCTTACATTTACTGATTGCTTCAAGCATCATGGTTCCACCATCCACACGCTCTGTGTAGGTTGCTTTGCCTATGGTAATGGCAAATTCCGGATTATCAATCAGCTCTTTATCCCTTGCCTTTACATCCTCACGGACATTGGCAAGCTTTTCTGTTGCTGTCTTAATGAGCTTCGGGTACTTAATCATAAAGTTATCCTGCAAGCCATATCTCTGATTGTCATAGGATGCCTTTAAGAGCTTTAATCTCTGGACATCATTGTCAATCTCCATCTTTTCCTTGATCAAAGGATTACCTGTAGCAACCGCCTTGATCTCTGCATATGAAAGTGTAGCCTCGTCGATATCCTCACAGCTTCGGCTTACAGCCTTGCTTGTCATGACCTGACTGATGAAACGCTGCTTATTTTCAACGAGCGACCAGTTGTATGCATCAAAGGTTCCTTTGGTGACATATCTGTAGATTGCCACCTCTTCATTTTCGTTGCCCTGCCTGATGCCTCGTCCTTCCCTCTGTTCAATAGAAGAAGGCTTCCAAGGACAGTCCACATGATGCATTGCAACAAGGTGTGTCTGCACATTGACACCTGTTCCACACTTGTCCGTTGAACCGATAAGAACTTTCTTTTTACCTGTCCTCATCTCCTTAAAAAGTGCGTCCCTCTGTGCATCTGTCTTGGCATCATGGATAAATGCTATCTCACCTGCCGGAATGCCATACTGTATCAGTGTTTCCTTCAGATAATCATAGATGGTGAAGTCCTTATCCGGTCCCGGTGTGCCGATGTCCGAAAAAATAAGCTGGCAGCCTATATGACCATCAGCATTTCCTTTCTCATATTCTTTCCAGACATTTTCAGCTACCTTATTGAGCTTTCCGTCAGGATTGTTTGGTGCATCTTTATCAATCAGCCTTGCATCTGTTCCGAGTAATCTTGCCTCATGAGTAATCTTTAGGAAGTTGTCCACACTTGGATCAACTCCACCACCTCTGATACGCTCTGCCCTCACAACAAAGTCTTCCATAACCTGCTTTACATACCAGTCAGGCTCTGACTCCACTATGATAGGCTTCCCGCCTCTGAGGGCTGGCACATCAAGGTCAAGCATGTCTGCGGTCTGCACATCAGCTACCTCACGGAAGATATTCATAAGCTCCGGCAGGTTTGTAAACTTATTGAAACGGCTCTTAAAACGGAATCCGCTTCCCTCTACAGTAAGCTCCAGTGCTGTTGTCACTTCACCGAAGTTCGCTGCCCATGAATCAAAGTGATAAATTCCCATCTCTTCAAGTGCTGCCTTCTGCAAGTAAAGCTGCATGACATACATCTCACACATGGTATTGGATATTGGTGTACCTGTTGCAAATACAATGCCTCTGCCATCATTTATCTCTGATAAATACTGGCATTTAAGCTGCATATCCGTTGACTTTTTCGCTCCACTGCTGCTGATACCGGACACATTATTCATCTTGGAAAATATGGCAAGGTTTTTAAAATTATGTGCTTCGTCTACCATAATAGAATCTACACCCAGTTCCTCAAAGGTTATAAGGTCATCCTTCCTGCTCTCATCAGATAGAGATTTCAGCTGTTCCTCCAGCTTTTTCTTCTGGCTTTCCATCTGTTTTACAGTCCATCGCTCTCCGTTACGCTCCTTCATCTCATCAATCGCATAGCTGATTTCATCAATCTGCTCATTGAGCATTCTTTCCTTTCTCTCTGCTGAGATCGGGATTTTTTCAAACTGCGAGTGCGACATGATGATACAGTCATAGTCACCTGTTGCAATCCTTGATACAAACTGCTTTCTGCGGCTCTTTTCAAAATCACGCTCTGTGGCAACTAAGATATTTGCTGACGGATAAAGCCTTAAAAACTCTGATGCAGTCTGCCCGATAAGTGGCTTTGGAACAACCATGATTGTCTTATTGGCAAGTCCGAGTCTCTTCTGCTCCATGCAGGCAGCCATCATCTCAAAGGACTTTCCGGCACCAACACAGTGTGCCAGCAGGGTATTTCCTCCAAGAAGGATTCTTGCCACTGCATTTTTCTGGTGAGGCTTTAGCTCAATCGCCGGATTCATTCCCGGAAACTGTAAGTGGCTTCCGTCATACTCACGCAGGCGGATGTTATTGAATGTCTCGTTGTAATACTCCACATACTTCTGTCTTCGCTCCGGCTCTGCAAACAGCCACTCCTTGAACTTCTCCTTGATCATGTTCTGCTTTTCCCTTGCAAGCATTGTCTCATTCTTATTGACTTCGTAATGATATTTGCCATCACCGTCATCAATCCTGTCCCTGACTGTTACAGTTTTAAGATTCAGCGTATCCTCAAAAATAGAATAAGCATCCATGCGGCTTGTACCATAGGTCTTAGTAGCTGCCACTGAATGCTTATCCATGCTTTTATTCTCAATGAACCATTCCATGCTCATCTTATTTAAGTGTACCTGAATGCCTGTATTGTAAAACTGGCTTCTGACTGCCCTTGCTCTTCTTGGTGTATTGAGAAGCTCATAGATAAACTGCTCATAATCAAGCGGCTCAATCCATGTCGTGCCAATCTTTACATCAATATCCGAGGCTTCAATCCATTCCGGCTGCACCTTTTCAAGTGCTGCCACATTGCCTGCAAATCTTTCTGCCTGCGGATTGTCTGTATCCGCTGCCATAGCTTTTGCTACACGAAGCTTGTCTCTCACATTTCCGGATAGATACTCGTCTGCTGTCTCCCAGCCGATATCGGGATTGTTCTCGTTGTAGCGGTCGGGATTTAGGAAAATCAATCCATCCAGCTCTTCCACAAGAACTGCCCTTCTAAGCTCTGCCAAAGCATCGTCACTTAGAGTTATCTCATCCACTGTCTGTCCGGACTTTTCTGCAAGTTCTTCCTTTGCATTTGTAATATCCGGCTCATAGATAGAAAGCATATAGGCAAGATTTACATATCCAAATTCATTGACGGATACATTTAATGCTTCCACAGCAGTCTCAACCCTGTCTATGACAGTCTTTGCCTTAATCGTCTGCTTATAAAACATATCCGCTTTTTTCACCTCCCCGTCTTCATTTACTTCTTCAAGACTGCAAAGAAGTGGGTAATCGCTGTCATCTCTGAAAGCTATTCTGTTTGCTTTTGAAGTAATGGCTCCATACTGCTTTACAAAAGCATCATATTTTACATTAAGAAGTCTCTGCTTATCAGAAAGCTCCTCCTCGCTGCAGCCATCCATCTGGATATCAATCAGCTCTCTTGTTATCTGTCTGATTTCATCAAGGCTTCGGATTCGCTCCTCGGCAGTCTGTGATACTTCTTTTCTTACCATCTCGGAATTTTCCCTGTAATAGAGCTTTCCTTCAAAAAATGTGTAAGTGTAGTTTCTCACATCCGGACCAGCCGGGATAACTTCCTCCGTCTGCTCCGCCTCATCTGCCACTCTCTCAAAATCTGTCATCTGTGCTTTGATATTACCGATAGCTTTGTTTAATGCTTCATACATATTGAAGTTCTCATCATCATTCACACAGACTGTATATCTGCTGTCCTGTCCGTAAATCCTTGTGTCATACTCCATAGCCCCAAGCATCATTTCCGGATGCTCTGCAAAATAAGAGTTGACTGCAATGCCATTCCCAGTTACACCAAGGTGCACCCAGTCCGGCTCAATGTCAATCTTTCTCTCCCTCTTCTGCAAAAACAGGATATCTGCTGTCACTTCGGTTCCTGCATTATCTTTAAATGCAGTATTCGGAAGTCTTACTGCTCCCACAAGCTCTGCCCTTTCAGCCAGATACTTTCGGATAGTAGGATTTGCCTTATCAAGTGTTCCCTTTGTGGTGATCACTGCAACCATGCCTCCCGGTCTTACCTGGTCAAGTGCTTTTGCAAGGAAATAATCGTGGATACGGAAGTTATACTTGTTGTACTTCGGATCAAATACCTTATAATCTCCAAATGGCACATTTCCGACAACCACATCAAAGAAGTTATCCGGATATGTGGTATTCTCAAATCCTGTAATACTGATATTGGCATTCTGATAAAGCTGCTTTGCGATTCTTCCCGAAATGCTGTCAAGCTCCACTCCATACAGCTTTGCTTCATGCATTGTTTCCGGCATACTTCCAAAAAAGTTACCGATACCCATGGATGGCTCTAATACATTGCCGCCTCTGAAACCAAACTGGACAAGTGCCGAGTTCATGCACATGGCAATCTCCGGTGAAGTGTAAAAAGCATTGTTTACAGTTGCCCTTGCAGCACTGTATTCCTCATCAGATAAAAGGTCTTTCAGCTCTGCATATTCTTTGCTCCAGCCTGCGTTATTCTCATCAAATGCCTGTGACAGTCCGCCCCATCCGACAAACTTCGACAGAACTTTCTGCTCCTCCGGTGTGGCAAGCCTGTTTCCTGATTCAATCTGCTTTAGAGTGCGGATTGCATCCATATTCCACTGGTATCTGGTCTTGGCTCCGCCTTTTTCCATTTCCCAGAGATTATAGTGGAAGTTGTGCTTCGTCTGCCAGGCAACATTCTTCTCATTTTCAAGACTTTCTACTTGCTGTACTGGTTCCTGCTTTGGTGTAAAATCTACAGTTTCCTGTGATTCTGTATCAGCCTGAATATCATCCACAGATACTGATACTGCATCATCTGAAACCACATGTCCATTCTCATCAATCTTGGTTTCCCAGCCATTCGCTATTGCTCTTTCCCTGGTTTCAAGACGATTGGCTTTTACACTATCCTCGATATCAAAGAATCTCTTATAGACCGGATTCATCTTATCCCTGTCAGCCTTCTGCTTTGTCTCCTGATAATACTTCTTCTGGTCTTCTCCGCAGTAAAATGGCTGTTTTACCATATAAGATAAGATTTCATATAACTCACGCCAGTCGAGAGCACCTTCTTTACGCACACCATTCCTGTTCTTATAGCTGATCTTCACATATCCGCTTCTGATTGAGTACTCCACAAGACCATACTTATTGTTGGAATATGCTTTTCTTTCTGCATTATCTGTCCCTAATGCAATATCCCTGATAAGGTCAAGTTTATTGGGCATAAATGCAAAATCAGACTGCACCACATCCATAAGGAATGCCCTAAACGGAGTGTAGCAGCTGCAATCTGTTACAAGAATCTCCGCCGCATCACGCAGGTCTTCATCAAGCTCTGCAATACGCTTGGCATAATCAATCGGTGTAATATACTGAAGCTCTGATGGATCTTTTTCAGTTGTTTCAGCTTCTATCTCTGCACCATATTCTGCCTGTGTTACCATGCGGTCTTCATCGGCAGTTTCCTGTGGTGTCATGCCTTTTGCACTTACATAATCTCTGTTAGAAGCATAGCTCTCCGGCTCATCCGGTATTGCATAATCATCAATCTCTGATTCTGCCTCCTCCGGTTCCACTTCCCGGTATTCGGCATCAATGACCTCATCATCCTCACGGAGTCCGTCCATCGCAAGCTCATCAATACGAGGTGTCTCAGACTGGTATTCCCCTGTAAGAATAAGGACACCAAGCTCTTTTTCGATATCTTTCCACGAAACATATCCTTCAACCTCTCCATCCTCATCTCGCCACTGAAAACGCAGTCCGTTCCCATGAAATGTGTCATATCCGTGCAGTCCCAGTCCGTCAACCGGCCAGCCTGCACCTCCCTGACCATATTCTGCTTTGATACGCTTTGCCCTGGTTCCTGCATCAATCTCTGTTTCAAAAATCTTACATACCCTGCCCTTGCCACCGATAAAGCCTGTACCTCTCATAAGCACCTGTTTGATATACTCACCTGGTACTGTTGCAGACTTTTTGGGATTCAGGTAATTGTATTTACCTGCTAATGCAGCTTTTCTGTCCTGCTCGAACTGACGCATAAACTGATTATTGTTTTCGTCCTCAGTATGAATGGTGCCAATGCTTGCCTGCCCGTTCTGGTCGAAAAAAAAGGAAGCCTGTGTATATTCGGCTTCCTTACTGACGCCCAATGAATTGATTTCATCAAGTTCCCTATTCAGTTCTGTATCATCTGATTCTAGTGGAATCGCATCACTATCTGATTCAGTACCACTTCCTCTGCCTGCATCTTCGCCTGCTCTCTTATCTTCCACATCTCCATTGTCGATGACGGATTCTGTGGCTTGTGCTTCGCCAGATACTGCATCTCCAGCTGGTCGTACAGCTGATTCGCTTCCTCCTCTACCGCTGACATCTTCTCGTACATCTTCCCGAATCTCATCAGCGTCTTGTATCTTGCCGGCTCGTTCTCCTTTAGATAGTTCATCGCCATCCTTCCGTATTTGCCCAGCTTCGTGAGATCCTCCGTCTCGTCCGGCATCTCTATCTGCGGATAAAGCAGTCCGTCCACTTCCTTGTAAGTCATTTCTTCTAACATATCCAATTCTCCTTTCGCTCTCGATTGCCTTTAAGTTACGACTAAATTCTCTAAGAACACTACAGGAGACATCGCATACAATGGAACCAAGACGGTAAATGATCTCTTCGTCTTTGATATTTACGATCTGACTAAAATCCTGTTCTTGCACAGATAAGTCAAATCCGCATCTCGTCCCTACAGCATACATGACACTTGCATATACAAGCTGCTCCATGTCCATTTCCTGCTGTAAGCCATTGCGTTTCTTACTTTCTTCCTTTATCACACTACCTGATAGCTGCATAAGCTCGGTCATTCGGTCTCCGAACTCTTCTTTTATTATAAGCCAAACATCTGTTCCTGTAAACTGTTTTAATATATTTTTTAGAGACTCCCTGTCGCTGTTATCGTACTGCTCAATCTGACCTTCTGACACAAGAAAATCCACATAATCCTTAAGATTTTCTCCCTCAAGGTCCCATGTCAGCTTAACATTCTTCCCTCCGGTATCACTGATATCAAAGATATACCTCATGCGTGGATTCAGTGCCCTCGACGGGAAGATAGCGCAGCCTTTCGCACCACGCTTTACATATCTTCCCACCTTTTTCCAGGTATCATAATCTGCCATGAGTGTGCTTTTTTCCGGAGGTCTCTGAGCTGTTACCATAACGATATTGTCAAATTCATAGCGGTATAACTGACCTGCAACCTTTAACACATCCTTCCAGCTCTTTTCTGATCTGGTGATGTTACCAATCTCAGAATCGTATATCGCTTTGACCTTCATATCAACGCCCATACCTTTGTCCTCCTCTACTTAAACATCTCTGCAAACAATCCCTTAAATAGCTTTAACTCATCCTTATCCAGCTCGATTGCAAATTCATTGTCGATTACCTGTTTTTCGCATTTATCCTTTTTCTTTGCAATCTTACGCACCACACGAAGAAGCACATAGCACTCCTTGGACTTTGCAATGCTCTGTTTAAAGGTCAGCTCATCCTCATCGACTGACTTCTGTGTCTGATAGATAATCTCTTTTAACTTATCATTGATACCATCTACTTCCTCAAGGGAAATAATAACGGATGCCTTAGAAGCACCCGATCTGTCCCACTCCTTATGAAGTTCCTTTACTAAAAACTCCATGTTCTTAATTACTGTTGTTGAATCACTTTTCATCTTGCTCTTCCTCCGTTTTCTTTTAATGAAGAAGGGAGCTGACCTTCGCTGA
>ENA-OPDZ01000543-OPDZ01000543.1-human-gut-metagenome-genome-assembly--contig:-NODE-543-length-10061-cov-1.876974_pt1 | contig 10061 bp, 6 predicted proteins | sample MGYA00241628_ERZ501519 | MGnify/ENA primary metagenome ERZ501519 (study PRJEB25962, sample SAMEA2042384) | human gut metagenome | biome: human gut; feature: human-associated habitat; material: faeces...
GCACCCGTCAGCAGCAGATCCCGGACCACGACCAGCTGTCGGAGCGCGAGATAGAGATTCTGGTAGGTATATGTCAAGGGCTCTCGACACAGGAGATAGCCGACAAACTATTCATCTCGAAACGCACGGTCGACAAGCACCGCGCCAACATCCTCGAAAAGACCGGCTGCAAGAACACCGCTTCGCTGGTGGTCTACGCCATCCGCAACGGCATCGTCGAGCTGTAATCGTCCCTTTTTACATTTTACATCAGCGGGGAGCAGAGTCGGAGGAACGACTCCGCGAACTTGTGGCTGCGCGGTCGCTTGAACCATTTTCCGGGGGCGAGCGGCGTGCACTGCGCCGCATCGTCGGTGAAGATCGCCGCCATGCGGGCCGTGAAGTCGGCATCGTAGACGAAGCCGCAGACCTCGAAGTTGTGCTCGAAGCTGCGGAAATCCATGTTTGCCGACCCGATGACCGTCAGCGTGTCGTCGACGATCAGCAGCTTCGAGTGGAGGAATCCCGGCCGGTAGAAGAGAATCTTCACACCGGCCTTGACCATGTCGTCCAGATAGGAGTGCGACGCATAGTCGATGGCCTTCGAATCGGAGCGGGCGGGCAGCATCAGCCGCACGTCGATGCCGGCCAGCGCGGCGACCTGCAGGGCTGTGTTCAGCACGTCGGGCGGCAGGTAGTAGGGGGTCTGGATCCAGATGCGGTGGCGGGCCCGCGAGATGGCGAGGCTGTATGCCTGCAGGAGCGTCCGCCACTTGCCCAGCGGGCTGCCCGGCACGATCTGGAGGATGTTGTTTGTGAAGTGCTCCGTCGGCGGGAAGTAGGCCTCGCCGGAGACGTGCTGCTTGGTCGTTGCGGACCAGTCGCTCAGGAACGAGACCTGCAGCCCGGCCACGCCGCGCCCCTCGATGCGGAAGTGCGTGTCGCGCCAGACGCCCCAGCCGGGCCCTTCGACGTAGCGGTCGGCGATGTTCATGCCGCCGATAAAGCCCACGCGGCCGTCTATAACGCACAGCTTGCGGTGGTTGCGGTAGTTGACCTTGCTGGTGAATGCAGGAAACTTGACCGGCATGAAGGCATGCACGTCTATTCCGGCATTGCGCATACGCTCGAAAAACGAATTGGGAACGTTCCAGCAGCCCACGTCATCGTAGATGAAACGCACCTCAACGCCCTCTTTTGCCTTGGCAATGAGTGCGTCGGAAACGAGATAGCCCAGAGAATCGTCGCATATAATATAGGTCTCGAGATGTATGTGATGGCGGGCTTGTGATATGTCGCGCAGCAGAGCATGAAAGAATCCGTAGCCGTCGGTATAGATGTCGGTCTCATTGTTCTTGAAAGGCAAAGCCCAGTTTTGGCTGGCAAAGAGCTTTATGAGCACGCTGTGTTCGTCAGGAAGCACGAGGTTTTGCTGCTCGGCAAATCCGAGCATGGAGCGCTTTGTCAGCTGGTCCATGCTCTGCTGGCTGATAAGTTTCTCCTTGCGTGTGTTCTGTCCGAAGAAGAAATATAGCACGAAGCCCACAACGGGAAGGAACACAAGCACGAGTATCCACGCCATGGTCTTGGCCGGCTGACGGTTGTCCATGAGCACGGCTACCATTGCTGCTATCACTATGAATGCATAGAGCAAGAAGAATATCCAGTGTACGTAAATCATACGGTATGCCTTTTTACGTTATCTATTCCGCCTGCACGCAAGATGCCTGCGGCTGTATTCTCACTGCCTGAGTGCAACGTCCGGCCACGCAGCATGATGCTGCATGAGATGCCACGTCACACGATTATCTCGCTGCCGAGTTCTTTGGCTATCGAGTTGCGTATGCCCTGCATGTCCTTATATTCGGCCATGAGGCTCATCATCTTTTCGGTGTCGCCTGATGCCTGGGTTATCTCGCGCTTCAGGTCTTCCATCTTATGCTCAACATAGTCAAGGCGGAAATCGAGTATGAGGTGTATCACCTGGTTGCGGAGCGTGTCCTCATCTCTCTTCACCTGCAGGCTGCGGCTCAGCTGAAAATGGTCGATAGCCATGTCGGTGGCCACGCGGCTCACTTCGATGTCGGGATGATGGGTGAAGTAGGCCTCTGAGTTGAAGCCTTCGTCGTCGTTGTGTTCAACGGCTTCCTGCAGTATGCGGTTGTAAAGCTCGTTGTGGAACTTGAGTCCGTCTGCCCCGAGGTCGTAGCTGATATACTGCGACACGCTCAGGTTGATCTTTCCGCCGTCCTCGGTCTCCACATCTTCATATAGCACCTCGTTGCCGTGGCGTACCACCATCTGCGTGAGCATGTATTCGACCTTCGACTCTACATCCGACTTTGCATCTACCTCCACTGCAGGCGGCTGTGCGGCGGCTCTTGCCTCCTCGCGCCTTGCCTCCTTGAGCTGCTCCTCCATCTCGCCCTGTATAAACTTGTTGACAGTGCTTACGAGCGTAGCCTCGTTTATGCCAAGCCGGTGTGAGCATTCGGTCATGTATGTGGCCCTGGTTATCTGGTCGTCTATTACAGACACGCTCTTGATAATGCTGCTTATGGCCTGCGAGCGCTTTATCGGGTCGGTTACGCCCTTTAGCAGCAGATTGGTCTTAAACTCGATGAAGTCGGTCTGATGCGCTTCGATATAGTCGCGAAACTCCTGTGCGGTGTGCTTACGCGCAAAGCTGTCGGGGTCGTCGCCGTCGGGCAGCAGCAGCACCTTTACGTTCATTCCCTCGGCCAGGAGCATGTCTATGCCTCGTATAGAAGCATGTATGCCGGCAGAGTCGCCGTCGTAGAGCACGGTGATGTTTTTCGTAAAGCGGCGTATGAGGCGTATCTGCCCCGTAGTGAGCGATGTTCCCGACGATGCCACTACGTTCTCAACGCCGCTCTGGTGCATCGATGTAACGTCGATATATCCCTCGACGAGATAGCAGCGGTCGTTGCGCGTTATAGCCTGCTTGGCCTGATATATGCCGTAGAGCTCGTTGCTCTTGTGGTATATCTGCGACTCGGGCGAGTTGACATACTTTGCCACATTCTTGTCGTTGGTAAGTATGCGCCCGCCGAAGGCCACCACGCGCCCCGTTATTGTATGCACGGGAAATATCACACGGCCGGCATATCTGTCCTGAAGCTGTCCGTTCTCCTTGCGGTAGCACAAGCCGGTCTCTATCAGAAACTGCTCCTTGAAGCCTTTTGCCAGGGCTGCACGTGCCAGCGCGTCGCGTTCAGGCAACGCATAGCCCAACTGGAACTTATATATCGTGTCGTCGCGGAATCCGCGCGAACGGAAATACTGCATGCCGATGGCCTGCCCGTCGCGGGTGTTCATCAGGTTGTCCTGGAAGTATTTAAGCGCCCAGTCGTTCACGATGAACATACTCTCGCGCTCGCTCGCCTCGCGCTTCTCTTCGTCCGAGAGTTCGCGCTCCTGTATCTCTATGTGATATTTCTTGGCAAGCCATCTCAGCGCCTCGGGATATGTCATCTGTTCGTGCTCCATGATGAAGCCTACGGGATTGCCGCCCTTGCCGCACGAGAAGCAGTGGCAGTAGCCCTTGGCGGGCGACACCACGAACGAAGGAGTCTTCTCGTTATGGAAGGGGCACAGTCCCTTATAGTTTACGCCCGCCTTGCGGAGCGAAACAAACTCAGACACCACGTCAACAATGTTGGCGGCATCCATTATCTTGTCTATCGTTGCCTGATCTATCATAAGCATTAAAACGTCCGGCATATCACCGCCCTGCGCCTTAGGCTGACGGAACGGCTGCGGACGAACTAATGCAAAATTAAATATAAATAGCGAGATAAGCAAGTGGCCGACTGATTTTTGTATAATCGGAACATATATTTATCGGTACGACGGAACGGCAAACAGACCTGTCATGAAGGCATTACGGGATATAATGGACAAAATGAGCCATGACGTCAGAATGACACTTTGCAAACCGGCGAAGCAGCATGACGCGCAAAACGTAAACAGAGAAAATACAACTTTACTGACCATTCTGGAGAAATATCCGCACCGAAAGCCACTAGGGACAACGCAGACCGGCAGCCTCAACACGACAAAACGACCAACACAGCAGTAAAAACGAACTGCACCGCCGATATAACACAGTGCTTTTTAATGCCTAAAAGAGTGCAAAGCACAACCCGAAACGGCAACTTTCGGCATGCAAAAGGCATGCTTTCAGCCAATAAAGCACATCAAAAAGATGCACACGTCGGCAGCAGTGCCCCGTAAACCGCTGTTGAAGTGCACCTTACACGCTGCACACCAATATCTGCATTACTCTCGCCCGGCGGAGTTTTATCTGCAAATATCGCAGTATGGGAGCGTCAGCAGAAATCAATATGTAAGCAAAACAGCCGATTAAACGACATGAATTTTCATAGTCGCAAAGCCGCCGGAAAAGGCGCGCCGCACCACTGACGCAACGGCATACGGCAGGCGTCATGACCACGCATAAGGCAATATGCAAAAAAAACGGAATTATGCGAAACATTAGTTATTTATGGTCTTTATTTTACTTTTTCATCGATAATTTACTTAAATTTGCACCCCAAATGGTCAAAAAGGCCACTGCAATCAGGCTGGAAGCACCGGCCAGAAAGACCGGACGCAACCGGCAAAAGCCTGAAAGACAATATTTTATTAACAATAAAGAGTAAAAGGAATGAAAAAAGTATTTGTAGCATTATGCATGGCAGGACTGCTCGCAGCCACAACGTCATGCAAGACATCTAACAGCGCTGCATCATCAGTGTCTGCACTAAACGGAGAATGGAAAATAACCGAAGTTAACGGTCAAAGCATAACAAAGGCAGACAACGACAACGAAGCCTTCATTGGATTCGACGTTGAAAAGAAGAGCATGTACGGAAGCACAAGCTGCAACCGCATCTTCGGCCAGCTTGACGCTGACGCAAAGAAGGGCACGATATCTTTCGGCACAGTAGGCAGCACACAGATGATGTGCCACGACATGAAGACCGAGGAGCAGGTGCTCAAGGCTGTCAACGAAGTTAAGGCTTACGAGCTGAAGGACAACAGCACGCTTACGCTGAAGTCAGCCGACGGAAAAGTGCTGATGACTCTGCAGAAGCGCAACAAGTAACAACAGCCTGCAAGACGGTGAGGCGGCATCAGCGCCTGACATCAGTGCAGCAGAGCATTATTATGTGTGCGGACACAACGCGCGTTGCATATGCCGCAACCGTTTAAAAGGGTTTAAATACACGGGTAAAAACGTACGTTTTTGCCCGTTTTTTTTGTCAAAAAGCAAAAATAGTGTATTTTTGCAATCTAAGAATTTACATTATAAGCTTAATCTATGAATTTGAAAATCATCGTACTTGCAAAACAAGTACCCGACACAAGGAATGTGGGCAAAGATGCGATGACAGCCGAAGGCACTGTTAACCGCGCCGCGCTGCCGGCAATCTTTAACCCTGAAGACCTTAATGCCCTTGAACAGGCACTCAGACTGAAAGAACAGAATCCGGGCTCAACCGTAGGAATCCTCACCATGGGACCTCCGCGTGCAGCCGAAATAATCCGTCAGGGACTTTATCGTGGAGCCGACACAGGCTGGCTGCTTACCGACCGCCTGTTTGCCGGAGCTGACACCCTGGCCACTTCTTACGCACTGGCTACAGCCATCAAGAAGATTGGCGGAGCCGACATCATTATAGGCGGACGTCAGGCTATCGACGGCGACACCGCACAGGTAGGACCTCAGGTGGCTCAGAAGCTGGGCCTCGCTCAGGTTACTTATGCAGAGGAAATACTGAAATGCGAGGACGGAAAGCTCACCATACGCCGCCACATCGACGGAGGCGTTGAAACCGTAGAGACTCCGATGCCCGTGCTGATAACCGTAAACGGAAGCGCAGCACCATGCCGCCCCTGCAACGCAAAACTCGTTATGAAATACAAATACGCCACCGTTCCGCTCGAGCGCACACCCGACATGCCTTATGCCGAGCTCTACGAGAAGCGTCCTTATCTTACACTTAACCAATGGTCAGTGGCCGACGTTGACGGCGACCCGCAGCAGTGCGGACTGGCAGGCTCGCCCACAAAGGTGAAAGCCGTTAAGAACATCGTGTTCCAGGCAAAGGAATGCAAGACTCTCACATGCTGTGACGACGAGATCGACTGCCTCATCAAAGAACTGTTGGACGAAAAGATTATTGGATAAAAAGAACCTGCGGAACTGCCCGCGGCACATGTCTTCCGCCGCCTTAACGGCAACTGCGGACGCATGATGCCACAGAAATGCACAAGGACACGTTCCCGGTTTTCTTTCACAAATAAAGCAAGTAAATTATGAATAACGTTTTTGTTTATTGCGAAATAGAGGGTACTGCCGTTGCCGAAGTATCTCAAGAATTACTCACCAAAGGACGCAAGCTGGCCAACCAGCTCGGTGTTGAACTCAACGCCGTGGTTGCCGGTACAGGCATCAAGGGCAAAGTGGAAAGCCAGATACTGCCCTACGGCGTCGACAAGCTGTTTGTATTCGACGCTGAAGGACTGTTCCCCTACACATCCGCACCGCATACATCTATCCTGGTAAATCTGTTCAAGGAAGAACAGCCGCAGATTTGCCTCATGGGAGCAACCGTAATAGGCCGCGACCTCGGTCCGCGCGTATCGTCATCTCTCACAAGCGGACTCACCGCAGACTGCACACAGCTCGAGATTGGCGACTACGACGACAAGAAGACAGGCAAGCACTATGAGAACCTCCTGTATCAGATACGCCCCGCTTTCGGCGGAAACATCGTTGCCACTATCGTCAACCCTGACCACCGTCCGCAGATGGCTACAGTGCGCGAGGGCGTGATGAAGCGCGAGATTCTCGACGAGAACTACAAGGGCGAGGTGGTTTATGCCGACGTTGCAAAGTATGTTCCCACAACCGACTATATCGTAAAGGTTATCGACCGCCATGTTGAGAAGGCTAAGAACAACCTTAAAGGCGCGCCCATCGTTGTAGCCGGAGGCTACGGCGTAGGCAGCAAGGAAGGCTTCGACATGCTGTTCAAGCTGGCAAAGGAACTTCACGGAGAGGTTGGAGCAAGCCGCGCCGCTGTTGACGCAGGCTTCGTTGACCACGACAGACAGATCGGACAGACCGGTGTAACCGTTCATCCTAAAGTATATATCGCCTGCGGTATCTCAGGCCAGATACAGCACATAGCCGGCATGCAGGACTCAGGCATCATCATCTCAGTGAACAACGACCCCGACGCTCCTATCAACCAGATTGCCGACTACGTAATCGTAGGCAACGTTGAAGACGTGGTTCCGAAACTCATCAAGTATTACAAGCAGAACAGCAAATAATCAAATAAACCGGGAGTTGAGCCTCACAGCCACAAGCCGGCACAGCATGCCCTAAGCATCACGGCAGCCGGCGCACGGCGGCAGACACAAGGCAAGGCCCTGACACGACGCCAGCCGTAACACAGCTCCCATTTATCTCATAAAAAGAATAACAACAATGGCAAACTATTATACAGACCATCCTGAGTTTGAGTTTCACCTCAACCATCCTTTAATGAAAAGGATTGTCGAACTGAAGGAGCGCAACTTCGCCGACAAGGATGAATATGCAGACGCACCTGTTGACTATCAGGACGCTTTGGAGAATTATAAAAGAGTGCTTGAGATTACAGGCGACATTGCTGCCAACGTGCTCGAGCCCAACAGTGAGGAAGTAGACCTCGAGGGTCCGCACCTCGTTGACGGACGCATGCACTACGCATCGAAGACCTACGAGAACCTTGACGTTACACGCAAGGCAGGACTCTGGGGCATATCAATGCCTCGCCGTTACGGCGGCCTCAACATGCCGGTAACTCCCTACTCTATGGCTTCTGAGATTGTTGCCGCAGCCGACGCCGGCTTCCAGAACATATGGAGCCTTCAGGACTGTATAGAGACTCTCTATGAGTTCGGCAACGAGGAGCAGCGCCAGAAGTATATTCCGCGTGTCTGCGCAGGCGAGACAATGAGTATGGACCTCACAGAGCCCGATGCAGGTTCCGACCTTCAGCGCGTAATGCTCAAGGCTACATACAGCGAGGAAGAAGGCTGCTGGCTGCTCAACGGCGTAAAGCGCTTCATCACCAACGGCGACTCTGACATTCACCTCGTTCTGGCAAGAAGCGAAGCCGGCACACACGACGGCCGCGGACTGTCAATGTTTATCTATGACAAGCGTCAGGGCGGCGTAACAGTGCGCCACATTGAGAACAAGCTGGGTATCCACGGCTCACCTACCTGCGAGCTTGTATACAAGAACGCCAAGGCTGAGCTTTGCGGAAACACACGCATGGGTCTTATCAAATATGTAATGGCACTTATGAACGGCGCACGTCTGGGCATCGCAGCACAGAGCGTGGGCGTAAGCCAGGCTGCATACAACGAGGCACTTGCATACGCCAAGGAGCGCAAGCAGTTTGACAAGGCCATCATTAACTTCCCGGCCGTATACGACATGCTGGCACGCATGAAGGCAAAACTCGATGCCGGACGCAGCATTCTGTATCAGACAGCACGCTACGTTGACCTCTACAAGGCTCTCGAGGACATCTCGAAGGAACGCAAGCTCACACCTGAGGAGCGCCAGGAGATGAAGACCTACACACGTCTGGCAGACGCATTCACACCGCTGGCAAAGGGTATGAACTCTGAATATGTAAACCAGAACGCCTACGACGCAATACAGGTTCACGGCGGTTCGGGCTTCATCATGGAGTATAAGAGCCAGCGCCTCTACCGCGACGCACGTATCTTCTCTATCTACGAGGGTACGACACAGCTGCAGGTGGTTGCCGCTATACGCTACATCACCAACGGAACTTATCTCTCTATCATCAAGGAGATGCTGGCAGAGGAGGTTGCCGAAGAGCTGAAGCCGCTGCAGGTACGCGTTGCCAAGATGACAGAACTCTATGAGCAGGCCGTAAACTATGTAAAGGAGGCCGGCAACCAGGAGGTTCAGGACTTCCTTGCACGCCGTCTGTACGAGATGACCGGCGACATAATCATGTCACTGCTCATACTGAGCGACGCCACACGTGCTCCTCACCTCTTCACAAAGAGCGCCAACGTATATGTACGCCATGCTGAGGCTGAGGTGATTGGCCACTCTGCTTATGTAAAGAGCTTCATCGAGGAAGACTTGGTAAACTTCCGCGCAGTTGAGGAGAAAGCCGCAGAGGAATAAACAATGAACAAACGAAAAGACATGAAGACGGTCTCGGCAAAGATATCTGAAAGTCTTTTTATTTGATACGTTACTACGCGTAACAACAACAGCCAGGCACATACGGAACCGGTTTCCGCTATGTGCCTGGCTTCGTTTTTACCAAATTCCGTTATCTGCCATATAACAATCTGCCCGACTTATGCTGCCGCTCGCTGCCAGGCAGAATGACAGAAAAACTTTTTCTTTAAAAACTCGTCACTCGTCACAACCGGCCTTAACATGCAGAATATCAGCAAGATGCAGTGTGACGAGTTGAATTGTCAACTCATCACAACTCGTCACATGACGCTTTTTCGCCCCCTAAACCGGCCATCATAATTCAGCATTGTTACGGTTTGCTTCCGGCAGAAACAGCTAACTATGACACGAAAGGCAGACTGCAAGACGGCAACGGAAAAGAATAGAACGGCTTAAAGCATATATGTGTCTGTAGGATAAAATCACATTCGGGCAATGAACGGTTGACGGTTAAACGAGCTGCACCACACTACAAAAGTTTCAGGCACGTACGCATAACGCTCATTTCCACACCTGCCATCCGTCTACAAGACTGAACAGACGGCCGAGCGACTTGCTGTATGCCGCCGGATAATGCAGCGCATAGACAAACCATACATTGTCGCCCTTGACATATTTTGCATAATAACGGAATCCGTCGATGAGCATCCCGTCCTCATAAAGCGGCGACGACACCACAAAACTGTTGCCCCTGCGGCGGCATGAGTCGGCCTTCATGGCAGAGGCTATCGAGTCCATATACTCCTTGAAGCCGCGCTCCTTTCTG
>ENA-OPDZ01000544-OPDZ01000544.1-human-gut-metagenome-genome-assembly--contig:-NODE-544-length-10051-cov-1.762605_pt1 | contig 10051 bp, 8 predicted proteins | sample MGYA00241628_ERZ501519 | MGnify/ENA primary metagenome ERZ501519 (study PRJEB25962, sample SAMEA2042384) | human gut metagenome | biome: human gut; feature: human-associated habitat; material: faeces...
AAAAGCGCCGAAAAGGGCTGCTGACAGGCGGCAAGGGTTCGCCTCCCGTCAGCTATAGTCTGCTACTCGGTTTTTGCGGGGAAGAACGAGCCCGGGTAGCCTGGACGCGCCCTGCCCCGCCGAAACCGGTATTTGTGGGTTTTTATGCCTTGAGCCTGAGGTCCTCACCGCGCAGATACTTGCCGAGGGGCTTCCAGAGCAGTGCGCCGATGATGAGGATGGCGACCATGTCGATGAGCATGTATGCTCCGTTATACAGTGCCGAGTAGATCCACGGGGTGGTCATGGTCATGTTGAAGAACTTCTCCGGCATGTAGGACGCCCAGATGGTGGCGCCGACGACATAGTGGACGAGGAAGCGTGCGGCGCAGCCGACGACCGTGCCGGTGAAGAAGCCGTTTTTCGTGCCCTTGAACAGTCCGGCAAGGCCGAGAGCGGTGTAAGCGATGAAGTAATCTCCCAGCATGGACTGCCAGCCGAGAGCTATGCCGCCCTCGAGCATGAACTGAATGACGCCGTAGACAAAGCCGGCGGCCAGAGACGGTCCGATGCCCCAGCGGACGCAGAAGATGATGATCGGCAGCATTGCCAGGTCAAACGAGCCGCCCTGAGGCATTTTCCAGATCGGAACAAGGCTCAGCACAGTTGCCGCGGCGATAAGTATCGCGCCTTCGCAGATGGCGCGAAGCGTGAGGTTGGATTTTTTCATTTTGCTATTCCTCCTAAGAAATAAGAAAACCGCACTGCAAAAGCAATGCGGTCATAGGAAAACGATTGTATAAAAATTTTCGTTTCCTACGCCGGCATTACCCGGATCAGGTTCGAGGGTCTCGGAAATTCGATTCTTTCCGTCTCAGCCGAGAAAACTCAGCACCCCTTTTGCACTGTCATCTTAATATCTTAATGCGCATTTGTCAAGTCCTGCTTACATAGTCGGCAAAAAATTTCTGCTTCGGCAGCCAGGAAAGCAGCGGAAGCCCGGCAATGAACATAACTGCGGCCTCACCGAGCGCGACCTGACCGGCAAAAACTGCGAACGCGCCGAAGTTCTTGACCGGATTGAGCCCCGCGATAACGACGGTCAGCATCGCGCCGACTATAAGCCCGTTGCACACGACGGGCATGAGGCAGGCAAGCACCTTTTTATTTCGCTTTCCGCACCACGCGATGCACAGGCAGGCCATAAGCGTTGCAAGCGAACCGAAGATGATGTCCGGAAGCCCGGCGGCGCTTGCGATATTCGCTATCGCACAGCCGAAAAACAGTCCCCAGGTCGTGCAGGGCATGAAAAACGGCAGTATGCACAGCACCTCGGATATCCTGCACTGCACCGGGCCGTAGCTTATCGGTGCAAGCACTATAGTCAAGACGGCGTATAAAGCGCCGACGATCGCGGCGGTCACTATTCTTCTTGTAGTCTTATTCATTGCTGCTCCTATTGAGTGAAAATACGCATCCGCAGTACTCCTGACGGTACAGGCCGTATTTTTCGGAAAGAATTATCGAACGGTGGTTGCCCTCGCGTTTTTTGAACTCCGACGGCAGCCAGCTTACATTATACTTTTGTGCGGCCTCGCGACCGATTGCATTTATGACTACGGCGTCCTTGCGTGAGGAGACCGTCAGGGTCGTGCAGAACCAGTCAAAGCCGCGCTCGGCGGCTATGCGTGCGGTCTCCTCAAGGCGGATGCGGAAGCATTCAAGGCATCTTCCGCCCTCCTCGGGTTCATTCTCAAGCCCCTTTATGCGCGAAAAATAATCCTCGCTGCGCCACGGCTCGACAAGGATCGACGCCGTCACGCCGTCGCCGGCAAGGCAAGCTATGAGCTGCTTTTGCGTCTCAAGGCGTTTTTCGTACTCCGCCTCCGGCCACAGATTGGGGTTATACCATAAAACCGTTACGTCAAAGTGCTGCGTCAGCAGCTCGATAACCGAGCTTGAGCACGGGCCGCAGCAGCTGTGCAGCAATATGCTCGGCCTGGTCTCGCCGAAGCCCGCGACTATCTTATCGTATTTTCTGAAAAAGTTTTCTCTGTTCATTTTCCGCGCCTCTTTCAAAAACGCAGTACATTATATATACAAGCAAACTGTATGTCAACCGAATTTGACTTGCATTTTACTTGTATTCGGCATGATTTTCAGGTACAATCATCACAGGCACGGTATTTTAATGAAACAGGAGGAAAAACATGAGAAAAGCCACACATTTCCGGCGCGGCGCATCACTGCTGCTTGCTGTTATAATGGTATGCACGCTTATAACGCCTGCGCTGGCCGCTCAGGACTCACCGTCCGACGGCATCGATCTGAAGATCGCCGTCATGAGCGATACGCACTACCTCTCCCCTACAATGGTAAAGGATACCCAGGACTACACGGACGCCCTCAACAGCGACCGCAAGTTCTTCAGCGAGAGCAGCTATGTCAATCTCAAGCTGCTTGAGGCCGTAAGAGAGGACAAGCCCGACGTGCTGCTTGTTTCCGGCGACCTTACAAAGGACGGCGAGCTTGAGGGCCATAAGGAGTTTTCCGCACGCCTTCAGCAGCTGCAGAAGGACATTCCCGGCCTTAAGGTCTACGTCATAAACGGCAACCACGACGTGCGCAACGAAAATGCAATGAACTTCAACACCGCCGACGGCAAGGCCGTTCCGGCAACGCGCACCGAGCCCGAGGATTTCGCCTCGGCCTATGATTTTGTCTACTCCGACAAGAGCGTGATTGCGCGCTACACTCCCCCCGAGGGCAAGCAATCCGGCCAGCTTTCCTATGTTGCAAAGCCCTGCAAGGGCCTGACCCTCATTGCGCTCGACACCTGCTGCTACAGCGCCGACAACACCTCGGACAAGGAAAACGAGCATGAGACACGCGGCGCAATGAGCCCCGAGCTCGTCGCGTGGGCAACAGAGCAGATAAAGGCCGCCAAGGCCGGGGGCGACCGTGTTATCGGTCTTTCGCACCACGGCTTCGTTCCTCATTTCTCGATGGAGCCCGACATTCTCAAGATGTACCTCATCGAGGACTATGACAAGATAGCGGCTCAGCTTGCAGACGCGGGCCTTGAAACGATCTTCACCGGCCACATGCACGCAAACGACATCGCGTCCATGACCACCAAGAACGGCAACACCCTGTACGATATTGAGACCGGCTCGAACCTCACCTACCCCTCGCCGCTGCGCTTTGTGCAGCTGCGCGAGGTGTCCGGCAGCCTCGTTGCCGCGGTGAATACCTTGACCCATATCGGCCCCGTAAGCTTCTATAACGCCGAGACCGGCAAGCATCAGACCATCGACGACGTTACCGAGTACGGCAGGGAGCGCGGCTTCTCGGCCGATATGCTCAATCACGTCGCCGGAAGCTTCATAGGCGGCATGCTCAAGAAGCTCAACCCCGTTGAAACGAGCGTTTCGACCTGGATAAGCAACCGCATCGTTGCGAACATTCAGGGCATCATCACCGAGGGCGTTAACATCCCCGTCACCGATGACAAGACCCTGCTCGACGCTGTAAACTACATCTATCAGAGCCATCTCGGCGGCGAGGACGACGGCAACTACCCCGTCTGGGTGCAGGCCGGCCTTGACAAGATCAAAAACGGCGAGATCCTCGATCAGCTGCTTGCCATCGTCAAGAAGTACGCCTTCGGCGACGCGGCCTCGGCCATGAAGTTTGATAACTTCTTCACGAAAGCCGTCAAAGCGAAGATAAACGACTACATTTATAAAATAGCCGACTCAATGGGCAACGACTCAAACTTCCCCTCGGATAACGACGCGCTGATCGTCTTAAACGGCGGACTGAACACCACGAACGTCAAACTCTCGTGCGGCTCGAACACCGTCAGCGCACCGGCAATCATCGACGGCGATGTGTGCACCGTGTTCCCGACGCGCATCATGATGCGCGAGCTCGGCGCAAGCGGCAAGACCGTTTCCGTCGATGTATCCGAAACCGGCCTCGGCACGGTGAACATTTGGGAGCGCGGCATTTCCGCACTGTCCGCGGCTAATAAGATAAGCTTCGTCACCTCCATGGGCGCTGTCGGCTTTGACAGCAAAGACCTTGCAGGCAGCGGCGATATAAGCGTGCGTCTCGCCTCACCCGAGCCCAACGCCGCGCAGAAACGCGCCCTCGGCGAGAAGCTCGGCAGCGCTCAAACCTTCATCGTTTCGGCGACAGCCGGCGGCAAGGACATAAGCAAGAGCTGCACGCTCACCGTTCCCGTAAGCGGCAGCGGCTTTGCGGCAGCCTCGATAGCCGCCGACGGCACGATAAAGGCCACCGGCAGCAGCGCAAGCGGCGGCAGGCTTACCTGCACCGTTACGACCGGCGTTATGGCCGCGGTCACTCCGTTCCCGTTTACCGACGTTGCAACAGGCGCATGGTACTTCGGCGACGTGTACTACGCGTTCAATAACGCGCTGTTTGCCGGAACCTCCGCAAGCACCTTCGAGCCGGAGCTCACGATGACACGCGGCATGCTCGTCACCGTCCTGTGGCGCATGGAGGGAAGCCCCAAGGCCGCAGCCTCCTCGTTTACCGACGCACACGGCAGCTGGTACAGCGGCGCCGTCGACTGGGCCGCGGCAAACGGCATCGTAAAGGGCTACAGCGACAAGGTCTTCGCTCCCAACGACACCATCACGCGTGAGCAGATGGCGGCGGTGCTTTACCGCTACGCCTCCTTCAAGGGCATTGACGTCTCGGCAGCCAAGGATCTCGGCGGCTTTGCAGACTCTGCAAGCGTTTCCGCCTACGCGAAGGACGCAATGTCCTGGGCGGTTGCCGAGGGCATCATAAACGGCGCGGACGGTAAGCTCCTGCCCGCAGGCGGCGCGACCCGTGCGCAGGTCGCGGCCATTCTCTCGCGCTACTGCAACAGCTTTGTTCTGAAGCTTCCCGTAATGATGTAAATACCGACTTAAAAGGCAATCGGCGGCCACAGCGGATAATTTCGCTGTGGCCGTGATCGTCAGTGCAGGAAGGAGATTTATTGTATGGAAATAAAACGGATCAAGCAGGCAGATGATGAACTATATAAAGAAGCGATGACCCTGTACGGCATGAGCTTTCCGCTGCACGAGCAGCGCGAAGCGGATTCTCAGAAGCGGATACTGGAGCAGAATGCATACCACTGACATAGAACCAAAAATCACCGAGTAAAGTCTGTAACAGACTAAACTCGGTGATTTTTTCTTTTAATTGCTGTGCCCGGTAACTCGGTTTTTTAATACTTCGTTATCAGTCTGCACAAGCTTTTATGTTTGTATATTGATTACAGGACTTTGGTCAGCTGCATGTAGCGATGAATCATTGCCGCCATTTGGCCGCGGGTCGTCGCATCGACAGGGCCGAAGTTGCCGTTGGGGTAGCCGTTGACAACGCCGAAGGATTTCGCCCACTGGACCGCATTACGTGCCCAGGAGCTGATAACAGAGGAATCGCCGAAGATAGGCGAGCCGCTGACAGCGGGCGAGCCTGCATAGCGATAGAACATCGTGACGATCTCCTGACGGCTTATTGCGACGCCGGGAGCAAATGTCGTTGCGCTTGTGCCCTTTGTCACGCCGGCATTGTATGCCCAAACGATGGCGTTGTATGCCCAGTCGAAGTTCTTGGCGCCGATGTCGGTAAACGGAGGCGTTGCCATGCCCGTTACGTCGGGAGAGCCCTCAAGACGGTACAGAACGGTTACGAACATTGCACGTGTCATGCTGGTTTCGGGAGCAAACTTCGTACCCGAAACGCCATTCATTATGTCGTGCTGCCAAACGTACTTGACATCGTTGTAGAACCAGTCGGTCTTGGAAACGTCAACGAAGGGGAAGGGAACCTCATAGCCGCAGACAGAGCAGACCTTGTATACCAGCTTGTGACCGCTTGCGGGGATAACCTCGGATTTGCTGAGGATCTCGCCGCATTCACTGCAGTGGCTGCCCTCGGTGCAGCCGTCCTTTGTGCAGGTAGCTGCAACTGCCGGGGTGTCGATGACCTTGGTGTGCTCGTGAGCAGCAACGGCCAGCCTGGCCTCGTTGGTGATGTACACGGTTGGGCTCTTAAGATCAATATTGTAGATCATGCAGGCGAAGGCTCTGCCGTTGTCGCTCGCGGCGGCCTTTGCGATGGTAAGGGTATCGGTGGTGCTCAGGGAGACCTTCTTGAGCGCCGCAAGAAGCTTGAGCGCGATCTGCAGCTTGCTGCCGGAAAGATCGATTCCGCCGAAGTCGATGCTCTTAACGGCGTCGGGCTCGAGCCACAGATACTTATATGTTCCCGCGGTGTTTACCTTAACCTTGAACGTTGCGCTCTCGCCCTCCTTGACGGTAACGTCATTGGGGCCGGTAACGTCAAGCTCGCTGCCCATGAGCCCGGCGATGAACTTGAGGAAGGTGTAGGCGTCAAGATTTTTCAGCAGGTCTTTTATGTCAAAGCCGCCCTCGAGAAGCTTTTTGAGTATATCCGCAATCTGGTCGGAGTCAAGCTTCTCCAGCAGCTTTTTGAGCGTCTCGTTGTCGCCGATAAACTGCTTGAACAGCTCAAGAAGCTTGTCCTTGTCAAGCTTTCCAAGGATATCGCCGATGTCTCCGTTATTTTTGAGAAGATCTTCAATAAGCTTTTTCAGCTCATCGATATTGAGCTTTCCCAGAAGCTCCTTGAGCTCGCCGTCGCCGAGCTTTTTCAGCAGCTCCTGAAGAAGCTGCGCGACAATGTCGCTGTTAAATCCGTTGTCCTCGCCGTCTCCGCCGCCGAACAGACTCTTGAGAGCCTCGATGAGCTTGTCTATGTTGATGTCACCGAACAGGTTCTTGAAATCTTCGTTCTCCATGAGCTTCTTAAGCAGCTTCTGAAGATTTTCCTTGGTTAGCAGATCATTGAAATTAAACTCGCCTTTGAGAAGCTTATCCAGTAAGGCCTGAAGCTGCTCTTGGGTGAGACCGTTAAGCAGCTGCTCTATGATGGTATCATCATCTATAAATATCTTGAGCAGCGTCTTGAGCAGCTCGGGATCGATGCTGCCGTTATTATTAAGAAGACCCTCGAGCATCTTCATGAATGCTTCGGCATCTTTGACGCCGAGCTTATCAAGCAGAGCCTGAAAATCCTTGCTGTCCAAGCCCTCAAGAAGCTTTTCAAGCTGAGCCTTGAGCTGCTCACTGTCTTGCCCGCCGTTAAGCAATTTTCTTATCTGATCGACGAGCGCCTGTATGTCCGGACTTTGCTCAAGCTGCATGCCTTCATCGACCTTGGGTTCGGTTTCCGCATTGGCGTCTGCAATGGCGTAAACCGGCAGCAGCGTGAACACGAGCACCAGCACCAGTATCAGGCTGATAATGCGATTTTTCATAATATTCCTCCTTGCTCCATTGACATAAAATTAATGGCCAATAAAATATTTACGGTGTCAATACGTCAACAATTATTATACAGATTTATTACAGCACTTGCAACGCTATTCATACAAAAAGTTTAAAAACAGCAAAATAACCAGTTACATAAGATAATTATTGTGCAAAATTTGTGCTGCCGTACCGATTATACAATTACACCTCTGTCGTTTTCCGACGAAACACCGGCCTGTTGAACAACAATATATGCGGAGGATGATTAAAAGCTCAGGTCATTTGGCCTGAGCTTTTTTGCATATCTCGCTGCCGAAGCGCACGGGGCGTTCTTTGCCGCGCAGAGTGTCGGATAAAAGCTCCCGCGGAAGATCAAGCACACCCTCCTTAAACAGCAGGACTATCGTTGAGCCGCCGAAGCGGAACAGGCCCTTTTCCTCGCCGCGGTGAATGACGCCGGCCTGACGGTAGTTTTCTATCTTTCCGACGAGGCACGCACCGACCTCGATCTGAACGACGGGGCCGAAGTTTTCGGTGTACAGGACGCAGTATTCGCGAGTGTTCTGCATGAACACAGGCCTTTTACGCACGACGACAGGCTGCACGGGGTGATAGTGCCCCCGAATGTGCCGGTTGCGGCTTTTGAAGCCGTCGTCAATGTAGCAGTAGCGGTGGTAGTTCTCAACGCCGAGGCGCAGCACAAGGCATGTACCGTTCATGTACTCGCCGGCAATGTCCGCGCCGCCGACGAGATCATCAACGTTGTACCAGCTGTTTTTTATCGCAAATTCCGAGTCATTGCTTATTTTATACGCCGACAGATAGCCGTCGCAGGGGGAGATGAGCGCATCGGACTCCATGTTCACCGGGCGTGCGCCGTCCTTCACCTGACGGGTAAAAAAGTCGTTGAAGCAGCGGTAATCCTGCTTAACATAGTCGCTCATGTCCAGGGCATTTGCGCGGATAAAGCCGTCAATACGCCGTGCCGACAGCCTTGTATCCATATATGCGCCGACTACGGCTGTGAGAACCGGATTTGTCATAATGCTGCGCGCCGGCCAGCCGAGGTGCTTAAAATAGCAGCAGGTAAGGCCGAACGTCATTTTCTTAGAGGTCATGTCTTTTCACCGTTTTCATTTTGATTAGTACGCACAGCAGCAGTATGCCGCACAACAGAATGGTTGCATAAAAGCTCACTCCGCGGCTTAAAAGCTCAATGCTCACGGGGTCGCGCACGAGCTGCTTAAAGCCGCTGAGCAGGATATAATCAGCAACGCCGACAGCTCCGGGAACCGGCACGGCGTTCGAGCCCAAAACCGCAAACGCCTGAACCGAGAAGGCCTTGAACGCGTCGCCGGCCTTTCCGCCGACCGCGAGAAACACGCAGACCGAGACCAGGATCACCGACAGCCTCTGTGCCAGATTGCACAGAAAGATCTTTATAAGAAGCCCTGTTTCGCGCCGTAAAAGCTCGCCGCATTTCTTATACTGCTTTATCATCGCAAGCAGCTTTTCGTACTGTACATCGTAGTCCTTATAAATGTGCAGCCTGCACATAAGCTTCAGTCCCCAGCGGCAGACACTGAGTATGAGCCTGTCGTTAAAGATACACATTAAAAACAGCGCGATGAACGCCAATTGAACGATGACGCCGAAGGCTATAAACAGCTTCGGAGCGAGACTCATGCGAAGCAGTATGCCGGGATGAACAAGGCAGCATACCGCGCTTATGAGCAGTATCGCCACAGTATACATCACAAGATTCAAAAGCAGCGCGATAGCCGACACCGCCGCCGGAATTCCGCTTTTCATCATCAGAATGAGCGCGGCCGGCTGGCCGCCGGTGGCCGAGGGGGTTATCGCTGAAAAGAAAATGTCCGACGCGGAAAAAATTATGCTCTTTCCGGCGGAAAAGCCGTGTCCGAAAAAGCGGCAGGTGCATCGCAGACCGAGTCCCTCAAAGTAAATAAAGCCGAATGCGCACACGGCGGCAAGGATCATCCACAGGGTATCAGAATTCTTCAGAAAGCAAAGAAATCGCCCCCACGAAAAGCCTTTTGAGCATGACGTGATTATCTTTATCGTTATTGCGGATATTGTGATCAAAAGCAATATCCACAGCAAATTATTTTTCAGTTTGTTTTTCATATGCCCTTAACTGTGTGGTTTTTATTAACACAGTTAGTATACACGTCCGTCACACATTTGTCAACGATTATAAGAGGTTTTGTCTGTTGACATTGACAAATATACAAGGATTAGAATATAATTCACATATTAGGGCGCTTTTGAGCGCCGCAGCACGAAAGGCGGCTCTGCTTATGAAAAATGTTATAGAAATGTTTGGCTCGATGGTGTTTAACGACTGCGTCATGCAGGCGCGGCTCCCGAAGCAGGCATATAAGCAGGTGCAGCGCTCCATAAAGCTCGGCGAGCGGCTCGACGGCGAGACAGCCGAGGTCGTGGCCAACGCCATGAAGGACTGGGCGCTTGAGAAGGGCGCGACGCACTTTACTCACTGGTTCCAGCCTATGACAGGCATAACCGCCGAAAAGCACGACAGCTTCATTGCACCAAGCGATAACGGCAGAATAATCATGGAGTTTTCCGGCAAGGAGCTCATTCAGGGCGAGCCGGACGCATCGAGCTTCCCCACGGGCGGCCTGCGTGCAACATTTGAAGCACGCGGCTATACGACCTGGGATCCG